>Ga0031656_10000013_pt1 | contig 40889 bp, 36 predicted proteins | sample FrelakmetDIP11DI_FD_55080 | JGI IMG/M metagenome (GOLD analysis project Ga0031656, IMG submission 55080) | Freshwater lake sediment microbial communities from the University of Notre Dame, USA, for methane emissions studies - DIP11 DI | ecosystem: Environmental > Aquatic > Freshwater > Lake >... | reverse complement strand
CTCACATTATGGTGGGAACACCTGCTTTATGGCCAGCCGCCGCCCGGCCTGGACGTTCGATTGAGCATTGACCACGACTTGCAAACAAAAGCGGATGACCTGTTGGCAGGTGACCCTGGTGCGGTAGTTTTACTGAATGCTGATAGTGGAGAAATTCTTGCCATGGCTTCCAGTCCAAGCTTTGACGCCAATGCTTTAAACGCCAACTGGGAAAGTCTGGTGAATGATCCCTCTTCACCGTTATTTGACCGGGCAGGCATGGGATTATACCCACCCGGGAACACCCTGGGAGCATTCCTGCTGGCTGCCAACCAAGAGGCTGGGTCTGGGCAATTGGAAAGCACAGAATTCACAGATTGCGCGTTGAAACCCGCTACGCCAACCTGGCAGGCTTCNGTAGCGGCCGGTTGCGCTGAACCGCTCAAGCAGCTGGCACAAAAATTCGATGGTCAAGAGCTTATCAGCCTGCTTGATAAGCTTGGGCTATACAGTGCCCCAATTTTACCCATAGAAACCCTCAGCTCATCCAAGCCTGATTCCCTGGTAGATATTCCTGGTTATCTGTCGGATTTGGGGAACGCGGGTAATGGAGATTTCTTGAGGATCAGCCCCCTACAGATGGCATTGGCAGCCTCCGGACTGAGCAATGCTGGCATACGACCCGCGCCTCGTCTGGTGATGGCAGTGAATACGCCCCAATCTGGCTGGGTGATGCTACCCGCGACTTCCGAGCCTGGAGAGATGCTACCTGGCTCAGACGCCAATGCTACTGCCAATAGCCTGGCTGACGATCAGCTGCCCATCTGGCAGGTGGTATCGACTGGAGATGAAGGGGTGGGAAATTCCTGGGAAGCAAAACCTGGATACTCATGGTTCATCGGGGGCACTTTACCAGAGTGGCCCGGGGTGCCCCTGGCAATCGCGGTCCTTCTTGAAGAAGAAGACCCACAGCGAGTGTTGGAGATGGGCCGGGCTTTACTCCAGGCAGCCATGAAACCCTAATCTGGGCTGGAAACTACTACTTGATATCAAGTAGTATTAATATCCTTGACATACTGTATATTATACAGTATAATGCAATCGAGGATAATAAGTATGGAATACCCATTAATCGAAAACCTGATATTGGAAATGCGACGCGGGGTGATCACCCTGGCAGTGCTAAGCCAGTGCAACCAGGAACAGTATGGCTACTCACTGATGAAATCCCTGTCAGAGAAGGGCCTGGAAATCGACCAGGGAACACTCTACCCTCTACTGCGGCGGCTGGAAACGCAAGGGTTGCTCAGCTCAAGCTGGCGCCTGGAAGATGCCCGACCACGCCGGTATTACCTGATCAGTTCCGAAGGGCAACAAATCCTGCCGAAGCTGGTAGAGGAATGGGAAACCATGGTCAAAATGATGGAAAATATGGTGGAATAATAATAAGGAGAAGGCAAATGAACACAATCAACAAAGATACAATCGTCGATCGCTATCTCGCTACAGTCAGCGATCTCCTTCCAGCCAGGCTGCGCAAGGATACCGTCACTGAAATACACTCGCTGATCCAGGATGCACTGGATGATCGTAGTAAGGTTGANGGTCGTGCGCCTGACNACGAAATGATGGCAGCCGTGCTTAAAGAGTTTGGCTCACCCGAAAAAATCGTCGCACCTTACCTGCCTGAGAAATACCTGATCGGTCCTCGGCTATACCCCACCTTTATCCTGGTTTTGAAGATCGCCCTACCCATCATTGCAGTTTTAATGCTGGTGGTTACCTGGATCGGAGTAAATCCCGCCGCAGGCATGACTACCAGTGAATTCCTGTCTGATCTAATAAAATCACTGTCAAACACACTCTCCGTTGTGGTCCAGGCATTTGGGAATATCGTCTTGATTTTCGCCATCCTGCAATGGGCAATTCCGGAGTTCAAGGCTATACCGAAGGATAAAGAATGGGATCCGCATAGCCTGAAAGCCATCAGTCAACCCGACAAGATCAAACGCGGTGAGCTGATCACTGAGATTGTTTTCACCTTCATCGCATTGATCATCTTTAATTTCTACTTTGACCGGGTTGGTATTTACAGCAATTTGGATGGACAATGGACTTTTATACCCATTCTCACCGATGCTTTTAAAACCTATATCCCCTGGCTGAGTCTTTTGTGGATCTTGACNATCCTGCTGGATGTCCTTGTGCTGCGTCATGGAGCCTGGCAGACGGGTACCCGTTGGTTCTCCATCCTGGTGAGTGCCCTGAACATCGTCATTGCTGCCAGCTTGATGAGAAATATCTCTTTTCTGTACACGCTCGAAGGTGCCATGGGTTATTGGGGAGCAGTTGGCATGCTGAAATCCCTGATTAATCAATTTTTGATCATTGCTCTCGGCATCACGATCATTGTATCAGCAGTAAAGATCGTGCAAATGATCCTTCAAATCGTGAGAGTCAAAGTTTCCTTGCCAGAGAGCCGGTAATGGCAGGCAGATAATCCGATAATAATCAGCGGTCAGGGATATCACCTGACCGCTGAATTTTGGCTATCTACGTACTTTGTTGAGGCTGCTTTCAGATTTTGAGTGCTTCAAATTGTTTTCCCCTAAGTCCAACCAAACTGAGAATGAATCCAAGAAAGAGCACGCACATTCCACCCAGGAAAGGGTAGCTGAGTTGGAGGTCGAATAGTGGGCCAGCCCATAGTGGACCAAATACCCGACCTAAACTGGCGGCAGTGCTGTTCAGTCCCATCAAGCCACCTATGTGATCCCCCGCGTAATGAGAAATTCGTGCATTTAACGTAGGTCCTACCAACGCAAGCGCCAGTGTTAAAAAACCAACCGACACTACCAGGCTGAGAAAACCACCTGAAAGCAGAATCAAGCCATAGCCAATGCTGCTGCCCAGCATTCCCAGGCGAATCAGCGTCACCTCTCCCAACAGTTTGGTGAGTGGTCCAATCATCACACCCTGGACTGCAATCATGACCGCACCCATCACCATCCACAACGACCCTACCTGGGTGGTGGCGAAACCCAAGTGTTGAATCACATACAAGCCAATGATACCCTGGAAACTAGCCATCCCAAAGGCGATGAGGAAGATGAGCAGGAGCAGAAATCCAGCCGGACTCAGGATGATGCCACGGATGGAATCCCAATTCCAACGCCTACTTGAAGAAGCAATCTTGCCCTGATGCGATTCAGGTAGGAAGATCAGCACCAGCAACAAAGCGAAAAATGCTGCTGCTGAGCCTATGAAAAAGGGTAGCTGAAGTGAATACTCGGATAACCATCCACCCAGGAGTGGACCGATAACAACACCAATGCCCATGGCAGCGCCTAATTTGCCCATCCCAGCGCTGCGTTCTTCTTCAGCAGTATTGTCTGCGATGAAAGCCATGGCCGTGGGCATAGTGGCTGAGGACAAGATGCCAGACAGGGTACGGGCAATAAACAGCATCCAGAACTGAGTCGCTAATCCAAAAAACAATAATGTGACAGCATAACCGAAAATACCGATGCTTATAATGGGCTTCCGTCCCCAGCGATCAGACAGCATGCCCCAGACTGGTGCAAATATGAGCTGCATCAAGGAGTAGGTAGCCATCAGCCAACCCAATTCGCGCCCACCAGCGCCTAAATTCTGAATATAGAAAGGCATGATGGGCAAGACCAACCCATAACCAATCATTACCACCAACAGGGTGAAACTCAATATCCACAAGCTACGCTTTTGCATCTCAATCAAGCCCAAGCAATTTAACCGTNCCCANGTTCCCGTCTACTGTGATAAGCTGCCCAGAGTGGATACGTCGTGTAGCGACGCCGGTGCCCATCACAGCTGGGATACCGTACTCGCGAGCAACGATCGATCCGTGGGTAAGAGGCCCGCCAATATCTGTGACCACAGCTGAGGCCATGGCAAACAATGGGGTCCAGGCAGGTGTTGTTGTACCGGCCACCAACACTTCCCCTGGTTGCATCTGATCGAAATCCTGCACTCCATGCAGCACTCGCGCAGGTGCGGTAACCTTACCAGCGCTGGCCGGAACACCCTTCAATAAGCCGGCGGTTTGCTCAGATTCAGAGGTAGNCGTGTAGATATCCATACTGAACCCCATGTATTTCTTTTTCATCGGGATCATGGAAGGCGGGGTGATCTTCTTNAGCGCTTGCCACTCGTCCTTACGCTTTTTGATGCGATCTGCATAACTCACTGCNTCATTCTGCCCTTCCCCACTTCGAATAATGGCATCAATTTCAGCCTTTTCCAACCAATAGATATCCTCCGCTCCATTTATTCCACCTGAGAGGCTGATGCGGAGACCTAATTCTGACAGCATGGCACGCAACAATGGGTAGCCTATACCGATATCAGCCAGGGCATCCTCCCGCACCTGGCTCATTGTCTGTCCAATGCGCAACGAGGTTTTAAACGCCCATCGCTTGAGTCCCTTTAACCGCCTCAGCATTTTCAGGGCAACCTGCTCGCGCAGTTCAGCGCTGTGTCGCTGACGTTCATATGGATTTGTCCCACCACCACGCAGGTACATTTTCAACGTTTCAAATAATGGGGCTGGTTCATTCAAGGGTAATGGGTGAGCAAAATCGAGCTGATAGATCATATATCCAAAACGATTGAGATGGAGATTGAATTGATCGGAAAAAGCTTGCCAGCTCTCGCGGCTGACCCCTTGGGGAGGATTGCCGGCTAGAAAATATTCAACGATCTCTCGACCAGTCATGGTGAGTAAGACATCCACCAGGTGAGGGTGTTGACGGCAGAATTGAGAAATATCATACAATGATTTTTCAGCCAATATCGGCAGGCTGTCATAGCCCATCAACAAAACATCTGCCGGTGGGTCACCCGGTTTTTGAACCAACTTCTGGTAGACACGCGTACTGAGCATCTCTGCTCCAGCTGAGGCACCCATGGTAGCAAACAACAGTGAAGCCATGTAATACATGGCAGCCTCGGTTAATGCCTGGGTATCTTGCCACAACTGGCTCGTTGATCGTTCTTCCAGGGGAATCTCTCCAAGCCGTTCGACAGCTTTCTGATAACCTGGGCGCACTTCATTCCGCCAGAAGGGAATTAGCTGGCGTAACATGCGCGGATATGCAGGGAGCATATGGAATAGAATCCATCGCCAGGCGCGGGGCGAAAACCCGGAATTCATATATGCATAATGGTTGATGCTGGTGAAATAATCGTCAGATAATATCGCTTCAGAGCGTGTGATGATACTAGCAACCCTAACTGCACCTTGCACCACTGCCGGGATCCCCATCGTCTCGAACAACGGGCTGAGTGGGTCGGGTAAAAGGTCTACCAGACTTCCACGCATATAGATTCCCTTCGGATCGCGCCGAGGCCAATCCAACGGGGCAGGTGGCAGGCTGGTTATGGGGCGAGATTGAAGGATATACTGCTTTCCATCCGCCTGGCACCATTCAATGTCCTGAGGTGTGCCAGATAATATTTCAATCTCCGTTGCTAACCTGACCAGCCCAGTCACTTGGGTTTCGCTCAAAGTGGCAATCTTACCGCGTTCAACGGGTACCTGTTGTTCAATGGTACCAACACCACTTTTATTACACACAGACATCACAGCCTTATCAGAAATCTGTACTTGTTTAAGCTTGCCGGTCTGCTTATCAACGGTAATTGTGTCAGGCGTGACCTGCCCACCAACAATGGCTTCGCCTAAGCCCCAGGCAGCATTGATGAGCAACTCATCGCGACGACCGTTGAGTGGATTGACGGTAAAAAGTATACCGGCTGATTCAGCTTTGATAAGTAACTGAACAACCACTGCCAAAGCTACGGTTTTTTGATCAATGTTGTGCTGCAATCGATATGCAATGGCACGGGCAGTCCATAGCGATGCCCAACAACGCTTAACATCTTCCAGTAATGCCTGGCTGCCGGATATGTTAAGATAAGTCTCTTGCTGACCAGCAAAGGATAGCTCCGGCAAGTCCTCTGCCGTGGCAGATGAGCGTACTGCTACCGCAGGCATATAGCCGGGCAGTCCAGCATAAGCTTGTTCGATCGCTTTGCCTACGGCATCAGGGAGAGGGCAAGCTAAAAATAGAGCATAGATTTTCTGAGAGGCTTCTTCCAACCCAGCAGCTTGAGCTGGATCAACCCCTGCCACGATCTTGAACAAAGTTGGCTGCAGGTTATTTTCAGCAACAAATAATCGATAAGCTGCTGTGGTGATGTGAAAGCCTCCCGGAACAGGTAATCCGGCACGTAATAAACGCGCCAGTGATGCACCCTTACCACCCACAGTCTCTAGGGTGGCTTGTGGATCATCCAATGGAAGAGTAAATTGAGTGGTCATGCAGTACCTCCTGGGCATGGGTAACGTTCCAGTCGAATGAGTGCCAAGTTTAAATCCCAAAGTTTATTTAGGATGCCGCGCAGGCGTGCCTGGTCAACAATCACACCACTGAGCTCGGTTACTGGGGGTTGTTCGCATTCCAGGTTGATCGCTAATCCGCTTAACCAAGCAGACCAGTCAGGATTGATACGCCCCTCAAGTTTTATACGATAGTGATATTGAGTTGGTGAATTAAGTGCCATGTTCCTGCCTCCTGGTTTGTCATCAGTTTACACCCGAAGGCGGCAGGTTGTCATCCCTAATATTGGGGATATGATGGGTGATTTTGTGGGTGATCAGATCAGCTTTAATTCCCGGGATCGGTTAGCAGCCTCCAAGCGCCCATGCACGTCCAGCTTGCTGTAGATTGACTTAATATGCGTGCGGATGGTACTTACCGATATGCAAAGCTGATCAGCCATCTGCGCGGCAGATAGGCTGGTATCTACAAGTAGGCGCAAAATTTCCAATTCACGATTGGAGAGGGGCTCGATCAATGGCGATGATTTATGCCTATTTGCTTCATAAGTTGGGATCGAGAGTAGTATGCCCTCTATAAAATCAACCAATCTGTGGTCAGTCAGCCGTGGAATAAGTGCAATCATTAATGGCAGGAGGTCTGGTCCATCATCGATAAATAGGCGTTTATACATTTCAGGTTCTGCCATTTGAACGGCATCCTTGAGCATATTGAGCGCTTCGCTCTGCCGTTTGAGTGACTGTAGAGCCAGAGCAGTTAAAAGTTGAGTTTCAATAACCAATCCCGCCCTTCGAGCAGTTCGGACGTGTGGCAATAAGGCATTTAGGTATTCCAGGGCATTTTGTGGATAACCAAGGCAAAGATAGAGCCGCGCCAGGATAGGATACTCATACTTACGCATGTGGGCGTTGGTGAAATCGCTGGCATTCAGTCCTTCTTGCGGATCAATCCCCCACAGACCACGCCGTTCCGCCCAGGTCTGGATGGCTTGCATATCATTTTTCACCAGGTTGAGCCGTTGCTGGAATATCTCAACCGAAAGATCATCCATCTCGGTCAGGTCAAACTGACGTGCCTGCTGGCGGGCTTTATCTAGAGATTCCTGTGCTTCCCGTAGCTTGCCCAGGCATTCCTGAGCGCGTGCTAATATCATATAAGCACTCACCAATGCGTTTGCACCCCAGCTCTGCGAAAGCTGCACCGCTTGCTGGAGTTGCAGTTCAATACCGGTAAGCTGGTTACGTTCAAGGGAAATACTTGCCAGACCTACCAGCGGTCGAGTGGCGATTGGAAGAGTACGCCCTTGCGCATCGACTGCCAATTCAAGAGCTTGCTGATACTTACGTTCGGCTTCGTTCAGCCTGCCTTCTTTCTGCATCATGCTGGCCAGGCTGGAAAGCATGCTTACGCTCAGTAAGAGGTTGCCGGAAGATATACCTTCCTGGATTGTCTTATCATGGAATTGCTCACCGCGATCTTCCAGGTTTTGTATCTGGGCAGCAGATGCAAGTACCATAGTTGCCATTGAACGCAAGAATATTTCCTGGGTAGGAAGTTCCTTCAGCACTGATTGAGCATAATGAACGGCGGTTGGGATTTCTCCTTGGAACAGACTCAAGAATGCATATAACGACAGCAAGCGGGCGGATTGCAGGCCGGTTGTGGGTAGCTCTATATTTTTAAAAGGTTGGAGACTGGCATTAATCTCTTCAAAGGGAGAACCACTCCATAATAATGCCCAGGTCCGGTAGAGATACAGGGAAGGTTGCTCCCGCATGAATTCAACGGGTAGTTTCTCGATCCAACGTTTGAAGGTAACCAACTCACCACGCCCTAGCATCTCTTCTGCAGATTTTTCAATCAGCAAAGCAGCTCGAGAATAATCCTCCCCACGCAAGGCAAGTTCCACTGCTTCAGGTAGCAAGGCATGCGATTCATACCAATGGCAGGCACGCTCCCCGAGTTTAACCACCCCATCAGGATCCAATCGCTGATAGAGGCGGATTTTCAGCAAGTCAGCGAACAGGTGGTGATAACGGTACCAGCAACGGTGGTCATCCAGTGGGATGATGAACAAATTTTCTCGTTCAAAACTTTCCAATAACGCCTGGCTTGTACCAGGCAGCTCTAGCACGGCATCACATAACGGTCCGCACAGTCGTTCCAGGAAGGATGTGCAGATAAGAAAATTCTGGGTTTCTTCTGGCAAATGATGCAAGACTTCCTCGATCAGATAATCTAGAATATTACGCTGCGAACCCGATAGTGCCTGCATNAAGGCTGTGACATCATCTTGCTTGCGTAAGGAAGCAGCAGCCATCTGCANCCCGGCGATCCAGCCTTCTGAACGAGCGACTAATGCATCCAATTCAGCGGTCGACAGATGCATCTTAAGCGTCATTTCAAGGTACGCTTCAGTCTCAGCGGCATCGAAGCGTAAATCCACAAGACGTAGCTCATTCAGCTGCCCACGACCACGCCAACGGGCAAGAGGTAGTGGTGGGTCAGCACGGGTAATTAGAACAAGGTGCGCATGTGGGGGTAGATATTCAACCAGAAAGGTTATAGCATCGTGGACTGCCTGGGCTTGAATAAGGTGATAATCATCCAAAACCAGCAAAAAATACTGCCTATCCGGCAATTCGGTGAGTTCGTTTACCAATGGCGTCAACAGCCCTTCGACGCCAGGCAATTGAGCATTGTTCAGTTGCTGCAAGCAAGCTTCACCAAGTTCGGGGTGGAGCATGCGAAGAGAAGTGATCAGATAGCGAGCAAAACGGACGAAATCATTATCACCACTATCCAATGATATCCAAGATGCAGGCAAATCCTGGCTGCGGATCCATTCAACCGCCAGCTGAGTTTTTCCATACCCGGCAGATGCAGAAATTAATGTTAACCGCTTTCCCTGCATAAAGTCACGCCGGATGCGCTGTAACAGGTCTTGGCGTGGCACGTATCGGGTTGGCTGCACAGGCAAGTAGAGCTTGGTGGCAAGCAAAGATGTGGAAATACCTTCCATTGAGGAAAACCTCCATTTAGATTATACAGGAATTTTCCAAGTTGTCTTGCACAGCCAGAATCAATGAAAGGTAATTAAGTAAAATAATATAATTGGTGAAATATAATTTTTGAGCATAATTGGNAGTAATTCATCCTGCAAGTTCGATAGGTTTTCATGAATTAATTCTAAAATAACCCATAAATCAACATCATTCACGGTTAAGGTTCATTAAATTTCCACCTGTTTAGTAGTTGAAGACTGGGATGAGGAAAATCACACACCAAGATTACCGCTTTCACATCGGCAGTGTACATCCATAATGATAATATCGGCCAGATTAAATATACCAACTCTCTGACAGAAACTAATCTATAATAGGTGCAATCATTCATAGGATACAGTCATGAAAAATCGATATCGATGCTGCCGTAAAGCGATCTATCCAAGCATTATATTATTTCTGACCTCAATTCTGGTAATTAATGAAATGCAAATTCGGGTTGAAGCTGCACCAGAATTTGGGGTGCCCCTGCTTAAGTGGCAACTCAAAGGGTGTTACAACTCATGGTGTGAGACGGGATGGTACTCTTCCCCAGCCACGGCCGATTTGGACAATAATGGCCAGGTTGAGGTCATCGCCTCTGCCTACTCCATCTTTGTGCTGAATGGGTCTACGGGAGAGCTGGAGTGGAAAATGTCTTCCGGGCATGATCGAAGCGAGCCTGGTGCTCCAAACGTTGGGCGCACCTGGCCAGGCATCGTTGTCGCGGATATCGATAATGATGGAGCATTGGAAATTGTGACCGCCCACAGTGGTGGCTGGATTTCTGTTTACACCGCATCAGGGTTCTTCGAGCCTGGTTGGCCGCAACACCCGACCAGCAATGAGCTGCGCGGCTTGTTGGTCAGTGATTTGGATGGTGATAACACAATGGAAATCATCACCACGGGTGCTGTTTATGGGGCTGTCAACACCTGGGTTTTCGAGCACAATGGCACCTTGCGATCCGGATGGCCGCAATTGAGCAATGACAGCGGTTATGCCTATGGGGTATTTAACGCCAATGCTTCTGCCGGCAATTTGGACGNCGATGGTACGAATGAAATTGTAGTACCATCTGATGTTCACTACATTTGCGCCTATGAGGCAAATGGAACTCAGATACCTGCCAACCCGATGTATGGAGGCAAAGGCTGGGGAAAAGTGGGTGTGTGGGAAAGCCTGGCGACTGAGCTACGCGGTTGGGGAATGTGCAATGGCGTACGTGCCGAAAGCTACCGTACCAACTTTGCCCACGGACCGAGCGTCATTGCGGACGTGAATGGAGATGAGGCAATGGAAGTGGTAGCAACAGGGAATGTCTACGATTGCAGTGCGGACCCTTATGCAAGTAGATACGATGGTGTTTATGTGTTCAATGCTGACCGCAGTCGCTTTAACGATGACGGCTTTGATTGGCGATTGGCACCTATCGATACAGGTGCCCCACTCAGCGAAGAATATGATGTCATCGAGAATGCCCAGCCAAACCCGGCAGTNGCGGACCTGGATGGGGATGGACGGATGGAAATTATCTATGCCTCNTATGACGGGCGAGTTCACGCCTTCTGGCTGGATAAAACTGAGCATGGAAATTGGCCATTTTCTGTATACAAACCGGCGGAGGGTTTTTTCCGCTTTGCTTCCGAGCCGGTGATCGCCGATCTGGATGACGATGGTTTTGCAGAAGTGATTTTTACCTCCTGGACTCAAAAAGGCAGCCATCAAACTGGTAAGCTGCATATTTTGGATTACCTCGGAAATGTTGTTTATGAAGTCAGCCTGCCCGAGGCATTCGGGGGTGAAGACTGGAACGGTGGATTACCCGCGCCAACCCTGGCAAATATTGATTCAGACCCCGATTTGGAAGTGGTCCTGCTGACTTCCAGCTCGGGAGTGGTGGCTTATGATTTGCCAGGTACAGCAAACGCAACCATCCTGTGGGGGACAGGTCGTGGAGACTATCAACGAGATGGAAACCTTTCTAATGCCATCCAGCCGTCATTGAGTGGTTCAGAAAAAACAGCCGGACAGCCTGGCGCAAATCCAGGTGAGCTGCTGACCTTTACCATCACACTACGCAACCCTGGCAGGACATTAAACGATGCCAGCATGACCGATGATTTGCCACCAGAATTAGCCTATGCTGGCAACCTGTGGGCATCCTCCGGCACTGCCTCCTATTCTAATGGCACCGTGAGCTGGAATGGAGCAGTCAGCTCATCTGCGGATGTGATGATTCGTTATGAGGCAATCGTAGATGCGGGAATAAGCACCCCCACAGTGATTATTAACACGGCGGTGCTTACGGATGGAGCTGGCCACAATTGGCAGCGACAGTCACGCGTATATGTGTTCACCAAATCCATTTTCCTGCCCATCGTGAGGCATTAGAACACCAAAGCCTTCGAAAAAGCCAATCCCTNCAAATCCTCTGGAGTTTCTATGAAGCACCCATTTGAAAACTTAAAACCAGCTTCTCAGAAAATATACTTTAGCGCGCTTCTCATACTGACCATCTTGATGATGGTTATCATGAATTTCGTCGGCTCAGCGCTAACCACACCCAGCGCTCCATACGGCATTGTCTCTTTTGAGTTCGCTTTTTCCCCTGCACGGGCTCAAGAGATCATCAACTCGTGGAGTACTAATGCTCAACTCAGAGCAGCTTTTATCCAGGGACTGGACTTCCTGTTTCCACTCATTTACAGCACTGCACTCGGATTGGGCTGTGTAATCACCGCGAATGTTTTAAGAACAAGAGGCAAGAAGCTGGCATGGTCAGGTACCCCATTGGCATGGGGGCTAGTACTGGCGGCGATACTCGATTACATTGAAAATATAGCCCTGGTAATTTTATTATTTGGCAAGCTCCAATCCCCGTTCCCCGAAATTGCCGGCGTTTGTGCGCTGATCAAGTTCTCCATTATATTCATTGCCATCGGTTATATCCTGTATGGATTGGTAATCAGGATGGTCTCAAGCCCATCCGCACAATCTGCAACCTGATCTTCTATAATCCGTATATATAAACAGAAATCAAAATTATGGAGGATAGAATGAACAAAAAAATGATCTTACTAGCTATTGTTGTTTTGGTACTCGCCAGCCTGGCATGTACGGTAAATATTAATCTGCCTGACCTGAATGTGAAAACTGGACCAACGCAGACGGATACGATTTTTGTGCCCAACCCTGCGGATCTGCAGGCAATTGCGGACGTCTCGATCAATTTCGGGGCTGGTAATCTCACTTTAAAACCTGGCGCTCAAAATGCTTTGGTTGAAGGAACGGCTGAATACAATATCCCGGATTTCAAACCCACAGTCACCATGGATGGGGATAACATCCTCATCGACCAGGGGAACCTGGAAATGGGTGGGATTCCAAACTTCAATAATGATCTTATCAATGATTGGAATTTTAACCTTGGAAACAGCCCGATGAGCTTGTTTATTAAGGCAGGAGCATATCTCGGTGATTATGAATTGGGAGGGTTATCCATTGAGAGCCTTAGTATTGGGGATGGTGCCGCCAAAGCAACATTAAAGTTTTCCGCTCCCAACCNTATTCAGATGAGCTCACTGGAATACACCACCGGTGCTTCTGATGTCTCGATCGAGGGAATTGCAAATGCCAACACCACGGATATGACCTTCCGCAGTGGGGCTGGGAATTACACATTGGATTTTTCTGGTGAATTACGCAACAACATGAATGTGAATATTGAATCAGGTGTGAGTTCAGTCACCGTGATCATCCCAAGAGGGACCAACGCTCAGGTAATCACGGATAGCGGCTTGATGACCGTCAGCACAAATGGAGACTGGCAACAAAGCGGAGATACCTACCTGTTGAGCGGTGATGGCAACACGATCACTATCCACGTAAAAATGGGAGCCGGCAGCCTGAGGCTTGAGGTGGGCAACACCAAGACGAAATAATCAAAAAGCTGGCGGAGCATTCCGCCAGCGTCTATTAAATAGTATTCTGTAATAATATCGGGAGGCTTGCAACTCACAACGGGCCTCCCGATATTATTTCTTATTCATTCGCCTTATACCCAGGACCCTTGGTGAAAAAATCATAATTCAACTGGATATCCTTGGACAGATCGACCACCTCACCAGCAGTCAATGTACGCACGGTATTCAGGCTTACGGGGCGACCATGNTGGTCAACACCTTCNAAATGACCCGTTAATTCTACCTGGTTTACCAATTCACCACCTTTGGCTGCGTAAGCAGTGGGTACTTCATCCTCGGGGAAGATCGCCTCAAAGGGACATTCCGGGATGCACGCACCGCAATCGATGCAAGTATCAGGGTCAATATAAAACATTGGATATTCATCAACTGGTTTACCTCCCACGATGCATTCCACCGGGCAAACATCTGCACATCCAGCATCGCGCAGGCACAAACTTGTAATGATATGGGTCATGATTGGTTCCTCCTTTAGGAATCTATCTGTATCGGTTCCTTCTCTGATGAGAGAAGAATTTTAATGTTAGAACTAGAAAATTTTATTCCCCCCTCCTCCCTTTGTCAAGCTAATTCCAATTTCTGACTTTGGCTTTTTTTTTGCTATTCTGACGAAAGACATGNATTTCGTCTGAAATTGCCTTTTAGATAACGTAAAACTTATTCAGTAAATCCAGATTAATCTAATATCGAAATTCTTAATGTGCTGGAAACCACAATAGCTTGACAAGATAAGTCAATATCATTATTATCCTTATGATAACCAAAAACACCTGTAGATATCTAGGAGGAACTATGATTTACAAAATTTTAACCAAAATTGATCAGAAAGTGAATATCGAAAGCGCAAAAGCCCATTGTGACATCCCATGTGGGATCTACGACCCGATCATTGCCCAGATCAGCGCACTGACTGTGGTTCGCATGCTGGATTTAATGACCGAATTTGAAGCCAAAACCACCGAGCGGAATAAAGACTACATGAACACCATGTCGCGCTATATTGCAGTCAAAGAAGAACACGCAGAACGTGCCAAGGCAGAAATTCGGGTCATATGGGGTGATTATTTGAAAGCCCAGCACCTTGAAAAATATCCCGATGCGCATGCGCTGGTTCACAAGATCATGCAGCTAGGCTCGAAGGTGCGCCAAACCACCGATCGTGAGCAGGCCACCCAGCTTGTGGAAGCTATCAATGAATTTGCCCAGATCTTCTGGGAGACGAAAGGTATCGCTACCAAGCGCGCNAAAGCTCCGTANGCCCCCGCTTTGGAGCTGGTGTACCCTGCGCTTTAATGCTGAAGCTGCTGAAAATCTCGGGNGATAGTTTAGCTCCTGAATACCAAATTGGGGATTTTGTGATGATCAGCAAAATCCCCTTTTTATTTATCCCACCCTCACCTGGTGATATCATTGCATTCCGCCAGCCGGGATACGGGTTGTTAATCAAATGCATCCAGCAAATTACGCCGAATGGGGAATTGATCGTGGCTGGCTCTCATCCTGAAAGTGTGGATAGCCGTGTGTTCGGCCCGATAAAAAAGGAAAATATACTGGGAAAAGTATTCTGGCACATCCAGAAAAGTTGACTTTGCTATTACCCATCAGTATTTGGAATTTCTCGCCTATAATTGGTCATTACTGATGATCCCCTCCAAACGCCCACCCCTCCCACCCATACTTGTCATCATATTTGGAATCCTGGCAGCTTCAACCGCATCGATTTTTATACGCTTTGCCCAGGAAGAGGTTCCTTCGCTGGTCATTGCAGCCTGGCGTTTGACGCTAGCATCCATTATCCTGGTCCCGATAGCGGCTTTCAGGCATAAAACAGAATTCCTGGGGCTCAAACGGCGAGGCTTTCTGCTTGCTCTTTTATCCGGGATTTTCCTTGCCCTCCATTTTGCCACCTGGATCACCTCATTGCAATATACCAGCGTTGCCAGCTCGGTAGTACTGGTGAGCACCATCCCACTTTGGGTTGCCCTGCTCTCACCCATGACCATCAAAGAACCCATCGGAAAGACTGTTTTCTTCGGATTGATATTTACTCTACTGGGAGTGGTTATCATTGCCATCAGCGATACCTGTAGCATCACAATGGGGAAAATTAGCTGCCCAAATATTGCAAATTTCACGCAAGGGAAAGCGTTTCTGGGGGATATCCTGGCTATATGTGGAGCTATGGCGGGTGCTGGATATCTGCTTATTGGCCGGAAATTGAGAGCCAATATGTCATTGATCAGTTACATTTCAGTGGTATATGGGATGGCTGCCNTAGTGCTTCTGATGATCATGTTTGCAGCAGGATATAAGTTCTTTGGATATTCCCCTCAAAGCTATGTCTGGCTCATCCTGCTGGCCATCATCCCACAGCTACTCGGGCATTCAAGCTTTAATTGGGCATTGGGTTACCTCTCAGCCGCATTTGTATCCATCACCTTATTGGGTGAACCCATCGCTTCAACCATCCTGGCTTCTATCATCCTGGATGAAAAGCCAACCCCGATCAAAATCACCGGGGGAATATTGATACTGATGGGTATCTATATCTCCTCCCGTTCTGAAGGAAAAAAATCTTCTGAATTACCCGACTGATTCCTGGTTTTATTTGGTTCCGCCATGCCAATTTTAGGAGTAAATATAGCCATCATCCAGGATGGTAAAGTCTTGCTCACGAAACGGAGAGATTTTGAAGTCTGGTGCTTGCCTGGAGGAGAAGTGGACAACGGTGAAACCCTGGTAGAAGCTGCCAAAAGGGAAGTACGTGAAGAAGTGGGTCTCGATGTTCAGCTCGAGCGCCTGGTAGGGATTCATTCCCGACCCCAATGGCTATCCGTTGGAAGCCACGTTGTGGTTTTTTCAGCGAGCGTGGTGGGGGGTAAGCTAACCAATCAAACTAACGAGGTGTTGGAAGCACGTTTTTTTAGCCTGGAAGAACTACCGAACGAGATGCTCCTGGGGCATCACCAGCAAATCTTGGACGCTCTCAACGGTGTTTGCGGTGCTGTTTGGACGCATGAAAGCGAATGGGATTTTAAACCAGGCCTTACCCGCCAGGAGCTATATCAGCTACGGGACCGATCCGGCCTGTCACCTGCCAAGTTTTATCAACAACGCATTGGAAAGGATATTCCGGATGGTGACCGCCTGGAGGTGCAGGGAAAAGTTGATGTATACTAAGTGGAATCACCCGACGAATGCCCCAGGAGACTGTGACTATTGGAAACTCAATGACCAGTAACAAAGCGAAAAAAACTTCCAGGCAGGATAAACATCCTAGCCAGGATCAGGAATATGACAACCTTATCGATCATGGAGTAGGATTGCTCAGCCGTTTCCAACGCTTCAGCCTGGATTTCCTGGGTGTGTTCCTGTTAGCAGCTGCATTACTTACCTTGCTCGCCTTGACTTTGCCTGAACTCACTGGAGGTACTTTAGTTACGCTATGGCGGGAGTTAATACTGCGGGCTTTCGGCTATGGTGCATACCTGGTTGTGGTCGCAAGTGCGGTGGCTGGATTGTTGGTATTACAGGCGCGTTCCTACCAGGTAAAACCACATGTAGAAACCCCAGGAGCCTCATCACCCAAGGTTCCTTGGGTAAAAATCATCACCCTTGAAATTGCTGCATTCTCCTTTCTGGCGTTATTAGCGATTTTCGGAGGGAGGTCGGTTGAGAATGCGGAGGCAGGTATCGACGGCGGTTTCGTTGGATGGGGGTTGGCTGAAATGGTGGCAATGGTACTCAACCGCATCGGCCTGACCAGCAACATATGGATAGCAGTACTCTTCGGAATGATCTTATTGGTCTGCCTGGTATACGGTTTAGGACTGGTAGCACCGCTTGTGAGAGGTTTACAAAAAATGTCGGTCCAAAAGCCTCCCACGCCAACCCTGGGCGAACCGGTCGTCAGCGTAGCCCCTACGGGTACTCAGGCTGGAGTGAACATCACTGGATCAGATAAGAAGAAGCGTCGTCCCAATCTTCCGCCTGAATATCGAAAACGATTGAATACGTCAAGCGAACCAGCCAAGAACCTTCCAATCCCACCCCGGGGTGAACACCTCCCGCCACTCGACCTGCTGGTGAATGATCAGGTGGATCGTCCCGATGAACGCAACATCAACCAGACAGCCGGGATGATTGAGAAATCCCTGGCTGAATTTGGTATCCCTGCCAAGGTGGTCGGATATCGCATTGGACCAACCGTGACACAATTTGCCGTCGAACCGGGTTTTGTGGAAAAAGGCGGCTCAGAAGAGGAACGGGACAATCGGATTAAAGTACGCGTTGCCCAGATTGCCGGATTACGCCGCGATCTAGCATTGGCTTTATCTGCCGAACGATTGCGCATTGAAGCGCCTGTCCCTGGGCGACCCTACGTTGGTATTGAAGTACCCAATGCACGCACAAGCATGGTGCGGTTGCGCCCCATCCTGGAAACTGAAGCATTTTACAAGGTTGGCTCTCCCCTGGCAGTCGCACTTGGGCGTGATGTCTCAGGTTTGCCCGTGGTAGCAGATCTAAGCACCATGCCGCACCTGTTGATTGCCGGAACAACCGGTTCAGGCAAATCTGTGTGTATCGCAGCCATCACTTCCTGCCTGGTGATGAACAACGCACCGGAAGATTTACGCCTGGTGATGATCGACCCAAAAATGGTGGAGCTGGTACGGTTTAATGGACTGCCGCACTTATTTGGCAAAGTTGAGACTGATATCCAACGGATTTTAGGCGTGCTGCGTTGGGTGGTCACGGAGATGGACAGGCGTTACAAGCTGTTGGAAGAAATGCATGCCAGGAATATCGACTCGTTTAATCGAAAAGCACGTCGCCATAAGGGTTTTGAACCGCTTCCACGTATCGTTGTCCTGGTGGATGAGCTGGCAGACTTGATGATGACAGCACCTGACCAAACTGAACCGATGCTTATCCGACTGGCACAACTGGCGCGTGCCACGGGTATTCACCTGGTGGTGGCAACGCAGCGACCCAGCACCGATGTAGTCACCGGATTGATCAAAGCTAACTTCCCGGCACGGGTCTCGTTTGCGGTGGCATCTTCCGTGGATTCACGCGTGATCCTTGACACGAGCGGTGCAGAAAGCCTGCTGGGACATGGGGACATGTTATTCATGCCTCCCGAGGTAGCAGCCCCGTTCCGTGTGCAGGGCGTGATGATTTCGGATGCAGAAGTGGATAAGATCATCCTGTATTGGCAAAGCATGCATCCTCAAGAACCCAATGCCACTCCACCCTGGGAGGGGTTTTTAAGGGAAGATGCGATCCTGGCAGACCGGGATGAACTGGTGAAAAAAGCTATTGAGATGCTTAAAGGTGAGAAGCATGCCAGCGCTTCGATGTTGCAGCGCCGCTTACGGATAGGTTACCCCCGTGCTGCCCGTTTAATGGATGAGCTGGAGGAGATGGGGGTTGTCGGTCCTGCTCAGACAGGAGGCCGCGAGCGTGACGTGCTGTTGGATGGTGATGTTGAGGGTGAAGAAGAAGATTAGACTGTGGGTCAGATATTTATCTTGACATCCATCACTGCATGCGATAGCATACGACATCCTAAATCATCGACTCGAAAGGTAGAACAGACAATAAAGTGGATCAAACAAACCGGCAAAAGCAAAAAATAACACTTTCAGATCGGGCACGCGTGATTTTCAAGGGGGTTCTAGACCCAATTGGGGCTTTCTTCAATCGATTAGGCATCTTCCCAAATACGATGACACTCCTGGGGCTAGCAGGAAATGTCGTCGGAGCCATCTTGATTGCGCTTGGCTATTTGACTGTTGGAGGAATCGTTGTGCTGGCCATGGGATTGGTTGACACCCTGGATGGAACTATGGCTCGCCTGCGTGGTATGCCATCTGAGTTTGGGGCTTTTGTTGATTCGGTTACCGACCGCTACTCTGAGCTGATTATCTTTGGAGGCCTTTTATATTATTACGTACAAAGAGCGGATTGGCTTTCTGTCATGGGGATATACCTGGCAGCCAGCGGTTCGGTACTGGTTTCATACGTCAGGGCCCGGGCTGCCTCCGTAGGTATGGACACCAAGATAGGCTTCCTGGGTCGGTTTGAGCGTTACCTGGTCCTTGCGCCCACCTTAATCCTTCGTATTCCGATGGTAGGAGTCTGGATTATTGCCATATTTGCCAACATAACCGCCCTACAACGAATTCTTGATGTACGTCGACAGGCGGTTGAACAGAATAAGATTCTTCTGAAACGACCAAATCATTAGAGGTATCCCATGCCCACTGGTTTTTTTGTTGGACCCATCTATATACGCTTTTACGGCATCATCCTCATGCTTGGAGCAATCGCAGCAGCTTTCCTGGCTGAACGCCTGGCGCGCCGAAAAGGATTAAAAAGTGAATTTGTCTGGGACGCGCTGATATGGGTATTGATTGGAGGCATCATCGGGGCGCGCTTATGGCATGTGTTCACACCCCCTCCATCCATGGTCGAGGCAGGATATACAACCATGTACTATTTAACTCATCCACTTGACCTGATCAATACTCGGGCAGGTGGCCTGGGTATCCCGGGAGCAGTCATCGGTGGAGGGTTGGCTTTGTACCTGTTTTGCAGGCGGAAGAAGATGAGCTTCCTTATGTGGGCTGATATAGCAGCACCAGGGCTGGCATTAGCGCAGGCAATCGGGCGTTGGGGTAATTTTGTGAACCAGGAATTATATGGAAAGCCTACCACCCTGCCATGGGCAGTGAAGATCGATCCAAACAACCGCCTGCCCGGGCTTGAAAGCTATTCCACCTTCCATCCCCTGTTCTTGTACGAATCAATCTGGAATCTGATGCTCATGGGATTTCTGTTATGGATGGATAGANAGTTCGCNAACAAGTTGAAGGAAGGCGATATCTTTCTGGCTTATCTGCTCGGTTACTCAACCGGTAGGTTCTTCCTTGAATTTCTACGCCTGGATGCTCCAACGATTGGAACGATCAATTTCAACCAGACATTCATGCTCGGTGTGGCACTGGTTTCCAGCTTTCTTCTTTTTTTGCGNCATCGAAAAGGAAATACAACGAGCCTAGAGAGTCCTACTCCTCAAGCCTGACCAGGNATGGGGTATTCAGACCCTGGTATCAACCCGGGTCTTCTTTTTACTGTTATCTATGATCCAAACTGAGAATCTAAGTAAAAAATTCAACAATTTTCTGGCAGTTGACTGCATAAACCTGGAAGTAAATTCAGGGGAAGTGCTTGCCTTGCTCGGTCCGAATGGGGCTGGTAAGACCACCACTATGCGCATGCTCACATCTGTGCTGCGGCCATCCTCAGGCTGGGCACGCGTAGCAGGGTTTGATATTGTGTCTCAAGCAGACCGGGTGCGCGCTTCGGTAGGGATTCTTACCGAGCAGCATGGTTTATATGGACGCATGTCTGCAGAAGAATACCTGGATTTCTTCGGCGAGGTCTACCGCATGCCGACAGATGCACGGCATAAGCGCACGCAGGAACTACTGGAGCAGTATGGGCTTGGGAGCGATGCAAAACGAAAAATTGGGGAATACTCCAAAGGGATGCGCCAAAAATTAGCACTGGCACGCAGCNTGTATCATAATCCACCGGTGCTTTTATTGGATGAACCTACTTCCGCCATGGATCCGGAGAGCGCTCGTCTGGTGAGGGATGCGATCAACGATTTGCGTTCTGCCAACCGGGCGATCATTATTTGCACTCATAATCTGGCTGAGGCTGAAGAATTGGCGGGGAAAATCGCCATCATACACCTGGGAAAAATCATCATCTCAGGTGATGTTCAGGAGATCAAGCTCAAATTATTAGGCGCACCACTATTTGAAGTGCAGCTTGGCGTTGATAAATGTGATTTGAAGGATAGCTTACCACCGGATGCCAGATTGATAGCCCAAGGTGAGGGCTGGTTCCAATTTCAGACGGACACACCCATAGAGACTAATCCTTTGGTGATCCAGGGCCTGGTCAAGCGAAAAATTCCTGTCATTGGCTTATCTGAAGTCTCCCGCAGCCTGGAAAAAGTTTACCTTCAGGCGATTACTGCTGCCCAGGGAACTGGAAATCGCATACTCAAGAGTAATGCCCTGCCAGGTGATGGAGAAATCCGGAATGCTGGATAGCATCCGCCCTGCCCTGATCATCACCCGCCGCGAGCTGCGCGACCAACTGCGAGACTGGCGGATCATCTTACCTATCCTGATGCTTACCATGTTTTTCCCTTTCCTGGCGAACTTTACCACGCAACGGGTATTGGGTTTTGTAGAACAATATGGTGCCAGTATCATTGCAGAACGGTTCATCCCATTCCTGTTCATGATCGTGGGTTTCTTCCCCATTTCAATCTCACTCGTGATCGCATTGGAGAGTTTTGCGGGTGAGACAGAACGGCGTAGCATTGAACCGCTGCTAAGCAGCCCAATGACCGATTCCCAACTCTACCTGGGCAAGCTGCTGGCGTGTGTACTTTTCCCGCTGATTGCTGCATACCTGGGCATGAGCATTTATCTAATTGGCATATACCGGTCTTCTAGCTGGAGAGCGGAGCCAATGTTCCTGGTCGTGATCGGCTTGCTGACTGCGGTGCAAGCCCTGGTGATGGTGAGCGGGGCGGTGGTTATATCCACCCAAACAACCTCGGTCCGGGCGGCAAACCTGCTGGCTTCATTTATCATCATACCCATGGCTTTGCTGATCCAGGCTGAGTCGGTGATGATGCTCTGGGCAGACTATCAAATCTTGTGGTGGGCAGTATTAGCCCTGGTGATTTTAGCAGGCTTGCTGGTTCGCATGGGCATCACCCACTTTAACCGTGAGGACCTTTTAGGACGGGAGATCGACTCGCTCAACCTGCGCTGGATGTGGCAGGTGTTTCGTGATGAATTTAGGGGAGACGCCAGGACAGTGGGTGAGTGGTTTCGTTTGGAAATACCTCATTCCATCAAGCGCATGTCCATCCCGATCTTCTGGATGACCATCCTTCTGGTAGCTGGAACTTATTTAGGCGCATGGTTGGTGAAATTCATTGGCATAACCCCGGGTTCTTTCTCATTGGAGAGCTTAAATTCAGTGGACACAAAGGTTCTCGATCAATTCCGCCAATTTGGTTATTTCGAAACCAGCGGTGTACTCACGATCTGGTGGCATAACCTGCGTGCAATCGTGATTGCCATCCTTTTGGGGTCTTTCACCTTGGGAGTGGCTGGAGCGATTGTATTAATGCTACCCATGATCATCATTGGCTTTTTCACGGGCCTGGTTTCCCAATCTGGCTTTAACCCCCTGACTGTACTGGCTGCTGCCACCATGCCACATGGAATTTTTGAAATCCCTGCCATTATCCTGGCAGGAGCAGCCATCCTGCAGATTGGGGCAAGCCTGGTTACACCGTATCGGAAACAATCCATCGGTGAAGGCCTGGTGAGTTCCTTGGCAGATTGTGCAAAAATCATCCTGGCGTTGGTCGTGCCCTTATTCCTGGGAGCTGCCATCCTGGAAGTGTTTTTTAGCCCGTTGGTTTTAGTCAGATTGCTGGGCTTAAATTAGCAGAATTAAAATGTGGGGGTTACCAACCACTTATAAACGGCAGCCAATCCTGGTTTTCATATAAATGACGGGCAAATAAGTAGGTAGCTGAAGCAGGGGGTCTGGAAGGTATTCTTAACAGGTGCATTTGGGCTTGTTCGATCGTTCGCCCGCCCTTACGATGATTGCAGTGCGGGCAGGCTGCAACCAAATTGGTCCAGACATGCTCTCCGCCAAGGTGGCGTGGAAGGACATGGTCAACTGTTAAATTCGAGAAATGTTCCCCGCAGTACTGGCAGGTGTAGTTATCACGCCGCAAGACCTCCCGCTTGGTCAGCTTGACCTGCGGACGCGGGCGATGGATCATTTTTTCCAGGCGGATGATGGAAGGGCACGGATACACCCGTCTGACCGTCTTAATTTCACCCCTTCCATTCAGGATCAGACTGGCTTTTCCGTCTATGACGAGGGTGATGGCACGGCGGGTGTTGCAGACATTGATCGGTTCAAAATTTGCGTTCAGCACCAAAACCGGCGCCTGCATAGCTGCCTCCAATCCCCGGAATTATAGCACAGTCATAACTTGAAAAACTATGCCTTCTTGAGTGCGCACAGTAAATTCTCTAAGACTAATGGATCAATTGTCCATATTACCAGCCTTGTTTAACCCGCTCTTCGAGGTCGGCGGCGTGATCCCTCCCGTGCGAAATGAAGATCTTTAAATCGCTGGCGATGGAACATAAATTACCCCATAGCGAAAGAAATTTTTGATTGCGCTTTTCAGGAGGCATTGCATGCAGCGCCTCGAGTACATCCAGGCGTGCCTCGTCATACGCCTTTTGCGAACTTTCCAGCGATATTTCCTTCCGAGCTGTGATTGACCCATCGGTATACTTGTCAATCCCTCGGTCTTCTAACATGATCGGTGGATCACCCCTGGAGTGAGCGCAGAAGGATGAAGCTAAGAGCTCATCCCAGCCGGTGATAAGATCCATCAACTGCTTGAGACTCCAGGCAGGGTAAATTTCTGCATGCGGTGTCACTATCTCTATGGAAGAATTAAGTCGGCTTCGAGCATTTTCCATTTTGATTATCAAATCATCTATCTTCGCAGCCATATCAAATCCTCAAAGAATGAATAATGGTATAATCAACGCATGAATAAATGCTGTTTTGGGTATTATTATACAAATTTATGACAGCCACCTGTGGAGTGTAAGACGCGTCCTCCCACAGAGGGCGCTTTTTTTTTGATGGAAAATTGAATCACGGGTACGATTGGAAATAAGGAGACACAGATGGACACAACGAAAATGACCATCGAAGAGCAGGTGGAATTCCTCATGCAGGGTACGGAATATGGGGATGAAGCCTTAAAACAGGCGATGAAAAACGAGCTGAGGCAACGGCTGATCGAAGCTAAACAGGAAGGTCGTCCGCTGAGGGTGTACTGCGGCTACGACCCCACCAAACCTGACCTGCACCTGGGTCACACCATCACGATGCGCAAGCTTGCCCAATTCCAGCAGCTGGGACACGAAGTGACTTTCCTGATTGGAAATTACACCTCTTTAATTGGTGACCCATCTGACAAGGATAAACTCAGACCAATCCTCTCGCAGGCAGAGGTGGCGAATAACTCGCGCACCTATGCCGATCAGGTATTTCAGGTGCTGGATCGCGAAAATACCATCGTACGCTACAATGCTGAATGGCTCTCAAAGCTGACTTTTGAAGATCTGATCAAGCTTTGTTCTAACTTTACCGTCCAGCAGTTCATTACTCGCGAGAATTTCAAACTACGCTGGGAAAAGAATGAGCCTATCTTTGTGCATGAGTTTTTCTACTCCATTATGCAGGGGTATGATGCTTACTCGATGCGTTCGGATGTGCAGGTAGGTGGGACCGACCAGCTGTTCAATATCGTCACCGCAGCCCGGAAAATTATGACCTACCTGGGAGAAAAACCCAATATCGCGGTCATCATGGGCATCCTGCCGGGGACGGATGGCGAGGTGCGGATGAGCAAGACGATTGGGAATTACATCCCAATTGATACCACTGCCGAAGACATGTATGGTAAGTTGATGAGCATACCAGATAAAGCCATGCCCACGTATTTCCGCCTGGTCACGCGTTGGTCAGCCTCAGAGATTGAAGAACTTGAAAAGAATCTTTCCTCCGGAAAGATCCACCCAATGCTGGCAAAAAAGAAATTGGCACGTGAAGTGAGCGAGATTTTCCATGGTGCCGAAGCAGCCCAACACGCCGAAGAATTCTTTAAAACTGTGCATCAGGATGATGACCCACCAGAGGATATACCCACCTTCAAGCTACAAGCAAGCCAAACCGTATTGGACGTCCTTCTTGAAGGAAAGCTGGTGACAAGTAAAAGTGAAGGTCGACGTTTAATGGAGCAGAACGGTGTCCGGCTGGATGGAGAGACGCTGACCAATCCAAACCAGGTATTCCCCCACCCAGGGGTATTACAGGCTGGAAAAAGGCGATTCCTAAGAATCCTGGATTAAACACAAAATTCTGATTCTGTGGGCACATTAGGGAAAATTCTGATGTGCCCTTAATGTATTAATAAGCAACCATTTAACACATCAGACGTATAATTAGCACAGCCGTTTAACAAGGAGGCTTTTATGAGCGATGATAATCAAAATGACAATAAAACCCAAAATGACGATATTGGGGAACAACTGAACGAGCTGGGAAAAAACTTGCGCGAAACACTGCGAACAGCCTGGGAAAGTGATGATCGCCGAAAGCTGCAGCAGGAAATCGAAACTGGCCTGACGAATTTACGTGACTCACTTAACCAGGCAGCCAAGGATTTCTCAAACAGCCAGGCAGGTCAAAATCTAAAAGAAGATGTGAAAGACCTGCATGACCGCTGGCAAACGGGTGAAGTGGGATCAAAAGTACGCTCGGAGGTCGCTGAAGCACTGCGAACTGTCAATAAGGAATTACAGAAGACCTACGAAAAATCCCAAACTCCACCCACCGATAAACCCCAGGAATAAGGAGTGTATATGCCAACGATAAAGACAGAGATCATAACCGGGGAAACACGGCAGGTAGGAAATTATCAGATAACTCCCCTGTCGCAGGTACTCAAGATCATAACCCCAGGGAAGCATGCCAGTTTTATCTGGAATCGCCCCAAGGCAGTCGTCGTCAGGACGCTTGATGGCCAGGAACAGGTGCTTCCGGTTACCGATGTTACCCGGATAGCCATCTGGTTAATGCTGGCGGGTGGGGTGCTGGGTGCAATGCTGGTGAGATTAATATTCTGGAATAGATGACATTCAATTTAAAAGGAGTAATTGCGATGACAGACGAAATAATAACCGATCAACCAGCACAGACTGGTTTGGATGTGATCCAGGATACCATGGATGGATTCCTGGCAGCAGCAGACGTACGCGCCGTTTATGGCGAACCGATCCAGCATGATGACACCATGATCATCCCAACTGCAGAAATTTTGTCGGCATTGGGTTTTGGAGTTGGCAGTGGGAGCGGCAATGGGACTGGAACCGATGAAAATCCTGATAAACCATGGCAGGGAGCGGGTGGTGGAGGTGGCGGAGGAGGACGTGTCTTATCTCGCCCGGTGGCTATCGTAGTGGCCTCTCCGGAAGGGGTGCGCGTTGAACCCGTGATTGATATCACCAAGATCGCCCTGGCAGGTTTGACAGCCTTGGGATTTATGGTTGGAATGATGTTCCGCATGAGCAGCCGAAGACACTCTCTTCCTTCAATCGAGGATTAACTTTTTACTTAGCCATTACAGCATCAGGTTTATCTCATATCAGCATGAAAACGATCCAAAATACACCAAACAAGATGGTGATAAAAGGTCAACCATCTGGAGCCTGATAATATCCCAGGATGCTGATAATTTCTAGATTGTGATTTTCTCAATATTCATTGATTCGATATTGTAGAAGGGTCATACTATCGGAAAGAGAGATTATAGCAATCTGGTAAAATAATAAGGCTATCTAAAGATATTAAAATTATCACGGTTTGACATTGCGGATACAACCGTACTTTGATAAGGTTATGGAGGATTTTATGGACATTCAAACAACAGAATATAAGCGGTGCATTGTGGTTAAAACCAGCGGTCGAATTGATGGCTCAAATGCTCCTCAATTATCTCAAGCCCTAAAAACGATCATCACCAATGGGGTTAAGAATATCGTCTTCGATATGGGTGAGGTTGTATTTATGGCAAGTGCTGGTTGGTGGGTGCTGATCGATACACAAAAGTCGTGCAAGCCATCGGGAGAGTTGGTTCTTGCTAATATCGACCAGGGTATCAAGGACTCATTGAACTTAGTTGGCATGGGGTCTTACTTTAAAACCTTTGAAGATGTCACCTCTGCAGTAGGAAATTTTTAAACGATCCGATGCCAACGAAAAGGTTTACATGTAGTTTTCATAATCTCGAGAAGATTAGCGACTACGTTACAGAATATGCCAAGCAAGCCGGCCTCAATGAAACCGACACGTATGCAGTCCAGCTGGCTGTGGATGAGGCATCCACAAACATCATTGAACATGGTTATGGAATGGAATGTCCCAACCGGATCGATATCACCTGTGATATCCAGGAGAATGGATTGAAGGTGGTAATNTATGACGATGCTGAACCATTCGATCCAATTTCAATCCCAGATCCAGAAATTAATGTGCCNTTGGAAGAAATCAAACCGCGCGGGCTGGGGATTTTTCTCATGCGGCAGATGATGGATGAAGTCCATTACCAATCCAGCCCAGATTTGGGCAATACCCTCACGATGGTTAAATATCGTTCTAAGTGAGACTGATTAAATAAATATAAATTGCCTGCCTGGGAGACCTGGTAGGCAATTGTGTTTATATACGATTTCTCCCCAAGATGACCATGGTGATATCATCAAAGCGAGGGGAATCACCAACAAAACGATGCACCTTGTCCAGGATCATGTCCAACAACTCCTGGACTGGTAAATTGATATTATTCTGGGCGGTGGTTGCCAGCAATTTCCTATCGATGAATTCGCCGTCGCTATTTTGGGCATCTGTCACCCCATCTGTNTAGAGGAGGAGCACCTCACCCGCTGAAATTGACACTTCATCCTGACCCCAACGGTTTTCTTCATCAATCCCAAGCGGCATACCCGTATTATTCAATGTCTTAATACCAATTTCAGGCCCAAATAGATAGGGAGGATTGTGACCAGCATTGGCATAACAAAGCAAGCCTGTGGATGGGTCTAGCACACCAAAGAATACAGTAATAAAAAGGTTGGCTCTAGCGTTTTTTAGAATATGGTGGTTGACAATATTTAACACCATGGCTGGATCCCTGGGGTGTTCAATGGCAAAAATTCGGATCAGGGTGTTACTCAGGGCCATATAAAGCGCGGCACCTAATCCCTTATCTGCCACGTCGGCAATCAAGATGCCTAATTTACCATCGGGCAGGTAAATAAAATCATAAAAATCACCCGCAACCTGCCTGGCAGGTTCAAGTACAGCTGATAGTTGCCAACCAGGCAGTTCTGGCACATATTCAGGTAAAAAACTATCTTGTATCGTCTGGGCTAGAGATAATTCCTGGAGGGTTTTTTGCATTGCCAGGGTCTCTGAAAATACGACCGATTGGTGAAGAGCGGAAGCAATTTCTGCACACAGTGATTGCAATGCAGGCAGCTGCCTGCGAACTGACTGGGTATCCCATGGAATATTCATGGTTTGAAACTCAAGGAATATTCCTCCAATGGGCAGACCGCTCTCAACATCGATGATTGGGCAAAGAATGGTTGGACCCTGATAGGAAACAGCAGGATTCCAGGCAAGCATGCCCCTGGATGTGGATATCGATGGATCGCTCTTTCTCTGAAGCCACTTCCAGGCAAGCTCACGGTCAAAAGAGAAGGTTGATGGCTCGTGGAGAAGAATGCCCCTGGATTCAGTCCAAACCAAGATGCCTCGGGAGGCAAACATAGGAGCTGCATGCTTTTGCAACAAAACTGAAAGGGTTGATGCATCCGGTGGCGCATCCAGGATGGCTCTGCCCAACATTTCCAATTGTTCGAGCTGGTTCGACTGCTGGCGAGAGTGTTCAGCTACCTGGCTGAATTGCCTGGCGAGCAGGGCGGTCAACAGCAATCCAATCATGATAAATATAAACTCCAGCAGCCCCTCCCTGGCATAAACCCCTGCCGCAAGAATACCAAATGGATTTGCCAGTGCTGGTAATGTAATGGCAATTAAAAAGAACTTAATTGCCGAACGCGTCGGGGTATGCAGAACATTCTTTAAAGACCATATCAGGTATGCGATATATCCAGAATAAACCACTAATACTCCAATATACTGGATAATTATTGCTAATAAGGCTGGAGCAATCGAGCTGATCGAAAAATCCTTAATCGGGATTTGTCCACCCAACCAGGTATATATCGTTAATGCAACCAGGGTTGGTAATACATCCGCAGCAATATCAGAGGTGAACAACCTTCCACGGTTCCAATAGTCCACGGTTGATCTGTCGTGTAAAATCGAGCCAAGGAAGGAAAGAACATCCCATAGAACTTTTAACCACAACGCAGTTGGACCAAGCAGCAAAACAGCTGCCCATACAGCGATTCCATCCAACGCGCCATCCGAATTGGCGTATCCACCGGAGCGGATTTCTGTGATATAGAAAAACCTGATGCGATTAAATAATACTAGGATGACCCCCATGAGCAGATAGATGATCCATAATTGTTGTATGGAATACCAGCTGGAAACGCGCACCAGCCAGAATAATCCAATGGCAACCAGTGGCAATGAATATAACAAGGTCAGGACATCTGCAGTGCTGCTGATGCGCTGCTGCCCAAGCATGGTTTCCAGGTCAGGACGAATCTTTTTTGCCAGCTGGTAAAGATAATCGTTCATAAAACAGGTCAGGTTAGAAGAAGAGAATTCCTTAATTTTGGATTTTCTATTTCGCTATCAGCCTCGTAAAAGGTAACTTATATATGAGTAATAGCTTGATCACGAAGCATTATAACTGAATCAGTTTAATATAGGATTAGCTGAGATAAATGGTGATGGTTTAACCGGTTATGATAGCCGCTGATAAAAGTCTCCATTGATAACCTCACCCTTCAGTATTTCGATGACAAGGTTGGCCTTTCTATACTGGTATGGAGTAATCAAGCCAGATAAAAAACCGGTTTCAAATTCATCACGATCCAGCTCGGTATAGGTGCCATCGGGTGCAATCCATAAGTCCAGGAATAAGTCGGTGAGATAATATTCTCCACCTACCTCTCGAAGGGGTGTATCGATATCTATATAGAAACCCAGGTGGTCTCCATCCGGACATACAAGCTGCATGACGGAGAACCATTCTCGGTAAAATAAAAACTTGACCACAGATGAAATAAGCTTGCCGGGTGGAATGAATCCATTCCGCCACCAATTTTCTTTACACCAGCTTCGGCTGAAATCTGGTGAAACCTCTGTGATAGTTTTTATCCGGATGCAGTTATCATCGACAAGACCCTCGGTATATCGGGTAACACCCTTTCCTGGACGCATAAAATTGATAACAATATCCATTTTGCTTCCATTGACCTAATTATTATGAAGCAATAAGGCGTTCCTGATTAAAAATCCCGGCTCGTATAAACCGGGAAGTATGAATAATCAAACATGAATCAAAATGACTAGAAAATGNTCAGCATTGCTTTGGAGGCCATGTTGAGCAGNGGTTCAGCTGCCAGGCTTAGGACAATTACCAGGATGGCGGCTGCAGCTGCTGTAAACTGCACCCAAAATTCCTTGCGTGCGTCAGGCTCGCCTTCCCGCATGTACATGATAACAATCACACGTAAATAGTAATACGCAGAAATCAACGAGGTGAACACGCCAATCAACGCCAGACCCAGATATCCGCCTTCGATCACAGTTCGGAATAAGTAAAACTTGCCCATGAAGCCCAACGTGGGCGGTATGCCGGTGAAAGAAAGCATGAACACAGCCATGCAGGCGGCCAGAAGTGGGTATTTTCGTCCCAACCCGGCGTAATCATCCAGAGACAAACCGCGACCTTCTGCTTTTTCCAGAGCTATCACCACCGCCCAAGCGCCGAAACTGGTGAGAGCATATGCCACAAGGTAAAACAAAGAGGAGCTGACCACCTCGGGGTTGACCGCCTTGTTTCCGAAAGGCACCAAGGCCATCATGATATAACCCGCATGGGCGATGCTTGAATATGCAAGCATGCGTTTAATATTCCCTTGAGCAATCGCTACCACATTCCCCAGGAACATGGTCAGTGCAGCAATCACCCAAAAGACCATGGTTAATTCAGGTGCCAGGCTGGGCAGGGCGGTTATGAAGATACGCAGCAATGCTGCAAAACCAGCCGCTTTCGCCCCGACTGACATGAATGCCGAGACTGCTGAAGGAGCTCCCTGGTAGACATCCGGTGTCCACATATGAAATGGAACAACAGCTACTTTGAAACCCATCCCAACCAGGATCAAGGCTGCCCCAAAAATGAGCAGCTGCATATTGGCAAGGTTGGCATCGATCATGGTTACAATGGCGCTGAGATTGGTCGTTCCGGTTGCTCCGAAGACAAGAGCCACTCCGAATACTACAAATCCACCTGCAAATGCCCCCATCAGAAAATATTTGATGGCTGCTTCCTCCGACTCTACTCTTGGACGGGCAAATCCTGATAGAACGTATAACGGGATGGAGAGGAGTTCCAGGGCCAGGAAAACAACGATGAGGTCATTGGCTTGCGACATCAAAATCATCCCGCTGATTGAGAAGAGCAACAGGATATAATATTCGCCGCGTTCAAGATCCATCCGTTTCAGATAATCGAAGGACACTGCAATCGCCGCCAACCCGCTGCCTAGAAATAAAATGGTCAGGAAAAACGAGAAGCCATCAAACACGACCATGCCGTTAAACCCGGATGAATACCATCCCGCCTGGGAAATTGTTATACCCAGGCAGACAATCAAGCCTACTGCAGCCAGCAATGCAGTCCAGTTTTTTCGTCCCTTCGGGATGAACAGATCCAGCAGAAGCAGGACACAACTCCATACAATGAGGACAGTCATTGGAAGGATTACTTTTACGTTAAGCATCAGATCGGATAAAGTCATTCCTCAATCTCCTGCCAGCCACCCGATGCCACTGGATTGGAGCAGAATGGGTGGGGCATTTTTTCAACGTAAACGACAATCATGGCAGTCCTGCACTGGCTGCCGCTGTAATAATGGTTACCAACTTTTCAACTGCCGGACCCATAATGATAAAGAATGGTTTGGGATACAAGCCAATAAAGAAAATAAAGATCAGCAATGGCACCAGGGTGATGATCTCACGCCAGTTGATATCTTTAAGTGATTTATTCTCTTCCTTATCCAAAGGTCCAAGGAATAGTTTTTGGAACATGAACAGCATGTAAATTGCGGCGAGGATGATGCCGATGGATGATATCGCAGCAAACCATGGAGAGATATACGTTGATCCGAAAGCGCCTAACAGGATGGTGAACTCGCCCACAAATCCATTCAAACCTGGCAGACCCATGGAAGACAAGGTGACAATTAAGGTCAATGCACCATAAATGGGCATGATCTTCCAAAGCCCTCCAAATGCATCCATATCACGGGTGTGCCTGCGCTCATATAGCATGCCAACGATAAGGAACAATGCGCCTGTGCTTAAGCCATGGTTGACCATCTGGAGTATGCCACCCTCAATGCCTTGTGCGTTCAGAGCAAAAAGTCCTAACATAACGAAACCCAGGTGACTCACCGAGGAATAAGCCACCAGTTTCTTGACATCTTTTTGAGCATAGGAAACTGCCGCACCATACAGGATGCCAATGGTCGCCAAACCAGCGATCCATGGAGCCAGCTGAACTGCGGCACTGGGGAACATCGATAGATTAAAACGGAGGAAGCCGTACGTACCCATTTTCAGCAAAACACCTGCCAGAATCACAGAACCTGCAGTCGGTGCTTCAACATGCGCATCGGGTAACCAGGAATGGAGAGGCCACATGGGCACTTTGATGGCAAAGGCAGCGGCAAAGGCAATAAACAGCCAAAATTGAATATCAGCAGGTATGTTCCCACGGGCAATTAATTCGGTGACAGAGAAAGTTCCCTGGTTAATCCCCAGCCAAAGGATCGCTAAAAGCATCAGGATTGAGCCAGCCATCGTATATAAGAAGAATTTAACCGCGGCATACATGCGGCGAGGGCCACCCCATACGCCAATCAGGAAATACATTGGCACGAGGGTAAATTCCCAGAAGATATAGAATAAGAACAGGTCAAGAGCGACAAAGACACCCACCATACCCACTTCAAGCAGCAGGAAGAAAATCATAAAGTCTTTAACCCGGTCTTGAACGGCCGTCCATGTGGAGAGGATGGAGATGGGGATCAAAAGTGTCGTGAGCATTACCAACAAGATACTCAAACCATCCACACCCAGATGATAATAGATGGTCCAATTGACAAATTGGAACCAGGGTGTGTTGATTTCCATCTGAATGTCCGGGTTGCCTGTTTGGAAGTAGGTCAGCATGACCACCGATACAGCAAATGTTGCTATGGTGGTTAGCAGCGCGACCCAGCGAATGGCATTTTTCCATTCAGACTTTAAAAACAGGATCACCAGGACGCCTACCAGAGGCAGGAAGGTCGTGAGAGTAAGTGGATGGAGTAACAAGTTCATGTCTGTTCCTCGGTTGCAGAGTAGCTTTCCGCGATATTAATTTAAGGGCGGTCTATCCTAAACGTAAGATCAAATACCCAATGATGAAAATTACACCAATAAATATTGAAAGTGCATAATTCCGCACAAAACCCGTTTGGAGCTTTCGTGTTTGCGCTGCCAGCTCTTTGAAACCATCGCCCAGGAAATTAGCAATACCATCGATGAGCCCCAAATCGACCGGACCGGACAGAAAACGGGTAAAGGCATTAAAGGAGCGTACCAGGATCCTGTCGTGGAAGAAATCATGCCAAAATGCCCAATCGATTTTGTCTGCCAGGAATGTGGAAAGCCACTGATAAGGTTTAATGAAAATGTAGCCATACAGCTCATCCACCCAGTATTTGTTTTCCAGGAGGGTGAAGACTGGACCCAAAATTGCGCGGAGTGGGTCATCAAGGCGCTTATTAGAGGGTAGTAGCTTCATGTCTTCATATCGACGGATATACAAGTACCAGGCAAGCGCAATACCTGCCAATGCCAGCACACTGGAAATGATGATCACGACCCAATTGAACCCACTGCCTGCGGCTGCATGCTCTCCAAGAGCTTCTTCAGCGACCTGGATGGTATGCTCAAGCCAGGTGGTAAAAGTGTGGGTGGTGGGGAAATTCAGGAAACCGCCAACAATAGAGAGAAATGCCAGGATGATCAATGGGATGGTCATCAACGCGGGGCTCTCCTTGGCATGTGTGGATGGCTCTGAGCGGGATTCTCCAAAGAAAACCATCAATATCTGGCGACCCATGTAAAATGCAGTGAAGAAGGCTGCAACGACCAATATCCAGTAGACGGTAGGATTAATTATGGATGCTTCAGCCAGAATCTCATCCTTGGACCAGAATCCTGCCAGGGGGAAGATGCCTGCCAAAGCCAGAGCTCCGATCAAATATACCCAGAAAGTGGTCTTCATCTTGTTTCGGAGACCACCCATATTGCGCATGTCCTGGGGATCAAAATGAGTTTCATGCTTCATCTTCTTATGCAGGATGGGATCATGTTCCACATGATGGTGACCGCGTTCCAAACCCTGAATAACAGAACCTGAAGAGAGGAAGAGCAAGGCTTTGAAAAAGGCGTGCATCACCAGGTGGAACATCCCGGCAACAAATGCGCCCATCCCTACAGCTGCCACCATGAATCCCAGCTGGCTGATGGTGGAATATGCCAGGACCTTTTTAATATCGAATTGGGCAACCGCAATGGTAGCTGCGAATAAGGCAGTCACCGCGCCAATAATTGCCACCCAATTCTGAGCGACCGGGACGAGGGAATACAAGGCGTATGAACGGGCTACCAGGTAGACGCCCGCTGTAACCATCGTGGCAGCATGGATCAAGGCAGACACTGGCGTAGGACCAGCCATGGCATCGGGTAACCACACGTAGAGCGGAAGCTGAGCGGACTTGCCCGTCACCCCGAGCAGCATAAAGAGCGTGATTGCGAGAATTACTGTAGGCGCTACCTGGGGGGCAATGCTGGCGACTGAATCAAAGTCAAAGGAAAATACACCATTTTGCGCGAGTGGTTGGAAATACTTGAACATCAAGAAAGCCGCAATCAGAAATCCAAAATCACCTATACGATTGGTGATAAAGGCCTTCTTGCCTGCCTGGGCATTACCAATACCATCCTTGCCTTTCTCGTACCAAAAACCGATCAGCAGGTAGGAACATAATCCAACCCCTTCCCAACCAACGAACAGCATAATGTAGTTATCGGCACTAACCAGCACCATCATGGCAGCGATGAAAAGGTTGAAATAGATAAAAAAGCGACGGAAACGCCCCGGGTCACCATTGTGACGTACATCTTCGTGCATATACCCGACTGCATAGATGTGGATCAATGTCCCCACCCCACCGACCACCAGCATCATGGTGACCGAGAGTGTATCCACCCGGAATGCCCAATCTAGCTGCAGGTTGCCCAGGGTGATCCAATCGAGGTAAGGGACAACCAATCCTTCAGGACTTCCAATGAGAGCAATCCCAAGCAACACTGCAATAACGAAGGAAAGACCGGAAGCCAGACAGGCAATCGCGCCAATGGCTTTTTCACCCAGTTTTCCACCAANAAGCATGTTGATCAATAAACCGATGAGTGGGAAGAAGACCACAAAAGGCACAAGGTAGAAAAATCCTCCCATAGTTGCTTCATTCAATAGCATGGTCTGTCTCCGTTTACCTTTTTAGCCTTTTAAAGAATTCATCTGGTCTACATCGATACTGGCTTTGGACCTGAAGATGGTCACGATCAATGCCAGGCCAATCGCCACCTCTGCGGCTGCTACGGTCATGATGAAGAAAACAAAAATCTGGCCGTTCATTGACTGCCAATAACGCGCAAAAGCTACAAAAGCTAGGTTGGCTGCATTCAACATCAGCTCAACGGACATAAAAACGATGATTGAATTACGCCGGATGAGAACACCCAAGGCACCGATCGTAAACAAGATGATTGCCAAACCCAGATAATAATTAATGGATACCATAAACTGTCTCCGTTACTTCTTCTCGTTCTTTGACAGCACGATTGCGCCAATCATGGCAACCAATAAGAGCACCGAAGTCACTTCAAATGGCAGCAGGTAATCGCTGAACAAGACCGTCCCCACCTGGGTTGGACTGCCAAATCCGGCTTGTAAATCACCCGTCACAAGCGGCAGGACCCCGCGTTGGTTATAAAGGATAAATCCAGCTTCCAGCAACAAAACAACCGCCAATGCGATGGCCAGTGGACGCTGCCAGGGAATGGATTGGGTTCGCCCAGCGCGTTCAGCCCCAAGCAACATGATGACAAATAAGAACAAAACCATGATCGCCCCTGCATATACACTTACCTGGGCAACTGCAATAAACGGAGCGTTCAATAATAAGAAAAACACTGCCACGGTGGCAAAATTCAGCACCAGGAATAAGGCTGAATAGATCGCATTGCGGCTGATAAGCATCCCCAGGGCAGAAGTGATGGCGACTAAGGCTAAAACAAGGAAAAAGAACAGTTGTAAGCTCATCATCTATAATTCTCTCGGAAATTAATCCTTTGGATTTTCCATCACTGGTATCGATCGGTTAAAAGTACCTGGTTCCACTTTTTGGGGTGTTGGTCTGCCACCCGCAGGTACTGGGTTTAATAACATTTCCTTGGTGTAGATTGCCTGGCGCCGGTCAGTGAAAGACAGCTCATAATTATCTCCCAGGATGATAGCCTCTGTTGGACAGGCATCCTCACAATAGCCACAAAAAATGCAACGCAGCATATTGATCTCATATGTGCTGGCATAACGCTCACCCGGTGAATAACGTTGCTCATCGGTGTTTTCCGCAGCCTCCACGAAAATCGCGTCGGCGGGGCAAGTCGCTGCACATAAGGCACACCCAATGCATTTTTCCAGGCCATTCTCATAGCGATGAAGGTTATGGCGACCTTTAAAGCGTGTTTGTACAGGGCGCTTTACTTCCGGGTACTGGATCGTAACCGGTTTTTCAAACATCGTGCGGAGTGTGGTCCACAAGCCTCGTCCAAGTTCCACAATGAACATACCACTAACCTCCTACCAGCACGGTGATGAGGGCGGCAATGAATACATTCAGCAAGGACAGGGGCAAAAGCACCTTCCATCCAAACGCCATCAGCCGGTCATACCTGAAGCGCGGGAGCGTCGCCCGCACCCAAATGAATACGAAGATCATGATCATGGTCTTGATGAATAAATATACCGGACCCAACCAGGGAAGCTGATCCAGGAAAGGTCCCATGTAACCCCCCAGGAAAAGCGTGGCGGCAATCATGCTGACTGCAATGATCTTGATATACTCTGCCATAAAAAACAAGGCAAATTTCATCCCTGAATATTCAACATGATATCCGGCGGTCAGCTCCTGTTCGGCTTCGGGCATGTCGAAGGGGGAGCGGTTTGTTTCCGCCATCCCGGCAATGAGGAAGATAATAAATGCCAGGGGTTGTGACAGATTCCACACAATCCACCCCAGGATCCCGTTGGCACCCTGCGCTTCGACAATATCCACCAAGCTCATCGAGCCTGCCAGCAAGGTCACGCTCACAAAGGTCAGACCAAGTGCCAGCTCATAAGAAATCATTTGAGCTGTGGAACGCAGTCCACCCAGCATGGCGTACTTATTATTGGAAGACCATCCTGCCAGCACGATGCCATACACGGCAATGGATGCTACAGCCCCCAGGTAAAGGATACCAACATTAATATCAGCCAGGTAAAGGTTGATCTCTCGACCGAAGATTGTGATGGAGCGACCCCACGGAATCACAGCGGTGATGATCAGGGCAGGGATGACGGTGATGACGGGAGCCAGGATGAAGAGCAGCTTGTCCGCGCGGCCCGGGATCATCTCTTCCTTGAAGATCAGTTTAACTGCATCGGCTATTGGCTGAATGATTCCCCATGGACCGGCGCGGTTGGGTCCAATACGTGCCTGGATACGCGCCAGCGCTTTGCGTTCATAATAAGTCACGTAAGCAAAACCTAGGGTCATCCCAATCAGGATGATCCCAGATTTCACAATGTATTCAAAGAATAAGCCAGCCGTCATGCAAACCTCGTCCTAGAAGGGTCTTGGATTCTGCCTAAACCTTTGTATCTGACACCACCTTAAGATCAATCGCTAGTGGTGCACTAATCGGCATCCCCAGGCTGCGCGGCACGAGTGCCATCCCCAAGGGAACCTGTTCGAAACTGTGTAATATTGCTTCTACGAGCACACCATCTACTGAAAATTGGACCCATGCCTGATTGGGAATATTCAACCGCCGAGCATCTTCTGGATTAACAGCGATATGTGGAGGGGGAGTCCGCTGGTGGAGCAACTGGCTTTGATGGATCGTTTGTCCACGATCATACAACAGAGTGATTGGGACGGCCATCAAAGCACCCTCGACCAAGTTCAGCTCAGGAACCTGCGGCCAGGCGAGGGGTGGTATCTGGGCGGGAAGGGATAAGTGAACACCCAACCCCTGGGCGTTTTCGTAGGATGAGCCTCCGTAATATAAATCACTGCGACCGATCAAAGGCCACTGCTCACCCACCTGGGCGAGCTTTTTGTAACTCATGCCCTTAAAAGCCGGTACTTTGTCAGCTAAGCGGGTAAAGACAGCTCGAGGCGACTCCTCTAATTCTATACTTGCAAGCTTAGCGATGGCTGCGGTGATGGCATAATCCGGTTTGTTCTCGGAATGGAGGTTAGCAGGGTAGAAACGTTGGACGCGTCGTTCTCCAGATGTCAGGGTTCCATCCCGCTCCGTAAATGGCTGGGCAGGTAACACAACATCTGCCAGTTTGGCCGTCTCTGTCAAGAACAAGTCTTGAACGACAACAAATCCAGCCTCTCTGACCGCATGTGTTAGAGCTGGATTATCCCCCACCGGGTCTGCAGCAACAATGTATATAGCTTCGTGTTTCTGTAGTGCTTTCTTCAGATCGGTTATGGGTGCGTAACCCATTTCCCAGGCGCCCTGGTCATTTGCCCGAGGCCACACTGGGATCAAACCGTTATTTACTTTGTGGGTGTGGTTGGTGACAACCAACAGGTTCGTGCATGCCTGTGCCAATGCCTGCGAGGCTGCTAATCCCATTCCTTCACTGCCATAAAATACAATGAGATTGGCTGCACCTGCGAGGGTTTCAGAGGCTGTTTTTACTGCCTCCCCGCCAGATTGGAATTTGGGTGCCTTGGGGAAGTTCTGCTTGGCAGATAAGGCATTGATCATTGCAAGGATGGTCGACGCTTCAGCGCCATATGGATAGCGTACCACCTGGTGAGCGTAACGCTCGAGCCTGGTGTGGCGTGGATTGGCGACAATCAGCGTGGCTCCGCGCTCGGTTGCTTGTTTGACTCTCAGCCACCAGATCGGAGCCTCCTCTTCCAAGTCTGATGCAACCACCAGGATCACAGATTCCATACCGAGCTCAGATAAATTGGTTCCTTCACCCACACCCACCTGAGACACCAGGTCACCCCCACCCATATGGGTGTGCAATGCAGATTCTCCACCCAGCCTGTCGGAGAGCTCTTTCAGGTTGAATAAATCTTCATTGGATAGCCGGCCACCCGCCAAAGACAGGAATTTTTCACCGGCATGAAGGAAATTTTCAGCCACGTAGCTGAGTACTTCATCCCATCCAATTACTTCAAGTTCACCTTCACGACGCACCAATGGCTGGGTAATGCGTTGTTTACTCTCGGTAAAGTGATAACCAAAGCGACCCTTATCGCAGATCCATATCTCGTTGACTGATTCATTCTGGCGCGGCAGGATGCGTTTAATTACCAGGTCACCATTGGCGGAGGCTTCACGGCGCAGATTAATGGTCAGGTTGCAGCCTACCGGGCAGTGCGTGCAGATGGAAGCGGTCGAACAAAGTTCCCATGGACGGGCTTGAAAACGAAAATCAGCCGTGGTGAGTGCACCGACAGGGCAGATATCGGTGGTATTGCCGGAGTAGTAAGAATCAAATCCGGGCTCAGAATTGGTTATGATCTGCGTGGAGCGTCCGCGATTATAGAAACCGATTACGGGGTCATCCACAATGCACGCCTGGAAGCGCACGCAACGCCCACATTGAATACAGCGTTCTCGATCCAGGTAGATCAACTCACCCAGCGGGTAGTGCTTGGCCAGGTGCATCTTTTCATCGTAATTGAAGCGGGATTGACCCGGTCCGTAGCGCAAAGTCAGGTTTTGCAACGGGCATTCACCACCCTTGTCGCAAACTGGGCAATCCAGTGGGTGAGAGGTGAGCAGGAATTCGAGGATGTCCTTGCGCCCATTGACTGCTTTTTCAGATGTTCCAATTACAACCATTCCCTCAGAGACGGGTGTGGTGCAGGCAGTCTCGAGCTTGAGTCCAAATTGAACCTTAGGTGTTCCGTCGTCCTCTAAAACAGGCTGCCCGGTTGCTCGGTCGACCATCGGGCGTCCTACCTCCACCAGGCATTGGCGGCACATACCGACCGGTTCCATCTTGGGGTGGTAGCAGAATACCGGGATATCAATGCCAATCTTCTTGGCAGCGTTCACGATCAATGTGCCTGCTGGAACGGTCACTTGTATTCCATCAATTGTCAGACTAACCAATTTTTCCATGTGCATCTCGACAATAAAGGTTCTATGAATTC
>Ga0031656_10000012_pt1 | contig 41496 bp, 43 predicted proteins | sample FrelakmetDIP11DI_FD_55080 | JGI IMG/M metagenome (GOLD analysis project Ga0031656, IMG submission 55080) | Freshwater lake sediment microbial communities from the University of Notre Dame, USA, for methane emissions studies - DIP11 DI | ecosystem: Environmental > Aquatic > Freshwater > Lake >... | reverse complement strand
GTATTGTTCCTTTTTAAAGTTTTTTCTTTCAATATCTTTATCTTCGTGAACTAAACTCTCTACTTTAGATTCTTTTTTAGTAAATATTAGTTCAGTTTCATTTTTACTAGTATGAGATCTAATTTCTAGATACTTATCATACTTAGACATCGTATTTATCTTATTTATAGTCTCTCCTTCTTTATCTATAAACTGAAAAGATACGTTTTTTCCTGATAAATTGGTCAAACAAAAATATAGTTTACCTTCTTTTCTAATGATTAATATGTTCTTTTTTGTCTTCTCATTAATAAAAAATGGAGGAAGATCTTCATCCATTTTGGGTTCAATAACAAATAATGCAACAGGTAATCCATATTTTTTTTCCTTATAATAGATTAAAAAATTGACATCTGAAGTTACTAGTTCCATGGTTTTAGTATATATACGATTTCTTACCTATCAAAAAAAAATTTTACTCTTTATAATTTATTTCAATTTACTAACAGTAGTAATCTTTGCTCTACATATAGGACAAACTTTGATTAGATCTTTGTTAAAACACCTAAAATGAATACAATTATGACCACATACATCAAATAATCCATCAATAGCACCTTTTTCTTCAAAACATATAACACATTCTTCTTCAGGAAAAATCTTTTTACCATTCGCTTCTATATCATTGTTAACAACCAAAAAATATTTTATGATGTTTTGTATCGATTCGTTAATTTCATCATTAAAAACGTCTACTGATTCTATTTTTACATCATTTCCACGATCAATTTTTGTGATATAAGATTTAGAAGCATTTTTGTTTCTAATTGCTGTATTATTTTTAATATAGATTTTTTTATTTTGAGGTTTAGATATACATCTTATATTTGTTCCAGACACTGAAGGAATGTCTTTAGGTTTCGTATTAAAAGGTTGATCATCAAAAATAGATATTCCTGCAATATTGCTGCTACAATCATCAAAATCATCAAAATCATCAAATCCATATTTGTCTGTTATTATCCAATTTCCATTCAATCCAATAAGGTTTATTGTATATCCTGTTTCACTTGGAGAAGTTTCATTTTTTAGTGTTCTGAACAGTTTAGTTTTCTTTTTACTAACCAATATTTCAGTTTCACCTTTACTAGTATGAGATTTAATTTCTAGGTTTTCTATATCTTCGTTCATAAAAGTTATATTATTGATGATTGTATCATCTTCGTCAATAAAATAGATTATTATATTTTTCTTTACAAATTTTGTTATTAAAAATGACAATTTGCCTATACAACGAACATCATCCATTTTATGGACTTGATCTTCTTGAACGATTAAAAGATTTTTTTCAACCTCTTCTAAAAAAAATGGTTTCTTTACAAACGGAATCTCATTAATGTTAGTCATTTTGGGTTCGATTATCAACAATGCAATCGGAACATTATTTTTCTTTTTTTCATAGAAAACCAAAAGATTGTATTCTGATCGTATTATTTTCATTTTAACCCGATTCATTCTAATTTCATAATATTATCTAAGAAATCAATTTTTTATCGGATAGTTCACAATTAACCTTTTCAACTGTTTCTGAGGGACATACACATACTACTTCAATAGGTGGTACAGGTACATTCAAAAAGTCTGTATTACAAATTTCTTTCAGAATGTCGAAAGACAAAAGTTGTTTCGCTGTTACGATATTAACAGATGCCGGAATATACTTCATTCTTGAAAAAATTGTGTACTTCTTAGTTTCGAAACTACCATCATCATTTTTTACAAACCTTCCATCATTATTCTTCTTTCTCATCATAAAATAAATATTAATCCATAAAACTGTTGATCCACAGCTAAAATGATTCCAGATGAACGATGATTTGAACTTGTTTTGAATACAAAAATCCCTCAATTGTTGCTCATAATCTGTTTGGTTTTGAGGATCTTGAACAAAGATCAAGGGAAAATTGAGTTTCATTTTGTATTTTTTTTAATTAAATTATACTTAACCTTCAGTCTGGCACACAAAAAATAAGTTTTAAATGAAAACATAAATAAAATGGGAATCAAGAATAACTTCGACATTTTTAAGGGATGTGATAAAGAGATAAATTTGAAATTTTTATCTGGTAAGAGAATTGTCATTGATATGATGACTTACATAATAAGATCTTATAAGTGTAGAAATAATATTTTAGAATGGTATTCTGACATATTATCGTTTTTAAACGTGTTAAAGGGTAATGATGTAACAGTTATTTGTGTTTTTGATGGGAAAAATAAACCACCAGAGAAAAAAGATTGTATCAAAAAAAGAAAAGATGTAGAAAAAAAGAAATACGAAACCAATGAGTATTTCCTTTTTCCAAATAAGAACACCGAATGGAACGAATATAGATGGAAGAGATTAGACCATGGACATAATCGAAGAATTTCTAATATCACCAAAAATATAGAGTCTGACATACTTGCCGGAGCCCGCGTAGGTATAAATCCTGATCTTTGTATTAAGTTTTCATCCTATCCTAGAAACAAAGAAATTGATAATTTGATGATATTGATAACCGAAAAACTGAATATCAGATGTTTAATTGCTGATGGTGAAGCTGAATCATTATGTTGCTACTTGTATAAAAATAACGAAGCAGATTTCGTTGTTAGTGATGATAGTGACATACTATTATACGATATTGACAAATTCATAATGAAATTTGATGGAAATAAAGGAAAATTGTATTATTTAGATGAAATATTGACTAAACATTTATTAACGTTTGAAGAGATATTTCTGTTAGCCTTGATTATGGGAACAGATTATAACCAAAATATCGATACAATATCATTTAAAAACGGATATATGAAGATAAAAAATGAAGGGATAGAAAAAATAACAAAAGATCTAGAAACTAGTGGAACGAATTATGAGAGATTGAAGTTTTTGTTTACACCAAATTCATTATATACAACCTTAAAATACGATAATGAAAGAACAAAAGAAGCATTTGATGAAATCAAAGACATTCATCATTTCGTAAAATGAAAGTGTTTAAACTAGAAAAATATTATTTTACCATATAAAATGGCAGTAGTTTATGATTTTAACACTGTAAATCTTAGTTCTTCTACAATAAAATGTGGTAATCTTTTACTTCCTACTACAGATGGATCATCTGGTGATTTGATCACAACTGATGGTCTTGGTAATCTAACACTAACTGTACCACCTTTTGTAGTTGGACCAGTTAGTGCAACAACTAATGATTTATGTCTTTTTAATAACAATTCTGGTAAAGAGATAACATCTAGTACAGCAACGTGTACTCCACTCGGGGATCTAACAGTATCATCTTTAATAAATGGTGCTTTAACGTATCCAAACACAGATTCAACTGCAGGATATTTATTATCTACAGATGGTTCTGGAGTTATAAGTTTTATTGCCCCATCATCAGATGTAGACATTCAAACTAATCAAGCTTTTTCAGAAGTCATAAGCGTATATTCTACTAATGTATCTAGCGGAGATCATATTAAATTTAATGTAGATGGATTTACTAATGGATCGTTGATAACTGTTGATTTAACTACTACGTATACTAATACTGCTAATGTAGCATCTTTAGGTAGGATATCTTTAGTAACTGGTCATAGTTATCTATTAGAAGGTTCTTTAGATTTAATATCTATTAAAGATCACGTTGCAACATTTACCGTTCAATGGTATAATTCTGATGATAACGTTGCTTTAGGTAATCCTTTTGTATATTTAGCTGATGGTGAGGATCATCCTAAAATCTGTAACGTTAATTTAAAAGCGTACTATAACAACACTAGTGGATCCACTAAAAGAGTAGAATTGAGAATAACAAATAATCCAAGTAGTAATTTACGTAGTATCACCAGAGCATCAACTAACATAAAAACTATAACTTAAAAGAAATGAACACTGAATCAGATAACCGTGTTTATATTGACATTTTATATTCAAATATCATTTTAGGATGTCAATTTGCTGTTTTTTATAGTAGAAATATAATACCATTAGTTGACAATAACATAGTTTTAACCAATATTGTACCTAATAAGTTCATTAAATCGATAAATGGGAATCTAACTTTGTCTAGAAACAAAAAATATTTCATAAAAACACAAATAGAAAATGTAACATTCTTAAATCATATCGGATTATTAGATTTACAATGGTTTTATGAGAAGAGCGAAGCTGTGGAACCATTGGGAGATCAAATTTCTGTTAGAGGAATTGGTGACTTGAATCCTCAATATGGGTTCGAATCTAGTGATATAATATTCACAACATCAAAAAGTTCAACATTGTTACTTAACATATTAAACTTAAGTAATGTCAAGAGTATAGGTAAAATCTCTGTTACGGTCAACATCATATAAAAAAATTTACGACACTTGGTAAGTATATTAAGTAAGTGATCCAATTGAATAATCATGAATACTTTGACAATTAAAGGAAAACATTTATTCGTAACTCCATATTTTGTTAAAGTTGGAAAATTTCCAGAAAGTAAATTTGAACTAACTCTTTGGTTTTTTTACAATAATGAAGAAGTAGATGATAACGATTACAAAAATGAAGAATTTGATGACAATTTGAGACAAGCCATTTTTTATGATAAACTATCTGAATATGAAAAATCATTAGTTACTGGTATTGATTGTATAGAAATCTTATTTTGTGAAAATATAAGAATGAATTTCGTAACATTTTGTAAACTGTTATTCGCTTTCTACTATAGAAATGAAAACGACCTACCTAAAGGCGAATCTGATGAATGTGATGAATGTGAAGCAATTTTTAAGTATTTTAACAGACCATTAGATATAATTATTCAGGATGTTGATAGCGATTACAGAGAACAATTTAAAAACAATCTTATAGAATCTGATCTTTTAAGCCATTTTAATGAATTACATGATTGAAGAGAATTAAAACTTCTGACTAAAATTTATTTTTGATAGCATGATAATATCTGTTACCATAACCATCAAAAATGATAGTGTTTTCATGATTGAGGACAATTGGGAAATAAGATCTCCCAATTGTCCTCAAAAAAAAAAAAATGCCGGTTTCTGTTATCTACCCAAAGTCTTTTGAAACACTGCTCGCAAAAAAATACTTCACCTAAGTGGGACAAAAAATTGTTATAAAAAAAGAGTTTAGACTCAAAAAATCCAAAAAAAATAGTTTTTTTTCTCATTTTTAGTAACCTAACTCAGAGAGCGAAGCGGAACCCTCAGAGCAAACGTCTCGCCTTTAGCTCGTCGCTCTTCGGTAAGTATACTTGCCGGAGCTCGCGTAGGTATACGTATTCACTTAATAACCAAACAAATAGGCACATATTAGTCTTTCTAACATATAATGTATGTAATGAACATTTATCATCTAAATCTAATTTTATGTGAATAATTCCTTGATACTTGCCGGAGCCCGCGTAGGTATAATATGGATACATTATGGATTCTCTTCTATTAGAATGTTTAAGACCTAATGAATGTCCTATTTCGTGAAGTAAAACGTACAACATAAAGTGCTCTGAAACATTCCATCTCTCATCATCTTTAATGTGTATTTCACCCGAATATTTTGTATAAGGATAAAAAGTATGGGCTAAAAATTCGTTACTATGATTGTAATCCGTATGTATTTCACTTTCATTAAACCAAATAAAAGTAATATTTGAATCTATTAGGACTTTCGTGAATGTTAGGTTTAAGTTTACAAAACTTGGAATAATATGTTCGGTTTCCCATATTAAAAATGCTTTTCTTGTTATATTCTCTATTATTGTATGATCTTTAACAAGTTTTGGATATTGTTTAATTGACCATGATAGATTCAAAATCAAATCATAATCAACATACCAAATGGGTTGGTTTGGAACGTAAACAAACCCTTGGATTCCAAGAAACGTGAACCAATTAAAGAAACAATAAAGAAATGACTTTAAATACATCATATTCAAATTCGAATATGAATGTTCTTAAAAACTTTGTAACCTATACGAAACTCAGGAAAAAGAAACCGTATCTTGATGCTAACTTTATGTTTCCAAAGTATTTATATGTTAATGAACCTTTAATTCAAGGATCATTATTGTTTGGATGGGATAGGGATGATATAAATAGTAGCTGGACAGGGTGTCCATTTGGATATTGTAATGGGAATCAAAGTGGAAGGAACTACAACACAACTAAAAACTGTTTCAAATAAAAATATCTTGTAATAAATATGGATATTGTGAAAGACTTTGCAAACGACCATCCAATATATCATTTAATACTAATGGTGTTAGGTATTGTTGGTATTCTTCATTTAATAGTAACATTAATTTGTAAGGTAACTGGTAAACCTGCTTTTGAAATGTTTAAGACTCCTCAATCTTTTTCTAAAATAACTGATCATTTACCATCATTTATGCGTAGTAAATCAAAAACAGTGTGAATAAAAAATTTAGTTATTATCCAATTGTTTGATTGTTATCATTCTTTCTTAAAAATGTCAGACGATGAAATAAAGACTATATTTGAAAAAATAGAAAACAGTCAGAACAAGAATAAAGAGATAATATCGACAAAAGTGAAAGAATATTTTATGAATTTGAAGATATGTGATGAAGATTTAAAAGGGTTTTTAGAAATTCAAAATTTATGGGTTGATGGAGAAGTGAAAGCTGAAATAGTTTTTTCGAAAACTGATATCTGTTTCTATAAAATGCAGCATGGTGCGAATGCTGGATTAAATTGTAAAAAAAAGGTTACTGCAGAAGTTGATGGTCATCTTTATTGTAGCACTCATTCAAAATCTGCTAAAGAAGGTAAATTGACTCTTTTAAAAACATATTTTCCAAATAATATACAACCGACTAAACTTTTAGTAAAAAAGGTTCCTTTGGAACTAACTATAGCCCCAAAATATAAAATTGGTATTATAAACGGTTATAATGTTATAGAAGGCACGACATACATAATTGGCGATGATTTTGTTATTAAAGGAAAACTGATTGTGGATAACAATACTGTTGGTGCAGAATGTGAAAGATTAACTGACGAAGATGTTAAAGAAGTAGAGAAATTAGGGATTAAATGGGAAAGAGATGATACGATAAAAGACGAGTTGTTGAGAAAAGAATTTAAAGATGTCAAACTAGAGGATCTTTAACTTTTTAATCGGTTTAACTTTTTGAAAAGTTTTTTCTGATAGCTCTTTTAATTGTTTTTTAAAGCTTGGATTAGGATTGGAAATCGGTCTTCTCGTTTTTAATAGTTTTAATGCACTTTCATAAGGAATTCCATTTAAAATAAGATATCCTATGACTATTGAAACACTTCTAGACATACCTACTGAACAATGTACGATTACGTTTCGTTTTTTTTTGGTTTGTTCATCTAAAAACTCTAATGCTTTTTTTAGATTAGGCCATATTTTTTCGTCATTTGAGTCTGACATAGAAATCTTCTTATAGTATTTTGCATACGGAGATTTATAATTTTCAAAACTGACATTTAAAACAGATTGTATGTTGTTTTTAGACAGAAACTTAGAATTGTTAACATCTTTTATGTCTCCAACAAATAAATTGCTTATTATGTAACTCATTTATTTTAAACTTTTAGATATTTTCAGATTTCATCAATAATTTTATTTCATTTTCTATTTGTTCACTATCTAGCCAAAATGTGTCATCAATAGGGTATTTTTTTTGTAGTTTTGTCAGAGCATCATCCTTTTTTTGATAATAATCAGATAATTCTAAATGTATTTCTTTTCCTAATCCGATTAGAAAACAAAGAATGTTAATGATTAATCCATAAGAACACGTATTTTGATTAGCAAAAGATAATAACTCTTTAATCATTGATTTTTCTTCTTCAAGAGTACAACATTCCGACCAACAATACGATACACAATCTTCTATTCTTAGACATACGAAGTTCTTTTGATATACGAATCCACTAGTTAAAACCATATTTGATACGTGATACAAGATATCCAATTCATTTTTAGATGTTGTTAATGTTGATCCCAAATTTATTATTTCATGAATATCACTCAAAATATTACATTTATTCTTTGTTTTTGAATTGATTTCGTTTACCAAATCAATTGGAATGTCAAAAAAGTGAACAGTATTGTCAGATGATAATGAATTATCATTGTGTATAATATCTAAAGCTTTTTGTGTGTATTCTACGTTTTCACTTCTTAATAATATATCAATAGCTCTACCTGAATATTTGTTCTCTTTTACAAAAAGAATCATTAAATCGAGTTCATTTGTTGACAAATCCCTTAAAAATACTGTTTTTTCTAAACATTCTAACTTCTTATCATCTGAAGTTAATCTATTAAAAATATTCTCTACCAAGTAGTTTAGAGTTTTCCTATTCATCATGTTCATTGATTTTAGTTTAGAATGCATTAATGGTTTAAAAAAATCAGTTTTAGAGAAACACAAATCAAATAGTTCGTCTTCATTGGTTATCGATAATAACAATTTGGAGTACAGTTGTTTAAACGTTTCAAAATCATCATCGTTGATTGAAAACGATGAGAACTTTAACAGTTCTTTTTGATATTTTATAGTCAAACTATCAAAAATGGTTAATATACATTTTATCCATAATTCTTTTATGTTAAAGCTATATAAAGTGTAAAAGAGATCCACTTTTTGTATTTCTGATAATTCTAACGTATAAATCTCTTCCAATTTAAGAAAGAATAAGTTTCTATCAATCCTTAAATATATTGGTAAAGAGAATTTTAAAGTGTTAAATTGTTCATCATTGTTCATTTTCTTTTTTTAATACCCTTATACTTACCGGAAGAGCTAAGCGAGAGGGTTACTCGAGGGTTCCGCTCCGCTCTTCGCTCTTCGCTCTCTATGTAAAGTGAAAAAATTTATTTATTGTTCATCATATTCATGTTTTAAAGATGGAAACTTTTGATTTTTTGAATAATTGTCCATTAGATTGTCCTTTTAGACATTGTGCAATTATAAAGGATAAATATGAACAGTTGACCCAAATTTATAGAGACAAAATAGAATACGCAATGTTAGCATTAAAAAAAGAAGATTTGACTAATTATCTTGAACTAGTACACAAAAGAGAAACAAATCTACTCGAAATCATTAGATTAGTTTCCAACGAGTCTAGAAACGAACATAATGTCGAATGTATGCAAACTATTAAAAAACACAATTTATCCTTTATATCAGATACAAAAATAGAAATTAATTATTCAGTGTATTCCATTAATAAACAATCATAAAAATCATCTTCTTTCTTTAAACTTTCGATCTTTTTTTTCATTTCATCATCAAAAGTGTATTCGTTTAATAGTTCGCTACCTTTTGATATCACAAAATTCTTTCTCTTTCTATATTTTTGACCACTTTTACAGTTAATATACTCATCCTTTTCGAAAAATGAAAAGGCTTTGTATTTCTTTTTAGCATTTACGGTTTTATATTTTTTTCTTTTTATACACAAATAGGTTTCGATTATACATTGTATCTTACAACAGTTTTTATTTTTTGAAACCTGTTGTTCTACATAGAACTTATCAATTTTATACCTTTCACATAAATTATCAAAAAAGTTTGTTATCGACTTATAAATCGATTTATTCATCTTAAACTTTGTTATTTCAAAATTAATAATTTTCTTTTCTTTATCAACTGTTTCAAATACAATATGACAAAAGTTTTCAGTACCTAAGTCGAAGAAGGCAGTTATCATAATGAAACTTTTTAAATTTTTAACCAATAGAAAAGAGAATGAACTGTTAAATTACGATTACACGAAACTAAAAATGTTTTCTATAAAAGGTGAATTTTTAGGAAAAGTGATTGATGTAGTCGATGGAGACACTTTTACTGTTATTTTTAAATACCACAATGAAATGGTTAAGAATAGAATAAGATTATTATTTGTTGATGCTCCAGAAATAAACACCAAAGATTTAGAAATCAAAAAAAGAGGCTTGGATACCAAATACTTTTTAGAAAAGTTGATATTGAACAAACTAATTAAGTTTAGAACGGATAAACAAGATGGTTTCGGTAGAATGTTAGCAGAAGTGTTTTTTAATGACGATTCAAGTGAAAGTATCAATAATCTGTTGATTAAGAACGGTTATGCATTATATTACAAGAACTACAAAAAAAAATAAAAAAAATATTTTTCTACACTTGTAAGTTTGTTTCCTCTAATTGAATGATAAAATCGTCTACACCAATGTTAAGCGTTTTAAGTTTACAAACCTTTAACGAATCAATAATCTCTAATAATGTCTTTATTCCTATAAAGTATTTATTTTTTGTGTTTTTTATGATTTCAATCTCTTCATCATCGAATAGGTTAATATGTTCAAGAACTAAAACTATTTGATTTATAGTAGTTAATGGAAAAACATGAACAATTGATGTAAATGCTTTAGTAACTTCTAAACTTTCCATTATATCTCTATTAGATGTTGTTCCGATAACTAATAAGTGATTATTGTGAGGAGGTTGTTTTTTAAGTAGAACTAGAAGAGTTTGAAGGATTAAGTTTGAATACTTAAACCCTATTGGTCCGTAATCTAGTAATCTTTCGATATCATCTATTATTATGATGCTTATCAGTGATTTGTATGCATCATCAAATGTTTTTTTAAGTATATTACATTTAGTCTGTTCATTATATCCAATCATGTCTTCTGGTGAACAAACACGAATAAAACTGACTTCAGAATTTTTAGCTATAGTAGCTGCTAAAGCTGTTTTACCACTATTTGAAACGCCTTCTATAAGTAATGATACTAAACCTTTAGTATCAGGAGAAAGTATTTGTTCCACTAAAAGATTACCACGGTTGAGTATGTCTTGAACATCCTGAGACCATATAATAATGTCTCCATTGATAAACCTATCTAAAATTTCATTTGCTTGACCAAACTGTGGTTTTATATCGTTTTGTAAAGCTTGAATAAAATCATCGCGAACAATTTGCATCCTTTCAACAGCGTTCATTTCTAGTTTGACTTTAACAGGATCTTTTGATTCTTCATTTACGTTTGTCAAGTTTATCAGCCTATTCATTGCTAAAGATTGTGACGCACGAACTAGTCCTTCTATTTCAGCACCAGTAAAATTGTTTGTTAGTTTACTAAGTTCTTCCAAATCGACATCTTCTGATAGCTTTTTGTTTAATGACATCAGTTTAGTATGAATCTCAAAGATTTGAAGTCTTCCAATTTCATTAGGTAATCCGATTTCTATTTGTATTTCTAACCTTCCAGGTCTCAATAAAGCTTCATCAATAATATCTATTCTGTTTGTCATTCCTATTATTAAAACGTTATTTAACTGATCCATACCATCTATTTTTGATAATAACTGGTTTATAACACTATCACGTATTCCACTAGAATCATTACTATTCCCTCTTTTTTGACAAATAGCATCTATTTCATCAAATATGATTACATGAAGTTTACTATTTATTCCCATTTTTTTTTCTTCTTGTTCAGCGTCTGAAAACAATTCTCTTATATTTTTTTCAGATTCACCAACCCATTTTGAAAGTATTGATGGACCATTTATGATTTTAGGTTTTACGGTATTTAACATTTTACTAATTTGTCTGGCTATTAGCGTTTTTCCTGTTCCTGGTGGACCATATAACAACATTCCTTTTACGTGTTTCATTCCAAGATTTTCAATAAAATGTGGCGGAAAGATTCTGGAAGCAAATGCTCTACGGAATATTGATGAGAATTCTTTATCTAGTCCTCCAATTCCTATTTCATTGAAATCCCAATTAGAATTGATAATGTTAGTTTCAGGATCATTATATTCAAATATTACGGAGTTTTTATCAACAAACTTCCCAAAAGTATCAAAAAGAATCCCTTCGGGGTTCAATGTGGAAAGATGAATCTTTATATGTTTTATAATCAAATGATAAACTTCATAGTTTTCAACTTTGAAGAACAATTCTTCTCCTTCAGTAAAAATACGATTTTTAAACTGTTTATAAAACTCTTCAATCATTTTTTCTCTTCCAATATTCATATTTTGAACTGGAATATTTTTCTTATAAACACAAAATGTTATAAGAATTTTTAGGATTTCTGGTTCTTTTTTATGACTCTGGTGTATTTTTATTTTTTGGTTTAATGAAACGTTAATCCATTTTCTTTGTAAAACGTTTAATCCGATTTCTCCTAATGGTATTTCATTATTTAGAATATTAAATATATACTTGCCAATACATATTAATTCACCATTTTTAACGTCCAAATCTTTAATATTTACGATAACACAATTCGTTAACACTAATGAATCTGTCGGACATTTTACTACTTTTAACTCAACATCCATTATATTAGTTCTGAGTAAATTCGATGTGAATTTTTTGATTCTAAATTAAATTTTGTATTCTAAACGGCACGCAAGAATAATTTATTTTTTAATGTCTAAAAAAAGGTTTGGAACGTTTAAAATGACTCTTAGACTTGAAAACCTTGAATATGGAGTAAGTGTTATGGTGGATAGAAGTTCTAAATATAAAGATACAGAAAAGGAATATGGGAAAAAAATTGATTACAAAAAAAAACAACTTGTAATTGAAAAAGAACATGAATATGGAACAAAATTTTATAATCTAGGTAACGATTTTATGAATGCTCTTGATTATGCATTTCAAAATCATCTGGACTTTGAAATATCTCCAGATAATATCTGGCAGATAATTATGTCTGGTATATCAGAACACATCAATGAAGATCCAGACCAATATAGAACTTTATTGGGAATAAACCATGACGATAAGAAGAAAATTGAGGTTCGAAACGATGATCTTCTTTCAGATCCTTCACAATGGAAAACAATATTTCCACTATTTGAAAGTAAAATTTTAGAAGATCTCAATCCAAAAGGAATAGCATCTAGTTTGATACTAAACTTTACAAATAGTACTCCTATAAACAAAATAATCAAAACTATCTCGTTTATGAATATGCTTGAAAACTTTTATTTATATAGTGTTTCGAGTATGTGTGGAATACCAAATATAATTTTAACCGGTGAAGTTCAAGATTGGCAATCCATTTTAGATAGAGTTCAATCTTTACCAAAAGAATTGAACTTAGAATACTGGACAGAGTTAATTATTCCACATTTAAAACGATTTGTAAAAGCTAGAGAAAATCCAGAAGAGATTGACAAAGATCATTGGAAATCAATTTACAAATATATGAGCGGACTATCTTCGGGACAAGATTGTAATGTATCGGGATGGATTATAGATTTTTTCCCTAAATGTCATAAAGTAAAAGAAATAGTTAATTGGCAGAAGTTCGGTTCTGGTCATCTTGCTGTACCATTTGAATGGACTCGTATATTTGATGTGTTAAAAATGGAGTTTGTAGCAGGATTTGTACAACATAAAGTAGAAAACAATAGAGTAATACCTCAAGTAGGATGGGCAGTTTATCGGAAAAATGAATAATTTTAGGTTATATTTTTTTTCATTTTAAAATGGTTTCACAGTTAAAAAATGATTTTTTACCTCTAGTTGTTCAAAAAATGATACCCTACTTTCAAAAAAAACACAATATTAACATATTTTCGAATCTAAGTCTAAATTATGACAAAATAACAAAATTTAGAGAAAATTTGATAAAATCATCTTCATATTATGTAGACAGAAAGATTAAGACATTAGAAGACGTTAATATTGGATATGGTGAGTTTGTAAAAGATATATTCTCTAGTTATTCCCATTTATTTAAAGTTAACCCAAATGATAGTCTTATATCTAATAAAATGTTATATCTTTTAAGAGAATGTATACCAGAGAGTTATATTGAGACTCATTTTGTTGAAAGTAAATTTGATGAATATCCAATTGTTAGAGAAACTGAATTAAAGATAAAACATTTATCTTATGAAGAAACTAAAAATTTGAATAGCTTAATACCCAAAGAAGTATTAAAAGATGCTACATTTCAAAATATGTTAAAAGATTACAAAAACAAAATATATGAATCAAAAAAATTAGACTTTAAAAACTTAAATATTCTTCCTTATAGTGTAAATGGAGTTCCATCAATTTTCAAATCATTAGGAAATAACTTTGTAGGATCAGTTGGTCCTGATTTTCGTGAAGATTTAAAGTATCTTTATGAAAATTTTGATAGTGCAGCTTATTTATACTTTTTTGTTCAACAAATCGAGATTAATTCTAATCATTCTGAGTTAGTTTTGTTTTTAAAAGATGATGAACCAAAGTTTTGTATTCCCATTTTTTGGAAAGTTAGTACTTATACGAACTTATTAGATTTTTATATTGTTATGTCTACAGAATGGAATCCAATAGCTACTAGTGGTGAAGGTGATTGTACTATTATAGAATTACTATATGCTAGAACTTTATTGAAAGATGATTGTAAACTATTAAAAAAATGCATCTTTTTTGAAGTTTATCTTGATAATCAGATAAAACGATATTTTATACCTCATCCTAAGGTTTTAAGATACTCTCATAGCACTAGATATAATAAATATATAATGTGTTTAGTAGATAATGGAGAATTTGAACATAAAGGAGAAAAGGAAAAACATGAAAGTATTAGAGAAATGTTAACAAAAAGTATGAACAATTTGATAAAACAGAGTTCTTATGAATTAAAAGAGATTTTAAAGGATAACATTGATTTGTTATCTAGATTACCATCTATTAATCAAGAATTTCAGAATCATTACGTTAATCATGTGTTACCATATCGAGAGAAACACAAGTTTTCTCATAATGGATTAGACTTTTACGATCCAATTAAACATACAAAAATGAAGTTTCCAAACAAATAATAAATTTATTTGCCTCAATCATTGTTTTTTTTATTTGAAATGGATCAAAGTATTAGAGCTGTTAAACTGTTCCAAGAGTTTAATGGAGTAGAAAAATTACAAATTGATAGTTTCAATTTTTTTCTCAATCATTCTTTACCAAACATATTTATTAATGATATCATAGAAACCAAACATTTCATCCTTAAAATAGAAAAATTAATTGTGGAAGAAGCTACTTATGAAGATATGAATGGAGATTTATGTAGAACCGATCCACTATTTTGTATTGAGAACGGAATAACTTATTGGTCTAAAATTGTTGTAACACTGAGTTTCAGATTGAAATCTAATTCAAATGAAACACAATATTTTAATGCTTGTATAGGAAGATTACCAATTATGGTAGGATCTGATTTATGTGTATACAAAAATAAAGAAAAAGAGATGAAATGCTATTTTATCATAAAAGGTACTAAGAAAGTAATAAATATGGAAGAAAGGATTGCTTACAATTATCCATTTTTGTTAAGCAAGAAGAAAGAATTCAAGTTCTACAAGTATGTGGAGTTTAAAAGTATGAATAAGTTTTTCAAGTCTTCATTGTTAGACATAGGAGTAAAGGAAATAAAGAAACAGACTCATATTTTTGTATATTGTCCAGAATTGTTACAAAAAGAGTTAATAAGTATCAACTTATTTTTAGAGTTGTTTTTATCAAAGTGTCAAATAAAAAAGTGTTTATTGGAAATAGTTCAAAAAAGCAATGTTAAATATAAATCTCAACTAGAATCAATCTTTCTAAACACATTTTATAACAACAATACTAATGAAGATCCGTTTGAATATGTTTTAAAGATAAATACTAAACTCCTCACTAAAAACGATTTATTAAAGTTTTTGAAAGAAAAAGTGTTAATACATATGAATTGTAACCTAAAAAAGAAGGGATTGTTCTGTTTTTACCTTTTTAAACTGTTATTATATGGAATGGTGAACAAAAACATTCCCGATGATAGAGATCATTATGGTAACAAAAGAGTTTACACCATAAATCATTGGCTAACTTCAGAAGTATCTCATCTTTATCATAAAAAACTTAAAAAGAAGCTTTTATTAATATTTGAAAAGGATCTAATATATGAAAAGAATTCAATTAGATTGATAATAGAAAAAAATCAAGAACTAACTAATAATTTGAGAAGTTGTTTCGTTTCAAACTCTTGGCATAGTAAATCTTATGTTCAAAAACAGAATGTATCACAAACTTTTGATCCTTTTAATAGATTGCATTACATTGATTTGATAAGGAAAATAGTAACTCCAGTTAAAAACGATACTAACAAAATATTAGGACCAAGAGATCTACATTTAACACAATGTGATATTCTTTGTCCTTATGGTACTCCAGATGGTAAAAAGGTCGGACTAGTTAAAACACCATCTGTTCAAAACATAATTAGCATAGAAAGATGTGTTGAGTTAGTTTTTTTGATAAAGATCATCATAAATAACATAGATGAAGATTTTATGTTGAATGAGGATTTTATTCATTGTTATTTAATAATTGTAAATGGAAACTGGATAGGAAGTGTAAAAAAGAATAAGAAGGAAGAGTGTTTGAATAAGATAAAAGAGCTAAAAAACAAGTTTTTATTGTATGATATATCGATATTCTTCTTAAAACCGTTAAATGGTATTTTTATTTATTCAGATAGCGGAAGAATGATGTTTCCAATACTACTAAAGGATATTCCTAAAGATTATAAACCGTTATTGTTTTTAGACTATATAAAAAATGGATATATTACATTTTTAGACAAAAATGAAATTGAAAACTATAAATTAGAAGAAAATGATATATTTAGTTCTATAAAAACAAAGTATACCTACGCAGGCTCCGGCAAGTATCCTTGTGATTTGTTTTCTCTGATGTGTTTAGGTTATGCTGGTTCATTAATTCCTTTTTCTAACCATAATCAAGCTCCTAGGAACATTTATCAATGTCAAATGTGTAAACAATCGATGGGATTCTTTTCAGAAAAAAGTCCTCTAGATAATATGGTTACAAATGTAAACTGTCTATATCATTCTCAAATACCTTTAGTTGGTACTTATACACAGATGAAAAAGGATATTTATGAATATCCAACAGGAATTAATTGTGTAGTAGCTATTTTACCATTTTTGGGAGAAAATCAAGAAGATTCGATAATAATGAACAAAAACTCAATAGAAAGAGGAATGTTTTCGTCAGTTCGGTATACAACATTTGTTCATTTAATGGAGTTAAACAGTGTTTTATATAATCCTATAAATGAGAACAAAAAGATAGAAAGCAATTTTAACTACTCTAAGCTAGATTCTAACGGAATAGTACTAAACAATTCAATTTTGGTTAAAAATGATGTTTTAATTGGAATAAAAAAATATAAAGTGTTTGATAACAAAATAGATAATTCATATATTTATACACAAAATCATCAAACTAGAGTATTAAAAAGTTTTAAAAATACGAATGAAAAAGGTGATATGACTATCAAAATTATAGTGTATGATATAAAAACACCACAGGTTGGTGACAAATATTCTTCAAGACATGGACAAAAAGGAACAATAGGATTAATTGTAAACAATGAAGACATTCCTTTTGATAAATATGGCAATAATCCAGATATCATCATCAATCCATTATGTATTCCAAGTAGAATGACTATTGGTCATCTTTTTGAAATGGCAAGTGGACAGAATATCTCTGAAAATTCTAAAACGTTCAAATTTTGTGCTATTTGTATAGAATACAAAAAAAAACTAAATTCACCTAGATGTGATAAAGATTGTTTTTTAGAACAAAACATTAAGGATTACCTATACAATAGTTCTTTTTACAAAGAATTGATTCCAAAACATATTAAAGAGTACAAATCAAAAGAATATTATAACGGATTTACTGGTGAAAAAATGACTTGTTTAGTCTACCAAGGAGTTATTTACTATCAGAAACTAAAACATTTATCTCAAGACAAAGTTTATGTTAGAACAACTGGACCAATACAACCAGTAACTAGACAACCAAAAGAAGGAAGGAGTGTAGAAGGAGGACATAGATTTGGAGTTCAAGAGAGAGATTGTATCGCATCTCATGGGTGTATGTATACATTAAGGGACAGATTGTTTTATCAAAGTGACTATTCAAAGATAATAATCTGTAAATGTGGTATTTTTTATCATGGAAAGGATCCATTAACAAATAAATACGTTAGATGTTCATTGTGTGGAAGTAATGATTTTTATGAAGTTGAAATACCTTATGCAAACAAAACTCTTACTCAAATGTTAATGCCATATAACATTTGTTTGAGACAAATACCAGAAGAAATAATTGATTCCTCTTCTTGTCTTTCACATTTTTAGTTCTTTCCATCGTAAGTTTCGAAGAAACTTACGTTCCATTTCTTTTGTCCATCCATCTCTATCGTATCCATCTATGTCGTATCCGTTCTCATCATACCCATCTTCATCATATTTATTAGTAGTGAACAAACTTAACATGTGTATCAATCTTTCAACTTTTAAAGCACTCCAATCTAGACCAAAAAAATATTTTAACCCCTCATATCTACCATCTTTAAAAAATATGAAACTCAATCTCATTGAAATCCACCAACTTTTAAATATCATTCTAGTCAATGCCTTAATTCGTGAATCTGTAAGCCTAGGTACTTTTATTTTTTTTCCATCTATTTTTATGTTACCGCCCTTTATTAGTACATCAAATGGAAAATTATCTGGAATATTGTAATATTCTCGTTTGCTCATTTTATTAAAGAAAAAAAAATACTTTACAATAGAAATACTCTAACAACTACATTTCAACTTCAGTTAATAATACATATAAGGATTGTTTGAATACCATTGAATCTCAAAGGGATTCTCTTTAGGTCCTTGAGGGTTACCCAAGCGAGACGTTTGCTCCGAGGGTTCCGCAATGTCTCCATACATGACATTTTTTTGTGGTAATAATGGAAAATCTAAATTCATATCAAAACTATACGCATTGTTGAATTCTTTTTCAACATTTTCACCGATATCAATTACATCAGCTTTGAATTTATTGATGGTTTTATCATAACTATGAAAATACATAACTTCAATAGAGATTTTTGTTTCATTTCCAAATATCTGATTCCATCCATTTATATACGATTTACCACTGTTGATACAAGTTCTTAATCCTTCTTCTGTATAAGGAAACACTTCACAATGTGAATCGTATCTCACTGTATCTTGAGTATGAATTTTGAAATATGAAACGAATGCTTCGTTGTTTTTTGGAAACTCTTGTTCTCTTTCATCCGGATCACAAAAATCGTCTTTTACCATTCCATCCTCAAAATATCCATAAGAACCAAGCATATAGATACATAATTGATTTTTTGTAGACTTCATAGCATTTGATGTCAGCTCCTTCATATGTTTAATACATTTCGACTTGTTCTTTCCATAATATAATCGTCTAATTACTAGTTTATCTATTTCCTCATCGTTAGGATATACTACCCAATAGTTGTACCATCCACACACGTTTGGCTTTCCATTCCATAAAGGATTCATTACTCTTTTTGAAACTCGTGGGCAAAATCCTTTACACATCGTGATTGTTTCTTTGGTAAAGGGATAATCTTGTTAATATTATCCATAAAAATAAATTTTGGACACAAAAAAATAACAACCTATTATGGTTGTCATTTAAAAAGTAATCTGCAAATCATATTTTTTTTATAATTTCCCGGTACTACGACGTGGACGTTTACTTATTGATAAAACAGAATTTTAACTCTATTTAAGTACCTTGCTAAAAGAGCCTACACTACACACAAATAACTAGTTTTTTTTTTTTCTTTTTTTTAGAAGCCGATGAAACCCGACTCCTTCAACTCTCCCCATGCGATTGCCCTCTCCCGATCCGACTTCAATTGTAAAATTTGAGAGAAGTTGTTTGGATCGACTCCGTTCTTCACACTCCCAAGGCTCTGGACCTTTTTCTTCATGAGAGCTTTCAACTCCTCATCCTCCGGGAGAACCGAGATTTTCCGTTCCATTTTTTCCTCGACCGGATTGAATTTCGGATTATATCCGGGAGGGAAGTATCCTGGGTACGGGTATCCTGGGTATGGGGGAAAGTATCCTGGAAATCTCTGAGGTTGCCCCCAGTGTTGTTGTCCTTGATTGATTCCTGGATAAACAGAATATCGAGGGTCACAATATTCTGGTTCTCGAAACTGCGGTGGTTGCGGCTGCAGTTGAACCGGTGGTTGCGGCTGCAGTTGAACCGGTGGTTGCGGCTGCAGTTGAACCGGTGGTTGCGGCTGCAGTTGAACCGGTGGTTGCCATGCACTGTTCTTCGGTGGTGGAGCTGGATAAAAATTCGGTCTGTCCCGAGTGTCCCGAGTGTCCCGAGTGTCCCGAGTGTCCCGAGTGTCCCGAGTGTCCCTGGTCTTTATGTAGGGGATTTTGTTCTCCTTCTTGAACTTCTTAGAGATGGTCGGTTCGAACAATTCGTAAGTGTAATTATCTACGTCCAAGTACACAAATCTGAACTCGATGAAGACCTCGTAGACGTTTTGTTCGTTTTTCCATTCTTCGAAGACCACTTTCCCGTCTCGGAAACATTTTTCTTTTCCCTCTGGAGTGTAATCATAAGCCGCGAATTTTTGGGTCCATTTCGGATCTTCTGTGACATAGTCTCTCGTCCAAATAATGTAGCAGTATCCCGGAAGAGTATTTTCCCATTTGCTGTAATACTGGGCCTGGATTTTCGTCTTGGGTTTGTTAAACACCGGACGAATCGATCCGTACACTTGTTTATAAAGTGGTGGGGTAGTAGAGTAGAAGTGGTTGTATTCTCTCACGAACGCGATCTTGAATGCTCGTTGGAGTCCGTCCCAATCATTCTTGTACTTCCTTGCCATTTCCATTTTTTGTGGTGCTGTCAGATCGGGACTGTGGATTTTTATGTCCTCACCGTTGCCGATGAGATAGAATACACTTGTCGTGTAGATCCATCCCACGAATCCTTCTTCTTCAGCATACGGAGTTTCATCCTTTCTAGGCAACGTGACGTTTCCCTCTTTGATGTAATGGTTACGGCCGTGAAGCATTGAATCGAAGCTTTGGACGTCTTCTTCATCATATTGCTCTTGAGTCTTCACGGGTAGTTGCTCTTCTCGACCTGGAAGTTGCGAACCATCAACTGGTTCTTCAGCTTCTCGTGCCTCGGATCTCCTTTCGAGCACTGGATCCGCATCTCTTTCGGCCATTTTTATCCACTCAACTTCTTCTTCGTCCAGTTTGAAAACGACGAATATGAAAGTTTGGACAAAAAGTATGACAGTCGGAAATTTGATCGCTTTCTGATAATAGGGTAATTCTATGTTTAAAAAAGATAAAAAATAAATTTTGTTCTTAAACGACGATTTTTATTCTATTTAACAAAATGAGTACTACACGATCTTTTAAGGCAGCTATAACGACAAGAGTAAATACTGAACAAGCTAGTAAGCTTTTTAATGAAAGTCGTCAGATGGGTAATCCTATGACATGTCCAGGAAGTGCTATTAATATTGATGTTGATGAATTTTCTCGACCATTGGGTGGTGCTGGATACAGAATGGCTTACCTTAATGATCCTTCATGTTCTTCTTTTGTATATCCGGTTGGAAGAAAGATTAGACATGAAAACTCTGAAAGACCTATTTTAGGACCATGTAATCCAGGAGATAGAGGAGCTGGTGATTTTTTATACGGATCTGTTCGAGATCGATATCCGGAAAACATTTATGGTCACGGTACTCGAGGTAACTTTGTTAAGAGTCATGGAACAGTTGAAGAAGGATATCCTACTTATGCTACTAACTATTCGTCTTCTGCAGCTAGACCACTTACTATTTCACATGATGCACTTACTAGACCTTTCTTCAAATAAGTTCACCAAATAGATGTTTCTTTAATGTTGTCCCGTACACAAATTTAATATAGATTCTTTCAAAATATAAACATATATCTAATATCACTTGCATCGAAGAATTATCTATACCTTTGAATTCTTTCACATCTATAAATTGTTTTTTAACTCTTGAAGAGATTGGTAGATCCTTAATGTTTTCAGGTTTACATCTCTTATTTATACTTTTGATACATAAATCGGACAACGATTCAACCTTTTCATATTCTTTTATAATTTTTATCAAATTAACACGAAACTCCTCTGCATAGTTGAACGAAGTAATATGGAATACTATGTTATATGCTTCTGAAAATGAGAGATCTATGTTTTCATGATTCAAGATTTTTCGTATAATATATTCTATCCTCTTCCAATTTTCGCTACCAGGCATATAATCCATCTTATTCTGTTCCATAATGTTTAGTTGAGCTCTGCGTAGAACTAAATTTTATTATTTTTAAGGTCAATATAAAAACAAAAGAAATTATATGTCCGCTTTGAATTCTGTCAAAACTCTTACACAATTATCGATAGAAAAGATAATTTATAGTCTGGTTGAAAATTTTATTGTTATTAGTGTTAATGAGATCGATATAAGACGATATGAGTACTTATATCCAGTTAAAAGTGAACAATTTCAAATGATAGATTTTGTTTTTTTTATCGAGTTTTTAGATAACTTTTATCAAAACCTTTATTCTGAAACATTATATGACTGTGGATTGCCTCATCACATAATAAAAACAGTTTTAGCTTACATAAATGATGATGAAACACATTTGTTACTAAATGTTTTGATTGATAAAATAGAAAAAAAGATAAATGATGAGATATTATTGTTAGAAGACATTTATGTTAGTGAAATGATTGCAGTTGTTAAAAATATTGATATCAAAAGTGTTTTATTTTTGTTGTTTATAGACAAATTGAAACTTAATGCGAAGAGTGAAGCTCTTCTAAAAATCAAAAACAAAAAATGTAAAATATGGGGATACATAAACATGAATTATAACAACAAAATTAATAGAGGACAAACTTTTGTCAAGATGATAGTCAATGGTAAAGAATCTTACTATAATGTGAATACATTGATGAAAAACGAAAACATTGAGTATAAAGTTTTTACGAATAAAGAGGAAATATACTTGCCGAATCCATAATAATTTATTTTTATGTTACATATGGTCATTTTTATGAAACAGTTTAAATGGAAAACCTAACCTTTGGTCTGGCACACTCTGTGTGCCTAACAACTAATGACACTTTTATATTTCATACTGATTTGGATTTTTGTTTAAATCGTGAGAACAAATCTGAAACGAAACTACAAATTACAATAAATGGGATCAAAAATGTTGACAAATTGAGTAATGATGAAATAAAAAAAACAATCAATACTACCTTTGGATTGGATGATATTCCACAATGTTTTGAAAAATATCACTTGGTATGTGATAATGAAGGAATGAACTTAAAAATGTTTTTTAATCAAATATTGGAAAATGAGATTATAAATAGAATGAGAAAGAATTGGCCTCCTGAAATTAGAAACATAAATAAATACAACCATTATAAGGGAGGATTATATGGAAGGATAATTTGGAGTGATATCGTATGAGATCTAAAAATTCACATTTATACTTCGAAGGTCTGCATAGACTTTTGAAGGAATTTGCTCTTCGTATAAAAATTATTTTAAAACGTTTACATCATTCGTATAGTCTACTAATAAAGTTCTTTCAAAAACTCCGTGTTCTCAATTTCTGATGAATACACTCGAAAAGGAAATCTCCAGTTTAACTTTAGATTTACATTATGATACTAATATTCTAGAAATAGTTTACGAGAATAGACTCTTTAGTAAAGCTAAAGTTGTTGTTGAAGGAATAACTTATTTAGTAAAAGTAACTAACGATCATTTTTGACGTTGGTGAAAAAGTTAAATATATTCCATATGATGTAAAAATAAAGATTGATAATGAAGAATCTAAACAAATACTTGAAGGTACTGGAATTGAAAAAGAAAATATAAAAAAGATAAATAGTTATTTTACAATTAAATATGATAAAAAAACTGGTACGCAAGGTATTTTAGTAAAGTTGGTTAATTTTAACGAATCACAACTTGAAAAAGTTGTAAACTCTGAGAAAAAGATTAGTCTAAGTTTTCCTATTAATATCATTCCAGTTTCTGATGAAACCAATTTAGAAACGTCTAAAAAGTTAAGAGAAAATTTCTTTGGGCAAAAGACTGATGTAACTATAAAATATGACGGTTCATTATCGATAAAAAATCAAATATAATATATTGTACTAGAAATAGAACTATAGATGTAAAAAATATGAAAAGTAGAGATGACATTTCTGATGTTAAATTGTTGAAAAGTCTAATTGAATCCAATTTAGTGATTATCTTTGTATTCAAGGTGAAAAATGTGGACCTAAAAATTTTAAGTTTTTCGTGTATACAGTCGCATTTACAAAAACAAAAGATCTAAATAAAAACTGTTTAACTTCGGAAAGAATTATTGCTGGAGGATCAAATACATTCTTTCTGTAATAGATTTGGGTTTGATCAAGTAAAACTAGTCGAAAGTGTAATATATACGAATGCACAAGAAATGATAGATAAATGTAATTCTACATTTTTAGATGTTCAAAATGAATCTGACACTTCGATTTCGAAAATGCCAGTTGAAGGTTTAGTTTTTAGATCAAGTGAAGATCCTTGGATATCTGGAAAAAGAGAAAAACTTTAAGAGAAACAAATCTAACAGTAGTCTAAAAAAGTAAAAAGATTTTTTTTGAACTTTTCAAAAAATGAAAACAAAAGACAAAAGTAAAAAGGTAAATCATCTAAAACCGTTAAATATGATGTGAAATGACATAAATGGTATAAAGATTATTAAAAATTTATTTTTTTATGGAATATTTCTTTCCGAGACTTCCGCACGCAGAGAGCAAAGAGAGAAGAGCTTCTCTCGGGCAACCCTCCGGCAAGTATAACAACAATAGATACTTTACCATCAGAACTGATTTCTAACATTGTTCATTTTTTTGATATTGTTACCTTTTATAGATCAAAACGAGTATGTAAGAGGTGGTATTCTTTGTTATCTAGTATGGATCCTCCGAAAGAAGTGTTTGATCGAATTATCATATATACAGAGAGTATCAGTTTTTCTAACTGTAAAAATGCTTCATTTAAGAAAATTTTAGAAACTAAAGGATGTGAAAAATGTATTCTCAAAAATGAAAAACGTAAAGTAGATTATGCGTTTTTATTTAATGATTTTGAACATAGTCTTTGTACAGAATGTTTTATGTTAGAAAGTGATTTTTACTTAAAATTGATATCATTTAGCAATTTATGTATTAGATCTTATCAAAATGAAGTATTACTAAGGAAAATATTTGAGGTACAAGAGATTTTTTCAACGAATGTGACTCTTCATTTTGATAATATACACGATATACATGATATAGACTATTCTTATACTAAAGAGTTCAAAAAGATTAATTTTTATATTTATTGTGATTGTGATTTTTGTATTAATAACATTTGTAAACTAAACTTTTCAAAATGTGAAAAGATTTACATTCTATATTTCTATAAAAATAAAATATATTCACATATTGTGAAACACATAAAAAAATATCCAAAGATTGAACTTTTTAATATAATTTCAGTTTCTTTAAGTAATTTTGGAAACAATGCTTTATATACTGTATACAAACGCAATTTAACTGATATAATTAGAATGAATACAGAATATGAAACAATATTAAAAGAATGTGAAACCTTTCAGGTTTCAAAAAAACTTCTTATAGATATATCTGAATTTTTTGGTAAGCAAGGATATTTCACATCAGCAATTTGGTATTATAAAGATGTTTTTACTGAAACATTAAAATTAATGAAACTGATGGTCAGTTTAAAGAATCATGGAATAGAAGTATTTTTCTTAAACAGAGAATTTAATCCTGAACAAAAGTTATTAAACATTCTAAAAGAAATCGGAATGAATATAATCTCTATTGATCATATTATAGAATATTTCTAAAAATTTATTTTTTTACATTTATTTTCAACGATAACATTTAATGTGAAACCTGAAAGGTTTCTAAAAAGAAAAGCTTTGCTCGGAGTTTGCTCTTCAATGGATACTTTACCATCAGAACTTATTCTTAACATTTTTAAGTATTTTGATGCTTTTGAAGTTATAAAATTGAAAATAATATGTAAAAAATGGTATGATATCATATCTAAAATGGATTTAATAAAATTTGATGATATTATTATGTATAGAAACTGGGTAAAAATGCTAAACTTAAAGAATGATAGGTTCAAAAAGTTTATAGAAAGAGAAAAAAAATCAAGCGAGTCAATAATAAAAGAAGAAAGTAAAAAAATACATTTAGATGAAACTGGTAGAAAGTATAGTAGGTTATATATTAAATGCAACGATTGTCCTATATATGGTGACGCTTATAATACAGTTTGTTGTTATATACACAGAAAGAATGATAAATGGAATCACTTGAAACATTTATCTTTTAAAAGAGTTACAATTGAAGGAGTCGTTTTTAATGATTGGTTTGAAATGTTTAGACATCAATTGGAAAATATGGATTATTTCGTTTTAAAGACTCTATATTTTCCTTCTAATTGTAAGTTTAATACCTATAAATATATTAAACCTATAATTCAATATGAAAATGAATATGCTATGTGTTGTAAAAAGGTAAAAAAAATAGACATTCACTGTCAAAAGTGTATTGATATCGATATTGAAAATAATGCGATTGATAAATCGAGAAGAGGACATATAAAAACATTTAATATGCCTCATACCGAATTGTTAGATCATCCATTCAAAATACAGTTTAAACAATGTTTTTTGTATCTTTCTAGAAATCTGACAGAAGCATTAGAACAAATTCAAAGTTTAAACATTTCAACAGAAGATAGACAATTTAATAAAAGAATATTTTATAAGTTTAAAAATTATGTATCTACATTTTTTGATAAACAAGAGAATATAGAAGAAGATACGAAGTTAAAAATAAAACAATTTTTAGCAACACAATATCCAAACATTAAAGTGTTTTATCTAGATAATGACAATTATAAATATAAAAATATACCCGATGATTTTATAAACGAAGATGTAAAAGAATTAGTTCCTGATGATCAATCTAATACTGAAGTTTTATTATATTTAAGATATGAAAATTACATTTTTGACATTGAAAGAAATGTATTAAAAGTGTTAGAATATGGTACAAAAAAGAAAATAAAATTGTTTATTTATAACTTGTTGTATAAATCAGATGACAACATTTATAAACAGACTTCAACATTAAAAATGTTCGTAAACACTTTACTTGAAAAACAAAATATACCTACGCAGGGAGCGAAGAGCGAAGAGCGAAGAGCGGAGCTCGGGTTCCCCTCGAGTAACCCTCCGGCAAGTATGTTAGAGATATTCGCTATCAATGATGATATTAGTTCGTGTAATGAAACTATGACCAAATACTTCGAGAGTAAAAATATGAAAAATATAAAAAGCGAAGATATTATGTATTACGTATGAAATATTACTAAAATTTATTTTTTTGTTAGGTACACAAAGTTATCAGACTGAATGTGAAAAGCAAACTCGTCTCGCTCTCCGCTCTCCGAGTTTCGATGAACACTTTACCATTAGAAACCGTTTCTCATATTTTAGGGTATTTGGATACTATCACACATTTTAAATCGAAACGAGTTTCAAAGAGATGGCATTCGTTGCTTTCTGTGATAGATCCACCTAAAACAGTTTTTGAGACGGTTATTATAAAAGATCTGGGTGTAATAGTTTCTGGTTGTAAAAGTGATATCTTCGAAAGGTTTATAAAATGTGATTTTTACTTAAAATTGATATCATTTAGCAATTTATGTATCGAATCATATGGAAACGAACTCTTACCAAAAATAATCAAATGTGAGGGTATTACAAATGTGACTCTTTATATAGATTATATACACATTGCTGCAGATATGTCCAAGATTTGTAAACACAATTATAAAAAGGTTACACTAAAATTTGGTTGTTATTGTGATCAATGTTCAAATAATATTCAAATGTTTGACTTTTCAAATTGTGAGAAGTTGTACATTTTTCAATACAAAATTAATGATATGCATATATTAAACAAAATAATAGAGAAATATCCAACTATTGAAGTTTTTTATATTGATAGAAATTCGAAATGTTTACATGAATTCGGTAGAGACTCATTATGTATGGTCTATGATCATACTCCATCTGGTATTAACAAGATGCGTTCTAATTATGAAGAGGTGTTAAAAGTGCCTAACAAAAAGAAAGTTCTTATAGATATTCATGATATTTTTGTTCATGGTTATGATTGTAGGTGGAACAACAGTTATATTGATTGTGATTTAAAGAAAAAATATTGCAGGTTAGATAAAACATTAGATGTATTGAAATTGATGGTTAGTTTGAAGAATCATGGAATAGAAGTATTTTTTACATATGATGAATTGTGTAATCATAAACGAGAATTAAAAATATTTAAAGAAATCGGAATGAATATGATCTCTATGGATCAAATTAGTGATTATTTCTAATATGGATCTAAAATATATTTTTTTTGAAATTAGAACTGATTTCACCTAAAATTTAATTTGAGAGTGTTAAATCAATAAGCTATTCGTGATGAAAAAACCATTTAGGTACATACCAAATGATATACTTATCTCAATTTTTGAACGGTTAGATTATAAATCTTTTATAAAATGTAATCAAGTTTGTAAAAAATGGTTCGTTGTTCAGTCAAATACTAAAAACATACCAACAATTTTGTTTGAATCGTTAGAAATTCCGAACGGTATAAACGGTATATTTATGTCACATTGTAAAAATAAAGACTTTCTTCAATACATGAAAAATAAGGTAGAGGTTCGAAACGTAAAATATTATTGGTTAAGATCACATATTTCTTCCACAATGATTGAATTAAAAGCTAATACTTACTGTGAAAATTGTTTAATATTATGGAAATATAACGATAAACATACAAAATTATGTTGTTTTAAGAGTAAATTTAGTAAAAAGATTAATAAATACTTATCTTTTACGAGAATAATCATTAATGCACATATACCATATGAAGTATTCGAATTTTTAGAATATCAGTTCAAAAATATAAAAACTTTGTTTATAAATATACGTTTTTGTGATTCTAGAGTAATGTTCAAATATTTAGAATTGACATGTGATACAAACGTTTTTGAAAATGTTAAAAAATTGAACTTTTCAAAATGCGAGAAAATATACTTCAAATTTTTACATTATTCAAATAATACTGAACAGATAAAAATGTTAAAATATTTCGAGAATTGTAATTATCCATTAAAAACGATGATTACTAATAATTTGATCAACCAATTCGAACCTTTTGGAAGATATTCGTATTATATTTTTATAAATATAGACTCTACCGATGAAGATACAATTTTCCATATGATTCCACATAGTTACAGGAGAACCATATTTATAGAAAACTCTTGTGTGTATCACCATTGTTTCACAATGCATAATTTGGTGGAAAAACTAACAAAATATAACTTTAATGTATATTATGTTTGCGATTTACAAGGAAAAAAAAAATATGAAGAAGAATATTTCAAAGGACTTCAACTTAAAATCATTGATAAACATGATATTTTACATTTTGTATGTTAAAAATTTATTTTTTTTCCTATTCAAATGTGAATCTTTAGTCTGTCATTGAAAAATCAAAGATTTTCTTTTTAGAATCTAAAGATTCACATTGAATCTCGAAGGGATTCTGTGAAAGTGAACAATGGATACCTTACCATCAGAACTGATTTTAAATCTTTTTAAGTATTTTGATGTATTTGAACTTATACGATTAAAGGAAATATCTAAGGAATGGTATAATATTATTTCTAAAATGAACTTATCGATGATAGACTTTGATGATATTATTATGTATAGAAATAGTGCAAAAATGTTAAACTTAAAAAATAACAAGTTTGAAAAGCTTATAGAAAGAGAAAAAACGTTAAATAAGATAATAGAAGAGCAAGAGGATAAAATATATTTGGATGAAACTGGTAGAGAGTATAGTAGGTTATATCTTAAATGCCATTATTGTCCTTTGGGTATTTATGCAGGAGCTGGTGATATTCCTATTTGTTGTTATATACACAGAAAGAATGATAAGATGAACCACTTGAAACATTTATCTTTTAAAAGAGTTACAATTAAAGGAGTCGTTTTTAATAATTGGCTTGAAAATTTTAGACATCAATTGGAAAATATTGATTATTTCGTTTTAAAGACTATATATTTTCCTTCTAATTGTAAGTTTAATACTATGAAATATAGTCAACCTATAATTCAATTTGAAAATGAACATGATATGTTTTGTAAAACGGTAAAAAAAATAGACATTCACTGTCAAAAGTGTATTGATATTCAGATTAATATGTATGATAGGTTAAAAAATAAACGAGTTATCATAAGCACTAATCATACCGAATTATTAGATCATCCATTTAATATAGAATTTAAACAATGTTTTCTGTATCTTTCTAGAAATCTCTTAGAAGCTTTAGAACAAATTCAAGGTTTGAACATTTCTTTGAAATCTCAAAGTTGTGAAAGAATATTTTATAAATTCAAAAATTATGCATCAGAACATATAGTAGAAGATACGAAGTTAGAAATAAAACAATTTTTAGCAACACAATATCCAAATATAGAGGTCTTCTTCATTGATAATGACCTTAATAGATGTAATAGTATACCAGATGATTTTATAAACGAAGATGTAAAAGAATTGGTTCCTGATGTGAAGAGCTTCGCTCTTCTAAAAAGAACGGGATTCAATGTTCAATCCGAAACTGAAGTTTTATTATATTTAAGATACGAAAACTACATTTTTGACGTTGAAAGAAACGTATTAAAAGTGTTAAAATATGGAACAGAAAAGAAAATAAAACTGTTTATTTACAAATTGTTGCTTCGTATTCATAAAAACCTTTTCATACAAGCACAAACATTAAAAAGGTTTATAGATATTTTACTTGAAATACCAACAATAGAGATATTTGTTATTAGTGACGATCTTAATGAATATAGGGAAACTATGATTGATTATTTCAAAACTAAAAACATAAAAAATATAAAAAACGAGGATATAATGTATTATGTAAAACCTTCAGATTTCTAACCTTTAGTCTGATATTAAAACCTAAAAAGAATCTTTGGGATTTAATGTCTGAAAACGAACTATTTTTACTTTTATATAATAAAATGTCAGTATATTCTCCAACATATTCAAAAACTTCAGACACACAAACAATTAAAAACTGTTCATATATTCTAATCGATTCAAAGTTTCGTAATATAACTACTTATAACAATCCTTCTACATTTCTGATTAATTCTGAGCAAACAAATAATTGGGTAGAAAATTATACAAATGAACATAGCAAAGTTAAACTAAACGAGATTATTATCCATTATGATACTGTAATATATGAACCATTTGTAAAAATATCATTCTATAATTTAGAATATAACGATCGAACAATAATAAACAGTTTAGACGATAATAATGTCAAATTCGTAGCGTTTATGAATAGAGATCTTGGAAATGGATGGATAAGATATAAATCACCAACTAAACAAAATATGAGATTCTTTAAGAGAGGATCTTTTAGTTTTACTATCTGGGATAAAGACAATAACGTTCTTAACGTAGGAACAAATGGGAGAATAATATCTCTGTTTAAAGTAAAAAAAGTAAATAAATGAAAACAAAAAAAGTAAATTTATTTTTTTTAACTTTTCAAATCTAAAAAGTTTTCATATAATGGATAAATTGTCGAACGAGTTGATAGTTTTAATTATGAAACGTTTAGATTTCTTTTCATTTATAAAATGTGGAAAAGTTTGTAAAAGATGGAACGATATACAATCACATATTCAAAGAGGTCCAACAATTTTGTTTGAAATATTTTAATACTTTTTACTCATCTTTTTTTTTGTAGACACTGAAAGGGCTCTTGACGTGCTTTCGGGACAGAAGAGTATTCCCGAAAAAGAAGAATAGACAGAAACGTGAAATCTGACAAAACAGCCAATCAATCATCAATCACCAATCGACGAGGATCATCGCTGATCGATCACCTCGAGCCGGCCATCAGAGAGAGCGTCGATATCGCTCTCGACACGTGCACGAGCTTTCCCTCCAATTCCTCCATCTTGGAAGTATTCCCGATCCGGACGTCTTCGGGAACTTTCTCCAAGTAGTCCGCCCGATTCGTCACATCGCTGAGTCGGGTCAATTGCTGCTCCAAAATCTCCGCTTTTCCCCGCAATTTCATGAGTTCTTTCTCCTCGTCGACGAGACCCTTAAGAAGAATGTAGACTGAGCAATTGGCCGAGACCGGGGCGATAGCGCAGCCGGAACTCGGAATGACGCTGGTCTCGCCGCGAATGACGATGGAGACGCCGGGAACCGACGAGGAGAGCATCTCGATGACGCCGATCATCGACGCCAACTCCGATTTCGTCTCCATGTCGACCACTTCGAGCCACATCGGCGTCTTCAGTTTCGCCGTCAATTCGTAATCGCCGCGAAGCGATCGGGCGGCTCGAACGACGCTCATCGCAAATCCGACTCGCGATTCGATCTCCGCCGACTCCCACGGATACTGCTCGGGTTGTGGATACTCGGCGACGCAAACGGACGGCGCCGTGATCGTCGGCGATCGCCTTTTCGGGAGTCGCTGCCACAGTTCTTCGCTCAAAAAGGGCATATACGGCGAGATGAGACGGAGACCGGCCTCCACCGTCGTGTAGAGTGTCTCTCGAGCTACAAGCTTTCCCTCCTCGTCGCACGAGCTCATCACAGGCTTCAGACTCTCGAGGAAAGTGTCGCAGAGTTCGTAGAGGAAGAATCCGTGCAACGCCTGCGTGGCTTTCGGGAAATCGTAGCCATGCATCGCCTCGCCGCAGAGGCGGACGGTTTTCGCAAGACGCGAGAGAATGTAGCGATCCATCGCCGACTCTTTCCCGGAGAGCTCCGGCGTCGCTTGTGGCTCGAACTTATCGCCGAGCGTCATGAGCGTGAACTTGACGGCGTTCCATAGCTTGTTCGCGAATCGTCGATATCCCTCAACGACGAGGACATCCAGGTTGACGTCACGCCCTTGACCCGTGTAGGCGCAAAGGGCGAATCGGAGGGCATCCGTCCCGCATTCAGGGATTCCGTCCGGATAGTCCACCTTCTGCCCCGCCTTGGCCATCTCGAATTCCTTGGGATCGAGATTGGACGACTTGAGTTGCTCGTTGAGTGCCGCCAGACTGATACCGTGAATCACGTCGAGTGGATCGATCACATTGCCGAGACTCTTCGACATCTTCCGCCCATGCGAGTCACGGACGATCGCGTGGAGGAAGATCTCCGTGAAGGGTAGCTGTCCCATAAGCGATTGGGACATGAAGACCATTCGAGCCACCCAAAAGAAGAGAATATCGTGACCCGTCTCTAGGAGATTTCCCGGGAAGAATCGCGACAAATCCGGCGTCGCCTCCGGCCATCCGAATATGGCGAACGGGAAGAGAGCCGACGAGAACCACGTGTCGAGCACATCTTCGTCCCAGTGGAGTGTGATTCGATCTTTCGAGACGGCGAACTTGGCTGCCGCCTTCTCCATCGCCTCGTCGCTCGACCGTCCGGAAACCCAGAGCTCTTCCTCGGGGCACTCGGGGCGCTTCCCGTCGATGGAGACGGAATAGGCGGGGATACGATGACCCCACCAGAGTTGCCGCGAGATGCACCAATCCCGAATGTTCTCCATCCAGAAGTTCCACGTTCGCACATGGGCTTCCGGAATGATCTTCAACGCTCCCGAGGCGACGACGGCGATCGCATTCTTCGCCATCTCTTCCGATTTCACATACCATTGCGGCTTGAGCATCGGCTCGATCACGTCATTCGAGCGGCTGCAGATCGGAACGATCATCGGATTGTCCTTCGTCTCCCGGTAGAGTCCCTTCTCCTTCAGAGCGGAGAGAACGGCGGAGCGAGCCTCGAATCTCATCAGACCCTTGAACGGACCGGCTTCTTCCGTCATTCGCCCGTCCTCGCCGATGCATCGAACGAACTTTAAACCGTGTTTGAGGCCGACTTCGTAGTCTTGATGATCGTGGGCCGGCGTGATCTTCACCGCTCCTGTGCCGAATTTGGTATCGACGAACGGATCGGCGACGATCGGCAGTCGTCGGGGGAGAAACGGGTGGACAGCGGCTTTTCCTATCAGATGCTGGAAGCGCTCGTCATCTGGATTCACGGCGATGCCGGAATCGCCGAGCATCGTTTCGAGTCGGGTCGTCGCGATCACTACTTCTTCGTCAGAGTTCTCGACGGGGTAGGCAAAAAAGACGAGGACGCCGAACTCGACTTTGTCCTTGTGACCGGGAACTTCTAGAAACGTCCGCCCGCTCAACTCCATCTTGTCAACTTCGATATCGGAGATCGCCGATCGGAGGGCGCAGGACCAGTTCACCAATCGATTGCTTCGATAGATGAGACCCATCTCGTGGAGGCGGACGAAGGCTTCGGTCACCGCTCGGCACATTTTCTCGTCCATCGTGAAGCAGGCTCGATCCCAGTCCACGCTGATTCCCATCTTCTTCTGCTGATCGTAGATGTAGTGACCTTTCTCCTCTTTCCATTTCCAGACTTCGGCCAAAAAGGCTTCCCGTCCGAGGTCATGCCTCGAGAGTCCTCGCTCCCGTTTGAGTTTCTTCTCGACGACGACTTGGGTCGCGATGCCAGCGTGATCGCAGCCGGGATTCCAAAGGACGGTCTTTCCTCTCATTCGATGCCATCGAACGATGCCGTCCTCGATGGCGTTTGTGAGAGCGTGACCGAGATGGAGCGTTCCGGTCACATTCGGCGGCGGGATGACCATGACGAACTGTCCCTTCGGATTCGCCTTGCCGGGATTCCGCCCGTATTCCGGCTTGAAGTATCCCTCCTTCTCCCACCAATCGTACCAGAAGGCTTCGACATAGGTCGGAGAGTATGCCGACGGAAAGTTATCCAGAGAAGTGACTTTTTTCTCTCCGCGAACCGTCGGATGGTCGTAGGTGATCACTTCCTTCGACTTCTTCTCTTTTCCCTCTTTCTTCTCTGATTTCTCGGTGGCGGCGGTCTTCGCCTGTTTCTGCTCGAACTTTGCGAGCTTTTCCATCTTCTTCGCCTCCTTCTTTAACTGGACCGCCGATTTCGGTGTCGAAGAGGGGCCATTCCCGTCAGGATCGCCGTTCACCATCATCGGGATCGGTCCGATCCACCCACGAATAAAACTGTCTCAACTCGAGTCTACAGAAACCCTGAGAGTGACAGAACGAGGCAGAGAGTCAGTCGGTCTGTGAAAAGAAACCCGAAAAGAGAGGGCGGCCGCTTTCCACTTTTAACTCATCTAAATTAATTCATCTAGAGTATGTGAAACTCTAGATAAAAATGTATATTATATTTTATCCTGATGATAAAACATTTAACTTTTAAATTTTTTTTCATAATATATGTAATACAATCAATAAAAAAACAGTATTTATAGAAGCTCAACATTGGCTAAATTATAAAGATAAAAAAATAAAAACTTTGATTGAAAAACTAAACTCAATTTCAAGAGTCATTCTTATTATCGAAATTCAACAATATAAATATAACAAAACTAGTGATTATGACAAAGATATGACAGAACTATTAAATTATTTTAAAAGTATTGGTGTACAGATTATTCACGAATTTGAAGTTTTACAATATATAAAATAAAATGTTACACGTTTCATATATTCTAATCGATTATAAATTTCGCGTTTTTAATTAATTCTGAACAAACAACAAAGGCAAAGTAAGGCATACAAGTGTGCCATATTGAAAGTTAGCTACCAGATTAAAGGTTAACTTCACAGTAAATATAAATGAACTTAAATGAAACATCTTATATAAACAAATTAGTAAATGAAGATAAATTATATTTTAATCCTTTAGATCAAAGTAAAAAAGGAAAAGTTTTACTATTGTCGACTATAAACAATGATCAAACTAAACGAATGTTTAAAGATTATGAATCTTTTTTTAAAAAGGTTAATTGTAGTATAACTATTTGTTTTACTACTAATAAAGAAGATATTAACAAATTATTGATTGATATTACACAAAATAAAAGTGATTTTATTTTTTTCGTTTTAGTATCTTATAGAATATCTGGAAACTTTCATTTTAACAAAAAAGATATAGTTCATTTATATAACTATTTTCTAAACGAAGGTATAATGAAAGATATCCCTAAAGTTTTATTAATAAATGCACCTAACGGATGTTATTCAAGGAAACATAATAACTTTACTAGAATATGTCCGATACCAAATAACGTTTATATAATAGATTCAATAGTTTCTAATAGTAAATATATAAAAAACTTTTTAGAAATTTTTATTGAAGTTTATAAATTCAATTATGTAAATTTTACTTGTGATGAAGTTATAAAAGAAACTGTAAAATTGTTAAAAGGTCAAAACACTAAGAATTATAAAAAGTATAATATTTGTTATCTATTAACTAATTATAAAATGTTGTTTTTACCAATTCGGCACATTCGTGCCTAAAAAAATACCATTTTTATTTTTTTACCCATCTATAAATTCCATCACTTCTTGCACTAGATTTCCACATTTTACCATCGTTTCCTCTTTTTGTCGTGTTTTTACAACTCATTGCAGGATATGATGGAGAAGGTCTAGAAGTATATTTTTTTTTATTACTTAATTTACACTTTCCAGATGAATAAGATCTTTTTGATTGTCGCATAATCTTTCGATTCATTACATGATATGTTCTTTTATTAGTACTAGATCTAAATTCAATAATTCTTCTTCCTTGACTATCAGTATATGGAGGACCTTTCATAAACCTTTTCTTAAGAGCACTTTGAGACTCTATGATTATATTTCTTGACATTTTCTTTCTTGAAATTTTCTTTGTTCTTTTTCTTTTAGAAACTCTTTTTGTGCTCTTTTTTTTCATACTTTTTGGTCTGTTAGTTCTTCTTTCCCATTTGTAAACATTATTACTTCTACTAACAGATGTCCATAAATTCCCATCGTTTCCTTTTCTACTCCTATTCATACATTTATCAGCATAATACGGTGGAGAAGATCTCTTAAGAAATTTTTTGTCATAGATTTTAATACAAGTATCAAAAGGGTTAACGATAGAGTTTTTACGGCGTTTAGATATACCTGGCAATCGTGAACCTCGAATGTTTGCGGGTCTTTGACTACGTTTACTACGTCTTTGACTACGTTTACTACGTCTTTGACTCATTTTTAACAGAGAAATAAAGTTACTCAATTAACCAAAAACATCAAATATAAGATTAAAAACGTGAATATCATTATTATTGAAGACTTTGTCCATAATGATAGACCTTCTACCTTTTTTCCAAATGATTTATCAAAAATATAAAATATGAACAAAAAAAGAACAAGTATAATCAAGTATTTATACTTGCCGTAGTCTGCGTAGATTGCAAAATGTTCATCATTAGAAGAGATCTTTGCATATATTTCGTCATCAAAAGAATTAGATCCATTTCCAGATTGCATAGTTAATAGTTCATAATTCTTATCTATTGTTAATTGTGGAGTAAAGTGTTGTATTCCATGAAAAGGAGCTACCATTTCATCGTTTTTTAATGGTCCATACAAATGTGAAGGACTCGACATTCCCCAAGTATCCATAGAAGAATATTTTGGACTATATAGATCTCTTTCATAACTATTACGAAATGAATTGTTGTGTAACGAATACATTTTTTCAACTAAAATAAAATAATGTGTCCGGATAGTTTTATTCAAAGTGAATCATCACCTTTAAAAAATGTCAATGAATATGAACTGAAGATAATAAAAAAATCATCTCTCATATGTGGAATCGTATATTATCCCATTTTTAAAATCTCAGATTTTGAAAAATATGATTTTTATCCAAAAGAAGTGTTTAGAGATAAAAAAGATGCTATTAAACTTGATCGTAAAAGTTTAAAAAACATTGTATGGAAAAGGTTTTCAGACGTGTATTCAGATCCTAAAATGATAGTAGATTTGAATCCTTTTTCCATAACTCAAATAGGTATAGGAGATTGTAACATAATAGCCTCAATAACATGTTGTGCTAATTATGAAAGACTAACTGGTATAAAACTGATTACTAACCTAATATTTCCTCAAGTAGAAGGAATACCTGTCTATAATCCTTCTGGAGTTTACGTAGTTAAAATGTTTTTAAACGGTTTTTGGAGAATGGTGGTTATTGATGATACGATACCATATCATGGTCGTACAAAGTTTAACGATTTGTTACCAAAATACAACGATCCGAAAGTACTTTTTAGTCTTGATAATTCAATAATGTGTAGAACTACAATAGAAGGAGAATTATGGCCAACTATTATAGAAAAAGGATATTTAAAGTTTCTTGGAGGACTTAGAGACGAAGGAACATTACCATCGTCTGATTTACATAGACTAACCGGATGGATTCCTGAAAGGATTAAAACAATGAATATTAGTAAAAATGTTTATGATAGATTAGAAAGTTTCTTTCAAGATAGTAAATGTATGGCAACAATTGGGTCAAAAGATGTTCCTCGTAGTATTGGGTTAGCAGGAGGTCATGCTTATTCGGTATTAAATATGAAAAGCTTCAAGGGTATAAGGCTTTTTTATATTCGAAATCCTTGGGGAAAATTCGATTGGAAAGGAAAATATTCTAGATCTGATGATGACAGTTGGACAGAAGAATTACAAAAAGAGTTGGATTTCTTTCCGTTTGATAAGGATAAAGTAGACTTAGGAGATTTTTGGATGGAAATTAATGATGTGAAGAAATACTTTACATCAATAAACGTTTGTTATAATCCAGCAATATATGAATTCTTTGTTACAACTCATGATAAATGGAAACTAAGCGATTTCAAATATAAAGGATCTTTAGAGAATACTTTTCCATTATATTCTATCACATTCACAGATGAATTATCAGAAAATAGTGATAAGGAAGTGTTTATATTTTTTAATCGACACATTTTAGATTTTGTTGATTTCCATCAGTCGAGCTATTTTGTAATCTATATGATTCGTGGGTCAAACATAAAAGAAACAGAAAAAAGTTATGGACATATTGTTTCTACTCGTTTCAGAACTAAACTTAATAAAGTCTCATTTTTTATCAAAACTGGAGAGGCATATTATGAACCAAAAATGAATTTATACTACACATTAAATGTTTATTCTCACTCAGAATTCAAATTAGAAAAAATTGAAAGAGAAAAAAGTATATTCTAATAAATATTTTATTTTCAAACTTTAATTATCAAACTCATACAAAATGATTTCCTTTTACTTGTTATTCTTTTTGATAATTGCTGGAGGTGAATCACTTTATGAAAGTGAAAATGGAGAAAGTTCATCTGAAGAACAATCGACAACAATGTCTAATGTACTTGAAGTTGAAAAATCTTGTGTAATCGAGATTACCGAAATAAAAAGAGTTATGGGAACGTGTACAAAATTAGGAAACAATCAACCAGCATGTCGTAATAATATGTGGTTAGATCTAGCTACAAGACAATGCGACGATTAAACAATCCTACTAACAATAAGAAAATATAAAATGTCAACTGTTATATTCGATATATGTATCAATAATGGATTTTTTTTTAAAATGTACGTCGATTTCTTAGCTTCTTGTATATTCTCATCAGAAAACAATAAAATCTGTCTTAGAGTAGATCAAAATGGAATCAAAATGGAATATATAACAGACAAATACGAAAGAAATAAATGTCATGTTTGTGCATTTTTAAACAGAATCAGTTTTAAAAAGTATGTCATCACTAGAAACATTGAAATAAATATTGAACCTAAACAAGTACAAAAACTATGTAGAAACATCAAAAAAAGAGATAAAGTAGTGTTGACCTTCATAGAAAATGAAAAATCAAATGACTTGATACTGAGTATTTATAATGATAACTTTACTCGAAAAGAAGAAAGAAAAAACATTCCATACTCATCATTTTACGAAAAAAATGACGAAAATAGTTTGTCAAAACCAACTAATTTTTATTCTTTTCCATTTTCAATTGGATCTTCTGAGATTCAAAATGTAAAAAAAGTAATAGGTGTAAAAAAAGAATGTTTAACATTATGTATAAACAAGGACAAATTTTTATCGTTTTCAGGTTTAAGTCAAGGAATATCTCATTTTGAGATTTTATATGGAAATGATGAATATAAAAATAATATTTCAAACATAAACATATCAGGTAGTATTTTAGCAATGTTTTCTAAATTGTCACAAATAAGTCAAAACATTAACTTTTATGAAGAGATTCAAAACGAAAACGAATGTAAAATAAAAATGCTAAAGATAACTTCAGTATTAGATATACCCTCATATATGGGTGACATAGAGATAATATTATGTGAATTCGATTCTTGAAAAATTTATTTTTTTATTTAAACAATCTATCAAAAACAGTGAAACAAAAGCTAAATTCTCAAAAATGACTGAATATTATGTTCGAATATCATTAGTAACACAAAAAACAAAACATATATGGAAAACACGACCAAGACGAGCACCAGGTCCATTTTTTTACGCAGAGAGCGGAGAGCGAAGAGCGAAGAGCGGAGCTCGGGTACCCCTCGAGCAAAAAAATTCTAATCAACTTCAACGTTGGTTAGATTGCTTAGAGTTTGATAAACTTGAAAAAGAAGGAAGAGAGGAATGGTTTAAATATTATTCACAAATCAAAAATAATTAAACACCCAAAATTTATTTTTTTGATTCAGATATTCGAATCATATCAATGTGAATCTTTAGATTCTAAAAAGAATCCCTTTGGAATTCAAACATGCCTTCCAAGGAGCGGGTTTACAGATATGCTAGGTTCGCTGGTGTTATTGCCCTTTGTGTAGTAATTTTGAATATAGAAGATATTGTAGGATACTGTTGGACCAAAATTCGAATTAAGACACCAAGCTTCTGTAAAAATCTAAATAATTGAACATAAACACTCAAAATTTATTTTTTGATACTATATATTTGGTTATACCTCTCTAAGATACTCGAATCATTTTCAAACATGCCTTCCAAGGATGATGTTTTGACGGGCATCAAGATCTGTTGTGCCATCACTGTTGTAGGAGGCGTCGCGATCTTATGGTGGAGATACCGTACGGTCTCTTCTACCTTATCAGAGTATAAGGATTGCTTTCGATCACTAGCCAACGCTGCTGAAAAGAAAGCCCTGGACCGTGCACTGAGTGCAGCAGCTTCGGCCGCTGCATCTGGTACCGAATCGTTGGGCCCACGTATGCCTGATGAATTGGTGAACATATTTACTTGAACATATTTTATCGTGTGCTGTGTCAGAAAACCCCCGAAAACTTTTGTTGAGCTCTGCTCTCAAAAAAAAAGAACAACAAGATACGCGGACCATTGAATCCCAAAGGG
>Ga0031656_10000011_pt1 | contig 42811 bp, 42 predicted proteins | sample FrelakmetDIP11DI_FD_55080 | JGI IMG/M metagenome (GOLD analysis project Ga0031656, IMG submission 55080) | Freshwater lake sediment microbial communities from the University of Notre Dame, USA, for methane emissions studies - DIP11 DI | ecosystem: Environmental > Aquatic > Freshwater > Lake >... | reverse complement strand
CTTACCANGGGGGGGAATAAAGGGGGCAAGGTGGTTGCAATCGGGGAGATTGGACTCGATTATCACTATGATCATTCTCCGCGCGAGGTCCAGCAGGAGGTATTCAGGAGGCAGCTTGTATACGCAAAAGAAGTCGATCTCCCGGTCGTGATCCACAGCAGGGAGGCGGAAAAAGACACCCTCTCAATCCTCCGGCAATCGGGAGTTACAAAAGGGGTGTTCCACTGCTTTTCCGGCGACAGGGAAATGGCCGAACAAGCTTTGGATATGGGATTTCATATTTCGATAGCCGGCCCCGTGACGTTCAAGAAAGCAACAGGGCTCCATGAAATCGCGCGGATCATTCCTGACACCTCCCTCCTCATCGAAACAGACGCGCCGTATCTGACCCCGGAGCCTTTCAGGGGGAAGAGAAACGAGCCTTCTTATCTCGTCCATACGGCAGCCGCCATCGCGGCGCTCAGGGGTGTTACCCTTGAGGATATTGCGCGGATTACAACCCTGAACGCAAAGCGTCTTTTCAGGATCGGCACGTTGCCTGACCAGGGTGAAATCGCCTATCAAATAAGGGACAGCCTCTATCTCAATGTGACGAACCGTTGCACAAACCAATGCTCTTTCTGCATACGGTTTCATTCCGACTATGTGAAAGGACACCATTTGAGACTCTCGCACGAGCCGTCCGAGGAGGAGTTGAAGCAGGCGATCGGAGACCCATCGCGCTTTAAGGAAATAGTGTTCTGCGGATACGGAGAGCCCCTGCTCAGGTTTGACCTGGTAAAGCGTCTTTCCGCATGGATAAAAGAGCAGAAGGGGAGGGTGAGGATCAATACGAACGGCCACGGCAATGTTATCAATAAGAGGAATATCCTTCCCGAACTCAGCGGCATTGTGGACAGCATGTCCATCAGCCTCGATGCGCAGGATGAAGAAACGTATAACAGCATATGCAAACCTGCCTTTCAGAACGTCTACAATGAAGTTCTCTCGTTCATCGGAGAAGCGAAGAAGGTTATCCCGGATGTTCAGGTAACTGTCGTCGCCCTCGAAACAGTAGATCTGGAGAAATGCAGAAAGATTGCGGAAGAGTTCGGCGTGGGATTCCGCGTCAGAGAGTTCGATAGAGTGGGGTGATATACAATATGCCCGAAAAAAATGTACTCATAGGGACGATATAATGGAACTGAATGTTCTCAAGGCAATCATTGCTTCTCTCTTTATTTTCTATTTCAGCGCATGTGCAACCGCTCCGCCAATTACCGGGACGTACGGCACAAAGCTTCCCGCAGCATCAAGCCCGGGGCGGATTATCCACCTGACGCTGACCGATGACAAGCGTGTCGATATGAGCACCGATTATCTTAATGACCAGCCTGCTGTCACAGAGACCGGGACATGGGAATCCCTCAAAGGGGGAGAGATTTCAGTAGTAATAACCGGCAGAGATGATCAGATGTATGAGAAGCCCGAGGTCATAACGTTCCGTGTCAATGGCGAGACGATAGAAGCGGTTGGATACGACCGGGAAGCCCGTGGATCTGAGGGATTATCCCTGCAGAAGCAGCCGGATATTACTGATAGAGAATGGCTGCTGACAGAGGTTCACTACTTTAACAATGCAGAGGTAAGGACTGCTAACCCTGCTCAGTATGTTCTTCAATTGTTTCATAATGGCACGGTGCTTGTAAAAGCAGACTGCAACCGGGGGACCGGTACGTTTGAGCTTGTGGGAAAACAGCTCACCCTTCATAATATCGGATACACACGCGAAATATGTCTTCCGGGCTCTCTGTCCGGGCAGTACATCAACGCGCTGGACGCAGCTTTTTCCTGCATGCTGCGCGACGAATACCTCTTTATCTACTCGACAGCAGACAGCGGGGTCCTGAAGTTCGCGCCGGCGAAGTGAGGAATTGGCGGCGCTCCTGAAGCACTGCCGGAAATAGGCGATCATGGTCCCATTACGAAGATTGACGTTTTTGGCGCGCGCATTTTAATATACGGTCTATGCTCACACCCGAAAAGCAGCTCGAAATTATCAAGAGGGGTGCGGTTGAGGTCATTGTCGAGACCGACTTCCTCAAGAAACTCGAAAAATCGTATTCTGAAAACAGGCCCCTCAGAATTAAGGCAGGGTTTGACCCGACCGCGCCTGACATCCACCTCGGCCATACCGTATTGCTCGAAAAGATGAGGCAGTTCCAGGAACTCGGTCATGAGGTGGTCTTTCTTATCGGCGATTTCACCGGCATGATCGGCGACCCGACCGGCAGGTCCGAGACGAGAAAGCCGCTCACGACAGAAGAAGTCCTGAAGAACGCGGAGACATATAAAAAGCAGGTGTTCAAAATTCTGGACCCTGAAAAGACGCAGGTCTGCTTCAACAGCGAATGGCTTTCGAAGATGAATGTCATGGATATGGTGAGACTCGGAACGATGCAGACTGTCGCAAGGATGCTCGAACGGGAGGATTTCAAGAAGAGGTATGAGAACCAGCAGGACATCACGATCCTCGAATTCTATTATCCCCTCTTCCAGGCATACGATTCAGTCTATCTCAGGTCGGATGTGGAGCTCGGCGGTACTGACCAGAAATTCAATATTCTCATGGGAAGGACCTTGCAGAGAAAGATGGGGGTCGAGGAGCAGACGGTTGTTCTCATGCCGCTGCTCGAAGGGCTTGACGGTGTGAACAAGATGTCCAAGAGCCTCGGCAACTATATCGGGATCGGCGAGTCTCCAAAAGAGATGTACGGGAAAATAATGTCGACCACCGATGACCTGATGATCAGGTATTACGAATTGCTCAGCCATATTTCCCTCGAAGAATTTCACGCGCTGAAAGAGGGGTTAGGGAAGGGCGATGTCCATCCGAAAGGTGCAAAGGAAGACCTCGCAGTCGAGATCGTCGGGCGGTACTGGGGGAGAGAAGAGGCGCTAAAGGTCAAAGAGGAATTTGAGCATATCTTCAAGCAGAAAGGTCTTCCCGATGAGGTACCGCTTGTCGAACTCGATGGGGAAGAAGAGGGGATGTGGGTGCCGAAGATCATGAAGCTATCGGGTTTGACCGCAAGTACCGGCGAAGCAATACGGCTCATCAAACAGGGCGGAGTGGTGATCGACGATCAGAAACAGAATGACCCTGATGCAAAACTTCCCAAGGGGACCTATCTGTTTAAAGCCGGAAAACGAAGGTTCTGCAAAGTCGTTATTCAATAAACCAGGCTTGTTTTGGCCACCAAACTGCTGAGATTCATTATGTGGTAGCCGCAAACTTTAGTTTGCGCAGAATATACGCAGGCTGAAGCCTGCGGCTACCATTATAAACAGACTTTCCTAAAGGCGCTTTTTCGTCAGTGCCATGAGGCCATAGATCTTCAAATCGATATAATCCCCTCCTGCGCGGAGGGCCTCAAGCCGTTCATCGAGTTCATTGAGAGGTACACTCAGTACTTCGATATCCTCTGTCTCATCCCGTTCCCCGATACCCTTGAATGACAATCCTCTGGCGAGAAAGACGGTCAGTATTTCTCCGGAAGCGCCGGAAGACATAGGGCCTTCAACCAAGGGGATCATGTCCTCTGACACGTATCCGGTTTCTTCGAGCAACTCTCTCCGGGCAGCCTCTGCGAGCGTATCTCCTTTATCATTCAGTCCTGCGGGGAATTCGATGACATAGCCGTTCACTGGTGGCCTGAACTGTCTGATCAGAAGTACGTTCCCGTCATTCGTCACCGGTACGATCGCGACGATACCGCTGCAATTGATCCGCTCAAACAATTCCCAATCTCTGGTTATTCCGGATGAATCGACATAGGAGGCAAGGACGAATCTCAGAAACTTCCCTTCTGACAGGACCTTCTTATCGACAATCCTCATCGGTTTTCCCTGGCCTTTGTTTTTGGGGATTACAGGAGTCTCTCACTGATAGAGCGGCATCTTTACGCGGAAGGTTGTGGAATGATCATCGGTGAATACATCGAGGGCCCCGTGTATGCCCTGTATGAACCGGTATATGATATTGAGTCCCCGGCCTTTCACCTCGCCTGTTCGTATCTGCTCGATATTTTCCTCGGGTATCCTGCCCGTGTTGCAGATCTCAAGGCACGCCATGTTCCCGTCCCGATAACTCTTAATGGTGAGTTCGCCTCCCTGATCGGGGATCGCTTTTGTCGCATTATCGAGGAGATTATCGAGTACGCGCTCGAAGCCGAACGGCGAGCAGAAGACGAGCAGCCCGGGCTGAAGTTCCCCCTCTGTAAGCGAGATGTTCATTCTTCTCTGTTCCTTGATCGCCTCTGCATTGATTTTGAAACGCCTTTTCAGCACCCCGCTCAGGTCAAGAACCCTTTCACGGCCTTCGATATTAGGATAGATAGCGAGTTCCTGCATCCGCGCTGTCTCTTCGGCAATGATGCCCAGATATTCGGATATCTTGTCTCTTGCATTTTCGAGCCCCTCTTTTTCGAGAAGTTTTTTCGCTCTCCTGGCAAAGCCGGCGATCGCGATCGCGGGATTCTTGAAATCATGCAGGACGTCGTCGAGTTTCTCGATGCGCAATGCTTTCATTACCTCCTTGCCGAAGAAGTTGAGAAGATCGATCTCGTGTTCAGTAAACTGCTGGCGTCTGTCTTTCGCATAAAAAACCATGAAATAGTTGATTTCCTCCATGGCCTTCAGGGGAATCATGAGTACCGAGTTGACATTCTGCCGTGATGCATAGAGCTTCAGTTCATCATTCGCCAGTCTGCTCTTCAGCGGGTCCTTGATCAGAATATAGGATGAAGTAATCTGCTCATATTCGTAGTCACCTTTCTTTTCCGTGCTGTTGATGAGCGCCGCAAAATAGGGATGGTCGTCTATAACGAACATGCAGCTGATCGAATGGCTTTCCTGGCCGGCCGGGTATTCGAGCTCAAGCTGAACATGCTTCCGTTCAGGAGTAATTGAAAACAGCGTGCAGCTCTGGGCTTGTATGATATCAGCCAGTTCCGGCATCATCATCCTGAAGACGTCTTTCATCTTGATGCCTTCATGATGGCTGAGCTTAACGAAAATCTTCTCGACAATTTTTTCCTTCTGGATATTCAGTTTTTGCAGGTCTATGATGCGTTTCTTTGCCAGAACGTAACTTATCCTCCGCGCCATCAACTCAGCGTTTGCCACTTCGAGGGAATCGAACTCCCTGTTGATTTCCTTATAATAGATCTGGATGGCCCCCTTGATAAGGGGATCATTTTGAAAAAACCCGGTGATAGTGATCGGTATCGCCATCAGGGAATTGAAGCCGTACTCCCTAACGATATCCTTGTTGGTGTAATCAGGTTCCAAAAGGATATTCGGGACAAGATAACTTTTGCCGCTCGTGATTACCTTCCCGGCCACTGATTTTTCGATAGAGATGCTTTTCAACCGGCCGGACTCATCATACTTGTGGGAGCCGAAAGTAACGAGCTTGCCTGTCTCGGGATCGAAAATACGGATAGAGGCGGCATCTGCGTGGAGAAAGACGACGATTTTTTTTGCGGCAGCCTCAAGTATTTCTTTCCAGTCAAGGGCCGGATCGATACTGATAATTTCTTCAACCATCCTGACTACTTCCTCAACTTTTGATGCAATGCAGTTTTTTCTGAGGTAGACAGCAAGATCATTGATTTCCGCCGCGGATAAATGATATTTGGCAAGTATCGGCGATGCCTGCAGATATTGTATGAGTATTGTGTCCATGGTATCTTTTTATTTACGCAGAACAGGCGTTCGTTCAATCATATCAAAGCATGATGGTCTTGTTCAACTGGATACGGAGCAGGAGTGAAAAAAAAGGCCTGTGCGTCTGCACAGGCCCGGGATGTGAGAGATGAGATTAATGCTTCTTTTCGCTTTTCGCCATTTTCGGCAGGTTCATCATTTCTACCTTGCCGGTTGCAATGTTGTATTCGCCTGCAACGATCTTTAATTTGCCTTCCTGGGCAAGATGGGGAATAATCGTACTCTTTGTCATAACATCTTTATAAACATTTGTCATGTTTTCCTTGATCGCTGTCTCGAAAATCTCATCTTCAGATCCGCCTTTTTTCTTTGCAGCGGCAGCTGCCGGCTGGATCTTCTTCACTATCGCACCGATATTCCCCTCAGGTTTTCCCTTTGCCTCAAGAGTTGCTTTTACCGCCCCGCATTTCGAGTGACCGAGGATGAATAATAAGGGGGAATTGAGATGCTCCGCGCCGTACTCGATGCTTCCCAGCGCAATCGGATCGACAACATTTCCCGCAACCCTGATGACAAAGATATCTCCAAGCCCCTGATCGAAGAGAAGTTCCGGAGGCACTCTTGAATCAGAACAGGTGATGACTATCGCAAAGGGTTTTTGACCTTTCGTCAGCTCTTTTCTCTTGCTGTCGCCGAGGTCTTTCTTAGCAAGATCTCCCGCTGCATACCGTTTGTTGCCGTCCATCAATTTCTGCAATGATTCATCGCCGGCGCTTCCCGCAAACACAAACCCTGAAAAAGACATGACTACCAGTAAAGCCAAGACAATTCTGAACCGCTTCATAAACCTTCCCCTCCTCAATGAAATATAAGGACCCTCAAAGAGGGTCCAATCATTACGCAGCCTTTGACTTTTTTGCCCTTGCTGCAGCGAAGACTTCTTTTGCGTTGAATGTGCCGTCGATCGCCTGAACCGGACACTTTGCCGTACAGATTCCGCAGCCGATACATTGTGTTTTATCGATGATATGGAGCTTCTTCAGTTCACCTGAAGCTGCATTGACAGGACATGCCTTTGCGCAGATCCGGCAGCCGATACAATGATCCATCACAAAGGCCTTTGGACGCTGAGGGATAAAGTCGGTAATCGCATGTGTCGGACATTTCGGCACACAGACGCCGCACACCCTGCATTTGGCGATATCGATCCGCGAGAGGTTATTTCCAACAGAAGGAGCATCAAAAGGGCAGACCTTTACACAGGTGCCGCACGCGATGCACCCTGTCTGGCAGTTTTTTCTCGTTGCGCCCCCTGTATCTTTTGAATGACAGGTGACGAGAACCTGTCTTGATGCAGGCAGCCCCTCTATGATCTTTGTGGGGCATGCTGCCTCACATTTCCTGCATCCGGTNCACTTTGCGATATCAACAAAGGGCAGGTGATCTTCAGTCATGGAGATTGCGTCAAACGGACATACCCGCGAACAGGTTCCGTATCCAAGGCATCCGTACCTGCAGGCCTTGTCTCCGCCGCCGGCAAGGATAACGGCCCTGCAATCCTGCACGCCCTCATAGTGGGACTTCTTCTTTGACCTGCTCCAGCCACCCTGACACATAATGCGCGCAAAAACAGGTACCCGTGCCTCGGCCTTCTTTCCGGTAATGAACGCGACCGCTTCGGCACCCTGTGCGCCAGCGGGGATGCAGAGGTTCGGAGCGACATCGGGATTAGTGACTACTGCTTCTGCATATTGTTCGCACCCGGCGAACCCGCACGCGCCTCAATGCGCATGGGCAAGGACATCCATCACCTGCTCTACTTTAGGGTTGATCGCAACAGAAAACTTCTTTGCAGCAAGGGAGAGTCCTATGCCGAATACGGTACCGATTCCGGCGAGAAAAATCAGGGTGGATTTAATCACAGGGATGAGCTCAACATGCTCTTTGGCTTCAACGCCTCCGCCAACGCCTGCCTGTGGAATCAAAAAATGGAATATGTCTGCGAGCGGGAATACCCCTGCGAGGTCTGCGAGTATTTTCTGTAAATCAACCATTTCAGCAGAATTATTTTACCATATCAGAGTTTTATCAATCCTGAAAAACCCGCAAAAGCAAGGGCGATCAATCCGGTCACGATAAAGGCAATGGGCAATCCCTTAAAGGGCGCGGGGACGTCGGCAAGTTCGAGTTTTTCACGGATACTTGCCATGATGACCAGCGCGAGAGCGAAACCGAGCCCTGAGCCGAAGGCGAATGCAAGGCTTTCGATGAAGCTGTAGTGCTCACCTGCACTGATCAGCGGTACCGCAAGTATGATGCAATTCGTGGATATTAGGGCAAGGTAAATGCCGAGTTTATGGTAGAGCTCCGGTGAAACCTTACGCATAATCGTGTCGGAAGCCTGGACAAAACCGGCTACGATCCCGATGAAAACAATGATTTTCAGGAAGGTAATATTGAGGGGGACCATGACGAGGTGGAACATGAGCCAGCTCAGCCCGGCGCTGACCATCATCACCGCGGTAAAGGTGATACTCATGCCGACCGCGGTTTCCATCTTCCTCGATACGCCGAAAAAGATGCAAAGACCCAGGAACCGCGTGAAAACGAAGTTATTGATCAGAGATGCCGCAACAATAAGTTCAAAGAGTTTGGCAAATTCCACAGTTATTCCCTTTTCCCTCTCATCTGAGCGGAATAGGGCATTTGCGCGGATTTAATGATTTTTCCCGACGTAAAGTCGGGGGAAAGCATTACCTCGGAGGTCGGTACGACCGAGAATGAGCGCAAATGTCCTGTTCTGCTCATGATAAATCACATCTTCTTTTCATAACGCAAACTCAGCCAGTTGAAAAAGCCCATCAGAATGCCGACTGCGAAAAAGCCGCCTGCGGGCAGCACCATGATGAGGAGGGGCTTTGCATCGAGAATTGCGTATCCCCACAACGACCCTTTCCCGAGCAGCTCCCTGAAAAAGCTTATGATGCTGAGCGAAAAAAGAAAGCCCAGCCCCATGCCGATACCATCGAACATAGACGGCACCACTTTGCTCTTGCTCGCAAACATTTCAGCCCGGGCCAGGATTGAGGCAAACGCAACGATCAACTGTATATAGAGCCCCATCTGTTTGTATGCTTCACGCGCATAAGCAGCCATAGTCATGTCAGCGACGGTTACCCATCCCGAGATAATGAGCATGAAAATAGGCAGGCGTATTCTCGGATGGATGAAGTGTCTCATGAGGGAAACGGTGATATTCACCATCACCTGCACAAAGAGAACGGCAACGCCCATGAGGACACCGTTTTCAAGTTTGTTCGTGACCGCGATGGAAGGGCAGAGGCTGAGCGCGAGCCTGAAGATCGTGTTCTCCTTGAAGATGCCGTTTTTTATGAGTTCAAGATTACTCGGTGTCTTTGTTAGTGCCATGTCCGTCTTGTTCTTTTAGCGTTTTTATGAGGAATGCTATCCCGTTTTGCACTGCGTCTTCAGTAACCGCCCTGCTCGAAATGGTCGCCCCTGATATCGCCTGCACATAATCGGCAGTTTCTGTCTTAACAATTTTCAGATGCTCTGTATCCTTTCCGGCAAACTGATTTTTGAAGGTATCAGTCTCGATTTCATCTCCCAGACCGGGGGTCTCCGCATGGCCGAGGATACTTATTTTCATCACTTTAAGGTCCGTATCGACCGCCATCAACGTATCGATATAGCTCGAATACCCTTTTCCGAAAGACTGTATGATATATCCGATTACCGCGTTATTTTTTCTGGCAACAAAGTATTCGGAATGTTTTTCATGGATGGACCAGTCCCCCAATTTCTCAATCGCGTCTGCATCGGGGATAAGCTTCTTCAAGGCCGCCTCTTTTTCGAGGGCTGCTTTTTGAAACATGACCGGCGACGTTTTCGCATATACCACCGCAAGAATCAGTCCTCCTATGAGATAGATGACCACAAGGTTGAGGGTTATTTTGAGTATCTCCTTGCCGGTCATACCTTTTCCCTTTTCATTTCTTTTTCGCACCAAATATCTTTGATTTAAACCCCCTGTCAATAATGGGCGCGAAGCAGTTCATGATGAGTATCGCAAACATTACTCCTTCAGGGAAACCGCCTTTTAAGCGGATAAGCATAGTCAGCAGCCCGCAGCCGGCGCCGAAGATGATCTGGCCGCTTTTTACCGAAGGAGAGGTAACGTAATCGGTTGCCATGAAAAAGGCTCCGAGTATCATGCCGCCGCTCAGGAGATGTAGGAGGGGGTCTCCGGTGAAGAGCGTTCCCTGCGCCCCGAAAATCCATGCGATCATTCCTGCCGTGCCGAGAAATGATACAGGGATATGCCATGTAATATAGCCTCTGTAAAAAAGAAACAGGGCGCCGATAAGCAGTGCAACTGCCGATGTCTCGCCGAACGAACCCGCCCGGTTGCCAATGAAAAGCTGGGAATAGAGATGAGAGCTATTCCCGAAAATCTCTATTAATCGTGCCTGGCCTTCTTCTTTCAGAATCCCCAGCGGTGTCGCAGTTGTCCGCGCGTCAATTCCCATGAAAGCCGCAGTAGGTTCACTCCATATGGTCATGAGCCTGGGGAAAGAAATGAGCAAAAAAGCCCGTCCGATCAGCGCGGGATTAAAGATGTTGTATCCGAGCCCGCCAAAAAGCTGTTTGGTAATAACGACTGCGGCAAAGGAACCGACAACAGGTATGTAGAAGGGAACTCCCGGCGGGAGATTCATGCCGAGGAGAAGCCCTGTAAGAAACGCGCTGCCGTCGCTGGCCGTATGCTTTTTCCCGGCTGTTTTCTGGAAAAGATATTCCCAGAGCACAGAAGCAGCGATACAGAGAGCGATAGTAAAAAGCGCGCGCGGACCAAAGAAATAAGCGCCCATTACCACAGCCGGAGCGAGCGAAGCAGATACGCTCCACATGATCCTCGACGTCGTTTCTTCGCTTTTTACGTGAGGACTTACCGATACAATGAACGGCTTTTCGGTTACCGCCACAGAAACCTCCGGGGGCAAGGATTCGAGGGTTCGAGGGTTCGAGGGAATTGTATTTCACTTGAATCCTTGAATCCTTGAATCCTCAACCCTTTTCTCACGGTTTCACCTGCGATTTTGCGACGCGTATTAGCTGCACAATCGGTCTTTTCGAGGGACAGACGAACGCGCATGCGCCGCACTCAAAGCAGTCAAAAAGGTTGTATTCCTTTGCCCCTTCATAGAGACCTTTTTCAGCATAGATGCTCAGCATCGACGGCATGAGGCCCATCGGACAGATATCGATACACCTGCCGCACCGTATGCAGGGACTGAAGTCCTCCGCATGGACGATTTCACCTTCTGTCATGACGACTATGCCGGATGTCCCTTTTGTTACCGGTACCTCCAGTGAGGGGACGGCGAATCCCATCATAGGGCCTCCGGAAATAACTTTCAGGGCTTCATCTTTCATCCCGCCGCATGCTTCAATGAGGTGTGATATGAGAGTGCCTATTTTCACCAGAANATTTCCTGGTTCAGTGATCCCTTCGCCGGTTACCGTGACGACCCGTTCGATGAGGGGCTTGCCATATCGCACTGCTTCAAAAACGGCAAAAGAGGTGCTGATATTCTGAACAACAACTTTTACATCCATCGGCAAAGCCTTCGGAGGAACTTCTCTCTGCGTAATGGATTTTATCAGCATTTTTTCAGCGCCCTGAGGATATTTTGCCGGCAACGAACATACCTCTATGCCGGACTGTCCTTCAGCGGCCTGCTTCATTGCTGCTACTGCTTTCGGTTTGTTGTCTTCTATGCCGACGAAACCTCTGCTGACTCCCAATATTTTCATGAATACCTTAAGCCCCTCGATAATCTCCGCGGGTTTTTCGAGCATGAGACGGTAGTCGCCGGTCAGATATGGTTCGCACTCAGATCCGTTTATGATGACGGTGTCTATAGGTTTTTCTTTCGGCGGAGAGAGTTTTACTACGGTAGGGAATGCGGCGCCTCCCATTCCGACGATACCCGCAGATTTAATTTTTTCCTTCAGCTCTTCCGGAGAGAGCTTCATATAATCAGGATTGTCCCTGAGGATGGTCCATTCCTCTTTCAAGTCGTTCTCTATGACAACTGATGTGACGGACCTTCCCATCGCATTGGGGAATTCTCCGATCGCTATGACCTTCCCCGATACGGACGCATGTACGGGTGCGGAAACAAATCCCCCCGCTTCACCGATGAGCTCGCCTTTTTTTACTTCCTGATCGATTGATACGACCAGCTTGCAGGGGGCCCCAAGATGCTGGCTCAGGGGGATGACGACCCTCTGCGGGGGCTTTAACCCCTGGATTGGTTTGTCCGCTGCAAGTTCTTTTTTGGCAGGCGGGTGGATTCCACCCTTAAAAAGCGAAAGACCCATTCACCCTCTCTCCCGATTATTATTTTCATCTGAGGCTAATGGACAAAAATTCTCTATGTAATACCACACGGTCTTTACGAAAATCAAGGTAACGCTGTAGATTTATCCCATCCCTTTTCCCGTAATCCCTTGATGACCATATCTTCCAACGCGTTGATAAAGAGTGGATGCGTATTCAGTGAATCTGTTCTCTTCAGATTCATTCCAAGTTTCCCGGCCATTGTTTTGTAGAGAATATCTATTTCATACAGTGTTTCAATATGATCTGAAACAAAACTGATCGGTACGACAAGAACGTTTTTCACACCGTCACGGGCGAGTTCCTTCAGTTTTTCTTCGGTCGATGGCTCAAGCCACTTTACCGGACCGCTTTTGGACTGATAACTCAGATGCCATTTGAGCGGTACTTTTTTTACCACCTTCTGTACCGTCTCTATCGTCTGCTGTTCATAGGGGTCACCTTCATCGATTATTTTCCGGGGCAGGCTGTGTGCGCTGAAGAGGAGATGGATATCATCAACAGGTGAAGGATGAGGGTCGGAGGACGAAACTAAAAATGATTCAAGCCCTTTTTTTATCACATCAGCCAGGGCCTCTATGTACAAAGGATGATCGTGCCACGAGGAGATGTGGAGGATGTCTATCGGGTAATCCGCCGCGACTCTGTCAACCCTTCTGGCGGAAGAACCAGACGTTGTGACGGAATACTGAGGGTAAAGGCTCATAGCGATAACTTTCTCTACGCCGTTTTTATGCATTTCGAACAGAACATCATCGATGAACGGATGCCAGTAGCGCATGCCCACATAGACTTTAATTGATGAAGCGGGAAACGTATTCAGCGCCTTTGCCAGCGCCTTTGCCTGAGCCTGTGTTATATCTGCAATGGGAGATTTACCGCCTATCATGCGGTAATACCGCTCTGTTTTTTTTGACCGTAGTGTGGCTATGAGCCATGCCAGCGGTTTTTGCATTGATGGAGGGCCGAGCCGAATGATCTCCCTGTCGGAAAAAAGGTTATAGAGGAACGGCCTTACCGCATCGAGCGAGTCCGGACCGCCCAGATTGAGGAGCAATATGCCAATGTGCATCATAATGGCTTATGTGAATCTTCCGTATGTGTGGACGGCCTCGACCATTGCGATGACATTTTCTACCGGTGTTTGGGGCAGAATGCCATGGCCTAAATTAAAAATGTGACCCTTCGCTGCCCCGCCTTTCCATAGAATATCTTTTACCCTTTCCTCGATCTTATCCTTCGGCAGGAAAAGCGCGCACGGGTCGAGGTTCCCCTGAACCGTGACTTTTTTGCCGAGTTTCTTGATCGCATCGGCAATATCGATCCGCCAGTCAATACCGATCACATCAGCGCCCGACTGCCTGACCTCTTTCAGTATTCCTGCACAGTTGTTGACAAAATAGATGATCGGGACTCCCGCTTTTTTTAGCTCCGAAATCGCCTTTTTCACAAAAGGAAACGCGAATTTTCTGTAATCAACAGGAGTAAGGATTCCGGCCCATGAATCGAAAATCTGCACCGCCTGCGCCCCTGCCTTTATTTGTGATAAAAGGTATGCGGTGACGGTATCGGTGATCTTTTCCATGAGGTAGGAGAACACCGCGCTGTTCTGGAACATTAATTTTTTCGTATTGAGAAAATTCTTGGAAGTTCCCCCCTCGATCATATAAGTTGCTAAGGTAAACGGAGCACCGGCAAACCCGATAAGGGGAACTTTATGCTCAAGCTCTTTTCTCAGGATTCTTATGGTGTCGAATACGAACGGTAAATCTTCTTCCACATCCGGGATGATCAACCGTTCAACCGCAGACTTGCTGCGGACCGGTTCACTGAGGATCGGGCCTTCTTTTTCGGAAAATTCAAGTCGCATGCCCATCGGCTCCAGCGGGATGAGGATGTCGGAAAAGAGAATAGCAGCATCAACGCCGAGGATGTCGACCGGCTGAAGAGTGACTTCTGCAGCGAGTTTCGGGTTTTTACAGAGCGTCAGAAAATCAACGTGCGCGCGTACAGCCTGATATTCCGGAAGATATCTCCCTGCCTGACGCATAAGCCAGACAGGCGTATAATCGACTTCTTCACCACGGCATGCCCTCAAAAACGTATCATTCATCTCACCCTCCTTTGAAAGGCAGTAGATAGTATGTAGCAGGTAGTAGGTAGGTAAAAAACCTGTCTATTGTCTCCTACTTCCTGCCTGCTATCTACTACCTGCTTTTTTTAATTTCACCGGCATATGTCCGCAGAACGGCTCCTCCTCAAGGTAGTCGCCATGAATGGCATATGCCCTTGCCCTGCAGCCTCCGCAGACCGTTACATATTCGCACGATCCGCATTTGCCTTTATATTTTTTGAAGTCCCTCAGTTCTCTGAAAAGCCCGGAATTTTCCCATATGTCCTTAAACGACTGCGTCCTGATATTCCCCGCAGGCTTTGGGAAGTAACTGCAGGGAAGTACATTGCCGTCGACGTCGATGAGGGCGATAAGCTGTCCTGCAATACACCCCTTGGAACCTCCGGTGGAGAATTTAAGGTTCCTCCGTTCGAATTTTCCGCCTTCCTCCCTGGATTTCTGCAGAACGATCCGGTAATAATGCGGCGCGCAGGTCGGCCTTACGAGGAGCGCATCCTCGTCCTTTTCCATCTGATAATGCCATTCGAGAATCTTTTCGTAATCTTCTTTGGAAATGAGCTCGTTCAGTATCTCCTCCCCCCTGCCGGTGGGCACGATCATGAACAGATACCACGCTGTCGCCCCGAGTTCCTTTGCCAGTTTATGCACTTTCTGTATTTCTTCCTGGTTTCTTTTTGTGAAGGAAGAATTGATAATGAACTCGATGCCGTATTGTTTGAAGAGATGCGCTGCGTGTATGGTCCCGGCAAAAGCGCCTTTCTGACTCCTGAAATCGTCATGCACCGCCTCATCAGCCCCGTCGAGGCTGAGAGAAACGATCTTAATCCCCGACCCTTTTATCCTGGTGCAGATTTCGTCGTCAACGAGGGTCCCGTTTGTTGCGAGGCACATCCGCAATCCTTTGTCGGTGCCGTAACGGGCGATATCAAATACATCCTTTCTCAGGAGCGGTTCCCCGCCTGAGAGGACTACAACGGGTTTTGCGTACCCGGTAATGTCGTCAATAATTCTGAATGCCTCTTCCGTAGGAAAATCAGGATGGGCTTTTGCTTCGAGCTCTGAAGAAGAGCGGCAGTGAACGCACCGCAGATTACATCTCCGTGTTATTTCCCACGCTATCCATTTCGGAACAAATTCCATGCATTCTCCTTTGCTTGTTCTTTAAAATGTACAGGATACAATATTTTCGCTCATTCTCGGACCCGATATACATCGGGACCTCCGAGGTAATGAATTTTTCCTGCCTGATGTCAAAAAAAATTCATTAAAGCCCCTCAAATACTATATCCTGTACATTTTATCGTCATGTAAAAAAAACATGCAATAACCCTATAGTTATCCAAATCAAACCTTCACTGCTTCCAGTTTGTCGGTCCAGATATGTTCTTCAATCGCGTTCAGCAATGGACTGAGGGTCGATGGATTGAGAGCGGAAACAGTAACCGCATTATAGCGTACTGCAAGATTTTTTGCCTCTTCTCCGCCTATCTTATCTGTTTTGTTGAAGACGACGATCTTCGGTTTGTCCTCAAGATGCAACTCCCTGAGAATATTTTCGACAGATTCCATATGCTGTTCGAAGCGGGGATTGGACGCATCAACGAGATGGAGCAGGAAATCGGCATCTTCAAGTTCCTCGAGGGTTGCCCTGAACGCTGTCATCAGGTCCTTCGGGAGGTTGCGGATAAACCCGACAGTATCGGTAACAACCACCTCCCTTTCCCGGGGGAACCGAAGCCGGCGGCTTGCGGTGTCTAATGTTGCAAACAGTTTATCTTCGACAAAAACACAACTTTTCGTCAGCGCATTCAGTAATGTTGACTTCCCGGCATTCGTATAGCCGATAATCGAAACGATCGGTATCCCAGTCGCTGCCCTCCTGTGTTTCCTCTGCTTCCGTGCCTCGCTCAGCGACTTGAGTTCTTTCTCAAGCAGGGAGATTCTGTCCCTTACGCGCCTGCGGTCAATCTCGAGCTTCATCTCGCCCGGTCCTCTTCCGCCGATGCCGCCCATAAGCCGCGACATTGTCGTTCCTTTCCCCGTCAACCGGGGCAGTCGGTATTTCAACTGGGCAAGTTCTACCTGTACCTTGCCGTCCCGGCTGTGTGCCCGTCTCGCAAAAATATCGAGTATGAGTTGGGAACGGTCGACGACTTTCATTTCAGTCAATTCGCCAACCGCCTTTATCTGAGAAGGGCTGAGTTCCTGGTCAAATATCAAAAGCGTTGCTCCTTGGTTAAGTGCAGTGATGATCAATTCCTTGATTTTCCCTTCGCCCATTAAATAACGGGGGTTCAGCGCTTTCAGTCGCTGGATGACGGTATCGAGGACAAGAACATCGCTCGATCGTGCAAGCTCCTTCAACTCCTCAACGGAGTCTTCCTGCTCGTATTTCGACAGATTGGATACGCTCACCAGCAATGCACGTTCTCTTTTGTCATCAGGACTGAAGACCCGGTTTCTTTCCATTTCATCGTCCAGCGAACGCACAAAGGGAAGGAAGTCCAGTTCGAGATTATGGAAACTCTCTTCATGGATAATTTCATACGGCTTAAGGCCGTTCGGCAATAAATAGGCGATAGAGATAGCGCCGGGAAGGCCGTTTCGTATCCCTATTGCGGCGACCAGGTCAAGCCTGAGGAGCGCGAGGTCGGTGAGGTCATCCTGGGTAAGGGGTTCTTCGTTCAGGTGGGTATGCACAAGCCTGAGCCCCCTCAACGCCTTTCTGCCCAGCGGATACTCTTCGAGTGCGGGAATAAAAATTCCCTTTGCGTCTCCGACAATCACATGAGTGATGCCGCCGGATCTATTGACAAGTATCCCTATCTGTCGGTGGAGTTCATGAGACAGTTCCGTGAGATAACGGGCGAGTTCGGGGCTCACGACTTCGCGCGGGATCTTTCTTCTGTGAATTCTCTCGAGGGCTTGAATGTAGCTGGATTTAAGCCCCGACAGATTACCGTAAAGTGTTGGTATGTATATCCTCCGACTCGTTTTATGCTATATTTTATCATAGAAGAGGCGTGGATAGTATTTTGTGAGTATTGCGGTCCTGATTCATGATACATTTCAGAAAAGGAAGGGCTCGTGAATATCTCTGCAGAACAGGCAATCAATGGCAAAATACTCCGTCTTGTTCAGGGTGATATTATAGAAAGGGAAGCAGCCTCGAAGTCGTGGAATTCCGCGTTCATGACGATGAAACAGAGCGCCATTTCAGGAATGAATTCAATACATTGAAAGAGGGCTCACGGCAATAGTTGTTTTCAGTTGAAAAAATGAGTTCGGATTTGTAACAATTAAGCTTCTTTGTCGACTCGCTGAGCATATCGATGATGGAAAAAAACAGACATGATATCATAGTGGTGGGAGCAGGCCCGATCGGCAGCTATACTGCGTATCTGCTGGCGAAAGAAGGCTTTGACGTCGGGATATTCGAAAAGAAGCCTGCGATAGGAAAGGATGTAAACTGTACCGGTATTGTCAGCAGGGAATGTTTTCACCGGTTTGCCCTCTCGTCGCACGTAACACGAAAACAGATTCACTCCATCCGCGCTATCTCTCCCTCAGGCAATTCCCTTTCCTATATATCCGGTTTACCGGTAGCCTATGTGGTCGATCGGGGTCTTTTGGATTATGAGATGAACCAAATGGCGGTAAAGGAAGGGGCCGTATGTTATCTGGATGCGAACGTTGAAAGGATAGAGACCGGAAGCGGAGCTTTTTCCGTAACAATGCGGCAAGGGAAGAAAACAACGAGGGAATTCAGCGCAAGGGCAGGGGTGATTGCCACGGGTTTTGAGATAAACGGCATTCAGGGATTATATGCAAAACCGATGAGTTTTTTGTTCGGCATTCAGACTGATGTAATCATGTCGGATGTCAGCGATGCGGAGGTCTATTTCGGCAAGAAAGTTGCCCCGGGATCTTTCGGATGGGTTGTGCCGACAAACGGGAATACGGCAAAGATAGGTCTCATGGTGGAAAAAAATCCGGCTGGGTTACTGAAAGAATTTCTCCGGCATCCCCTCATTGAACAGAGACTGTATTCCTGCACGAACACCATCAAATGCAGCCCCATTCCCATCAGACGGGTCTCAAAAAGTTATGCCGAGCGGCTTCTTATTGTCGGTGAGGCCGCCGGTCAGGTCAAGACCACCACGGGTGGGGGCATTTATTTCGGACTTCTCTGTGCGGAAATCGCAGCAAATACTATCATAAAGGCATTCAGGCAGGGGGATTACAGTGAAAAGATGTTGAAGGAATATGAGATCATCTGGCGAAAGAGGATAGAGCCGGAATTGAAAGCAGGGATCCTGCTGAGGAACATATTCTCACGATTTTCAGACCGTCAGATTGATCATCTTGTTGATCTTGCGAACAGAAACGGCATTCAGCCGGTTATCGAGAATGCAAGTTTCGACTGGCATAAAGGCCTCATACAGTATCTCATCCGCCATTTTATTTCAAAAAAGCTGTTCGCCAAATAGCAAAGCTGGTACAGCTCGCTTCAACCCTTCTTTCTTTTTTTTTATCTTCGGGTCAATATCCTGACGACGATATAAACAAGACACATAACTGCAAGAGAAATTACAAAAGTATTACTGTCCATTTCATCCCCCGCAATAAATACACTCAGCGTAAGACAGTCGTTGGCTTGACTGTTCTTTCTTCAAATCCTGAGACATTGTATATTTCCATGAAACCTGCTATCGGTCAGTGCTGCTTACTGCTCAACCAACTCCACACGTCTGTTTTTGGCCCGGCCTTCCTCTGTTTTATTAGCCGCGACAGGTGCCAACGGTCCCACACCATACGCCGCAAGTCTCTTGGAATCAATCCCGTATTTTGAAATCAACTCCTTTGCAACGGAGTCTGCTCTTGCCTTTGAGAGCTTCATGTTATAGTCACGCTCGCCGGCATTATCCGTGTGGCCGACAATGCTCACTTTTAAGCCGGGATTACCTTTCAGGAGTTTAGCGATCTCCGAGATTGCGGCGGCGGATTCAGGATTTATCTCAGACTTCCCTGTATCGAAGTATATGCCGTATACCGAAACGTGGCCGGTCGTATTGATGTCGTTGCCCATCGACTCGGCGTTGGCCACGACCTCCTGTTTCATGATATCTTTTTCCACTATCGTCTGCTTGTACATTTTATTGTAGGACCTGACCTCGACCCACGTCTCTTTTCCCTCCTTTTGGAGCACGATGATAGAGACTTTGTTAAAGTTATCGTCGAAGACCACCTTTCCGCCGATCTTCTTTAAAGCGTCCTGGACATTCCTGCGTATTTTCAATTCTCCGGGCTCCGCCCCGCCCTTGTTCAGACGGTATAAGATGTAGTACTTGCGGCCTTCGATGCTGACCGGCTTTTTGTCTTGGCCGATGAATCTATAGCTGTCGAACTCGGTGTCCTTATATTCCGCTATGTAGAAGTCAGGCATCCTCGAAAGCAAGGGATGGTCCTTGCCCCCTTTGGTATCCAGATCGGCGGCCAAGGCAACGCCACAGGTCAGAATGGATAGAAACACAACGCTCAACAAGATGAAAGAGGCTCTTTTCATAATCGTTTTTCTCCCTGTTTAATGTTGTCTACAAACCCTCGCACTTATGCTATAGATATGAGGCAAGCTTGTCAATAAAAGACTGATTGCAGAAGCAACTCTTCAGTTATAGGGGGAACTCTGGTAGCCGCAGGCTTCCCGCCCCGGCGGGTCGCCGAGGAGACAGCCTGCGTTTGTAATGCACTGAAACAAACAATACACCCAACCTAAAGGTTGTGCGGCTACACCTCTGAATTTCATAGTCCATCAATGAGCTTGTAATACTCCTTAATGGTACGAATGGATTCCATCGTGGCTTGGAACAAGAACCAACTGAGAACAAGGATCCCTATGGTGAGACCGATCTTCCATGCCAGCGTCGTTTGTGGGCGCCACCAGATCAGGGGCAATGCCAGAGGCCCCACAGTGCAGACTGCTATGATAATAAAGGCTTTTCGGAAATACCACGGAAGCTTTTCTTGTGCAACGCGTCGGGAGGTGGATCCATCCAGAAACTCACCGCAGTGCTTACACTTTATTGCTTCGTCTTGAATATCTTCAGCGCAGAAAGGACACTTTTTCATTATTATCTCTCTTGCTTTAACGCCTTAGCTATGCCGCCGGGCCACAAAGGCTGAGACTGAAAACGAAATAGCGTTATTCCCGGACGGCTGGATGAATTCGTTAGCCCCTCTTTAATAAATGTCTAATTGTATTTTGATGGCCTCGTTGATTCTGAGCATATTTTCTTCTGAAAGTACGCCCGCACGTTTGAACAATCGCAATTTACTTACCGTAGCAAGTTGATCAGCCATGGCCTTGCTTTCGTTGTTGTTCAATATGACAAGTGCTTCACTGGGATACAGATGGTCTGTCTTGCTGGTGAGAGGAACAACCTGAACTCGATTGAGGAACTTGTTTGATGCATCGTTGCTCACTATTACGGCAGGACGTTTTTTCCTGATCTCTCCGCCGACCGAGGGATCAAAATTAACCCACCAGACCTCACCTCTTTTCATGTGCTATGTCCTTGAGAGTTGTCTCGGCCCAATCCAGGGCTTCTGCTTCCCGCTTTTTGTCCTTTGCCATTTGGGAGTATGCCAATTCAAGATTTGGGCGGACTACGTGCGGGCGGACCAATTCCTCGACAAACTTGCTGATTTTGCGGGGACCAATTGTCTTATGAAGTCCCGCATAGACTTCTTCATCTATAGTTATGGTCAATTTTTTTTGCATTGAAACCGTCCTTTTGTTATACGTGTAGTGTACGTATTAATATGCCCGGTTGTCAATGCTGCAACACATGGAGAGACAGTATCTTCCTGGCAAGGGCTAACGAAATAGCTGATACGCTGGGGCAATCACCCATACCAAAAACCAACCTACGTTTAATCCCGGTCGGCTGTCGAGCCGGTTGTTAGCCCACAGTTTATCTGCTCTTTAAATAGCTTTTCAAATCCCTATAATAGTTTTCGTGAGGGCCTATCATGATTAACTCTAATCCATCCTTCATTCTTCTGTAGGAAAGGAGATACTGAATTGTTTCGATCTTGAATTTATGAGTATAAACGCCTCGAAGGTCTCCTTTCTTCTCTTCCCCGACAAATGGATTATTCGCTAATAGCTTAATTTCTCCGTCCAGCGTCTCTTTTTCTTGTTTGGAAAACCTTTTTACTTTGTTTTCAAATGATCTCGCTTGATAGATTTTCATCCCTCATTTTCCAAACGTATATTCAGACTTCTCTCCTCGCTCCAACTCTTCAATGCCAATCAATATTTCTTTGATAAGAGCATAGGTCAAATCCGGATTCTCCTCGATACATTTACCCATACGTGCCCAGTGTTCAATCTGACCGGTAACGGACCTGTGCTCTATCCGGCTGAATTTCTTTGCTTCGCTGAGCAGTCCTTCGGATATTCTTACTGCCGTCGGCATGGTATTAACCTCCTATAACGAATTCCTATTGTTTATATCCTAATTCAATTAGTAGCATTTTGCAACATAGGGCACAATGAGGTTATCGGGTTTTATTTTGGGCTTAACGCCAGAACTATAAAATATATAGCATTAAAATAAATAGGGACACATCGCATATTATTCTATCTTCTGTTGCCTTGGCCTGCCGGGCTTGTTGAGGGAAAACGCCCTTTCCATTTTTCTTTCCATTTTCTTTACAAACTGCTCACTCCCTAATGGCCTTCCGGTCTTTGTGTGATATTGTATTGCTTTGATTTCTGTTTCAGATACAATAGCGCTGATGAACGCCCGGTAATCTTTTCTTTGCGCTTCTTCAAATAATTCCTCATTAATGACATCATTGTTGCCCCCAATAATATGATATCGGGCACTTGAGTAATCATAGTCTTCTGCCTTTTTTACCATACCGGCACGCACAGGGTTAGTCTCTATGTACCTGGCTACTGCCCAAAGATAGGTGTCCTTATCCACAACGCAGGAGTGATATCTGCTTTCCCACAGTCTCCCCGTGCGCTCATAGCGCCTGTTCACAAATTGGGTATAGCACAGGGTAACGCCCTGCATCATTTTATAGAGGGATTCGTTCTCTTTCGGTTTTACCAGAAGGTGTACATGGTTTGTCATGAGGCAATAAGCTAAAATAGGGCTGTCCCCTTTTCCTCATTCGTATTATCTCCTATCTTGTGCCTGGGGCCTTTTCCATTTTTGGTCGTGTTAACTCGAGGTCTTTTTCATCTAAGCACATAAATTGTATTTCAGCCCTCGGAAAGTTACTGAAAACATAAGGCGGTGAAGCTTCGGTGGTATTTACAACGCGAATATGTTTGCCTTGACCACTACAATATTCATTTGCTTCTTTGAATGCGTCGGCCTTCAGGGTGCCTAAACCAGAAAATCCAGTAGCGGCCTGTCGTGAAACCATGAATGTGTCTGGTCCAATAGCCACTACTCCAGAATTTGATGCGCAGCCAGAAAGAATGAGCAATCCAAGCAAAAGATAGTTCTTCATAGTTAGTGCCTCCTCCTTACGTCTAACGCTGGATTAAGCCGCCCAGCCACATACCTTTGCTAAACTCAAACCAGCGTTATTCCGGGGCGGCTTGAGTTATGAGTTATGTGTACTATGGTTACAACTTATAGTTGCCATGACCATCCCATTTAATGTCTCGCGTTTTCTTCCGATATTGTAGGACATTACGGACATTTCTTTTCCACTTTGGGATATCTGAACTTGGAGACTGCCATTCATAATCTTCTTTATCAAGTTTCAAGGTATTTGCGATCAGATTGTATATATCATTCAAAGTTACCCACTGACCTTTTGGCAATCTTTTTTTCATGCATTCCCAGATTTCTGGCAGATGGGTCATTCGGCGGTATCACCCCTTAATTATAATGATTATACCAACTTGGTTTTTTCCGGGTTCTTGAAAGAATATAGCATAGTAGGGAATTACTTGAAAGAGAAAATTGTTATAAAAATCAATATGTCTGATGAAAAGAGAGTTCGTTTGATTAGCGACAGGCAGATCAATATGGCCTTCGGATGACGAAAAATAAAAAAGTGGTGCTTGCTTCCTCTCGTTTCTCAGCAGATTGTGCATCATGAGACATACTGCAAAAGACTCTTACGTCTAACACCCTACGTCCTACGACCTAACAACCTGCATGCTGAGCTGAGAGGAGCAAGGCCACCACCTTTGGTAAGCTGTGCTCTTGATTTATTTATACTCCATTTTAAGGTTGTTGTCAAGCTTTTTTATTTCAGTAGATGAATTCATGATAAAAAAAAGGGCAGGGTGGAAACCCTGCCCTTTTGATAATCTCAAATCTTACTGAATGAGCTTTCCGAACGGGTTGACGAAGATGAGAATCAGGACGACGACGAGAGCGTAAATCGCGAGGGACTCGATCATCGCGAGACCGATGATGAGTGTCGTGGTGATCTTTCCGGATGCTCCCGGATTTCTTGCCACGCCTTCGCATGCTCCCCCTAAACCGATACCCTGACCGATACCCGTGCCGAGGGCTGCGAGGCCGATACCGAGACCGCAACCGAGGGCTGCGAGTGCATAGTACCAAACGTTCGATGCCTTTCCGGCTGTTGCGGCAGCAGCTTCCTCTGCAAAGCAGACAGGTGCGAGAATCCACAGCATTGTGAGGGCGAGGAGAACAGCAAATACAGTTTTCTTCATTGTAACTTCCTCCTTTCTTAAAATATGGAATTAATGTGCCGCTTCAACGGCACCAGCCAAATACAAGGTCGCCAATAATGCAAAGACGAATGCCTGAACAACGCTTACGAGCACGCCGAGACCTAAAATGACGGCAGGCGCTACTACCGGTGCAATAATTCCGAGAACGAGAAGGATGATATGCTTACCGGTCATGTTTCCAAAGAGACGGACGGTAAGGGTGACAGGCCGTGCGAAGTGTCCGATGACTTCAACGAAGAACATCAGGATCATGAGCGGGAGCGCGGCAAGTGATCTGATCGGACCGAGAAACTGATTGATATAGGAACCACCGTGTACCCGTACCCCGAGAATATGGGTGACAAGGAATACAGGGATCGCCATCGCCGCATTGGTATTGACATTCGATGTGGGTGAGGCAAACCCGGGGACAAGTCCCATAAAGTTGCAGAGGAGGATGAAAAGAAATATCGTACAGATAAACGGGAACAGCGTTTTACTCCAGTGGTGGCCGATGTTGTCATCCACCAGTTTCCATATCGCGTCAACCATCATTTCGACGAAGTTCTGGATGCCCCGTGGAACGAGACTCAGAGACCCCCTGACGATGAGAGCAGTGATGATTAATATGATCGATACAAGAAAGGCATGTGTTACGTTGTGAGGGATTACCTCGGGTTTTACAAGCATATCCATTAAAAGGACTTCTTCCATAGCTACCTCCTCTGAGGATTAAAATCGCAGTTATATTACAAAACCTTCCCTGAAAAGTCAATAGGCATAGCAATCATTTTTGCACATTATTTTACTCCTTCTTTACTGCTTGCCGGTCCATGGAGAAACAGAAGGATCGAGGGCGTATGCTTCTTTGAAAGCACTTATGGATTCAGGATGATTGTTCAGCTTGTAGTAGGCGTAGCCGAGGAGGTAATAGGCATGGGCATTGGCATTGGGGTTCTTTTCCACATATTCCCTGAGATACTTCACCGCGGTTCCGTAGTCTTTTTTTGCATAGGCGTCTGTGCCCTTCTCGTAGGAAAGATCCTGTGCCGGCAACAAAGAAGCGGTAAGGAGAAGCGCTGCGATACAGAAAACTGTGCTTTGAAACCATTTCTTCAACAGCAATTTCATAGCTACCCCCTAATCAAAATTAAGGTTCTTATCTCTCTCCCGTGTCTTGCGGGGAGATGTGGTTGGCGAAAATTGTTTCGGCTCCGTGCCTTCTCTAAAATATTCTTTTATTCCGCCGGAGTCATCGCGGGAAAGAAGGCCGTTTGACGGGTCTATTGCATGACTGACGATACCTTCGGGGACCGGGAAATTTTCAACTTCGCCGGACAGGGAATTCATAAAAGACACCCAGATGGGAGAGGCCGCCTGTGCTCCGGTCTCCATGCTTCCCAGAGGCCTCATGTCATCGAATCCTACCCAGACAGCGGCGACTGTTTGGGGCGTGTAACCGACGAACCAGGCGTCGCGGTAGTCGTTTGTCGTTCCTGTTTTTCCCGCTGCAGGGACGCCAAGGGCCTTTGCCCTCCAGCCGGTGCCGTATTGCACGACGTCTTCCATCATCGATGTTATGAGGAATGCCGTCTGAGGACTTATCGCCTCCTCAGCTTCGGGTTCGTTACTTTCGATGACCTCGCCTCTGGCATCTGTGATGTATTTTATCGCAACAGGGGTCACCTTCATTCCCTTATTTGCAAAAACGCTGTAACACAGGGCAAGCTCAAACGGGGTTACGCTCAGNGANCCGAGTGCGATGGTAAGGTNTCTCGGCATATCTCCCTGAAGGCCTATCGTTTTTGCAAAGTCGATGACCCTGTCGATCCCNACTGCGTCAACCAGCTTTACAGTAACTACATTGCGGGAATACGTCAATGCTTCCCTCAGCGTTGTCGGTCCGTAAAATTCATGATCGTAGTTTTGGGGTTTCCAGTCGCCCCTGAGCCCTCCGGAATAGGTGACCGGTTCGTCAATGATGATGCTTGCAGGAGTAAAACCATGGTCGAGGGCTGCTGCATAGATAATCGGTTTAAAAGCAGATCCCGGCTGTCGCTTCGCATAGAGGGCCCTGTTGAATTCACTCTTGACGAAATCATATCCCCCGATCATCGCCCTGATGAAGCCGGTATCGTGCTCAAGCGCAACCAGCGCACCTTCAGCGTCGGGTTCCTGTTCCAAAACAAGCTGGACCACATTACCCTTCATGCTTTTGATGCTTACCTTCACGACATCACCGGGAGACAATATCTGTGTCAGTGAAAAATCTCTTAAAATCCTTATGGTCCCCTTTTTCTCGATAACTTTTGCAGCCCATCTGGCGTCATTGATCGAAAGTTTTCCTATAATCCCCCGCGTTTTTATCGTGGCTTCCTTACTGTCGACCTTAATCACAAGACCGGTAGAGAGCTCTCCGGGGTTTGTGACGACCGCAGAGGTCATTTCTCTCGTTTTCAGCTCCTCGTCGGCATCGAAATCAGGTTTTCGGTCCAGCGGGCCGCGCCATCCCCTGCGCTTATCGAGTTCCTTAAGCCCCTGCTGAATGGCTTTTGCCGCAGCGAACTGGGCCTGCCTGTCAAGGGTGGTGTAGACTTTCATGTTCCCTTTATAGACTGTTTCGATACCGTATTTGTCCTCAAGGTATTGTCTTACGTATTCAATGAAGTAGTTGTTTGCTTCCATGCCCTTCCTCATGCTCGAAAGGAGGAGGGGCGCTTTCAGGGCCTTTTCCTTTTCGGCCTCTTTGATATAGCCTTCATCTTCCATCCGGGTGAGCACTATATGTTGTCTGTTCCTGGCTTTTGACAGATCGTTAAAGGGCGAATAGATTGAGGGGGCCTTAATGAGCCCGGCGATGACGGCAGCCTCCGGGAGTGTTATGTCCCGCACCGATTTTCCGAAATAGACCTTCGATGCCATCTCGACGCCGTATGCGCCGTGACCGAAATATATTTTATTGAGATAGAGCTCGAGGATCTCCTTTTTGTCGAGGGTTTTTTCGATTTTGATGGCAAGGGCCGCTTCCGTGAGCTTTCTTTTAAATGTTTTCTCAGGGGTAAGGAACATCACTTTGGCGAGCTGCTGGGTTATGGTGCTTCCGCCCTCTTTGAGTCCCACGTGAATAATATCCTTCACAACCGCCCTCATGATGGCAAGATAATCGATTCCTTTGTGCTGCCAGAACCGCGAATCTTCCACTGCAATGACAGCGTTTATCATATTCTCCGGTATGTTTCTGATCGGGACGAACGTACCTTTCTCGGCCTTGAGTTCTCCGATCATGACATCGTCGTCCGCAAAGATTTTGGTGCCCGAGGCAGGTTTGTACTGTTTCATCTCTTCGATAGACGGAATGCCTTTGGTAACGGCAAGAAAGCTTCCCGCGGATATCCCGACAACGACAGAGAGGACCGATAAGATGACGATTATTTTGAGTTTCATGAATGTATCATTATACTATACCAACTGCGCTAAAAACCTGCCAAAGCGCTGCATTGACTTAACACTCCTGCTGTAGGTAATATTTTTATTATGCCTCTACATTCGGACTTTGTCCCTCTCCATCTGCATACGGAATACAGCCTCTTGGACGGAGCAATCAGGATCAAGGAGCTTGTCGAAAAGGCCTCGGCATTCAGGATGCCTGCGGTCGCGATTACGGACCACGGCAATCTCTTCGGCGCGGTGGAGTTTTACCGGTTAATGACAAAAGCCGGAATAAAACCCATTATCGGCTGTGAGGTCTATGTCGCGCCGGGAAGCCGTCTCGAAAAAAAGCAGTCCCCTGACGGAGAAGGCGCAGCCTTCCATCTCATTCTGCTCGCGAGAGACAATAACGGATACCGCAACCTGATCACTCTGGTGACAAAAGCATACACGGAAGGCTTCTATTACAGACCGAGGATTGACATGGATCTGCTTGAGCAGTACAGCGGTGGACTGATCGCCCTGACGTCGTGCCTGAAAGGGGAGATCCCCCATTATCTCCAGAGGGGAATGATGGAGCGGGCCAGGGACAAGGCCCTCGAATACAAGCATTTGCTGGGACCGGACAATTTCTATATAGAACTGCAGGAGAACGGCCTTCCCGAGCAGGTAGCCTTGAACAAACAACTCGTTGAACTTGCGAGGGACCTGCATATCGGGATCGTGGCTACCAATGACTGTCATTATATGAGGAGGGAAGACGCGAAAGCCCACGATATCCTCGTGTGTATTCAGACAGGCAAGTCGGTAAACGACAAGAACCGTCTCCATTTTACGTCAGACGGTCTTTATTTTAAGTCGCCTGAAGAGATGAAGACCGCCTTTCGGGAGCTGCCGGAAGCGATTCTGAATACACGGGCCATCGCCGAGCGGTGTAATGTCGAATTCACCCTTGGGGTAACCCTTTTACCGAAGTATGAACTTGAAAACGGAAAGACGCCGGATGTGATGCTCGGGGCACTTGCATATGAAGGGCTGGCGAAGCGCCTGGGAGCCGAAGCCCCTGGAACTTACGGAGAACGGCTTAAGAGAGAGATCGGCATCATAAAGGAGATGGACTATGCCTCCTATTTTCTCATCGTGTGGGATTTTATAAGCTATGCCAAGAGCAAAGGCATCCCGGTAGGTCCCGGCAGAGGGTCTGCGGCAGGGAGTCTGGTGTCCTACTGTCTCGGCATTACCGATATCGATCCCGTGAAATACAACCTCCTCTTCGAGCGGTTTCTCAATCCCGAGAGAATAAGCATGCCGGATATCGACGTGGATTTCTGCAAGGANAGGAGGGCAGAGGTCATCGCGTATGTTGCGGAAAAATACGGGACCGACCATGTGGCGCAGATCATCACCTTCGGGACAATGGCGGCAAAGGGCGCGATACGCGATGTCGGCAGGGCCCTCGACATTCCATACAGTGAAGTGGACAAGATCGCAAAACTCATCCCGACTACCTTGAACATTACGATCGAAGAGACGTTGAAGATAGAGCCCCAACTTAAAGCCCTCTGCGATTCCGACCCCAGAATCGCGGAATTGATCGGCACTGCTGTGCGGCTCGAAGGGCTCTGCAGGCACGCCTCTACGCACGCAGCGGGAGTCGTGATCTCGCCTGCCCCGCTTACCGACTATACGCCCCTCTATAAAAACCCCTCGGACGGGAGCATCGTCACCCAGTTCGACATGGGATCGATTGAACGGATCGGCCTGCTGAAATTCGATTTTCTCGGACTGAAGACGCTCACCGTCATCGATAAGACCCTGAAATACATCGAAGAGAGGGGTGAGGTTTTTTCTCTTAAAGACATCGTATTCGACGATAAAAAAACGTATGATCTGCTGAGTTCCGGACAGACGACGGGTATCTTCCAACTGGAAAGTCCGGGGATGAGAGACCTGCTTGTCAAAATAACTCCGAACAGGTTTGAAGATCTCATCGCGATCGTGGCGCTCTACAGGCCGGGCCCCATGGGGAGCGGAATGATCGAAGAATTTATCAAAAGAAAAAAGGGAAAGATACCCGTGAAGTACGACCTGCCCCAGCTCAGGGAAATCCTCGATGAAACGTACGGGGTTATCCTTTATCAGGAGCAGGTAATGAGCATCGCGAACAAGCTCGCAAATTTCACCATGGGACAGGCGGATATCCTCAGGAAGGCGATGGGGAAGAAGAGACCCGAGGAGATGGAAAAACTGAAAGAAGCGTTTATAGAAGGAGCGAAGGCGAACGGGATCTCCGAGAAAAAGGCGATACGGATCTTCGACCTCATGACGTACTTCGCAGAATACGGCTTTAATAAATCGCACTCCGCGGCTTATGCGTATGTCACCTACCAGACAGCGTATTTAAAAACGCACTATCCGGTCGAATTTATGGCTGCCACACTCAGTACGGACATGGACAATACCGAAAAGATCGTCAAATTTATAGCAGGCTGCAGGGAGATGGGCATTGAGATGCTGCCGCCCGACATCAACCTGTCAGGGAAAGAGTTTCAGGTCGTAGGCAACTCTATCCGGTTCGGTCTCGAGGCGGTCAAGGGTGCCGGATCTGCTGCCATCGAATCCATCATCGACTCGAGGGAGACTGGCGGCCCATTCACAGACGTGACAAATTTCCTCGACAGGGTGGACCAGCGAAAGGTGAATAAAAAGGTGGTAGAAAGCCTCATAAAGGCGGGGGCTTTCGATTCGCTGGGGATTTCGAGGGCGCAGGCGATGGAAACGATGGGAAAGGTTCTCAACGGAGGATCGAGACAGGCAGCCCGCCTCGCAGGGCAGCAGAGTATTTTCGGCGAGCCCGCCGGAGGAGAAGCGAACGATATTGCCGAGTGGACAGAGGAAGAGGTGCTGAAAGCCGAAAAAGAAGCGATCGGATTTTATATCACAGGGCACCCTCTGACGAGATACAGGGAACAGTTGCAGCGCATGGGGACAACGAGGATATCCGAACTCGACGAAATGTCTGATGGCCAGGAGATCAAGATAGGCGGGATTGTGACCGCCATACGGAAGACCCAGACAAAATCAAAACAGGAAATCATGGCGTACCTTACCATCGAAGACGCCGAAGGACATGCTGAGGTCATCGTATTCCCCGATCTCTACAGATCGAGCATGACGGTCCTGCAGAAAGATATTCCGCTTCTCGTAAAAGGGACGCTCGACAAAACGGAAAAAGGAATCAAGATTATCTCAAACGAGATCCTCAGGCTGGATTCCGTTGAAGCGTCGTGCGGACACAAAATCGAAATCAATCTGAAAGTTCCGTTCTCTGATTCTTTTGATCTTCACGCCCTCAGGTCTGTCATTGGTTTAAACGACAAAGGGGGCTTTCCTCTCTACCTGAGGGTTATTTCGAGAGACGCAGAGACATTGATCGCAACAGGGTTTACCGTCTCCTATGATAAGGAGACCGTCAGCAGGATCGAAAAAGTAACAGGCAAAGGAGCTGTAGTATTCCAATGATGCGGTATTATCTTGACTTCGAGCGGCCTATCGAGGATCTGGATCTGAAGATGGATGAGCTGAAACGTATTTCCGATGGAAAGGATGTTGATCTCTCGGGAGAGATAAAAAAACTCGAGAAAAAGATCAGAGACCTCCGTTCCGAAATTTTTTCGTCGCTCACTCCCTGGCAAAAAACACTTGTTGCACGGCATCCGGACAGACCCTATACCCTGGATTATATCAATTTTTTTGCGAGCGACTTCATCGAGCTTCACGGCGACCGGAGATTTGCCGACGACCCTGCAATCGTGGCGGGGCTGGCAAAAATTAACGGTATCCCCGTAGTCATTGCCGGGCACCAGAAAGGACGGGGCACAAAGGAGAGGATATCGCGCAACTTCGGACAGCCGCATCCCGAGGGATATCGGAAGGCATTGCGGGTGATGAAGCTTGCGGAGAGATTCAAAAGGCCGGTGATTACATTGATCGATACCCCCGGTGCCTATCCGGGAATCGGAGCGGAAGAAAGAGGGCAGGCTGAAGCCATCGCTGTAAACCTTATGGAAATGTCGAGGCTGCGGACGCCGATCATTTCGATCGTTATCGGAGAAGGAGGCAGCGGGGGCGCACTCGCTCTCGGTGTTGCCGACCGCCTGTTCATGCTCGAACATGCGAGTTATTCCGTGATTTCTCCTGAAGGGTGTGCTGCGATACTCTGGAGGAAGAACAGCGAACTCGGTCCCGCTGACTTTTCAAGAGCGGCAGACGCGCTGAAACTTACCGCGCAGGATCTTTTGCAGTTCAAGGTCATAGACGGGATCATCCCCGAACCACTCGGCGGAGCGCACAGGGACCCGGAAGCAATGGCAAAGAACATCTCAGAAACAATCCTCGCTGCCTTTGAAGAATTAAAAAGCAAGACAGCCGGGAAACTCATCGAAGAACGCTATAAGCGATTCCGGAAAATAGGGAGTTTCCTGGAAGAAACAGCAGAATAATTTCTCCTATGCTTCTCTCTCCTGCAAATGAAGAAAGCCGGCTCAGCCCGGCTGAGAAACTTTCCACCGTTCCATCCAAGCCAGGCGTTTATACCTTCAGGAACGCAAAAGATCGGGTGCTCTACGTGGGAAAAGCGAAAAACCTCAGGAGCCGTTTACGAAGCTATTTCCAGGATTCTTCAACCCTCGATGTTCGAAAGGCCGCGATGATGCGCGAGGTCAGAGACTTCAGTTACATCGTAACCGGAAACGAACTCGAGGCGTTTGTATTAGAGGCAAATCTCATCAAACAGTTCAAACCGCAGTTCAATATCATTCTGAAGGATGACAAAAATTATCCGTATCTGAAATTGACCGTCAATGAAGTGTGGCCGAGGATTGAGGTCGTCCGGAAGGTCCAGAGGGACGGCGCGTTGTACTTCGGGCCGTATGTCCCTGCAGGGGCGATGTGGCAAGCGCTCGATTTTATACGGAGGAATTTTCAGGTGCGGGACTGTAAATACGATCTCGTCAAACCGGTGAGACCGTGCATCCAGTATCAGATGAAACGCTGTCTTGCGCCATGCGCCGGAAAGATCAGCAGGGACGAGTATCTGAAGCTTATCAATGAGATACGGCTTTTCCTGAGCGGGGAAAGAAAGGACCTGATAAAGGACCTCGAACAAAGGATGATTATGCTTTCTGAAGAAATGCGGTTTGAGGAGGCCGCCGGGATACGGGACAGGATCACAGCTATCGAAAAGGCCTGGGAGTCACAGAAGGTAGTTGATCCTGCACTCGGGGATATCGATGTCGCCGGGTTCTATGCCGAGGGCAGCGAAGCAGTGTTCAAGGTCTTTTTCATCCGGAATGGCGTCATGATCGGGGCAAAGGATTTTTATGTCAGGAACATCGCCGAGTTGCCGGACAGTGAGCTGATGAATTCGTTTATTATGCAATTTTATGCGAAGGACATCCTTCCTCCGACAGGGGTGGTAGTCCGCGTAATGCCGGAAGACGCGAAATCATTAAGGATGTGGCTGAGCAAAAGAAAAGGAGAACCGGTAACGATATCGAGTCCGAAGGCCGGGACAAAGAAAGAACTTGTTGCTATGGCATCGGAGAATGCATTTTTTACCTTCCGGTCCAAAAAAGAGATGAAGGTTGACGATCTTTTGTCCGANGTGCAGGATCAACTGCGATTGGGGGGAAAAATAGAGGATATTGGCGCCTTTGATGTTTCGAATATCTCGGGAGAGGAGGCGGTAGGAGCTTTTGTGTGCTGGTCGGATGGCGGCTTCAAAAAGGATATGTACCGGAGGCTAAGGATAAAGACGGTAAAAGGCATGGACGACTATTCAATGATGGGAGAGATTGTCGGAAGGATCTTAGACAATCTCGGAGGCAAGTTGCCTGACCTCCTTATCATTGACGGCGGGAAGGGGCATCTCCGGACTGCTCAATCCGTTGTCGATGACCGCAGAGCGGACATCAAAAAAATCCCTTTGCTCATTGCTATCGCAAAAGACCCTGACAGGGCTTACCTGCAAGATGCCGGTGAACCGGTAGACCTTGAGGACGGAAGCCGCTCCTCTCTCTTTCTGAAAAGCCTTCGCGATGAAGTCCACAGGTTCGCGATCGGTTATCACAGGAAACTGAGGGCGAAAGCGCTGCTGCAATCGCCGCTGGAGAAAGTTGCCGGTATCGGGAAAAAGCGCCGGTTTGAACTTTTAAAGGTTTTTGGTAGTATAAAGGAGATACAAAACGCCACGGTTGATGATATTGCAAAGCTTAAAGGGTTTAACAGGAGTATCGCCGAACATCTTTTACAGGAATTAGGGAGGTCTCAATGAAAAAAATCATCTTTCTTGTTGTCTTTTTGCTTATACCTGTCTGTGCAGGAGCAGCGTTTACGATTTATCTAAAAAACGGTTCCGTCATATCGGATGTGCGAACATATAATGAGGCCGGGGGAGAGATTTCCGTCTATTTTCAGACAGGATCTATGGTAATTCCCCGGAGTGATATCCTCCGGATCACCGGCGAGGACCCCCCCGAGAAGGCGGCGACGGAAGAAATTCCGGAGACACCAGAGATGCAGGGGCAGGGCACTCAGAAAAATGGTGAAAAGCAGATTCCCGCTGGCCGGCAGGAGATAAGGGAAGGGCAGGAGCAATCTGTCACTTCCCCTGCACCGGAGGAGCCAGTGGATGACAAGAATGCAAGGATGCGCGAAGTGAAATCCGAGCTGGATTCAGTCTATGCTGAATTCCGGACTGTTGAGGCCGATGAGGCGAGGCTGGTAAAAGAGATCAATGAAAAAAGGAGCAGCAGAGTTAATTATAACCAATATCAGATGAACCAGCTAATAAAAGAAACAGAGCCTTTGCAGCAGGAACTGTTCAGCGTGCAGCAGAAGAAAGAGGAGCTGCGGCAGCGGAAGGATGTCCTGGAAAATGAGCTGAGAAGCTTGCAATAAAAAGGACGAAGGAGCGATTACAGAGACATGAAAAAAATCTTTATCTCAGGTTCAATGGCCTATGACCGGATTATGGACTTTCCCGGAAGGTTTTCCGACCACATCCTTCCGGACAAGATACACATCCTGAATGTCTGTTTTAATGTAAACGGCCTGACAGAAAAATTCGGAGGGACTGCAGGCAACATCGCCTATTCTCTCAGCCTCCTTCAGGAGCAGCCGTTCATCCTTGCAACAATCGGGAAGGACTATCAGAACTATTTCGAATGGCTCGGGAAAAACAATATTCCTGTCGACGGCATAAGAATCATACCTGAGGAATTTACCGCCGGCGCGTACATAACGACCGATAAGGCTGACAACCAGATCACCGGGTTTAACCCTGGCGCGATGAAGTACCCTTCAGGGCACGGGTTCGAAAACGCTGCTGCAGAAAACGCGATCATTCTGATCGCCCCCGGCAACCTCGATGACATGATCTCGTACGCACGGATATGCAGGGGAAAAGATATTCCGTATATCTGCGACCCGGGACAGTCGCTGTCAAAATGGGACGGCAAGTCTCTCAGTGAATGGCTTCATGGATCAACGGCGCTGATCTCCAACGATTATGAACTCGAACTGATCATGAAAATGACGGGAATGAAGAAGGAAGGACTCTTGCAGCGTACGGAGAAAATTATCACGACTCTTGGAGAAAATGGTTCTATTATCCATTTCCCCGGCTCTGNTATCCATATCCCCGCAGCAAAGATTTCCGATGTTGTTGATCCGACGGGCGCTGGAGATGCNTACAGGGCCGGGCTGCTGAAGGGGATGACTTCCGGCAGAGATATCGAGACCTCAGCAAGGATGGGCGCGGTTGCCGCTGTATACGCCATAGAGCATTACGGCACCCAGGAGCATGTCTATACCTATGAAGAGTTTGTGGTGCGGTACAGGAGTAATTTTGGGGAGTTGTAAGAGTGAGAACGGCGGGGCATAGTATTTGAGCGGCTTTAACGAATGTTCCGACATCAGTTGAAACATTCGTTACCTCGGAGGGAGGAACGACCGAGAATGAGCGAAAATACTATGCCTCGCCGTTGAATAGAATTGAATACTTCCATGATCAATGAATCTGCGATAAAATCCTACCTCCTTCAAAAATTCAGCGGCGTCAGCCGGATCGATATCAAAAAACTCGGCTCAGGGGTGCAGGGTTCTGGTTTCCTCATCGAAATGAAGACACGGGATGGGGTTCAATCCTTTGTCATAAAAGCGCTTCTTTCTGACGGACTCGGGCACGACTACCCCTCTGACAGGGCTTCCGTATTCCTCCTCGACCTCGACGAGTATAAGAATCTTCCAAAGCACGTGAAGGCGGTTGATGTCCTGGCCGAGATGGAGGACGGTTCGGTAAAATCCATCGGCGGAGGGAAAGAGTATTACCTGCTCATGGAAAGGGGAGCTGGAGTTGATTACTTTCATGACCTTGCCGCATTTTCTCGAAAGGATTGCCTTGCAGATAGTGACAAGCAGAAGATTAGGGCAATGGCCGGGTATCTTGCAGAAATCCATGCGGTGAAAAAAGATTCAAAAACCCTGTACTGGAGAAAGCTGAGGGATACGATAGGCCACGGTGAATGTTTAATGGGGGTGTTCGATACGTATCCTGACGGTGTTCTTTCCTATGCAGAAATGGCGGGCATCATAAAAAAATCAGTCGACTGGTATGCAAAAATGAAACCCCGATACCAAAGGCTTTCGCAGATACACGGCGATTTCCATCCCGGGAATATATGGTTTACCTCTCATGATCCGAAGCCCCCGGGACACGGAGACAAGGAGATTCTGCATACGACCCTTTCTCCCTCCCACCCATTGCCTGACTTTATCCTCCTTGATAGAAGCCGGGGACCATGGGGAGAACCCGCAGACGACGTAACTGCATTGTCGATCAATTACCTGTTTTGCTCGATACAATATTTTGGCGATGTCAGAAACGCCTATCTCGAAGGGTTACGCATGTTTTTTGATGAATATACCAAGACATCAGGAGATCAGGAGTTAACAGAAGTTTGTGCCCCCTTTTTTGCCTTCAGGGGCGCAGTCGTCGCTAATCCTGTTTTTTATCCAAAACTGACCTTAGAGCAGAGAAAGCGCATCTTCAGNTTTGTCCATAATGTCCTCGATGACGATTGTTTCAGGGTTGAAAAGGTGAATGATTATTTGCGGTGAAAGCAAGAAACAGGAGCTGCGATTCAAGTTCAAACTTGAACTGAGTTTTTAACTTTCTTTTTTCTGTTTTCTGAGCATCCTTGCTGCGATACCTCCCCTGTCACGCCTCTATTCTTGATTTCGGGCAATATCTTTTGCTAATTTAAACCGTACAAAATAAATATCCGGTGATTTTTCAGGAAAGCCTATTTAAGAAATGTTTATTCTCAACGAGTATAAGGGATCGAGAGTCAGCCTTGAATACCATGACGGAAACCTCTATCATGTGCTTTTGCAGATTGCCGACAGCGCGCGTGGAGACGGTTTTACGATTTTAATCGATCAGCGGATCAATGGCAAGATCGAGATAAACCTTGACGAACCGTGGAATCATATACTCGTTGAAATTCTGGCGGGACTCAATTTGAAGACGATCATCGAGGGGGAAAAGATTATTATCGCACTTCCGCAATAAACTTATGACGAAAACTTGATATATTTTTCCCAGTAAGCGAGGAGTTCTCCCGTTGCCCTCAGGTCGCCGACGCAATAGCGGGCGATATCGAGGCACCGTCCGCTCCTGAATAAATCCTTCACCTCATAGCCTGTTATGCCTTCTTCCTTGGGACTTTTGATCCCGAATGTCCTGCACCACATATCAAGGCTGAACCTTCTGCGTGAAGCGCCGAAGAAGGTGAGTTGGTCGAGCAGATCGATGTGGGCATCGCCGTACCGGTTCGGCATCAGGTCTTTTGCAGGCTTTATCTTATGAACAGCGGAGCGGACCAGGAGGAAAGGGCAGTCAAAGCCCCTGCCGTTGAAAGAGACGATCTGACGATACTTTTTTATGACGTCCCAGAATTTTGTGATGATTTCACGCTCTGTTCCTGTTTCATAGCGGACATTGTCTTCTTCAAACGGAAGCAACGGGTCTCCGGCGGTCTGGAAAAAGACAAACCCCCTTTGTGCATCGGGATCGAGCAAACCTATGGTAACAATCTCCGCAGTCAACGGATAAAAAGAGAGATGGTCTTTCACCTCTTCCTTTTCATCATCTGTCCCGGCATAACGCATGAGATATTCCTGCGTTGTTGTATCGAGGGACGCGAAATCCTTCCCTACCGTTTCAATATCTAGAAGTATCCTCGACATTCCCAACTATCTTTACGATGCCTTCGGAAGTTCTTTGAATACCTTCCAGGTCTTCAGAAGGTCAATGGCCCTCTGCAGCTGGAGATCCTCTTTTTCATCAACTTCCAGAGGGATGATATCTTCGGGTTCGGCAGGTTTTTCCTCAATCTGTTCTTCCCCGTTTTTCAGATGGCGGTCGAGGTCTTTTTCCCGTATTGCGCGCATCGAAGGACGGCTCTTGTCACCTTCTTTTATCCCCGGTTTTACGACGATGTCGGGTGTAATGCCGGTCGTCTGAATCGATATGCCTTTCGGGGTATAGTATCGGGCCGTAGTGAGCCTTAATGCTGAATTGTCGCCGAGTGGGATGACCGATTGCACAGACCCCTTGCCGAAGGTTTGCGTCCCGATAGTGACACCCCTGTTCCAGTCCTTTAAGGCGCCTGCAACGATTTCCGACGCGCTTGCACTTCCCTGATTGACGATGACCACCATCGGAATGGTATCGAATGGATGATCGCTCTTGCTCCGGTACTCAACCTTTTCCCCCTTCCTGTCTTTAATGAAGACAACTAATTTTCCGGTGGGGAGAAATTGGCTTGAGACATCGACCGCGCTGTTCAGAAGACCTCCCGGGTTGTTCCTGAGGTCGAGGATGAGGGCGGTGATATTCTCTTTTACGAGCTTTTCCATGTGGTCGGAAAGATCAGAGGATGTCTGCTCCTGAAACTGGTTTATCTTTATGTAGCCGATACCGTCCTCGATCACCTTTGACTTTACGCTCTTTACCTTGATGATCTCGCGCATCATGGAGAAATCCTTGGTCTCTTTCCATCCCTCGCGGAGGATCGTTATCTTGACGCTTGTCGCAGGCGCTCCTCTCATCTTGCTGACCGCGTCGTGGAGCCCCATGTCTTTCGTGAATTCATCGTTTATCTTAATGATCTTGTCTCCTGCCTGAATGCCGGCTTTGTAGGCAGGGGTGTCCTCTATCGGCGCTATTACGGTGAGCATCCCTTCCTTTACGCCGATCTGTATCCCGATCCCGCCGAACTCTCCTCTTGTGTCCACCTGCATTTCCTTATATTGCTCGGGGGTCATAAAAGCGGAATGTGGATCAAGGGAAGCGAGCATACCTTTGATCGCGCCGTAGATAAGGTCCTTCGGTTTGATGTCCTCGACATAATTTTTCCTGACCAGGGATAATGCTTCTGTAAAAACCTTCAGTTCTTCATATCCGTCGATCTCGGCGCCAATGGCGCTCAACGACCATCTTCCGACGAGGACGCCCGTTGAAGCGACTGTTACGATAAGAAATACGATCAGGATAATTTTTGCGTAGTTTTTTCTTCCTGCCATTTGTGTATCCTCCAAGTGTTATCTCCTCTGCAGCCATTGCGACGGGTCAAGGGGCTTCCCTTTATACCGCAGCTCGAAATAGAGACCGGGGGCATTCAGCAATCCCGAACTCCCGACCCGTCCGACCGCCTGCTTTCCTTTTATTATATCTCCAACCTTTGTAAAAATCTCTGATAGACTTCCGTAGAGGGTGTGATACCCGTCTCCGTGATTGACGATCACGAGCTGACCGTACCCCTTGAACCATTCGGCAAAAACGACCTTGCCGGCATGGACAGCTTTTGCGACAGCATCCGTATTTGCTTTGATATATGAACCGCTCCTGAAAATCGGAGTGTTGAACTGGGGATCTTTCTGGGAGCCGTAAGGGATCGCCACCTTTCCGTCCACAGGCCATGGGAGTTTTCCCTTCAGGCCGGCAAAACTTTTTGAAGAGAACGTTTCTTCTTTTTCCTTTTCCGTTCTTTCGGATTCTCTGATGATATCGAGGAGCCCTTGGGAAGATTCCTCCATCTCCCTCAGCATCCGTGTATGGGTGTTTTTCTCTTTCTTGACGGTTGCAAGGAGTAATTCTTTCTTATCTTTCTTTTCTTCGAGAGATTCCTCCTCTGTCTGCACTTTTTCTTTGTTTCTCGATAGTTCCTTCCTAAGGCTGATCAGTTGCGTTTCTTTTTCGGTCAGACTCTCAAGGGTCCCTTTATATGTTTTCAGTATGCCGTGTTCGTATGCGGTAATATATTGAAGATATTTTCCGGTACGCACCAACTCCGAAACGTCTTCTGCGCTCAGAAAGAGCATGAATACTTCTGAATTCAATCCGTACCGGTGGATCACCCTGAGTTTTCTCCTGATCCACTCCCTGAGCTTAGCGATCGTACTTTTATTGCGGGCAATGTCGTTCTCCACCTGCGCAATTTTTGATTCTGTAGTGCCCAGCTGATTTTTGTATTTTTTGAGAGCATTTTCAACGTCTCTGAGCTGTCTGCTTGTGCTTTCAAGGTCCGATAGGATTGAAGATTCACGCCGTTTCGCTGCTTCGAGTTTCTCCTTGTGCGTTTTCATCTCCTTCTGGATTTTCTTGTATTCCTCATGCGGGCTCGCTGCGTGGCTGAGTGAAGGGCAAAGCATGGGAGAAAAAGCGAATAGCAGCAGAAACGGTACCACGAACAGCGAGAAAAGATTGATGCGGGCTCCTGGTTTTACAATATGTTCGCCGCTTCCTGCGCCATACTCTTTGCGCCATACTCTCGGCATTGTGTTAATACCGGATTCTCCCGATCGCTATGATGCCTCCTGTCATGCCGAGAAAAAGTCCGATGAGCGGAAGGACAAAAGATAACTGTAACGGAAAGAGTATCGCATGGAATAAAGGGAATGTGAGGCTGAGTTTTAAAATGATCAGATAATAGAGGGCGAGCATGCCGGCGAGACTGAGGAGTCCGCTGAATAAACCGATTGCAGCGCCTTCAATAAGAAACGGTGCGCGTATGAATACCTTTGTAGCGCCGAGGAGTTTGTAGGTTTCGATTTCTCTTTCCCTTCTGTAGAAGAGTATTTTTACCGTTGCGTAACAGACGAAGATCATGCCGACGGACATGATGAAAACGAATACGAAGCCGACTGTTTTCATCCCGAACCTGAGTGAATAGATGGAGGACAAGAAGCGTTCACCGTACTCTACCTCATCCACTCCATTGATCTCCTTCAGTTTTGCCGTAACGGTTTTTACCATTTCCGGACGAACAAACTCTCTCTTCAGCCGTATATCTATCGAATCGGGCAAAGGATTTTCTCCAAGGCCTTCCAGGACGAATTCGGTATTTTTTAACGTTTTTTTGAGTTCCTGCAGAGCTTCGTCTTTCGGGATATATTTTATCGTCTCAATCGTGCTTTCTTTTCTCGCTGCATTCATGACCGATGCGACTTCCTCACGTGACAGGTTGTCCTTGAGGTAAAGCATAACTGAAAATTTCTCCGGGAGTCTGTTTGTTGCAATATTAATATTGTATACGGAAAGAAGTGTGATCGAGGTAATGAGGAGACCGGCTGCAAGCGTAAGTACGGAAAGAAGGTTGATCCACTTCTCGTGCAACAGGCTCATGGCCGCAAGTTTGAATGAATAACGGAGTGACATCAGCCCGGTTCCTCCCCTGCAAAATTACCGAAATCGAGTTTCAACACCCTTCTGCCGGTATTTCTGAAAAGCTCCCTGTTGTGTGTAGCGATGAGAATTGTTGAGCCCTTTGCATTGATGTCCTTAAAGGTCCGGATGATACCCACAGAAGTATCAGGATCAACATTTCCGGTCGGCTCATCGGCAAGGATAATGATAGGATCGGAAACGATCGCGCGGGCGATCGCCACCCTCTGCTGTTCGCCGCCGGATAAGGTATCGGGGTAGCTGTCGGATTTGTGTCTCAGATTAACGGTTTTCAGCGCATCGAAGACCTTTGCCTTTATGTCTCTTTCATCCGCTCCCCTTATGCGAAGGGCGAGGGCGACATTCTCAAAGACATCCCGGTTGCCGAGCAGCCTGAAGTCCTGGAAAATAACGCCGATGGTTCTCCTCACCAATGGAATATGTGAATCCCGGAGGGTGTTCGTCTCCCATTCTGCAACCCTGATATTTCCCTCATCGGGTTTTTCAGCAAGATAGATCAGTTTGAGAAGCGTAGACTTTCCGGAGCCACTCGGTCCGGTGATGAAGATCATCTCTCCTTTTTCAACGGAAAACGTTATTTTCCGGAGAGCGGTATGGGTATCATAATGTTTTGATACGTCCTGAAACTGTATCATTATCTCACGTTATACATTATTGCAGTGCCTCTTGGACAGTCTTAACGATATTTTCGGCTGTCAGGCCATACAGTTTCAGCAATTCCTCCGGTTTTCCGGAACAGCCGAAGTTGTCTCTTATCCCGATCCTGAGGACCTTCGCGGGATGATTTTCGGAAAGGAATTCACTCACGGCGCTGCCGAGGCCGCCGATGATCGAATGTTCTTCCGCAGTAACGATAAGGCTGCATGTCTGTGACAGTTTCAGCAGCAACTCCGTGTCCAGCGGCTTTATTGTTGACATATTGATTACTCCGGCATCAACGCCCTTTTCTTTCAGGATCGTTGCCGCTTTGAGGGCGCTGTCGACCATAATCCCCATAGCGATGATGTTTGCGTCCCTTCCGATATGGAACGCGTACGCTTTCCCTATTTTGAATGCATACCCATCAGGCATTACCGCAGGGACCTTAGACCTGCCGAGCCGCACATACACAGGACCGAAATAATCGGTGACTGCATGAATGACCTGCCGCGTCTCGGGGCCGTCCGCAGGGACGATCACCGTCATATTCGGGAGTACCCTCATGAGCGCCACATCTTCAATCGCCTGGTGTGAGGCCCCGTCTTCACCGACGGTAACACCGCTGTGCGTTGCGACGAGCTTTACGTTAAGGTTCGAATAACAGACGGTCTGCCGTATCTGTTCCCACGCCCTTCCGGTCTCGAACACCGCAAAGGTTGAGGCAAACGGCAGTTTCCCGGTGAGAGAAAGTCCGCTCGCTGTGCCGATCATGTCCTGCTCGGATATCCCTATATTATAGAACCGATCGGGAAATGCTTTTGCGAATTTCCCTGTTTTTGTCGACCCAGACAGGTCCGCGTCAAGAACAACGATATCCTCCCTCTCCCTTCCCAGTTCGAGGAGCGCCTCCCCGTAAGCGTCCCTTGTTGCGATCTGTTTCTTTTC
>Ga0031656_10000010_pt1 | contig 44219 bp, 34 predicted proteins | sample FrelakmetDIP11DI_FD_55080 | JGI IMG/M metagenome (GOLD analysis project Ga0031656, IMG submission 55080) | Freshwater lake sediment microbial communities from the University of Notre Dame, USA, for methane emissions studies - DIP11 DI | ecosystem: Environmental > Aquatic > Freshwater > Lake >... | reverse complement strand
GCCCGCACAAAGATCGTGCAGGTGGCCCGCACAAAGATCGTGCAGGTGGCCCGCACAAAGATCGTGCAGGTGGCCCGCACAAAGATCGTGCAGGTGGCCCGGCTGGTGAGCCGTCGGAGAGCACGACACCGTTGAAAAACACAACAGGTAGTCCGCCGAAAATCACGGCAGGTGACGGTATCGGTGAGCGGGGCAGCAACAGCGAGTTTTGTTTACGATGGGGGATGGAATCGGCAGTGAAAGCATCAATACACTACAAGCTGAATTAATGCGGCGGGAAAGGATTCCCACCCTTTGGGGTGCCGGGAATGTCAAGGCGCAGGGGTTGACTTACACAATAGGATCCGATATGCACCCCTGCACCACTACTGTAGCATGGGTGATCCCGAGACTTTCTCACCGCCATCAGCGATGGCGGGCACAAAACCTGGCGGGTAAGATACCCGCCCTACGAGGACTTCAGCCACCATCAGCGCTGGTGGTGGGGATCACGTTCATACAGGAAGCGTTATGGGGGAGGGGTCATTCAACGAAGTTGTTCATCGCCACACCTGGTACAAGCCCAGGCGGCTGTTTTCTCCGTCGGAGAGGAAGCTTTGGGTGACAGCGAAGCCAGCCACTTCAGCCAGCTCTGCCAGCTCGGCCTCGGAAAAGTGATGCACATAGCGCAAGCCCACACCACCCTGGCGCCAATCCAGCAGGTAATCCCCAGGGTCGACGTCGTTCTCCGATAAACCAATGGTTTCCCAGGGCTGTATGCGGGATTTGAGGCGCGGGCTGTTGAGGAATTGCCACTCGGAGTGGATGAATTGTCCCTGCGGTGAGAGTAATGTCCTTCCTTGATGAAGTACCCGCTGGCGAAGCTCTGCCCCTGGCAGGTGGTGCAGTACGGCAAAGGCCAGGATGAGGTCAGATTGCCCTGGAGGCAGGGAAGCATCCCAATCTGAGCGGGAGAGATCAACCTGGAGGAAATGGAAATTGGACGGCTGACCCGCAGAAGCATGCTCCAGCAGAGCAGGCGAGAAATCCAGCCCGGTGTAAGACCCGGAATATGCTTTACGGGCAAGCTGGCGAGCCAGCTCACCGTTGCCGCAGCCCAGGTCTAACACATTGGCAGAGCGATCAATCTGCTCCAGGATGTGCGTCACCCCAGGCTGCAAGCGCTGGCGGGTGAGGGAAAACTGGGTGGCGAAAGCCTGGTAGAATTGCCGGTTGAGATCGAGCAGGCGTGAAAGCGTGGTAGGATTCACGCAAGTATTATAGCTTAATCACTTTATAGATTGAAAAATTAGGATATGGATCGAGAAAACTGGGTAAAATCGCAACAATATACTCCCGAAATGCTGCTGCAGGCGCGATGGGTGCTGGAGGAGCTGCGAGGCGGGGCCTCCATGCAAAAGGCGCTAACCCGGCACCCCAACCCGCAGGGCGGGTACCTGGCGAAGCATGTGCTGGTGGCAGCCTATCGGGAGCTGGTCGAGACAGGGGAATGGGAGCCTGACCCGAGGTTGCTCGAGCGCATCCGCATGAAGCCAATCCGCACGCTATCGGGCGTAACCACGGTGACCGTACTGACCAAGCCGTATCCCTGCCCGGGGAAGTGCATTTTCTGCCCGACGGACGTGCGCATGCCGAAGAGCTACCTGCCCGACGAGCCGGGTGCCCGGCGCGGGTTGGAACATGACTTTGACCCGTACGGGCAGGTGGCCAGCCGCCTGCAAGCCTTAAAAGCGGTCGGGCACCCAACGGACAAAGTGGAGCTGCTGATTTTAGGCGGCTCGTGGTGTGCCTACCGGCGGGATTACCACGAATGGTACCTGAAGTGCTGTTTTGAGGCGTTGAATGGGGTAGAGTCTGACAGCCTGGAACAGGCGCAGAGGCTGAATGAGACAGCTGCCAGACGTAACGTTGGGCTGGTGATCGAGACCCGCCCGCTGGACATTACAGCGGAAGAACTCCGGTGGCTGCGCAGGCTGGGGGTAACCAAGGTGCAGATGGGGGCGCAGAGTATGGATGACCAGATCCTGAAACTTAACCAACGCGGGCACAGCGTGGCAGACACACAACGGGCAGTGGCACTGCTCAGAGCGGCAGGCTTCAAGGTGGTGCTGCACTGGATGCCCAACTTGCTGGGGGCAAGCCTGGATTCAGACCGGGAGGATTTCGGTAAGCTATGGGATGACCTGTGCCCAGACGAGATCAAGATCTACCCAACCCAACTGCTGGCGAACAGCGACCTGCATGCCTATTGGCAGCGAGGTGAATATAAACCCTATAATACCGAGGAGCTGGTTGAGCTGATCGCAGATCTCAAGCCAAACATCCCGCGCTACTGCCGGGTGAACCGGGTGGTGCGCGATATCCCCTCGGTGAACGTGGTGGAAGGCAACAAGCGCACCAGCCTGCGAATCGACGTCCAGCAAGAGCTAAAGCGCAGGGGTACACACTGCCAGTGCATCCGCTGCCGTGAAGTGAGAAAACAAGTTATCCAGGCTGAAGATCTGCGATTGGAGGACCTGGTGTACCAGGCTGGGGGAGCGGAGGAGCATTTCCTGTCTTATGTCACACCTGGAGACATGCTGGCAGGTTTCCTGCGCCTGTCACTGCCCGGGGAGGCTTCACCTGAGACGGGGTTGGACGATTTATGCGGGGCAGCCATTATTCGCGAGGTGCACGTGTTCGGGCAAGCGTTGGCGATGGGAACTGAGCAGGATGGAGCCGCCCAACATGCCGGCCTGGGCAGCAGGCTACTCCAGAAAGCAGAGGAGATTGCTAAAGAGCATGGATTTGAGCGTCTGGCGGTCATTTCTGCGGTGGGAACACGGCTGTATTACCTTGAGCGAGGATTTGAGCGGGGGGAATTCTACCTGGTTAAAGCGCTGAACAACTTGTGACACTTGGCACATAGAGAGGGGGATAAGCGTCCCTTGCACTGAAGGGACTTTTTTGTCACAATACAATGGCTGCATACCAAAAATTTAACAACACAATTCAATAAGGAGGAGTTTTGCAATGAGTCCTAAAGGTGGTTCACGTAAATTTACCCCATCCAAGCTAAATCTACGTTTCCCTGTCCCGACCGATATCGAGATTGCACAGGAAGCCAAGCTTAAACCTATCTCGGTAATTGCGGAGGAAGNAGGCCTGNTGCCGGAGGAGCTGGAGTATCACGGCGAGTATAAAGCTAAGGTGCGCCTGAGCGTGCTCAAGCGCCTCAAAGATATGCCGGATGGCAAATACATTGACGTCACGGCGATCACTCCAACCCCGCTCGGTGAGGGCAAAAGCACGACGATGATGGGTTTAAGCCAGGCGCTGGGTGCTCACCTGGGCAAGAATGTGTTCACCTGCATCCGCCAGCCTTCACAAGGCCCGACGTTTGGCATTAAGGGTGGCGCGGCGGGGGGCGGCTACAGCCAGGTGATCCCGATGGAAGATTTCAACCTGCACCTGACCGGCGATATCCATGCCATCACGGCGGCTAACAACCTGCTGGCAGCGGCAATCGATGCGCGTTTGCTGCATGAGAAAGCCACACCGGATGATGAGAAGCTGTTCAATGCCTTGTGCCCACAAGACAAGCAGGGCAACCGACGGTTCTCGATCTCCATGCTGCGCCGGTTGAAGAAGCTGGGGATCAACAAGACTGATCCGAACGAGCTAACCGCCGAAGAGCGCAAGCGCTTCGCCCGCCTGGATATCGACCCTGCCAACATCACCTTCCGGCGCGTGGTGGATACCAATGACCGGCTGTTACGCACGATCACGATCGGGCAGGGACCGGAAGAGGCAGGCAATGAGCGCCAGACGGGTTATGACATCACGGTTGCCAGCGAAATCATGGCGATATTGGCACTCACCAAAGACCTGGCAGACATGCGCGATCGGATGGGGAACATTGTGATCGGTACCAGCAAGGCTGGCGAGGCCATCACTGCTGAAGACCTGGGCGCGGCAGGGGCGATGACCGTCCTGATGAAGGATGCGATCATGCCCAACCTGATGCAATCGTTGGAAGGCACACCGGTGTTCGTGCATGCAGGCCCGTTCGCCAATATTGCCCACGGGCAGAACTCGATCATTGCTGACCGCATTGCGCTCAAGCTGGCGGATTACGTGGTGACCGAATCCGGTTTTGGTGCCGACATCGGCATGGAGAAGTTTTTCGATATTAAATGCCGCACCTCGGGGTTGATTCCACAGGTGGTGGTATTGGTAGCGACTGTACGGGCGCTGAAGATGCATGGTGGTGGACCCAGGGTGGTGGCAGGCAAACCGCTGGACCATGCCTACACGACCGAGAACCTTGACCTGCTGAAAGCTGGCCTGGGGAACATGCAGCATCACATCCGCAACGCCAAGAAGTACGGGGTGAACGTGGTGGTGGCGGTCAACTCCTTCAAGGATGACACGGATGCCGAGGTGGAACTGATCCGCAAGGCCGCCGTTGAGGCAGGTGCGGAAGATGCGGTAGTATGCCGGCACTGGATGGAGGGTGGCAAGGGGGCGATCGGGCTGGGCGAGGCGGTCGTCAAGGCAGCTGAGAAACCTACTAACTTCAAGTTCCTCTACCCACTTGAGATTTCGATCAAAGAGAAGATCGAGACGATCTGTAAGGAGATCTACGGAGCGGATGGGGTGGATTACACGCCTGAAGCCGAGCGGAAGATCGAGCTGTACACCCGCCTGGGATTTGACAAGCTGCCACTGTGCATGGCCAAGACACACCTAAGCCTGAGCCATGACCCCAGCCTGAAGGGTGTGCCCAAGGGCTTCCGTGTTCCGATACGCGACATCCGCGCTTCGGTGGGAGCGGGCTTCCTATACCCGCTGTTGGGCGAGATGCGCACCATGCCTGGTTTGCCGACCCGACCGGTCTTTTACGATGTGGACCTGGACCTGGAGACTGGGCGCGTGTTGGGATTGTTCTAAAGTTAGAAATGAGATAATGGGCTGTCTTGTAAGAACGCACAGACAGACCATAGAAGATATCCGTGGGCGGTTCGCAGAACCGCCCACTTATGATTTAATAACTTGCGATGGAATGTGAAGGAGGCTGATTAAACGAATAATATGGGGGTTAAACCCATTGGTGGTCTTGATTAATTTTAATTGATTAACGCGATACCATACCCAAAATCATCGCCAGAATGACCATGACGCCAATCACGCCCATCACAATTTGCTGGGTGCGCAGGCTGCGTTTCTGCCCTTTGGAAAGATCTTTCTTTTTTGCCATAACTTGCTCCTTCGTGGATANCGATTATAACCGTAAAAAATAAAANGATGAAGTGTTTGCTCCATTAACCCTTTGGTCAGCCNAAATTCTCTTTGACGGATTGAGCTAATTTCTCGTTCATGCCTTTTACCGATGCTATCTCTTCCAACGAAGCTTCACGGATGGCATCAATNCCGCCAAAGTGGGTCAGCAAGGCTTTNCGCCGNGNAGGNCCGATCCCNGGGATGGAATCGAGCACGGAGGCTACTCCGGCTTTATCGCGCCGGTTGCGGTGGGCGGTGATGGCGAAGCGATGGGCTTCATCGCGCACGCGCTGGATGAGGTATAAGGCTTGCGAATGAGGCGGTAGCAGGAGAGGGTCTGATTTACCAGGCACAAACAGTTCCTCGTTTTGCTTGGCCAAACCAGCGGCAAAAAACTTTCCACTTAACTCGAACTGATCTAAAACTTTCACCAACCGGCTGAGCTGGCCTTTGCCTCCATCGACGATCAGCAGGTCGGGCAGGATGGCAAAAGCCGGGTCGGGCTTTTCGCCCGGGGTTTCTGCCAGCTCTTGGGCGGCTTTCCAGCGGTTGAAGCGGCGGGTGAGCACTTCCTCCAGGCTGGCAAAATCATCCGGGCCGGTGACACTGCGGATGTTAAATCGCCGGTAAAGGTTCTTCTTGGGCACACCCTGTCCAAAGACCACCATACTGCCCACTGCGGCTGTTCCCTGGGTATTGGAGATATCGTAACATTCAATGCGATTGGGTATTTCTGGCAGGTTGAGGGCGGCTTTAAGTTCTGCCAGGCTCTGCTCCTGGCGGTGGGTATCGGCGTGCCATTGGGCTTGAAGGGCTTCGAGTGTGGCGCAGGCGTTCTCGGCAGCCATCTGGATCAACTCCTGCTGAGGACCTTCCTTTGGAATGCGGATCTCAACTTTTTGCCCACCGCGTTTCGTGTTCAGCCATTCGCGGATAATTTGCAGCTCCTCGATCTCCTGGGGTAACAGGACCTGTTCTGGTACCGAGGGAGATTGGTTGTAGAATTGCTTGAGAAAATCACCAATCACGTTTGCGTCGGGGGTCTCCTCAGCGCCTTCCATCAAGAAGTATTCGCGGCCCACCAGCTTGCCATTACGGATGAAAAAGACCTGCAAGCAGGCTTCACCATTGGTGCGTGCCATGGCAATCACGTCCGAGTCGATGTAATCGCTGGAGACAACTTTCTGTTTCTCGACCACCTTTTCGATAGCCTGGACCTGGTTACGCAGCATGGCGGCGCGCTCAAACAGCAGCTCTTCGGCAGCCTGGTCCATTTCGAGGCGCAGGCGTGACACAATCGGTTCGGTATGCCCTTCCAGGAATTGACCCAGGTCATCGATCATCTGGCGGTAAACTACCTGGTCAATCGCACCAATACAGGGCGCGGTGCAGAGCTTGATGTCGTAGTATAAACACGCCCGCTCATCCTTGCCAGTGATGACCCGGTCGCAGGTCAGATAAGGAAAAATATGGCGCAAGACATCCAGGGTTTGGTGTACCGCCCAGACGCTGGTGTAGGGTCCGTAATAGCGTGAGCCATCCTGCACCATCTGGCGGGTGACGGTGAGCTTAGGGAAGGGCTCATTCCAATGCACCTTGATATAAGGGTAGCTCTTGTCGTCGACCAGGCGGACATTGTAATAGGGTCGATGCTTCTTGATCAGGTTCATCTCCAGGATCAAGGCTTCGAGCTCGGATCCAACCACGATCCACTCGATCTCAGCAATATGCCTGACCAGCTTGCGAGTCTTGCGATCTTCCTGTGCGCTGCTGTGAAAATAGGAGCGCAGACGATTTCGCAGATTAACCGCCTTGCCGACGTAGATGACCTTGCCATCCACATCCTTCATGAGATAACAGCCTGGTTTAAGCGGGGCAGTATCCAGAATTCCCTGGAGATGTTCAGAGATGTCCATCGGGCTTCGATTTTATCACTGATGAAGGCAGGGGATAAGGTGCCGGTGAGGGTTACTCAATCTCCCTTAATCCTGCAGGGTGTTGAGGGTGTTGTATAATTGCGCCAATCCAGGTAGATTGCATTTGGGTTTAAATGGAGTTGTGTATTGGAAAAACCGCTTGAAGTGTGGGTGGGTGAATTATTAACCGAGCAGGGGCTAAAGCTTGCAGCCGCTGAATCCTGCACGGGTGGCCTGATTGGGCATCTGTTGACCAATGTAGCTGGCTCATCCAGGTATTATATGGGCAGCGTCACTGCGTATGCCAACCAAGCCAAGATACGCCTGTTGGGTGTGCGCCTGAAAACGCTGGAGAAATTTGGGGCGGTAAGCTCAGAAACCGTGATCGAGATGGCAGGCGGTGTACGCAAGGTCCTGGAAGCTGATATTGGAATCTCGGTGAGCGGGATTGCAGGACCTGGCGGTGGGACGCTCGAAAAACCGGTGGGGACAGTGTGGATCGGCTTGAGCACAGCACAAGAAGAATTTTCACGGCACTACCTGTGGACGGGTGATCGGTTGGCAGTTAAAGAGAAAACTGCCCAGGCGACCCTAAAAATATTGGTAGATTATTTACTGAAAGAAAACGGATTACCGAATTCCCATAATCAGCATGCGTTTCTAGAAGGCAATCAAATAATTACCATGGAACCGATCGAGGTTACGGCGCNATTTGATGAACTAGGAACGATCACACCNCTGCACATCACAAGGAAAGGCAGCCTTCAGCGGGTGGAGTCGACCGGAAGGCGCTGGAGCGATGAAATTGGGCAGCATTTCCTCGTCATGGTTATGAACGGGCGGATCTATGAACTAATCTATAAAAGTGGGGAGGGGCACTGGTTCATCAAGCAAGGAGAACCAGGACAAACCTATATTTAAGCCGATGATGCGGAAAACAGTTTTTTTGTTGGCGGTTTTAGCCTTGATCCTGCTAATGCTGTTGGTCAGCTCTGGGCATGGTAGTGCCCAGGCGGGTGACCCATATGCGCTGATCGATGCGGTCAACAACCTGCGCGCTGCCAATGGTGTGCCAGGCTTGCAGATCAATGGCATATTAATGTCCATTGCACAGGGTCACAGTGATTACCAGGCTGCCATCGGGCAGGTGACGCATACCGGAGCGGGTGGCACACGCCCAAGGGACAGGGCTGCCGCGGCCGGTTATGGTGGTGGAGGGACATTTTTTATCTCTGAGAACATTGCCGGAGGTAATGATCTATCTGTCGAGGAGGTCATATCCTGGTGGCTGGGTGACGCCCCACATACGCAGACCATGCTGGGAGCCAACTACAAAGATATCGGGGCCGGGGTAGCGGTTTCAAATGGTTTTGTGTACTACACGATCGATGTGGGTTATGCAGCAGGGAGCGGCAGTAACAGCCCACCTGTCGCCACATACAACCCGGGCGGACCGACCCCCATACCGATCTACATGGTGCAGACCGCCACACCCAATCCGGACGGCTCGGTTATGCATGTTGTCCAATCCGGGCAGACATTGATCGGGATCGCCCAGGCTTATGATATGACCGTGGCAGAAATCAAGGCTTTGAACTACCTAACCAGCGATGCGATTTACGTGGGTGATAAACTGATTATTCGCCCTGCCGGCACACCTGGTCCGACTGCCACCATAACTGCCACGACGACTCCCACCCGGGCAGCAACAGCTACACGCCATCCAACCCGCACGCCCACACCATCTTCGACACCGATCGATACCAGCATAACCACACCGACNGATGTAAACCAGAAGACAACATCTCCATCGAACTCTGATCCGGTGGGAAGTATCCTCGTGATNGTGATTATTGGATTGGCAGTTGGAGGGGTGCTCTTGATGGTAATGGGCAGCTTTATGAAACGCAACAACCGGGGATAACGGATTTATTCTTCCCGCGGAGTCCACAGGAGCTGTAATCTTCCATCAGTGGCTTCATTGAGCTCCTTCCAGCTGGAGATGGGCAGGTCAACCTGTGCCAAGGTTGCGGTAGGCAGGGGTTCGTTCACGTCAGTCAGCAAGGTTAGCAGCTCTTCCAGGTCGGGGTTGTGACCGACGACCAAGACCCGATTAGCATCATCGGGAAGGCGGCATAGGATATCCAGGTAGCAGGCTGTATCCGAAAGATACAAATCCTGGTACAGGTCAATGTCACCGGAGAAACCGCTTGTTTCATGGACAGCCCGGGCAGTGTCGTGGGCGCGGCGGGCGGTTGAGCTGAGAATCAAATCAGGGACCAGGTCGTGGTCTTTCAGGTAGTCACCTACTTTGGGAGCTTCCTTTAAACCACGTTTATTTAATGGTCTGTCATGGTCATGCAGCTCAGGGTGTTTCCAGCTGGATTTGGCGTGGCGTAAAAAGAGCAGAGTCTTCATAATTGATCACTCCGATTCACAGAGATATCCCATTATAATAGCTTCTTGATTTTTCGAAGGGAGCAGCTGATTCATGATCCAAGCAATTATTTTTGATTTTGATGGCTTAATAATCGAGACCGAAGGACCAACCTACCAATCCTGGCAGGAGGTGTATCGAGTATATGGATATGCCCTTTCATTTTCAACCTGGTCAAGCATGGTCGGCACCACGCAAAGTGACTTTGACCCGCGCTTGGAGCTGCAAAAGTTGGTGAACAAAGATTTGGATTGGGGGAATATTGAATTAAAGCGCCAAGAGATTGAGAATGCGCTGATTGAAGCGCAGCCTGTCTTACCAGGCGTTGAAGATTATCTCAGGGAGGCCGGTCGATTGGGATTGAAAATGGGTATTGCATCGAATTCACCCAGTCCATGGGTGACCAAGTACCTTACCCAGCATGGTTTGCAAAATTGCTTCGATACCATCTCCACGTCTGATTATGTACAACGGCTTAAACCCGATCCGGCACTGTACCTGGCGGCTCTCCATGGATTGCAGGTAAAAGCCGACGACGCCTTTGCACTTGAAGACTCTCCGCTGGGCATCCGTTCAGCCAAGGGGGCTGGTTTGTATTGCGTGGCTGTGCCGAATGAGCTAACCTGCAAGTTAGACCTGAGCCAGGCGGATTTTCAATTGGGATCATTGGGAGACATGCCCCTGGAAGAGTTACTGCAAGAAGTAAATTCCCAAAAAACACAGAGAGCCGCATTTTAAGCGGCTCCCTGGTGCGCTGCAGCTTCCTTATCCAATCAGGAGGAGGGATGCTGCAGCGCTGCGTCGTATACTATCACTTGACATAGCTGACATCACCTCCTATATGGTGGGATAGCGTTGGTAAGGTGGTGAATACACCATTAATGAATAAAGTATCACACAATTTCAGGTTGACGTCAATAGAAGTATAATAATCCTTCTGTTTTTAAGAGGCAATAATGGGATTTCATGGCGGTGGATGGTTTTCATTTTTAAGCGCTACTAGCGAGAAACCCAAGATCACACTTGGGTTGCTACGGCGTGTGCTGGGTTACTCAAAGCCGTATCGATGGCAGCTGGTTGGGATGCTGGTGCTGATCCTGTTCTCCACCGGGCTGACACTGCTGACACCGCTGATCCTGCGTGACTTGATCGACAAGACCATTCCCTCGGGCAACGTGACCCGGCTAATTTTCCTGGCTATGTTACTGTTGTTCATCCCAATTGTGGGAGGTGCGATTGGCATAATCCAGCGTCGCTTGAACGCCATGGTGGGTGAGGGGGTGATCTATGACCTGCGCGTGGCGTTATACGCCCGGCTGCAGCGCATGTCATTGCACTTCTTTACCAATACCAAGCTTGGTGAGCTGATGAGCCGGCTCAATAATGATGTGGTGGGTGCTCAAAATGCCATCAGCAATACAATCGTGAACATGATCACCAATATCATCCAGGCTGTGGCTGTATTGTTTGTTATGCTAACCCTGGAATGGCGGCTGACACTGATCAGCATTGCCATCCTGCCTCTCTTTATCCTGACCGCCAGGCGCATGGGTGTAAAGCTGCGCGATATATCGCGCCAGCAAATGGAATCCAATGCCCAGATGAATGCCACCATGAATGAAACTCTAAACATTGGTGGGGCATTGCTGGTAAAGCTATTTGGACGGAACGCGACAGAGGTGATGCGCTTCGAGAACCGCGCTCGATCGGTGCGTGACCTGGGTATCCGGAGGGCAATCCTCGGGGCGACGTTCTTTATCATCATTGGGTTGGTGAGTGCAGTGGGGACGGCACTGGTGTATGGTATTGGCGGATACCTGGTGATGCAAAATGCATTTACTGTTGGTACGATTGTTGCTTTTGGGGCGTATATGTCCAGCCTATACAGTGCCCTGCAGGGGCTGACCAATGCGCCGGTGGATTTTGCCACCTCGGTGGTCAGCTTCGAGCGGGTTTTCGAGGTAATCGATCTGCCTCAAGACATCGAGGAGACTCCGCATGCGGTCGTGTTGGAAAATGTGCGTGGGGCTCTCACCTTTGAGCACGTCACCTTTCGATATACCATCAATGAGGATGCCCTGCTAAGCTCGGTGAAACGCTACGGGCGCATGGATGCCGTGGATGCAGCCCTCTCCGGTGGAACCCAGGAGGGGAGCAGCAAAATTGAAAAGAAAAGTGATAGCCTACAGGGTTCGGATGAAGAAGCTTTGCATAACCAGGCGCGCCTGAATGCACTTGAAGATGTTAGCTTCATTGCACAGCCCGGGCAGCTGATAGCACTGGTTGGACCCAGCGGGGCGGGAAAAACCACGCTAACCTACCTGATCCCGCGCCTGTATGATCCAGGTGAAGGCCGCATCCTTCTCGACAATCAAGACCTGCGGGAGGTGAACCTGGATTCGCTTGCAGAACAGGTTGGCATGGTAACCCAGGAGACTCACCTTTTCCATGATACCATCCGCACGAACCTGCTGTATGCCAGACTGGATGCCACCCAGGCCGAGCTGGAAAATGCTGCCCAGGCAGCAAATATTCACGATTTTATCTCCAGCCTACCGGATGGTTATGACACCATCGTAGGTGAGCGCGGTTACCGCCTGAGTGGGGGAGAAAAACAGCGTGTGGCTCTCGCCAGGGTCATCCTCAAAAACCCACGCATCCTGGTGCTGGATGAGGCAACCAGCCACCTGGACAGCGAATCGGAAATGCTGATCCAGGATGCCCTCAAACGGGTAATGGCAGGGCGTACCAGCATCGTCATCGCGCATCGATTGAGCACCATCCTGGCAGCGGATACAATCCTGGTCTTTGACCGGGGAAAGATCGTTGAACGGGGCACGCATCGAGAGCTTATCGCCCAGGCCGGTTTATATACCCATCTTTATGAAACTCAATTCAGCCGGGAGAATGCGCTGACATGAATATTTACTTTGCCTGTTCGATCACCGGGGGACGCCAGGACGAGATCATCTACCAAACCCTGGTGTCAGCCATGCAGGAATCTGGTCATCAGGTGCCCACATCCATACTGGCAAGCCCTGAAGTTATGCCATTGGAAGGTCTGGCAACCCCAGAAGATGTGTATGCCCGTGATACTGCCTGGATCGAAGAATGCGATCTACTGGTGGCGGAGGTCAGCACGCCTTCGCATGGAGTTGGTTATGAGATTGGTTATGCCCTGGCACTTGGGAAACGGGTATTGTGCCTTTACCGGACGGGATGCAAGGTATCAAAGATGATCCTGGGCAATCCCCATCCCCTTCTTACGGTGCGTTTGTATAGGACCTCCCTGGAAGCCGTACAACTGCTTCATCTGTTTCTGGATGGTACTCCCATGGGAGTGATATATGAATAAAGGCATCCTGGCTGGTATCGGTGCATATATGTTTTGGGGGCTGTTTCCGATTTATTGGAGATTGCTCGAAGAAGTTCCAGCGATTGAGATCCTGACTAATCGGATGGTGTGGTCGTTCGTATTCATGGCAATCATCCTAACGGTGCAGAAGGATTGGGAATGGTTTCGGGAAGCAGCGCACAACCGGAAGACATTATTAACTTATACCCTGGCAGCCATTTTGCTCTCGATAAACTGGTTCACCTATATCTGGGCAGTGAATGCCGGGTTCGTTGTTGAAGCTTCCCTGGGTTATTTCATTAACCCGTTAGTCAATATTTTGTTGGGAGTGATCTTCCTGGGCGAGAAGCTGCGCCGTGGGCAGGTGGCTGCTGTGATCCTGGCCGGGCTTGGGGTGGTTTACCTGACGATCAGCTACGGATCGCTGCCATGGATCTCCCTGGTGTTGGCTTTCACCTTTGGAATGTATGGCCTGATTAAGAAGACAGCCAAACTTGAATCCATGCATGGATTCAGCCTGGAAACAACCGTATTATTCCTGCCCGCCTTGTTATTCTTGCTCTACCGGGAGGCGAACAGTGTGGACGCACTTGTTCACCAGGGTCCAGCGGTGACGCTGTTGTTGGTCCTGGCTGGCCCGGTAACCTCCATCCCGCTGCTGTTGTTCGGATACTCGGCAAGGCGGATACCTCTCTCGATGCTCGGTTTTATCCAATATATTGCCCCTACACTGCAGTTCATGCTGGGTGTGTTTGTTTATGTTGAGCCATTTCCACCCACACGGCTGGTGGGATTCAGCATCATCTGGCTGGCGCTGCTGGTCTATTCGCTGGAAAGTGTGTTTTATATCCGCAAGGAAAAACCTGAAGTATCACTGGTCGAGCCTTTGTAAGAGAGCCCAAGCCAGGGCATGGATACGCTCCAGGGATTCCAACTGCAGGCGGTCGGGTGTGTCTGTCAGGCGGTGCCATTCGGGCAGGATGGGGGAGTTGTGATCATAGGCCGAGATGCAGACAGCCTGATACCCGTGCTCCCATAAGGTTCCTCCCTCTGAGAAAGCACCGACTGGAGGTGTGCTGACTGGTTTTATCTCAAATGGGTCACCGACCTCCTTTATTAAGCTCTCGAATTTCTGTGGTATGCGATGGCGGTGCAGATTCCCTTCCTCGGATATGTAACGCAGGCTATCGCCTATTCCCACCATCTCAAAATCTATGAAGTGTGCCTCGCGAAGTGTGAGGCCATGTTCCTTGATCAAGGAAAGCATACCATCACAGCCTGATTCCTCGCACCCGGTGAGTGCCAACCAGATTTCAGTGTTCTGGAGAGGCTGGCTTTTCAGGCGTTCAGCCAATGCCAGCACGGTGCCAACACCGGAAGCATTATCGTTCGCGCCCGGTGAATACCTGCCCAGGTCGGCAGTTATGCCGGTGAACCAGCCCAGGAAATGAAAGACAGCCAGAACCAATCCGAGCCAGGCAAAGAATTGCAGCCGAGTGAGGACTGCCAGGAGATACAACAGCATTGATAAATACACACCGTAGAGGGTCACCACGGAGAGGATGGCAAACATTGCCACGAGGATATTATTGGCGAACCAAAATACCGCCCGGTGACTATCCAGATGACCCACCAGGACGACCCGGCGACGGACATCACCTGCAGGGGGGATGACTGCAACCACATTCTGGCTTGGTGCATGCGGGAGGTTGTTCTGCAGGGGATAGCTGCGAAATGTGAATTTGCGCCACAGCATAAGCCCGCTCAGGCCAAAGGCAAGCAGGCTGATGAGAAGTGCAAGATAATCGCCTGCCGGCCGGCGCAGTATCCAAAAGGCAGCATGCCCTACCAATGCCACGCCGAGCGCCAGGGCGATGAACAACCAGATGGAACGCAGCCCAATGAAAGGCTCGAGCTTCACGTTTTCAATACCCATGGATTTCAGCTGTGCCAGGGTATATTCAGCTGCCTGCTTTTCTGCCTGGGTGGTTGAGCCGCGTGGATTCTTTGCCAGTGCCTGGGCATAGGCAAGAGCACGTTGGGCAAAAAAAGATGGGGTAAGGTGGTTTACGTGCATGGATTTGAGACCTGATGAAGAGAGTCTCCCACGGATCTGCGCCCGTGGGAGATATTGGTTCAAGGCTTGATCTCCACGATCGCACCAGCGCTGTTCCCCTGGACGTCGGGGAAGTAGGACATCCAGGCACGGGCAGGCAGCACCCGGTACTCCCCGGCTTGCAGGATTACCAGAGTATAGGTCAGCTCATAGGTCCCGGCAGGCAGGTAGGCGGCAGTCCAGGTGATGTGGTCGTCATAGATGCGGGCTGGATCGAACAGCCACCAACCCCAGCCATGGCTATAAGGGGAGCGTGGATCGTATAGTGGGCCCGGTTCGTCGAATTCACCCAGCTGGGAAGTTTTCAGGCTGGTATTGAGGATTTCCGTCCCGGCAGGGATGTAATCCTCCACAACGAAGTGGTAGACATCATTGGGAACTACAATAGTCAGGACGGAGGTCAGCGAGTTACCCACGCGGGTTGTGTCGATCGGAGGGGCGGTGTTCAAGTCAACGCCAGGGGTGAAATATGCTCGGTTCACGCGGATGCCTCGATCAAGCATGGCAGCATCTTCCACAGGACGGTACACCCGCAGAGCAGCGGTGTAATACAGCCGCCCAGTGCCAGGGTCACGCTGGATGAGCAGGGCATTGGGATCGTCTGGGTATAGCTCGTTGACCGGCAAGCTGGCGAGCACCGGATTCAGCTGGGTTTCTCCGCCTGCCTGCCCACTGGCAACCTGGGTATTATTCAGGCTGGCGCTGAAATCGTAGTCGCTGTTCAATTCACCTGTGGCAATCAGTACTTCATCCATGGCAAGCAAGATCCAGGTATTTTCGTAACTGGAGCCCCAACAACCACTTTCCAAACGGTTGGCCATGATGTAATTGACCGCATCCGGGATCATGGTGGAGGCCGGCTCGAGCTGCGCCAGGGTGTATACAACCATGGCAGAATTGGATAGGGTGGAGGTCATATTGCGCCAATCTGGGAACTCCACCTCCCAATGCACCCCGGTCGATGAGCGTATGGCGGTGGTTTGCAGGTCTGAGATCAAAGTTGCAACTGATTCGCTCGTGGAGGAGAAAGAATCAAGCGAAAGTGCCAGCAATCCCTTTGCCCATGGACTGAGCTGGTCGCGAACAGCATAAAGCTGGTTGGCGCTGCTCCGGTCGCCGGGTCCCGACTGAACCAGGGCAAAGTTTTCAAATGCCAGCCGATCGAGCTCCCAGGTTTCTGAAGATTGACCTGGCGTGATCAGGTTGGAAGTAATATATTCCCTGGCTTTGTTGATGGTATCTACCGGGATGAAAATATCGGCATCCCTGGCGGTTGCCAGGCCGAAGAGGACGTAAGAGGAAATATAACCATCACTTTCATTTCCCTGGCACCAACCCCAACCTCCATCGGAGTTTTGTAATGTAAGCAACTGGTCCAAGCCCTGCTCGAGGGCAAGATCAAGGCTAGCTTTCAGGTCTGGTGAGTCAATCCCAAAGGTTTGCAGGGTGGTATAGGTGACCAGGTTGGGAAGGAAGGATGAGAGGATTGGCTCAGTGCAATTGTACGGGTAGGTCTCGAGTGCTTTCAGGGCATCCAGCATGGCTGCTGCCAGGGAAGGGTCAAGCTCAAGTTCGAGCGAGCCGCTGTTGGCGTCATATGTCACGGGCAAACTGACCAGCTCCAGTTGCTGACCACCATCCGGCAGGGTTCCGGAAGTGGCAAAGGTCTGGGGTGCGGTGTAGCGCAATACCGGCAAGGCACCCTGGCTTACCCTGACCGCATCTTGCAAACCACCCGCCTGAACAGAAAAACGAAGATCAGAACTAGCCACATCCTCGGCTGTGCCCCACCATTCCACCCGGGTCTGGCCATTCGCCTGAACAGTAATCGGTTGGGTGGAAATACTGGGATCGTCCAGCTCGAAGCCGGTGGCTTGTAAGGTGACCTGTCCTTCCAGGGCTTCAGGGGTGTTATTTTGCACTACAACAGCCAGCATGGCATGATCGCCTGCCACCAGGAAGCGCGGCGTGACGGGGCGCACGAGCAACTCCTTGGTGGTAATGACCTCCAATTGGGTTTCACCCACCAGGGTAGCCTCAGTCAGTCCGCGCACCAGCACCTGCCAGGTGGTCAGACTGTCTGGCAGGTTCATAGAGACGGTGGCTTCACCGTTGGCATCGGTGACGATCTGGGCATCCCAGTAGGCGGTATCGGGAAAATACTCACGAGTGACCGATTGAGCTTCATCGCCACCTCCACCGCCCATTCCACCCGGCATATAGCGCAGGCGCTGCCCGGAGGCAGCCAGGCTGAGGCCAGTGCGAACAGAGAGTGGCTGCTGCCCATAGAAGGCAGTAAAAATATCCTCTGCATTGGGTTCAGTCAGAGCAAGAACTGCCAAATCCACCACGGAGAGTGAAAACTCACCCTGAACAGGATTTCCATCTGCATCCGTGATGCGCATGGAAAATACCACCGGTTTGCCTGGACCGGTACGTTCAGGCTGGCTGGTCAATTCAAGGGTGAGGTATTTGAAGGACGGGTCGACCGGCAGGTTTACGTATCCCTGGCGAAAGTCGGGGTAGTCCTGGTCGCCCTGCCCAAGCAGGGTGACCGCGATGTACACATTTGGGGCATCCTCATCGCTGAGTGACACCGGGATCGTACTGCCACCAGGTTCCAGGTTGAGTACGGAGTAATGCATGACTGTACCGCGTTCCACGGTCAGCAGACCCAGAGCGGGGCTAGTAAAGGGGTTGGGCACAAAGACCTGGGCGGTATCACCGGGCTGGTAGGTATCCTGATCAGCCACCAGGCGCAGACGCTGGTTGGGAAGGGATGGCCATTCGGCTTCACCTGATCCGCCCACCCATACGATGACCTGAGTAAGCGCCGCATCCCCCGAGATATTCAGTTGGTACGCGCCGGGCTCGGGAGGGGTGAAGCCCACCCGGGCTTTTCCCTCCGCATCTGTGGTGATGGTGGAGCTATCAATGGGTGTGTATTCAGCCACATAAGTGGGGGATTCGTAGCCCAAGCTGTCGGGCGGGGGGTCCTGGCGCACCCAGACCACGCGCTGGAATTCTGCTGCCAGCGTTCGCTCACCAGCCGGGTCTCCGTTCCAATCCACCGTCTGGATGTCAAAACCAGCCTCAGATTTAGCCTGGTAGGACCAGGCATCCGGATGCACTCCGATGTAGTATTCGGCGGGATTGACGTAAATCGAGCCGCGCGCGCTGGTGGGCAGACCACTCTCGTCGGTGATGGTAACCTCAAGCGTATACTGCTGCCGGCCTGGAGTGGCTTCAGGGGAGAGTTCCAGACTGAGCAATCCGTTCGGATCTGTCTGCCCATCCCCTTCACTTACATATCTGCCAAGCCCACCTATACCGACGTAATAGTTGTAGGCGTTCAGCCAGCTGGTATCCACGGGACCCACCTGGTAGTTGGGGATGCTGAAGTAGGAATCCTGGCGATAGAGCACCCAGTGCACGGGTATATTCCCGGCTGGGGCATCGAAGAAGTAACGCGCATTGACTTCAGCCAGTAGAGCAGTCCCGCTGATTACATCCGTGCCCTGGAAGGTTACCTGCAGGTTGATCTCTGGCTTGCGGTAATTAGCAACCTGGAACTGAATCCCTGAATAGTCGTCCGGATTATATAACCAGTATGTTCCGGGAACAGCGTTGGAAGGAAGCCTGTATTCTGCGTGGGCTGTGCCAAACCCTGAGAGAGGCAGGTCATATGAGGCAACTGTGGTACCCACCTGATCGTTGAGTGCCAACTTGTATGAGCTGATATCCGGCAGGGAGTAGCGCCCGTTGGAGGCTTGCCGAACAACCAAGCGGAAATGGACCGTGTCTCCGGGGCGGTAGATAGGGCGATCGGTGTAGAGGTATGTTAAAGTACTTGATGGGTAATAGTCCACTGGTAGTTCAAAATTCCAAGGGCTGACGCCATCATTCCAATATGACATCGTAAAACCGAAATTATCCTGGCCCAGCTCACCTAGAACGGCATAGGAAGCATCATACGGGTCTTGATATGCGTCAATACGACTCTGGAATACCCCATTGATATCCGTGATCCCAGAATCCAGCATATTGCCGGCTTGATCATAAATCGTGACCGGTAAACCGGGTGCGGGAGTGTTGGTGACCAGGTCGACTGCCCAGACCAGGGCATCGCTTGGGCCGAGCTTGAGGGTGGTTTGATAGTGGCTGACCGCCAGGACGATATTCGATGGATAGCCGTAATTATCCGGCAGGGTTAAGCGCATGAAGTACAGCCCCGGTGAACGAGGCTGTCCATCGGGTGAGATGGGGATCGAAACCGTTGTGGACTGGTTGCGCGGTACTTGCGGATAGAAGGTCCAGGATTCTGCATCCGTAGGGATGAAGGTTTGACGGAAATCGTAACCATAATCCGCAAACATGGCTGCCAGATCATCGAGGGTCATGGTGCCAACGGAAAGCGGGATGGAGGAGACATTGGTCACCTGGGCAAGCAAGCCAGTATCCTGGGTGGTCAGGAACGTAGAGCCGGTATCGTAGGGGAATTGAACGGATGGTTGGAGAGGACCGCTGCGAAAATGAAGTGTATATGCCCTCCCCAAGCGGCTGCCCCACAGGTCGGTCAGATCTGGAGAGACAGTCAGGGTATAGTTGGTATCGGGTTCAAAGTTACCGTAAAAAGAGAGGGTTAATTGCTCATTATCCATCCATGAACCCAGGTTGGGGACAGGCGGATTAAAGGTGATGTGCTGATCGGCTTCTTCCTCTGCAAGACGGGAAGATAAGAATAACTGGACACCCTCGTAATTTACCGTCACACCTCCTTCAACTGGTTTACTACCGGTGATGGAAAGCTCTGGAACGGTTTCTAAGGTCAGGCGAGTTGGCTCACCGAGGGGAGTTCCGCCCAGTGCAGCTGCCTCGGCACCCAAAGTGGCTAAATAGGTGGTGTCACGAAGCAACAAGGCTGAGGGGGTAAAAGTGAAGGTGGTGAAATCGTCATTCCAGGAAGGCTGACCCGTAACGGGAAGCCCAGCGCTGGTTTGTAACAAGAAAGTAGCTTCCACGCTGGTTGAATCCATGGGGTAGCTAAAATTGAGCTGGATATTGGTATCCAGGGAGGTATTTACCTGTCCATCCAACGGTTGGGTGGAGACCAGGCGCGGCAGGGCGGTGTTGAACGACCAACCCGGGTTGGATTCCAATGGCGAACCTCCCGTGCTGGTCAGGTTGGGGTTGATGCTGACCTGATAAGTTTCTCCACCTGCCAGGGCAGGTTCAGCATAGAAGATATAGGTGCTGGTGTTGATCCACTCGCCACGCCCATCTGTAGAGGGTGTCAGGTTGAATCCGGCAGGCAGGCTGGTAGGGTCAGCACCCAGCGAGACGACCGGCTGGTTGAAGGAGGCCACGATGGCTGAGGTAGGGTCCACATCACTGGCGTCGACAGCTGGTAATTCCTGGACCAGATTCAGGTAATCGACGGTGGTATAGGAAAGTTCAATGGGTTGGAGGAGTGGCATGCCTTTGGCAGACCGGGCAGTGGTGTCGATAAGGATGGTCTGGGATGTGCCTGGTATGTAGGGGGAATCAGGGGTGAAGGTCAGGCTGGCATCGTCCAACCAGGTGAAGCTGCCGGATAGGTCTGGAACCCCTCTGATCGCAGATTCAACCGAAGGACGGTCCATAGTCTGGTTAAAGTAGAAGGTGAGCGGGGAGTCAAGCACGATCTGTGCCCCCAGGAGTGGGTCCGTTTCCACCAGGGCAGGCGGAAGGTCCGGTGGGAGGGGTGTAGGCGAAGTTGGAACTGTCTTCGTGGGTATGGGTGGTGCGGCAGTCAGCGTGGGGGTGGGAGTTTTCCGGCTGCATCCGGAAAGGAACCCAGACAGGCAAACCAGCACCAAAACGGTAGTGATGATAAGAACGACGGCTGGCTTTTTAAGCATCCGATGGGGAAAATGGGAGGAATACATCGGTTTCTCTCCTTTTGTGGAAGGGGATGGTCCTTCCTAAAAATGATTATAACATCCGCACCCTCCAGGAGCCTGGTGCGGGTAAGCGCCTCACTGAAGCGCTTGTTCCAGGTCAGCCAGAATGTCGGGCAAGTTTTCGATGCCCACCGAAAGGCGCACCAACCCATCGGTGATGCCCTGGTTCAAGCGGTCTTCACGCGGCACTGGACCATGGGTCATGCTGGCTGGGTGCTCGATGAGCGTGTCCACATTTCCCAAGGAAACAGCCAGGGTTGCCACTTGCACGCGCTCCATCAGCCGGATACCTGCCTGCATGCCACCTATTAGCTCAAAAGACATCATCCCACCATAAGCATGCATCTGGCGTTTGGCAATCTCATGACCGGGATCATCTTCCAGCCCAGGATAATGGACTGTGCTGACAGCCGGGTGGGTGGCAAGGAAGCGGGCTACCTGCAGCGTATTCTCACAATGGCGCTGCATGCGCAGCTCAAAGGTCTTGAGTCCCAGGTTCGCCAGCCAGGAATCAAACGGGCTGGGGATACCCCCCATCACCTTGAGGAATTTGTAGAGCGACATACGGATGTAATCAGGATGCGAGCTTACCACCACGCCACCAGTGAGTGCGCCATGCCCAGAGAGGAACTTGGTGGTGGAGTGAATCGCAATATCCGCACCCAGGCTGAGCGGGCGCTGGCAGTAGGGGGAGGCGAAGGTGTTATCAACCGCCAGCCAGGCACCATGTTGGTGGGCAAGCTCAGCCACCATCTTCAAGTCGACCACGGCCATGGTCGGGTTGGCAGGCGTTTCCGCATATGCCAACCGAGCGCCAGGATGGGCATTGAAGGCGGCTTCCCAACCAGCCTGACTGGTATCCTGGATCCAGGCAACCTGGATGCCAAGCGATTGAGCGATATCCTTGAGGAAGGTAAATGTAGCGGCGTAAACCGCTTGCTGGGCGATGATGGTATCGCCGGCTTTCAGGCAAGATAGAAATACAGCTGTGATGCCTGCCATGCCTGAGGCGAAGACCAACCCGGCAACCAGGCTAGCGGGGTCAGATTCCGGATGGAGGCGGATCAGGTCTATACCCTCCAGATAAGAGATCTTATTAGCCAGCTGCTCCAGGTTGGGATTGCCGAGACGGGTATAGTAATACCCGGGCTGCGTGCGAGCGACAATCCCGGCACCCGTGGCAACATCCGGGAAATTAAAAGTGGAAGTCTGGTAGATGGGGGTTACATGAGCATCGAATGAATTTGCCTCCTCCCCGATATGAGTAACCAGGGTGCTAAGGCTGTGGTTGGGTGAGAATTGGTACACTTATTGCTCCTTTTGGTCTTGCACTATCATCAAGACGATTATTAGATTTGTGACGCACGAGATGGTAAGGATGTTCCCTTCTAAAATACAGCAATCAGGCTATTGTTGTGAGGAAGAAAGACTCTATTCAAAGGCGACTTATGCGGGAACCTCACAGGGTAATTATACGTCTAAGAGCAGACCTGGCAAATACAGACAGGAGATACTCATCCAATTCTTAGCAATTTTGTCCTATTTTTTATAAAAACCTTCAGACTATTTGGTAAAATCAATCTATGCTATCCAAAACCACTTCGCATCAAAACATGGCTCACCCGATTCGTACCCCGGTTAAGCCCAATCCGATAAGCCAGGCCGTTATGGCATTGGCGCTGGGGCTTGTCATCCTGGTTGTGTTGGTTCTGCTGATCCCCAGTGGGTATGCTGCGGTTTATAAAGGGCAGATTTTCCCGGGTGTGAATGTGGCTGGCATAGACCTTTCGGGGCTGACAACGCAGGAAGCAGCAAGTTTGCTTGCCCAGAGACTGGAATATCCCCAGCGGGGAAAGATCGTCTTCCAAGAAGGGAAAAATCTGTGGACCGCAAAACCTGCAGATTTAGGTCTGTCTATGAATACCCAGACAATTGCCCTGGCAGCCTATAACCTGGGGAGGGCAGGCAAGCGTTCCGAACGCCTGGGCGATCAATGGCGTGCCTGGTCTTCTGGGGCTGATCTGGCACCATTGTTTATTTTTGACCGAGGTGTCGCAAAGAATTATCTTCAAGGGATTGCCCAACAAATTGACCGCCCAATTATTGAAGCTTCCCTGGGTGTAAACGGGGTGGAGGTGGTGGTCAATTCCGGGCAAGTTGGGCGCGCCCTGGATGTCAATGCTGCCCTGACCAGCCTGGAAACTCAACTGCACACCATGACGGATGGACTTATCCCACTTGCGGTGCAAGAGACTGCGCCGGTGATCCTGGATGCAACTGCCCAGGCTGAGCTTGCCCGACAGATCCTATCCGCACCACTTACCCTGCAGGTTCCCAATGCCCAGGAAGGCGACCCGGGACCCTGGTCCTTTGAGCCGGCTGCACTGGCGCAGATGCTGACCATCCAGCGCGTGCAGGCTGACACGGGTGAGAGTTATCAGGTTGGTTTGAATCCGGAGGCCATCAGGAACTTTCTAATGAACATTGCCCCCGGGTTTGGGCGCAATCCGCAGAATGCGCGTTTCATCTTTAATGATGACACCCGCCAACTGGACCTGCTCCAATCGGCGGTCATTGGGCGTGCCCTGGACATGGATTCCAGCCTGACGCAAATCAACCAGCAACTGCTCAAGGGACAGCACAAAATAGATTTGGTCATGCAAACCACCAACCCAGATGTGACGGATGACGCCACAGCCGAATCACTCGGGATCAGCGAGCTGGTGAATGCCCATACCTCCTATTTTTACGGTTCGAGCGCAGCGCGCATCCAAAATATCACCACGGCAGCTTCCCGCTTTCATGGCTTGTTGGTGGCACCTGGCGAATCTTTTTCCATGGCGGATGCCCTGGGGGATGTCAGCCTGGATAATGGTTACTCGGAAGCGCTGATCATCTTTGGAGACCGTACCATCAAGGGCGTGGGTGGAGGCGTGTGCCAGGTGAGCACCACCTTGTTCCGCACCGCCTTTTTTGGAGGCTACCAGATCGACGAACGCTGGTTCCATGCCTACCGGGTGGGATACTACGAGCAAACCCCCAGCGGCGGGTACGATGAAAACCTGGCCGGCCTGGATGCCACTGTGTTTGCCCCACAGGTGGACTTTCGCTTCACCAACGATACGCCATATTGGCTACTGATGGAGACGTACATCGGTGGCAGCTCACTCACCTGGAAGTTTTATTCCACCTCCGACGGCCGCACTGTGGATTGGGAGACCACTGGCTTGCAGAATATCGTCGAGCCCCCCGACCCATTATATGAAGAGAATCCTGAGCTGGCCCAGGGCGAGATCAAACAGGTGGACTGGGCAGTGGCTGGTGCAGATGTATCGGTGACCCGTCGGGTGTACCGCGATGGTGTTCTGCTCCATGAAGATGTGTTCACTACCCATTACCAACCCTGGCAGGCGAAATATCAATACGGACCCGGGACGGAAATACCCAACCCTGAGCCGACCGAAACTCCATAGCCATAAATTGATTGAATAACGCTTTAATCTGACGGTTGAAGCAGATCAGCATGCCCCTGTTCAGGATTACCAGGATGGCTGTTTTTGGGGTAGAATATTATTCCCGGTAGATTTCTGACCCCAGGCGAATGCGAGGAACTATATTTATTAGCCAAGTGGGGGTAGCTGGATGCCTGGAGGTTGGCATGCCGTGATTGATAATTTAACCAGATAGAGTCGGAGGAAATATGGTCAGTCAAGAGCTGCTTGATATCCTGCGTTGCCCAAACTGCGTGCGTGAAAAAGAAGGTTTATTGGAATATTACAAGGAAGCCTGGTTGATCTGCCAGGATTGTGGGCGTAAATACCCCATCCGGGAAGACATCCCGGTGATGCTGATTGATGAGGGTGACAAGTGGATCAACACCCCCAGTGAGGCGCTACCGGTACCTCCTCCGGGTGATTAATCGTTTTCCTGCTTTGTTATTGAATCGGCAATTATTTTAGTGGTGTGAATGGAAGATTTATCGGCTTTAATCTCCCAGCTTAGCTGTGGCGACGATGAGCAGGCGGAACAAGCGTTATCCCGCATGACCGATTGGGGGTCTGAAGCAGTGGCAGCCCTGGAGCAGAGATTATCCCATCCTGAGGCAGAGATACGCTGGTGGGCAGTACGGGCGCTGGCAGAGGTGCAGGATGAGCGCGTGCCCGGGCTGCTCGTTGGTGCCTTGTCCGATTCGGATAATGGTGTGCGCTGGTGTGCCGGGCTGGCTTTGCGCACACACCCGTCCAGCCAGGCTTCCCCAGTCCTGGTTGGAATGCTTGGCGATCAAGACGCCCTGTCCCGGCGGTTGGCTGGAGATGCGCTGGTGGCAATTGGCAGCCCGGCCGTTTTGGGGCTTTTGGAGACCATGCAAGAAAATGATGCGCTGGTGCGCCTGGAGGCCGTGCGCGCCCTAGCAAAGATTGGTGATGAGCGTGCCATCCCGGCGCTCTTTGAAGCTCTTGATGACGGATCAGCCTTGATCGAATATTGGGCTAACGAAGGATTGGAGAAGATGGGGGTGGGGATGGTGCTTTTTAAGCCGGAGTAGGGAAAATCGCAATCCAACTGGAAAGAGTTTACTTATGGGCACGATCATACCAGATATCATGCCCCTACAATACAAATCAATCAAGAAACAGGTTGAGCACTCTTTATTGACACTTGATTATTGATTGAAGGCCAGCGTGTCAACACTGGATTTTTATACTCAACCAAGCAAGGTGGGTATGCACAGTGGTCAATTTCTACCTGTTAATTGCCCATACCAGCCAGACGCCGATCATGGCTGCTCCGATGAGGAAGCGCACCACAAAAGCCGAACCCCAACCGATTGCCAACCCGCGCAGGGTTAAAAGGGCTTTTTTGAAATCTCGCTGGCGGATGTACTCAATCAGAAATACAACCAATGGTGCCGCAATTAAGCCTCCAAACGGAGGGAAGAAGATCGTGCCCAGGATACCTGCCAGTACCCCCAATACCAGTGAAGACCAGGCTGCGCCTTCCTTATGCGCCTTAGCGCTCATCAAGATGTTGTCAATCACCGCCCCGGTGATGAACAGCACCGTGATCACCGTAAACAGCACCCAGCCCAGGGTGGTGAATCCGGTTGTCACCCCGTATCCAAGCGCAGTCAGCCAGATGACCGCAATACCGGGGAAGACCGGCACGATCAACCCAAATAAGCCCACCAGCATGATGACCAGGGTGGTCCAGAAAATGGTTGTAGAAAGCCAGGCTGGCATATCTTTCTCTTACCTTCCTTCGGGAAGGATCACTTCAAGCCCGCCCATCCACGGGCGCAACACGGTTGGCACCACCACGCTGCCATCCGCCTGCTGGTAGTTCTCCAGCACGGCGATCAGGGTGCGTGGCATGCCCAGCCCCGAGCCGTTCAACGTGTGTACCAATCTCAGTTTGCCACCCTCGGTTGGGCGATATTTGATATTTGCACGGCGTGCCTGAAAATCTCCCACGTTTGAGACCGATGAGACCTCCAGCCACTCGTTACAGCCGGGTGCCCAGACCTCGATGTCGTAGGTGATACGGGCGTTGAAGCCCAGGTCACCCGTGCATAGTTGCTTGACGCGGTAGGTGAGGTCCAACTCAGCAGCAGTCTGTTCAGCATCGGCGCGCATCTTTTCAAGTAATTGGTCCGATTCCTCGGGCTTGCAGAAGATGTACATCTCCACCTTGTCAAACTGATGTCCGCGTTTGATACCACGTACGTCACGCCCGGCGCTGATTTTCTCTCGGCGAAAACAGGGTGTGTAGGCGGTGTAAGATAGCGGCAGGCTGGCTTCTTCCAGGACGTCATCCATGTGGAGCCCGGTGAGAGGTACCTCTGCTGTGGGTACCATCCACAGGTCGTCCTCCACATCATGGTACAGGTTGTCCTCGAACTTGGGCAATTGCCCAGCGCTGAACATGGTCTGTTGTTTGACCATGAAAGGGGTGTATTTCTCGGTGTAGCCCTGGCGGATGTGCAGGTCGAGCATCCAGGCGATCAGGGCGCGTTGCAGGCGTGCTCCGGCCCCGCTAAGCACGTAAAAGCGCGAGCCGGTAATCTTGACCCCCTGGTCGAAATCGATGATGCCGAGGTTTGGACCCAGGTCCCAATGCGCCTTGGGCTGGAAGTCATACTCGGGGATATTTCCCACCCCGCGCAGGACCATGTTCTCGCTGTCGTCCTTTCCATAGGGAGAACGGTTATCGGGCAGGTTGGGGATGCCTGCCAGGATGGCATTCAACTCGTCCTCAATTGTGCGCAAGGATTCGTCGAGCTGGCTGATACGCTCTCCCACCAGGCGCATAGCTTCGATCTTTGCCTGCCGCTCGGTGGGGTCCTTGGCTTTCCCGATCTCCTTGGAGACTGTATTACGCTCGGCCTTCAGACTCTCGCTCTCCTGGATAATCAGGCGGCGTTTTAGGTCCAGCTCCAGGATCTGGTCGACAGGGTTGGTCTCCATCTGGCGGTCTGCCAGGGCTTTGCGAACAAGGTTGGGCTGCTCGCGGATGATGTTGATGTCTAGCATAGATGCACCTCCAAGGCGAATAGTAAAGCCCCCTCTCCCGCAGGACGAGGGGGCTCCCGTGGTGCCACCTGCAGTTTGCCAACCCGTCTATCCGTCTTTGAGATGGGTGATTGGGTTGACCTTCAATGAGCGCTAACGGGCTGACCCGGCTCCTTTATATGGGTAGTGCACCGATTCTGCAGGAGCAATTGGACCGTTGATTGGGTCCGGCGGAGTGGATTTTACCCTGGTGCCTGCCGCCTCGCACCACCCGGCGGCTCTCTGGAAAGCGGATGGGTTATTTATCTCCGCGCTGGTTGTTAATGGATTGATTGGTGAGGATTATACATGAGGCTGGAGGGGTGTCAAGAGAGGGAGCTGGGTTGTAAATTTGCGAAATTATAGAAAACCACGAAGGTAATTAAGTAATATAAAAACCTAATTAATTTACAGATAGCTTGTGAAGTCAGGTTTTCAGGCTCTTCATTCCGCTTCAACCGCNNCNGCTTGCGGATTCACCAGCGAATAGTAGATATTCCTGCCACGCTTTTCCCCCTGGATCAGATTAGCCTCCTTGAGCACCCGCAGGTGGTGCGAGGTGGTGGATTGGGGAACATCCAGGAGCTCCACCAATTCGTCCACAGTGAACTCGCCCTTAGAAAGGAGCTTGACGATCTTGACCCGGGTCTCGTCCGCCAGCCCGTTGAACATCTGGGCAATCTCCACAACCTGACCTTCATCCATACCGGGCACCCTGGAGAAACCGGTCAGGGCCTGGCAGCAGATCTGCCCGGGGGCAAAATCGTCCGTCGTTGAGGTATAAATATTTACAAGCCTAGGCTCAATGAAGCCTGGATTGAAATCCTTTTGCACGACTACTGGAGAGGTGTTGCCATCAAGCACNGTGCGCGTCAGGCTGAGCAGGAACTCCTGTTGGCCTNCCGGAGGCAACTGGGCAAACAACTTTTCCACGAAGGCCAGGCGTTCTTCGGGTGCCGTATTTTCCAGCGCTTTGTCCAGCAGCTGGGAGATAAGAGTGGAGGTCATATTATCCATGGGTTATCCTTACCAAAAATACATCTAAAATTATCAATGTATTCTAGACATATGATATCATTGGTGGTTAAATATGTCAAGAATACGGCTATAGTATCGAAAATAATAGATTAATATGACATTCTTCCTCTTGACGCATCGAAAATAATGGATATAATAAAAAACATAAAATTTATTTCAGTAATTCAATAAATGAGCGAACAAAAAAAGAGAAGCCATTCGATGTTTTTGGATTTTATAGTATTAATGAAGATTGCTTCCCCCTCACTGCCTCGCTCGCAGACAGAGCTTGCGATGTTCCGCTCGGGGCACGGGGCATAAACAGCCTTGCAATGACACTGGAGGGGGATGTCATTGCGAGCAAGCGTTCTGAGTGAGCGCATGCAACGAGCGACACGAGTGTGAAGCAATCTCCTGCTAACAGCTAAATCATTATCGGATAAATTGAACAGTATCAAGTTAAATTCGAATAACCAAGGAGTAAAGAACATGCCAGAATCAAATGTACAAGAAAAACCTGCTGATATCCGCACCACCGTACGCCAGCACTACGGGCAAGCTGCAGCCAGCTTCCAGCCCAAAGCTTCATCCGGCTGCTGTGGCTCGAAAGACCCCGTGGACCTGACCGCCAGCAAGCTGTACCCCATCTCCGAGCTGGAGATATTGCCGGAAGATGTGACCGGGCTCTCCATGGGTTGCGGTGACCCGATAACCCTGGCCGCGTTGCAACCCGGGCAAACCGTGCTCGACCTTGGTAGCGGCGGTGGCATCGACTGCTTCATGGCGGCTAAAAAGGTGGGCGAGACGGGTCACGTGATTGGGGTGGATATGACCGCCGAGATGCTCGAGAAGGCACGTGCGAACCAGGCAAAGCTGGGTTTCACCAATGTTGAATTCCGCCTGGGGGAGATCGAGCACCTACCCGTGGCAGACAAGACGGTGGATGTGATCATCTCCAACTGCGTGGTCAATCTCTCGCCGGATAAACCGCAGGTCTTCCGAGAGGCATTCCGGGTGTTGAAACCCGGCGGAAAGCTCGCCTTGAGCGACATTGTCACCGACGGTCCCCTACCGCAAGTGGTCAAGGACANCCTGAGCGCCTGGGCAGGGTGCGTGGCCGGGGCACTGGACGTGAAGGACTACTTGAACATGCTGGAGGCAGCTGGATTTAACAATATCGAGCTCATCCCGGTCTACTTTGACCAGGAGACGGTTGACGAATACGCGAAGATCGCCGATGGAGGGTCATGCTGCCAGCCAAAACCGAAGCTGGTGATTAATGATGGGGTGGAGGTTAAGGTAATCGAGTTGGACGAAGAAACTGATTTGGGAGGCAAACCGATCCGGGAGGCTATCTTCAGCGCCAAGATCACGGCATACAAACTTTGATCAAGGGATAAAACACAAACTTCCGAAGAAGCTTATCCTTCGGAAGTTTTTTTAATTAACCAAATATTGATTTTTTTGGGCTCTGTTGACATAAACACGATTAATCCATTATTTCAGAATTCACCTTTTTTAGAGCTCCCTAAGCTGCTGCTTAAACCCCTGCAACGCCTCGATGGGTGTGGGGTCAATGCCATATAGCATGGCTAAATAATAGGCTACGTAATCACCGAAGTGCAGTGCGGTCCATTGCTGGGCGAGGGGTGTTTCTCCGGTGGCATCGTAGAAATCAGTATTCAGCCCATCGAGCATGTAGGCTTGCTTGGTCAGCTCGGTGCGTAGTAGGTTGCGCGGGTGGTAGGAAGCCGCCCGCAGGAACAGCGCCATGGTTGAGAGCATGGCTTGCTCGGGCTGAATCAGTCCGGCCAGGGCGTTGTGATCCGCTTCTGGAAGGGCTTCGAACTGGGCTACAGCTTTGGCCAGCTCGTTGACCTGGGTCTTCCAGCGGCGGGCGACCGGCTCAAGAATATCCGCCCCAAAGACCATCACCCAACGCCCGATGAGCTGCCCGGCTTGGCGCTTGGCAGGGTTTTGCACCACCGGCACATCTGACCGCAGGCTGGCTTGTTGTTTGCGCATAGCCGTGATTGTATCAGAAAGCTCACCAACCGGGTTGGGGATCAACCCCAGACGATTGAAGAGTGCCAGAAGCAACCCAAACGAATAACCCACGGCAGCGCGCGGTTGACCGCGGTGCTCAAAGGTCCACAATGGGATATCTGCAGCTCCCGCTGCCTCAGCCAATTTTCCGCCCGTGCACAGTGCCAGGATACGGCAATTGCTCTTCACCGCCAATTCAACGGCTGCCAGGGTTTCCTCGGTGTTGCCTGAGTGCGAGCTGGCGACAACCAGCGTCTCCGATCCATTCGCCCAGGCGGGAAGGGTGTAGTTACGCTGAACGAGAATGGGAACCGGGCAGAGAGGGGCGGCATAGGCGGCCAGCAGGTCAGCCCCGATGGCGGAACCGCCCATACCGGCGATGAGCACGCGTTGGATGCCCTGCCATTCAGGCAGGTTGAAGCCCAAGCCCAGCTGGTAGGCATTCTCCAACTGCCTGGGCAGGTTTTCGATCTCTGCAAGGTAGTTTTGCCTGTCAAGTTTCGGGAAGGAGGTGTGGTCGTTTAGGTCCATAACGTATGTTTAGCCTTTGAGAGAAAAAGTCAGGAATTTTTCGAGCCCTTCTTACCCTGGATTTTTAGAAGGTGCTGGTAAATCTGCCTGCGCGACCAGCCGGATGGGGCAACCAGCTGGGCTGCCAGCTGAGAGACAGGCTCGCCACGGGTAAGGTGAGTTTGCAATGCACTATTCAAGTGTTCCTCTGTCCAGCGCTCGGCCTGGAGCGGGAAGCCTGACAGCACCAGGGTAAACTCACCGCGCGGTGGGTGAACCAAAAAGTATGTCAGGGCTTCACTCAGCCTGCCGCGGAAAATCTCCTCGTGAAGCTTGGTCAGCTCACGCCCCACGGCAATCTGGCGGTCACCGAGTTTATCCTGCAGGTCTTCCAGTGAGGCAAGTATGCGGTGGGGTGCTTCCAGGAAGATCAGCGTGTAGGGCAGCTCTGAAATTTCTACCAACAGGCGTTGGCGATCACCAAGCTTGCGGGGCAAGTAGCCCAGGTACAGGAAAGAATCGGTGGGCAGACCTGAGGCTACCAGGGCTGCGATAGGTGCGCAAGCGCCCGGGATGGGGCTGATCGCGTGCCCGGCGGCGATTACTGCCCGTACCAGCTCATAACCAGGATCGTTCAGGGCTGGGGTGCCAGCATCCGAGACCAACGCCACGTCTCCCTCCTGGAGGGTTTCCAGAACGCGTTCCAGGCGCACCAGCTTGTTATGCTCGTGGTAGCTGGTACAGGGAGTGTGTATATCATAGCGCCGCAGAAGTTTTGCAGTTTGGCGGGTATCTTCAGCAGCAATCAGGCGCACTTCGCGCAGGATACGCAGGGCGCGCGCGCTGATATCCTCCAGGTTCCCAATTGGGGTGGCTACAAGATAAAGTGTGCTCATGGCAGCTCCCAGGTGAGCATATTCAGGGTCAGAGTGAAATCGTCCGGGTTCACCGCTTTCAGGAACGCCCTGCCGATCCGCCCCTCGTTGCTGGTATAGCATATATATGTTCCCTCTGACAGGCTCTCCACCGCAATCGGGGCAGAACTCATGCTGGCAGACTGGCAATCCGCCAGATTGGGCTCCAGGCTGGCATAGATACCAAGTGTAGCCCCATCATTGGGAACCAGCCAGTGATAATTATTAGCCTCCAGCTGGTAAACCAGATCTGCATCCCCCGCATTCAAGACAAGCGTATCCAAGTCGATGCTATCTCCTGGAGCTGGTGATAGCTCACCGCTCGCATGGACTGGTGGTGGGGTGGGGGAGGGAGATTGGGTGACAGCCGGTGTGGCGGTGAGGCTGGGTGCAACAGTGGCGGTATTGGAAGGATTCTCAGGGACGATGATGCGCACCCAGAAAGGTGAATCGCCATTAGGACCGATGCCGAACATTACCCCGCTTGGGTTGCTCAATTTCCAATTTCCCTGGTAGGTACCGGCTGAGCTTGGAGCGACCATTTCGATCGAAATCTCTACACTCAGAGAGGGAAGGACATTTTCCTGGAGAGCAACTGCCTCAGGAGCTTCCATACGGTCGCCGTAGAAAAAGCGAGCTGAATAGGAGGGTGTCCAGGTGCATGAACCAATGTTGACCAGCTTCCAGGTTTTTATAAAACTCTGCCCAGGTGAAATAATGGTGTTATCGGGAATGGTGACGTCGATCGGGTTGCCTGCTGCAGCCCTGTCACACAATACCTGGGGCTGGCTGGTCTGAGTAATGCCCGTGGGAATAACGGTTGTTACTGGTGAAGGCAGGGGCGTGGAGGGTATTTGGGTCAGCCTTACTGTAGGAGGTGGGGTAATCGTCGGTAGGGGAGTGGCAAACGTGCTGGTTTGCTGAGTGGTTTGCATGACTTCGAAGGTCTGGTATGCCATAGTCAGGTCGGGCGTGGGAGTGTTTTCCAGTAGATCCCTGCCAGAAATTCGTGTGATCAGCTGCCAGAGTAGAAAAATGATCCCGGCGGCCACTGCCAGCCAGACAAAGGCTGTCAGCAAGGTGAAGCGGAGAGGCATGCGCTTTGTGCTAGCCATAGATGTGTGCCACTAGTTATGCATCCCCAGGCGGTTTGCCAGGATGCCCGCAATCTCACGAGCAGCCAACGGGCGCGCAGCCTGGTAACAGGCTTCGGCTATCTGCAGGCGCTGCTGTGGGTGGGTGATCCACGATTTTATCCCATGGATGATATCATCAGTTGCAGGAGCCCATATGCCAACACCTTCGGAGATGACGAAATCCACGTTGCCATCTTCCTGGCCTGGCAGGCGGCTGTAAAGGATCATGGGAAGGCCGGCAATGAGCGCTTCGCTGATCGTTCCCGGTCCAGCTTTGGTTAAAAGGATATCGGCGGCGCGCATAAAATCTGGCATCTCGTGCACGAAACCATAGATCACAGTTGGTATGGGCCACTGGCGTGCGAGCAGGTGTTCCATTAGTGTTGCATTGCGACCAGCCACCACTACCAGGGTGATGGGGAGGTTTGCCCTGGCGATCGCCAGAGCGTTTTTCTCCAGGGGTCCCATGCCCTCCCCTCCTCCAACGAGTAAAATCACAGGTCGGTCTTGCGGCCAACCCAGCTGCTGGCGAAGAAAATGTTTATCACCGGTTGGCTGGCAAAAGCGGTCTGCCACCGGCAAGCCCACAACCTTCAATTGCTCGGGTTTCAAATTGGCCAGCAAGCCGCGTTGACGGGCATCCTCCGTGGGTACCAGGCATAAATCCACGTTTTTCCCATACCACAGGGCATGGGTCGTTACCAGGTCGGTGACGACCGTAATAAAAGGAGGGTGGTGTTTCCCCAGGGCATGCAGGAAGGGATCATTCGCTAATGGATGAACAGAAATGATCATGTCAGCTGGATTTTGATCAATCAACTTGTGCAGACTACGCCTGATATACGGGTAGGCACTTTCTACGATCAGCCTGGCACGACGGCTGCCATTGCTTAGTTTGTAACCCACCTTCCATACTTCGGGGAAGCGCAGCATGTAAGGGTACCATTTAGGCAGATAGTTAAATGGGCGTGGGGCAAAATCCGCAAGGATGTCGACCATTTGGGTAGTAATGCGATCGCCAAATTCTAGCTGAAGGGCTTCAATGATGGCTTCTGCAGCACTGCGGTGACCCCCGCCAGTATCTGAAAACAGGAACAGGATATGAGGATGTTTCGGTGAGAGATCATCCATTGGGGGAGGTTGGCGTATCAGGGTGTGGAGAGATGGACTTCACCCTGCGGGCGAGCTGGCGCCTGGGTAAGAGAACTCGCCGCCCGCAATTCTGGCATTCCAAACCAATATCTGCACCCAGCCGGACTACTCTCCATTCATAGCCTCCGCAGGGGTGCGGTTTACGCAAACGAAGGACATCATCCAGCTGTAAATCAGGCAGCATGGGGGCATTATAACACGCAGCCGTAGCAGGCTTGGATGGTATAATCTTTGCTAAGGAGACCTCCACTCGTGTCTAGCTTTCTACCCTCCCCGTCTGAACTGATCATTTTTGGCATTATTTTACTAACCGCATTCCCGGTGCATGAATTCTCGCATGCCTGGGTTGCCGATCGTTTTGGAGATACCACTCCACGCGTTAATGGCCGCCTGACGCTCAACCCACTGGCGCACCTTGACCCGATTGGATCACTGATGATGATCATCGCTGGTTTCGGGTGGGCAAAACCCGTCCCGATCAACCCTTATGTACTACAGCGGCATTCACGGTCTGCAACCATGTGGGTGTCCATTGCCGGCCCAGGTTCAAATTTTATCATGGCAATTCTTGCTGCAATTCCTTTCCGGTTGGGGCTTGTTTCCGTAGCTGCGATCAGTCAGCCAGCAGGTTCAGTTATCCCGAGCTTCTCCTGGTTTCTTTTTATGTTCATATATGTAAATTTATGGTTGATGTTATTCAACCTGATCCCATTGTTCCCGTTGGATGGAGAGAAGGTCCTGGATTATTTACTGCCCCCATCTGCAGCGCGTGTCCTGGAAACCATCCGCCCCTATGGTCCAATGTTACTGATGGTACTGATCATTTTGCCATCCTTTGTGGGTTTTAATTTTATGGGAAATGTAATCCAGCCGGCGGTAAACGCAATCCTGCGGTTGCTGCTTGGTGTGTAAAAGTTGTGCGCATCCTTTACCGTGTGCGCCAGTTCTGGCGCATGGTATTCGAAAAACCCGATGCTTCCGAACTTGAGCAGGTGCAGGCAATATTAAGTGCGGAGCAAATGGTATTATTTATGGAAATGCAACCCGGCGAGAAGAATCATGCCCTGACGATGTACCACAGNTTGGTAGAGCAGGATGAAAATAACCCCGACCTGCTCGTGGCAGCATTATTGCATGATGTGGGCAAAACTCGATACACCCTAAATCTATTGGAACGGGCGATGGTTGTCCTGGCAAGGGCAGCCATAGCGGGGCAAGCGCGCCAGTGGGGAAACCCACCTCAAAACGCATGGGAAGCGTTGCCTGGTTGGCAGAAACCATTCGTTGTGGCAGAGCAGCATGCTGCGTGGGGAGTTGAGCTGGCACACGATACTGGGATAAGCGCCCTTACCGAAACCCTAATCCGGAATCACCATCACCCCAAGGCGCAGTTACCAGGTGATGAGAAAAACCTGCTAAATAAACTGTGGGTTGTGGATAATGAAAGCTAGCTGAGGTGAAATATGGCAGTTCAAATCACTATCATTGGTACAGGGCAAATTGGCGCTTCCATGGGCTTAGCCCTGGCAGAACACAAGGATTTGTTTTTTCGAGTGGGGCATGACAAGGATATCAGGGTTGCGAACCGGGCAAAGGACCTGGGCGCATTCGACCGCGTGGATGGCAATTTACCAAACTCAGTGGTCGATTCAGCGGTGATTGTCCTGGCGCTGCCCTTAGACCAGATCCGGGAAACCTTGAAATTCATCATCCCAGATCTACGGGAAGACACGGTAATCATGGATACTGCCCCAGTGAAAAGTGAGGTGATGGTGTGGTTTAAAGAGCTGCTGCCTTCCAATCGTTATTACATCGGATTAGCGCCCGTGATCAACCCAGCTTATCTGGAAACGATGGACAGTGGAGTCGAGGCTGCCCACGCAGACTTGTTCAAAAATGGCATGATGGCGATTTTATCCCCCCAGGGTGTGCCTTCAGATGCCATAAAATTGGCAACAGATTTCAGCCACCTGCTGGGAGCTGAGCATTTATTTATGGATCCAGTCGAGCTGGACAGCATGATGGCAGCTACCCACACCTTGCCCCAATTACTCGCTGTGCTTCTGTTAAATACAACCGTTGATCAACCCGGCTGGTATGAAGCACGCAAGCTGGCTGGGCGCCCCTATGCTGCAGCCACCAGCGCAGCCGGGCAATTTGGGGAGGTTGGTTCCCTCGCCAGCCAGGCTGTATCTTCACAAGAGCAGCTGGTGAGGTGGATCGATATATTGATGGAAAATTTATACACAATGCGGCAGCAGATTTCTGCCAAAGATTCGGAAGCGCTGCTCAAGGAGCTTTCTCACGCCAGGCTTGGGCGTGAGAAATGGCTGAGGGAAAGGAGCACGGCCAATTGGGCAGCAACCGAACATGCCCCGAATGTTGAGCTTCCAACCTCCAAACAGGTGTTCTCCCGCATGTTCACCTTTGGCGGTGGGCGTAAACCGAAACCACCGAAATAAAAAACAACTCAGTACTTTTTCATTTCAGTTATCAGGAGGCGCAGCATGTCCAATAAACTTCAATGGATCCAGGATGAGATCCAAAAACTGAAAGATGATGGTTTGTATAACCGCATCCGCACGCTCAGCTCACCCCAGGGCGCGTGGCTGGTTGTGGATGGCAAACGGGTGTTAAACTTTTGCTCGAACAATTATTTAGGAATGGCCAACCACCCGCGAATCATCCAGGCTACCCAGGAAGCGGTGAAGAAATACGGTGTGGGTCCAGCTGCAGTGCGGTCAATTGCTGGTACGATGGACCTGCACCTGGAGTTGGAACGCCGCCTGGCTGCTTTTAAGGGCGTGGAAGCCGCGATTACATTCCAATCCGGCTTTACCGCCAATATTGGCACCATTCCTGCCCTGGTGGGCAAGGACGATGCAGTCTTCTCTGATGAGCTCAATCATGCCAGTATCATTGATGGCTGCCGGCTCTCGGGTGCNAAGATCATTCGCTATTCGCACTGCAACCCACAGGACCTGGAACGTGTCTTGATCGAAGAGCGCGAAAAGTTCCCCCGGGCAATGGTCATCACGGACGGAGTTTTCAGCATGGACGGTGATATCGCTCCATTNGATAAAATCTATGAAGTCGTCCAAAATTACAATGCCATCCTGATGGTGGATGATGCACATGGNGAAGGTGTGATTGGTAAAGGTGGACGGGGCATTGTGGATCATTTTGGCCTGCATGGCAAGGTAGANGTCGAGGTGGGGACGCTCTCTAAGGCATTCGGTGTGGTCGGAGGTGTATCGGCGGGCAACCCGGTGGTGGTCGAATGGCTGCGCCAGCGTGGACGTCCATTCCTGTTTTCCTCCGCCATGACCGTCCCAGATGTGGCTGCCTGCTTGGCAGCAGTTGATATCCTGGAGGAGTCCACCGAGCTGGTGGATAAACTGTGGGAAAACGCACGTTATTTTAAGACCGAGATGCGTCGCTTAGGCTTTGACACCGGATTAAGCACCACCCCTATTACCCCCATCATGCTCGGAGAAGCTCCGCTTGCCCAGCAGTTCAGCCGCGAGCTGTTCGAGAACGGATTGTTTGCCATGGCGATTGGCTTCCCTACCGTTCCCAAGGATAAGGCACGCATCCGGGTGATGATCTCTGCCGCGCATGCCAGGGAAGACCTGGATAAGGGCTTGGAAATCTTCACATCGGTGGGTCGCAAGTTGGGTGTTATTCAATAATTGAAAATTAAATTTTAACGTCGTAGAGGCGCAGCAACGCTGCGCCTCTACCATTAAGTATTCATTAAATATGTTAGTTTATTTCTAATTAAAAAGGCTGTAGGGGCACGATCATCTTCAAGGATAATGCATCCTTTCAGATGTTCAATATCGTACCCCTACAGAACTATACATCATATGATCAAGCCCTTATTCCTTGAATGGGTCAAAAGCCGGGTTCGTGCCAGCCCAGATACAGCTTGCCCGTCCGTCCAGGTTGCAGGTGAAACCGTGTGAGCAGCGGTGAGCCAGGATGCGTGCCGGTTGATCGGGCATGATATCTGGCGGGTAGACAATCTGAGCTTGCAAGCCTACCTGCTGGTCCACATGTTGGCAATATTGAATTTTTAGAGTCTCCCAGGTTTTCTCGGTCATTGGCATACTCCGTTCGAGGCTAGTATACCTTGAACTTTAACTCCGGCAAAGAGTAATCCATAATAATGCGTTGCAATTAATTGCCTGGAAAGCTGCTCATGATCAAATTAATCATATCGCTTGTAATGGAATCCTGTTGTATAATCTTATGATTAATAGCGGTTGATCCTTGTACTGCCAAATGGGAAGGAGGTGGATTTTAAGAATACCACTAATGGTCGTATTTTCGTTTGAATCAATTGTACCTAATTCTAAAGGAGAAGAGAAAGATGAAACACAACAAGTTATATATTCTGGTGGCGGGCATGGTGCTATTCAGTATGATCCTGGCAGCTTGTGCCACAGAGGCAACCCCCACTGAGGTGGTTATTGAACCACCTGCAACCGATGTGCCGGTAGTTGCGACTGAAGTTCCACCCACTGTAGTGCCACCGACCGAAGCGCCACCTGCCTTCGAGGGTCTCTCGTTGAGCGCACCAGATTGTGATTATGGTGGCTTGATAAAGAGTATCGAAGCTGTTGATGCGTTAACCGTCAAGGTCAGCTTGTGCAGTCCTGACCCATCCTTCCTGCAGAAGGTTGCCTTCGCAGCCTTCCCGGTTTATTCTGCTGAATACTTGGAGCAAACCGGAGGAACAGGTGCTTTACTGGATACCCCGGTTGGCACTGGTCCGTATATGGTGGGAGAATGGAAGAAAGGCGATGAGCTGGTCTTAGTCCAGAACTCCACTTATTGGGGAGATCCCGCCAAGACCCCCACGCTGGTCTTCCGCTGGAGCTCTGAAGCTGCCCAGCGTTTGCTGGAACTGCAATCGGGCACCGTCGATGGGATTGATAACATCGGCACGGCAGATTTCGAGGTCGTAGCGAATGATCCAAACCTGCAGAAGCTCGATCGTCCGGCACTCAACATCTTTTATGTCGGCATGAACAATACTTTCACACCTTTTGATAATGAGCAAGTACGCCAGGCGATCGCCATGGGTATTGACCGACAGCGCTTAGTGGATAACTTCTTCCCTGTTGGATCTGAAGTGGCGTCTCACTTCACCCCCTGTGCAGTGACCAATGCCTGCGCAGGTGAGGCATGGTATGAGTTTGATCCTGTCAAGGCCAAGGAAATGTTAGCTGAAGCAGGCTACGCAGATGGTTTCGATACCACCATCACCTACCGCGATGTGGTGCGCGGCTACCTGCCGCAGCCTGGTGTGGTAGCGCAGGATATCCAGGCACAGCTCAAGGAAAACCTGAACATTAATGCTGAGATCGTAGTGATGGAGTCTGGTGCCTTCCTGGATGCAACCGCGGCTGGCGAAGTTGGCGGCTTGCACTTGCTGGGTTGGACGGGTGACTACCCGGATATGACCAACTTCATGGATTACCACTTTGGCGCGGGAGCATCACAGCAATTCGGCACCAAGTGGGATGACATCACCACGAACCTGACCGAGGGTGCCAAGTTGGCAGACAGTGCTGCGCGCGAACCTTTCTATGCTAATGCCAACAACGCCATCAAGCAACACGTACCGATGTTACCCATCTCGCATGGTGGTTCGGCGGTAGCCTATAAAGCCACGGTCCAGAATGCCAACGTCAGTGCATTGGGCAACGAGTACTTCCCTCCGGTTTCTATCGAGGGACAGGACACCTTTGTCTGGATGCAGAACGCTGAGCCAATTTCATTGTACTGTGGCGATGAAACCGATGGTGAGAGCATCCGAGCCTGTATTCAGGTACAGGAAGGATTGTATCGCTACACTGTTGGTGCTACAACCGTTGAACCTGCGCTTGCCACTTCTTGTGAGCCGAACGCAGACCTCACCGAGTGGACCTGCACCCTTCGCGAAGGTGTGACCTTCTCGGATGGCACAACCTTCGATGCCAATGACGTGGCTGCCTCCTATATCATGCAGTGGGATGCATCCAGTCCTTTGCATGTTGGTCGCTCGGGAGTATTCGAGTACTTCAATGCACTATGGGGTGCTTTCCTGAATGCACCAACAGGATAATTAAAGAATAACCCTTGTTTCAATTCTCCCCGGTGGGGTTACTATCTCCACCGGGGGTTTTCTAAAAAAATGTTAACTTTCATCCTGCGGCGCATCTTATCCAGCATACCCGTCCTGTTTGGGATACTGGTAGTCACCTTTATCCTTGCCCGAGCATTGGGTGATCCATGCCGTGCCATGCTGGGTGAAAAAGCTACCCCAGCGGTGTGCGCCGAGTTTAATCGTCGCTATGGATTCGATCAACCGATCTTGACCCAGTTTGTGACCTATATGGGTCAGATTGCAAGTGGTGATTTTGGAGTGTCAATCCGATACGGTAGGCCTGTGACAGAAATGATGATCGAGCGCTTGCCAACCACCCTGGAATTAGCCTTTGCAGCCATGTTATTTGCTGTGCTTCTGGGCATACCGCTGGGGATCATCTCAGCCGTACGCCAGAACTCCTCCATCGATATCGGTACAATGCTGGTGGCAAATATTGGCATCTCCATGCCTGTGTTCTGGCTGGGTTTAATGTTAGCGTATCTGTTTGCCTTGGTATTGAAAGGCACACCATTCCAATTACCACCCTCTGGCCGGCTCAGCCCCGGCATGTCACCTGATCCATTTTTTGTTGTGTGGGGGCTGAAAACCACTTCACAAGGTTTGACAAGCGTCTTTGAATTTATCAGCCGGTTCAATATGCTGAATGCCATCCTGATCTGGCGTTGGGATGTATTTTTAGATGCGGTAAAACACATCATTTTGCCGGCAATCGCGGTGGGTACGATCCCACTGGCGCTGATCGCGCGGATGACCCGTTCCAGCATGCTGGACGTCTTGGGGACCGATTATATCCGTACGGCGCGTGCCAAGGGTGCCTCGCGTTATTCTCAAGTGATGAAACATGCCTTGCGCAATGCGCTTTTACCTCTGGTGACGATCATCGGGCTATCCCTGGGCAGTTTATTGGCNGGGGCAGTGCTCACAGAAACGATCTTTAACCTATCGGGTGTGGGNAAAATTCTATATGACGCCATCACNGCNCGCGATTACATCATCGTCCAATCCTTCACTGTAGTCATTGCTGTCTTCTTTGTGATCTTGAATCTCATTGTTGATATATCTTATATCTACCTTGACCCACGCGTCCGGCTGGATTAATCAGAATGAGTGAGATTGCTGAAAACGCCCCTACCAGCAAGGTGGTTAATTTACAGGCAGAGAAGTTAATCTCTGATAAGCCTGTTTCCCTATGGGGGACTGCCCGGCGGCGCTTATTCAAACGAAAATCAGCCATCTTGGGTATGGTTGTTCTGAGTATATTGGTGTTTATCGCCATCTTTGCCCCCTGGTTAGCGCCATATGACCCTCAGCAGGTGCTGATTGGAGTGGAAAAAGTTAAAGCGCGCCAGGCACCCTGCATCCATCTATTGGGTTGCCCTGCAGACCAACCCCAGCATCTGATGGGGATTGATGGGAATGTACGCGATGAGTTCAGCCGGGTTTTATATGGAGCCAGGTTAAGCCTGATCATCGGTTTTACCACGGTAAGCTTTGCAATTATTATCGGAACAACCATTGGGGCATTGGCGGGCTATTTGGGAGGTGCAGTGGACAATGTGCTCATGCGTTTCATGGATGTACTGCTGGCGTTTCCATCCCTGCTTTTAGCCATTGCTCTCGTGACCAGCCTGGGGCCGGGGTTGACAAACGCGTTGTTAGCGATCGGTATCGTCTCCATCCCTGCTTTTGCACGCGTGACCCGCTCCGCGATCCTGACTACGCGCGAAATGGAATTTGTAGCTGCCTCACGTGCCCTGGGTGGNAGCACCTCCTATATCTTGTTTCAGCGAATTTTACCNAACTCGTTGACACCTTTGATCGTGATTGGAACATTAGGTATTGCGACTGCAATCCTGGATGCAGCCGCCCTATCTTTCCTCGGCCTGGGCGCACAGCCGCCCACACCGGAATGGGGGTCAATGTTGAGTGCGGAACGCAACCAGGTTTTCACTGCCCCATATCTGGTGGTCTACCCAGGGCTATTCATCATGCTGGTGGTGCTATCATTCAATCTATTGGGTGATGGCTTACGCGATGCACTCGACCCCCGTCTGGCGATGAAAAGCAGGTAACAAGACAATCTGTAAATAATAAAACAGCATAGGATTTATTGATTTGGATTTTCTTCGCAAAAAGATTATGCCGTGCCCTTTGGCATACAGCTGTAGGCACAGAATGAATTTACCCCAGGTGGGTAAATAAAACCGCATTTGTCAGCCTGAAAATAGATGAAATAGGGGATTTGTGAACAGTGTCCCGAAATTTTTTTCACCTTTGTAAAAATCCACGAGCGCACCGTTGGATTTTTTGGTGTTGGATGGGTGGTGGTACAAATCCTTATGAACAGCTGGTTTGTTTATTCACTGCCTGGTTGGCAGAACTCATTGACCAACAGGAGTTGTCCATCAGGGGAACGTTCAGCCATCAGGTATGGATCTGCTGAAATTTCCTCGCAAACTTGCTGACGATAATAAGGATTGTTACTGACAATCTTTGCCAATTCTTGCGCATGATCATGCTCGCCTGAATAGGCGTAAGCTTCAATGAAAGGCATCCACTCAATACTGTCATGCGGTTGAAGATTCNACAGGTCTGCCTCCTGCCCCAAGCGAACAATTTCATCCCAATCGCCACGCTGTCGAGCAAGATCCGCTTTTTCATAGTAATAGCACCAAGCATGGGCAGGCTCTTTTCCAAAGATGGATTCAGGCGGTTGTGACATTGGCTCATCGACCATGATCCGATTGATATGCGAATAAGGTGAAATGAGCGAGATTGCTGAACGGGTTTGATCGGACAATTCCAGGCTGTTCCCATCCAGAGCATGAACGCAAATGGTCTCATTTGGCATGGAAAGAACCAGTAACTTAGAAAAGTCTATTTCCGAAATAAAACTTCGCCTTTCAATCTTCTGTTTGGCTTGGGTTATTACAGCATTCAAATTGATATTATGCAGTGTTGCTGCATTTAGATTCAACTTTGTTTTCGTTTGGTAGGGAAGCGTGGGGTAATAAATTAGATTTGCCGGTCCCCAGACAAAATAATCTTCAGCAATGCCAGTATTCGCATATTCTGCCATTAGTACCGTGCCGGGAGCAATGTTGGGTGCACGCCATGAGACTTGCCACCAAAAATCACGCATAACCTTCCACCGATCCACATAGTTCAGCCCATTACCGATATGAGTCATCGTGGCTATTATTACCAAGCTCACCACAATCCAGTTTTTTAACNGGCTCTTGCCCATTGCCACCAGGCATCCTCCAAGAATAAAGATCNCCCCGATGGAGGGAGGCAGGCTAAAACGGCTAAATCCATTAAATATTACCTGGCGATTCGTAAAACTTATCGGGACAAGCGCTAACACAGCAGCTAATAATCCGATTAGAATCATATCCCAAGCAACATGAGGCTGGTTGGATCGCTGAGATTCGTCAATGGGCTTATCCTTGATCAAGGATAGTCCAAACCAGACGATTCCCCCAGCAAGAACAGCCAGACAAATTTCAAGGAGAAGCGGTTTCAATTGATCAACAAATGCATATTGATAAAAGGGTTCTGCCCAGGCAATGAAAATGACATTCAACAGGTCTTGAAACAGGTTGATAAACAGACCCATCAAGCGCTTTATGGGGTTTTCCAAGATATAGGCGAACATGGAATCGACGTTCACGGTCTGGCGTTGAACCTGAAATACTTGGGTGAGCC
>Ga0031656_10000009_pt1 | contig 44679 bp, 46 predicted proteins | sample FrelakmetDIP11DI_FD_55080 | JGI IMG/M metagenome (GOLD analysis project Ga0031656, IMG submission 55080) | Freshwater lake sediment microbial communities from the University of Notre Dame, USA, for methane emissions studies - DIP11 DI | ecosystem: Environmental > Aquatic > Freshwater > Lake >... | reverse complement strand
TCGGTCGCCGATTGCGGATTGCAGCCGCCGATCAACCGTTGATACGAACAAACGCAGAAAGCCCAGCGCCGCAGCAGGTGCACGCTTCATTGTCTTTGCCTCTTGATTAGTTGCGGCTGAGTGGCGACTCCCTCTTATCGGCAGAACTTCCCTTCCGCACGACTCCCTCTATTCGGTGCTTGTTAGTGACTTATCTTCGGCACCTGGTCGCGCACATGAGCACAGATCTTCTGGCGATGTCAACGAGATTCGCCGAACTGGCTTGCAGATTTCTTTAGCAGTTGCGAATCGCTCCTATCGCCAGCAGCGCACCGCAACAATATCAGCGCTATTTGTAAAGGATCTCGACGCTTCGGCGCGCGCGAACGACGACACGCCGCGGCTGCCGACTCCACAGCTGCGCAACGCGTCGACAGGTGACCACTGAGTGCGACTCGTCGTTCAGTGAACGATTGCAGAGACGTCCCGCGATCTGATCCTCACTGTCCGCGGATACACGTGACTGTTCCGCGCGAGCCCAAGTTCGTTATGCGCATTCTCGAGTACGGCGCGGACGTCGAAGTACTTGCGCCGGCGTCACTGCGCACCGCCGTGGCAGTTGCGCACGCCTCGGCGGCAACAAAGGATCGTTGCTGCCAAGACTGCGCCAAATGCCGTTTTCGAGGTGTTTTTGGGGTGAATTTTTCGGCCTTGAATCGGGCCGAAATTCCTATTTTTATAGGCTTTTTCGCGTTGGCGCCCCGGGCCGGAGTTGAACCGACGACCTACCGCTTAGGAGGCGGTTGCTCTATCCACTGAGCTACCGGGGCGTGTACCGGCCGGGGAATTGGTGGAGCGGAAGGGGATCGAACCCTCGACCTTCGCATTGCGAACGCGACGCTCTCCCAGCTGAGCTACCGCCCCACGCGAGGGCGCGATTGTAGCACCGGGCCTGCGACCCGCAACCGCGATGCGAGCGCGGCGCTATGATGCCGTGATGGGTATCAAGATCCGTGACGCNCGCATCGACGATGCCGGCTTCCTTGCAGCCGGAAACGTCGCAATGGCACTCGAGGCCGAGCACAAGCAACTCGATCCTGCAATCGTCGCGCGCGGCGTGCAAGCCGCGCTCGAGGATCCCGCGAAGGGCCGCTACTTCGTCGCGGAACTGGCGGATGAGCGCGTCGGCCAGCTGATGATCACCGACGAGTGGAGCGACTGGCGCAACGGCCGTTTCTGGTGGATCCAGAGCGTCTACGTGCTGCCGACCGCAAGGCGCTCGGGCGTGTTCCGCGCCCTGTTCCGCCACGTCGAGCAACTCGCGCGTTCGGACGCGGGCGTTTGCGGCATCCGCCTGTACGTCGAGCGCGAAAACGTCCGGGCTCAGGCGACGTATAGTCACTGCGGTCTCGAGGANGGCGGCTACGTCGTCATGGAGGCGGATTACTCGGGCGCCGTGCGCGCCGCAGGAGAACACGACCATGCTGGCTAATGGCACGAAGGCCCCGGAGTTCGATCTGCCCGACCAGGACGGCCGGCGGCACACCTTGAAGACGTTGCTGGCCGAAGGTCCGGTGATCCTCTACTTCTACCCTGCCGACTTCACGCCCGGCTGCACCAAGGAAGCCTGCAGCTTCCGCGACCTGCACCAGGAACTGATGAAAGCGAAGCTGCGGGTGGTCGGCGTGAGCCCGCAGGACGTGGACTCGCACCGGCGCTTCGCCGATACCCACGATCTCAATTTCCCGCTGCTCGCGGACCCGGACAAGAAAGTCGTCAAGGCGTATGACCTCGACGGACCGCTCGGCTTCGGCGTGCGCCGCGGTACCTACCTGATCGATCGTGACGGCCGCATCGTCGACTCGGTGCTCGCTGATCTGCGCATAGGCGCTCACGAGGCGTTCGTGCGTGCGGCGATCAAGTCAGGGGCAAAAAAGTCCTGACAATTCTGTTTGTTGCGCCTTCTATCGAGAACCCTTGTCACCTGCTGGCCGGGGCTCCGGCACCGGCCCGTAGTGCAGCTTCATCAGACGCGGATCGCCGAGGCTCGGCAGGGTGACGACAACCACCACCGAGTGGTCGGCCTCATCAATCGCCAGTGGCGCGCCGCCGAGCCGTCGAGCCAGGCCCTGCAGTTGGGCGGTTCCTCCCACTACCGCCACGGTGGATCCGCGATGCTCGTCAAGGACGCGCTTGGCCAAGCGTGGCCAGTCCGCGTTACCGAGCAGGTTGATCGGCACCTTGAACTGGTTCGCAACGGAAGCGGCGGTCTGCTGGGAGCGGCGCAGGTCCGCGGAGTACAGGTACTCCACTGCGCTGCCGGCGAGTGCGTCCTCGAGAAACGGGCCCAGGCGACGTGCGCGCGCCTCGCCCGCGGGACTCAGATCCGGATCCCCGGTCTCAGAGACTGCGGACTCGGCGTGCCGCACGAGGATGATCACCGTCGTGCTCGCCCGAAGGCTCAACGCGAATACGGTTGCGCCTGCCACCAGCAGCACCAGCAGCGGCGCCAGCACCGGTGCGAGCTGCGGCCGGCGTCGCCGCCGGGTCTCCGGGTCGATCATCGGCGGATCATAGCGCCGGTCACAGGGGCCGGCGAAAAGTTGCGAACGCTTGCGTCGCGGTCTCTTGGAGCGAGCCGTCGTCCCTGCGCCGAATGAACAGCGCCGCGAGGTTCCGTCGCTCCGCCAGTTCGAGTCCCTGCTCGGGACCGAGCACCATCAGCGCGGTGGCCCATGCGTCGGCTTCGGCCGCGCTGGAGTGGATCACCGTGACCGAGGCGAGGCCGTGGCTCACCGGCATGCCGCTGCGCGGATCGATGGTGTGGGAGATCCGCTGCCCTTCGACATCGCGGAATTCACGATAGTCGCCCGACGTCGACACCGCGAAGCCATCCAGTTCGACGATCGCGTAGGGGCGCCGCTCGCCGGGCACCGGGAACTCCACGGCGATGCGCCATGGTCGACCGGCGCGGTTGCGACCCTTGGCACGTACTTCGCCCCCAAGCTCCACGAGATAGTTCTTTGCACCCAGTAGTTCGAGCCGGGACGCGACGAGGTCGACAGCGAGGCCGGGCACGACGCCGTCGAGGTCCACGTGGACCATCGGCTCGACCTTGCGCAGCGAGGGTGGGTCCTGGCGCAGTTCGAGTTTCAGGTAACCGACCGCTCGTTTCAGCTGCTCGAGTTCCTCATGGGAGGGCGGTGTGCCGGGATTGGCCGCGCCGGCGCCGAATCCCCAGGCCCGAACGATCGGCGCGACCGTGATATCAAAGGCGCCGCCCGTCTCGCGGCTTACGGCTTGCGAGACCGAGAGCAGCCCGACCAGGACGTCGGACGCCGGCACCCAGGCGGTCCCCTGCCCGGCATTGAACCGTGAGATTTCGCTGTCCGGCCTCCAGGTCGACAGGTGTCTATCGACTTCAGCGAACACTTCGTCCACGGCTCGCTGCAGGTCGGCGCGCCCGATCTCATGCGGATGCTGCGCGACGACGACCTCGTAGGTCGTACCCATCGTGCGGCCTGAAATGCGCTCAACTCGCGACGAGCCGCAACCACAGAGCCCGAGCAACAGCAGCGTCCCAGCGAGCGCACGAATCACGTGGCGAGGGGAGCGGGCGAAATCGACGCCCCAGCGGCGGGGCGTCGCTCGATGCCTGGCGGAGAGGGTGGGATTCGAACCCACGTACACCCGTGAAGATGTAACTGGAATTCCAGTCCAGCGCCTTCGACCACTCGGCCACCTCTCCGGCGCATCGGAAGGCGCGCAAGCGTACACGCCACGCCGAACGACGGCTAGCCCGGGCGCCCGAAAAAGCCGATGCCTCGCGCGGGCGCGAGTGACGTCCGAACCGCCGCCACTCAGTCGACCTGCACTCCGGCCGCGTGCATGGCCGCGAGCACCTGCGGCTCGAGGCCGACGCTGAGCGGCGTGAGTGGCAGGCGGATACCGGGCCCAATCAGCCCGAGGCGCCGCACCGCCCACTTGACGGGAATCGGGTTCGGCTCCAGGAACAAGGCGCGATGGAGGGGCATCAGGCGCTCGTTCGCGGCCGCGGCCTCGTCGTGCCGCCCCGCGATGGCCGCGACGCACATCTGGTGCATCGCTCGCGGCGCCACGTTGGCGGTGACCGAAATCACCCCGCGGGCGCCGACCCGCATCAGGGCGGCGGCGGTCGGATCATCGCCACTCAACACCACGAACCCGCGACGTGCCTGTCCGAGCACCGCGACGCCGCGCGTGACGTCACCCGTCGCCTCCTTTACCGCGACGATGCGCGGGTGCCGGGACAGCCGCGCGATGGTGTCCGGCAACATGTCGCAGGCGGTACGCCCGGGCACGTTGTAGAGCACGACCGGGATGTCAACCGCGTCGGCGATTGCGGTGAAGTGACGAACGAGGCCTTCCTGCGTGGGACGGTTGTAGTAAGGCGTGACGATCAGAAGTCCGTCCGCCCCGGCCTGCTGCGCCGCGAGCGACAGCGCGACACTGTGCGCGGTGGAGTTGCTGCCCGAGCCCGCGATTACCGGCATCCTGCCGCTGAGCCGCGCCTTCGCACGACTTACCAGAGCCTCGAGTTCGACACGCTCGAGCGTCGGCGATTCGCCGGTCGTGCCGCCCACCACGACGCCGTCGGTGCCCTCGCGTGCATGGAAGTCGAGNAGCCGGTCCCAGGCATCGAGGTCGACGCCGCCGTCCTCGCGCATGGGCGTGACCAGCGCCGGAATGCTGCCCTCGAACATGTTGACCCCTCCGCCGTGGCCCGCTCGCCGCCGTCCCGTCGCGCGCGAACCGGCACATTCTAGCCGCGTGTACGACGAAGCGCCGCCCCGCTACACTGCTCGCCGGAAGACACCATGAAACANCTCATCGCTATTTCCGCGATCGGCGGCGATCGCACCGGACTCGTCTACGACCTCACTCGCGTGGTGGTGGACTGCGGCGGCAACGTGCTCGAGAGCCGCATGACCGCGCTCGGCAACGAGTTCGCGATGCTGATGCTCGTCGCCGGCAACTGGCACACGCTGGCCAAGCTCGAGGCCGAACTCGCCAGGCTCGGCGAGACCGCGGGGCTGACGATCACGAGCAGGCGCACCGAGCCGCGTCCGCCGCGCACGGACATGGTGTCGTATTCCGTCGATGTTGTCTGTCTCGACCAGCCCGGCGTACTGCACGCGCTCGCGGGATTCTTCTCCTCGCGCGGCATCGACATCGGCGACATCAGCACGCGCACCTACAGCGCCGCGCACACCGGCGCGCCGATGTTCTCGGTCTACATGGTCGTACACGTCCCGACGCGGATCCACATTGCGGCACTGCGCGAAGAGTTTCTCGATCTCTGCGACCAGATGAATCTGGACGCGATCCTCGAACCGCTCAAGTCGTGAGGGGACATGCCTGAAAAGACCGTGGCTCTCGATCGAAAGGTGCCGGACTTCACCCTGCCCGTCACCGGCGGCGGGAACTGGAAATTCTCGGCCGCCAGGGCTCGAAAGCTCGTCATCTACTTCTACCCCAAGGACAACACCTCCGGCTGCACGGCCGAAGGAGTGGCCTTCAACGGGCTGCACGGAGCTTTCCGCAAGGCCGGTGCCGACATCCTCGGGGTCTCGCCCGACTCGCTCGCTTCGCACGAGAAGTTCAAGGCTAAGATGGGTTTCGCATTCGAACTGCTCGCCGACGAGGAGCAGAAGGCCTGCCGCCTCTTCGACGTCTGGAAGGAAAAGAGCATGTACGGACGGAAGTACATGGGCGTCGAGCGCAGCACCTTCCTGATCGATCAGCAGGGCGTGCTGCGACGCGAGTGGCGCAAGGTCAAGGTTGCCGGTCACGCGGACGAAGTCCTGGCCGCGGTCCGCGACCTCTGACCCCGATTCCAACGCATTTCAACCGCCCGCCCGGAGTTCCCGTTGCCCGCGAAGAAGACCCCCGCGCAGCGCCGCATCTTCGTCCTCGACACCAACGTGCTGATGCACGACCCGACCGCGATCTTTCGGTTCGAGGAACACGACATATTCATCCCCATGACCGTGCTCGAGGAGCTCGACGCCGGCAAGAAAGGCATGTCGGAGGCCGCCCGCAACGTGCGCCAGGTGAGCCGCTTCCTCGACGAGCTGATGGCCGGCGCATCCAAGCAGCAGATCGACCGCGGCCTCGAGTTGCCTGCCGCGAAGGCGCTGAACGGCGGGAAGAAGCCGCCGCGCGGCCGGCTGTTCTTCCAGACAAAGCTGCTCTCTAGCGGACTGCCCTCCACGCTGCCCGGCCACGGCGCCGACAATGCGATCCTCGCCAACACCGCGGCACTTCAGCGGGAGTACCCGAAGTCGCTCGTCACGCTGGTGTCGAAGGACATCAACCTGCGCATCAAGGCCGCGATCATCGGGGTGCATGCCGAGGACTACTATTCCGACAAGACCATCGAAGACGCCGATCTCCTCTACACGGGCATCGCGGAACTTCCCGCCAACTTCTGGGAACGCTCGAGCCGCAACCTCGAGTCATGGCATGAGCAGGGACGTTCCTTCTACCGGGTGCGGGGCAAGATGGTGGCGAACTGGGCACCCAACCAGTTCGTGTACCAGCCCGCCGAGCACGGCATCGAGGCGGTGGTGCGACGCATCGAGGGAGATTCCGCGGTGCTCGAGGTGGTCCGCGATTACCGTCGCGAGCGCCACGGCGTCTGGGGAATCGCGGCGCGCAACCGGGAGCAGAACTTCGCGCTCAACCTGCTGATGGACCCGGGCGTGGATCTTGTGACCATCCTCGGGCCCGCGGGCACGGGCAAGACGCTGCTGACGCTGGCGGCGGGTCTCGCCCAGACGCTCGAGACCAATCGATTCAACGAGATAATCATGACGCGGGTGACCATCCCGCTCGGCGAGGACATCGGCTTCCTGCCCGGTACCGAGGAAGAGAAGATGGAGCCCTGGATGGGCGCCCTCATGGACAACCTGGAAGTTCTGACGCAGAGCCAGGAGGGCGGCAGCTGGGGCCGGGCCGCCACCAACGACCTGCTCAGGAACCGCATCAAGATCCGCTCGCTCAACTTCATGCGNGGCCGCACGTTCCTGAACCGCTACATCATTCTCGACGAGGCACAGAACCTCACGCCGAAGCAGATGAAGGCCCTGGTCACGCGTGCGGGTCCGGGCACCAAGCTCGTCTGCCTCGGCAACATCGCGCAGATCGACTCGCCCTACCTGTCGGAGACCACCTCGGGCCTGACTTACGTCGTGAACCGCTTCCATGGCTGGCCACATTACGGCCACGTGACGCTCATGCGCGGCGAGCGATCGCGGCTCGCCGACTACGCCTCCGAGGCGCTCTAGCAACGCCCCTGCGGGGAACCCCGGAGCGGCGAACCGGTCGAACGATGCACATGCATCCGCCCATCCCCCGGCATCTCGTCTCCGCACTAGGCGGATTCGCCCTCTCGGCATGGCTGCTGCTGCCCGCTCCGCTGTCGGCGCAGTCCGTGCAGGACCAGCTGCCCGAAATGGGTACGGCGGCACAGAGCACGCTCAGCATCGAAGATGAGTACCGCATCGGTCGCATGGTGATGCGCGGGTTGCGGGACACCGGCCGCGTGCTGGACGACCCGGAGACGAGCCAGTACCTGCAATCGCTCGGCCTGCGCCTCTCGAGCCTTGCGCACGAAGGCAACCGCGACTTCAACTTCTTCATCGTGCGCGATCCGGCCATCAACGCGTTCGCGCTTCCAGGCGGATTCGTCGGCATCCACAGCGGGCTGCTGCTCGAGACCACGACCGAGAGCGAACTGGCGGCGGTGCTCGCGCACGAGGTGTCGCACGTCACGCAGCGCCATATCGCTCGCGGCCTCGAGAACCAGTCGCGGGCCAGCCTCGTCTCCACCGCTGCCACGCTGGCGGCAATCCTGCTCGGCGCGGTGGCGGGTGTCGGCTCGGACGTGACCATGGGCGCAATCTCGGCTGCGCAGAGCATGGCGGTCCAGTCGCAGATCAGCTTCACGCGCGAGAACGAGTACGAAGCCGACCGGATCGGCATTGGCCTGCTCTCCTCCGCAGGCTTCGACCCCAACGCGATGGCAGCGTTCTTCGACACCATGGGCCGCCGCACGCAGCTCGGGCCCGACCAGATGCCGGAACTGCTGCGCACCCACCCGGTCACGAGCACTCGAATCGCCGAGGCGCGCGGGCGCGCCGCCCAGTATCCGGCTCCCGAGACCCCGCGGCCGAGCCTCGGCTATGCACTGGCCAGGGAGCGGGTGCGAGTGCTGAGCACGCCGCCTGGCGTGGACCCGCGGAGCTTCTACCCCGAGGTCAAGGAGAATCCGGCGGACGCCACCACGGCACAGGTCTACGGCCACGCGTTGGCGCAGGTCGTGGCGGGCGACCCGGCGTCCGCGATCCCGACGCTCGAGCGCCTTCGCAACGTCAATCCAGAGGTCATGGTGTTTCACACGCTGCTCGGACAGGCCCAGCTCGCGGCCGGCCAGACCAAGGCGGCGCTCCAGACCCTGGAGCGCGCCCGCGAGCTCGCTCCCCGCAACGTGCCGGTTACCGTGCGCTATGGCGAGGCACTGCTGCAGGCAGGACGCGCGAAGCGCGCGCACGAGGTTCTGCTCGACCTGTTCAACAACGTTCCGCCCTCGCAAGAGCAGATCCGGTTGACTGCGATCGCGGCCAACGCTGCCGGCGACGTCGCGGATGCCTACTCGTACATGGCCGAGTACCACATCGCAGGCGGCGACCTGCCGCTCGCGATCAACCAGCTCGAGCTCGCGCTGTCCGTCCCGAACATCAGCGCACTGCAGCGCTCGAAGTTCACGGCACGACTCAACGAGCTGCGCGAGGCACTGCCCAAGGAACGGGCGCGCGCGGAACGCCAGCCACCGCAGCGCCCGCAGCCCGGCGGTTGAGCGGCCGACGCGCTAGAATCGCGCCCCGCCGCGTCACCGTGCGGTCCCGGAGACCCCGATGAAGTTCCCGATTGCGTCCGCACCGCGGACCGCCGCGCTCGGATGGGTCGTGCTGCTGCTCGCAGGCTGTGCGACCACGGGAGAGCGGCATCCCTCCGATCCGCTCGAACCGTTCAACCGCGGCGTCTTCAAGTTCAACGACGGCGTCGACAAGGGCCTGCTGCGGCCCACCGCCAAGATCTACGAGCGCATTACCCCGCGCTGGTTCCGCACGGGGGTCGGCAACTTCTTCACCAACCTCGGCTACCCGGTAACGATCCTCAACCAGGTGCTGCAGGGCAAGATCGTCGCGGCCGGACAGGACACGCTGCGCTTCGCGCTCAATACCACGCTCGGCGTCGGCGGCATCTTCGATCCGGCCAGCGACGCCAATCTGCCCATCCACGACGAGGATCTCGGCCAGACGCTCGGCAAGTGGGGCGTGCCACCCGGCCCTTTCCTGATGCTGCCGCTGCTCGGACCGGCGAGCCTGCGCGACGTCCCCTCGCGCGTGGCTGACCGCTTCCTGGAGCCGTTGTACTGGTACGACCTGGGCAATGCGCGCTGGTTCTCCCTCGCACTGGACCTCGTGGATACGCGGGCGAGGCTGCTGCCGCTCGACGCCACACTGAGCCGGGCGTACGACCGCTACGCCTTCATCCGAGGAGCCTTCCTGCAGCGGCGCCTTTACCAGGTGTTCGACGGCAACATACCGGCGGAGCTGCTGGAGCAGGACGACCTCGAGGACCCGGGCGCGGACCTTCCGCCCGACGAACCTGAGGCTGCACCGGACGAGCCGGCGCCGGAGTCCCCTCAGCCCCCTCCGGACGAAGTGGACTGAGCGAACAGCAGGCCGTCGAGATCGGAGATCCGGGCGATGGCCACCAGCTGCTCGGGCACGGACTCAAAACGCAACGCGCCGCCACGCTCGTTCACGGCCGCGAGCCACTCGATCAGCACCGCGAGTCCCGCACTGTCGGCGGAAGTCACTCTCGCGAGATCGACGACCCACTGGCCCGGACCCAGCAGCGCGAGACCGGCGTGGAGCGCGTCGGCGGCCGTGCCGAAACCGAGTTCCCCACGGGCCTCAAGCCGCGCGGGTCCGGCCGTGGTGATCTCAAACGACATGCTCAGCGGGACTTCCCCGCGGGCTTCGGCGCAGCCGCGCCGGAGGCGGGCTTGGCACCGGACGCCTGCTCGGCGTTGCGGGCCTCGAGTCGCTCGATGAGGGCTTCGAGGCCCTTCTGGTCGATTTCGGCCCCGAAATCGGTGCGGAAATTCCGCACGTAGGAAATGCCCTCGATGGTCACGTCCCAGGCCTTCCAGCCCTGGGGCGTGCGACGCATGCTGTAGTTCACCGGCACCATCTGGCCCGTGTCGCGCTTCACCTCGGTGCGGACCGTGGCGGTATCGGCCGCCGGGTCGCCCTTGAACGGGAGGAAGCGCAATCGGTCCGCCGTGAACTCGACCACCGCGTCGCCGTAGTCGCCCATCAGCGTTCCGTAGAACGCCTCGATGAAGCGCTTGCGCTGCGCCTCGGTGGCTGTGCGCCAGTGCTGGCCGAGCACGAGCCGCGCGGCGTAGTCGCTGTCGAAGTTCGGCAGCAGGTACTTGTCCACCAGCGCGCGCAGCTGGCTGCGGTCCCGCGCGTACGCGGCGCGGTTCGCATCGAGATCGCGCAGCATGTCACGGGAGATCTGCTCGATGAGTTCCTGCGGGCCCGGTCCCGGAGTCGGCGCCGGATCCGCCGCCATCGCCGGCACGACGCCAAGCACGAACACGATCAAGGCACGTATCAGGGACTGCATGGCTGAAGCTCTCACTTCTGGGTCGCCGGTACTTCGCCGCCGGTGGCCTGCTCGCGCGCCTGGTTGAACAGGTACTTGCTGATCAGGTTCTCGAGCACGATGGCGTCCTGCACGAATTCGACCCGGTCGCCGTCCTTGAAAGTCTCCTCCGACCCGCCCGGCGTGATGCCGACGTACTGCCCGCCCAGCAGGCCGGCGGTGAGGATCCCCGCGTCGCTGTCGTTCGGGATCTCGTCGTAGCGCTTGTCGATGCGCAGCGTGACGACTGCCTTGAAGAGATCCATGTCGTAGCCGATGGACTCGACCCGGCCGATGGTGACGCCCGCCATGGAGACCGGCGCGCCCGCNTTCAGGCCGCCGACGTTGCCGAACTGCGCCTGCAGCCGGTAGGAATCGGTGCGCAGCGCGAACTCGCGGTTGGTGATCTGCGTCACCAGGAAGAGGATCGCCGTCATGCCTAGCAGCACGAACAGGCCGGTGGATATGTCGATGGTGCGGGACTTCCGCATGGTCGCCTCGGGTCAGAGCATGATCGCCGTCAGTATGTAGTCGAGTACCAGCGTCACCACGGCGGAGATGACGACGGTGCGGGTCGTGGCGCGGCCGACACCCTCGGCGGTAGGCTGCGCATTGTAGCCTTCGAACACGGCNATCAGGCTGCACGCGACGCCGAAGGTGAAACCCTTGACGAGCCCCTCGCGCACGTCCTCGAACTCGACCGCGCCGCGCATCTGCGACCAGAACTGGCCCTGGTCCACNCCGAGCAACTGCACACCTACCAGCTGCACGCCGTAGAGCGCCACCGCAATGAACACTGCGGTGAGCAGCGGCATGGAGATGACTCCGCCGAGGAAGCGCGGCACGACCACCCGGCGCATCGGGTCCACCGCCATGACCTCCATCGCGGAGAGCTGGTCCGTGGCCCGCATCAACCCGAGCTCGGAGGCGAGCGCCGTGCCGGCGCGGCCCGCGAACAGCAGCGCGGTAACCACCGGCCCGAGTTCCTTGAGCAGGGAAAGTGCCGCACCCACGCCGAGCGACTCCTCGGACCCGAATCTCTGCAGCAGTTCGTAGCCCTGCAGACCGAGCACCATGCCGACGAAAAGGCCGCAGGTCATGATGATCACCAGCGACAGCGCGCCGGTGTTGTACACCTGCTCGACCACGAGCCGCGGCCGCAGCAGCGCCGCCGGCGACTGCGCGACCACCGCGCCCGCAAAGCGCGTCATCGCGCCGAGGCGTTCGAGGAACTCCATGAGGCTCGCGGCAAGGTCGCCGACCAGGGCCTTCACGCGACCTCCGAGCGATCGAGGAGCTGCGTGCGATAGTCGGGCGCAGGATAGTGGAAGCGTACCGGTCCATCGGCGAGGCCTTCCATGAACTGCTGCACCACGGGGGACCCGTGCTCGCGCAACTGCTCGGGCGTGCCGCTCGCCACGACGCGGCCGTCCGACAGGATGTAGCTCGCGTCGGCGATCTGCGAGACCTCACGGACGTCATGCGTGACGACGATGCTGGAGATCCCCAGCGCCTCATTCAGCGAGCGGATGAGCCGCAGNACCACGCCCATTGAAATAGGGTCGAGGCCCGCGAACGGCTCGTCGTAGAGGAGGATCTGCGGATCCATGACGATCGCACGCGCGAGGGCCACGCGTCGTGCCATGCCGCCGGACAGTTCCTGCGGCATGAGCCCGGCCGCGCCGCGCAGGCCCACTGCATGCAGCTTGGTGAGCACGATGTTGCGAACCAGTCGCTCCGGCAGACGGGCGTGCTCGCGCAGCGGGAAAGCCACATTCTCGAAGACGTCGAGATCGGTGAGCAGCGCGCCGTTCTGGAACAGCATCCCGATCTTCCGGCGCAGCACGTAGAGTCCGCTGCTGTCCAGGCCCGCGACGTCCTGCCCGTCGACGATCACNGTCCCCGCATCCGGGCGCAGCTGGCCGGTGATGAGGCGAAGCAGCGTCGTCTTGCCGGTGCCGCTGGGCCCCATGATGGCCGTGACGTCTCCGCGGCGGATCGAGATGTCGAGCCCCGTGAAAACGGGCTTGCCCCCGACGGCGTAGTCGACGCCGCGCAGCGTCGCGACGTCGGCCGCGTTCGCGGCCGGCAGGGCGTGGCCGGCCGCGGCTGGATTCATTGGGTTCACTGGGAAACGATCCGGGGCGCTCAGGCGGCCTCGAGTGCTCGGCGATGCATGGTCAACCTCCGACGCCATCGACCGGCGGTCGCCGGCAACCGCGATTTCGACCGGCGAAAGTCTAGCAGGTTCACCGCGGGCACCCGCCGGGCCCTGCACACCGCTTGGCGCTGGTCACCAATGGTACTAAAATTGTCCCAATTCCGGAACGCGACCATGCTACGCATCAGCAAACTCACCGACTACGGCACGATGGTGCTCGCCTGCCTCGCCGCGCGACCGGGGGATCGCCACACCGCAACGGCCGTCGCCGCACGGACCCGGCTCGGCCTGCCCACCGTCAGCAAGCTGCTGAAGAGCTTTCATCGCGCGGGACTCGTGACCTCCGTGCGCGGCGCCCGCGGCGGCTACCAGCTCGCTCGCCCTGCATCGGGAATCAGTGCCGCGGCAATCATCGACGCGATCGAGGGTCCCGTGGCGATCACCGAGTGCAGTGGCGATCACAGCGCCTGCGATCTCGCGAGCAGCTGCAGCACCGGCTCTGCCTGGAAGAGCGTGAACCTGGCGATCCGCCGCTCGCTGGACCAGTTGTCGCTCGCGCAGTTGAGCGGTCAGGAGGCCGTGCTCACTTGGCGGCTCGAGCTGTTGCGCGGCGGGCCGCAACCGGCCTCCTCAACCCGCGCCCGTCACTCCTGAGGGGTCGACTCATGTCCAGTTCCCAGCACGACCTCGACGCGCTCGTCGCACAGAAGTACCGGCACGGCTTCGTGACCGACATCGAGTCGGACACCGTTCCGCCGGGCCTCGACGAGGACGTGATCCGTCTCATCTCCCGCAAGAAGGGCGAGCCGCAGTTCATGCTCGACTGGCGCCTCAAGGCCTACCGGCACTGGCTCACGATGCGCGCGCCCGACTGGGCGCAGCTCAGGATCTCGCCGATCGATTACCAGGCGATTTCCTACTACTCGGCGCCAAAGAAGAAGGACGGGCCGAAGAGCCTCGACGAGGTGGACCCGAAGCTGCTCGCCACCTATGAGAAGCTCGGCGTGCCCCTGCACGAGCGAGCGCGGCTCGCCGGTGTCGCCGTGGATGCCGTGTTCGACAGCGTCTCGGTCGCGACGACGTTCAAGGACAAGCTCGCCAGCGTCGGCGTGATCTTCTGCCCCTTCTCGGACGCGGTGCGCGATCACCCGTCGCTGGTCGAGCGCTACCTCGGCAGCGTCGTGCCGGCCACGGACAACTTCTTCGCCGCACTCAACTCGGCGGTGTTTTCCGACGGCTCCTTCGTGTACGTACCGAAGGGCGTGCGCTGCCCGATGGAACTCTCCACGTATTTCCGGATCAACGCGGCGAACACCGGCCAGTTCGAACGCACGCTGATCGTGGCGGATGAAGGCGCCTACGTGAGTTACCTGGAGGGCTGCACGGCTCCGATGCGCGACGAGAACCAGCTGCACGCCGCGGTGGTCGAGCTCGTCGCGGAGCGCGACGCGCAGATCAAGTACTCGACGGTGCAGAACTGGTACCCGGGCGACGAGAACGGCGTGGGCGGCATCTACAACTTCGTCACCAAGCGGGGCGAGTGCCGCGGCGCCGATTCTCGCATCAGCTGGACCCAGGTCGAGACCGGCTCGGCCATCACCTGGAAGTACCCGAGCTGCGTGCTGTTGGGCGAGAACTCGGTGGGAGAGTTCTATTCGGTGGCGCTCGCCAACCACTACCAGCAGGCTGACACAGGCACCAAGATGATCCACATCGGGCGCAACACGCGCTCGACGATCGTCTCGAAGGGCATCTCCGCCGGCCGCGGCCAGAACACCTACCGTGGGCTGGTCAAGATCCTTCCCAGCGCGGAAGGCGCGCGCAACTACACCCAGTGCGACTCGCTGCTCATGGGCGACCGCTGCGGTGCGCACACCTTCCCGTACATGGAAATCAAGCATCCGAGCGCCGTCGTCGAGCACGAAGCGACGACCTCGAAGATCGCTGACGACCAGCTCTTCTACTGCCGCAGCCGCGGGATCTCCGAGGAGGACGCGGTGAACATGATCGTGAACGGTTTCTGCAAGGCGGTTTTCAAGGAACTGCCGATGGAGTTCGCGGTCGAGGCCCAGAACCTGCTGTCGGTGAGCCTGGAAGGCGCCGTCGGCTGAATCGAACTGCGAGACCGACCCATGCTCAGCATCCAGAACCTTCACGCCTGCATCGGCGACCGCAAGATTCTCAAGGGCCTCTCGCTCGAGGTCCGTGCCGGCGAGGTGCACGCCATCATGGGCCCGAACGGTTCGGGCAAGAGCACGCTCGCGAGCGTGCTCGCCGGCCGGGCGGGCTACGAGGTCACCGAGGGTCGCGTCCTGTACCTCGGCCAGGATCTGCTGGCGCTCGAACCCGAGGAGCGCGCCCGGGCCGGCCTGTTCCTGGCCTTTCAGTACCCGGTCGAGATTCCCGGCGTCAACAACGCCTACCTCCTCAAGGCCGCCTTGAACGCTGTGCGCAGGCAACGTGGCCTGCCGGAGCTGGATGCGTTCGACTTTCTCGCCCTCATACGCGGCAAGATGAAACTCATGCAGATGGACGAGAGCTTCCTGAACCGTGGCGTGAACGAGGGCTTCTCGGGCGGCGAGAAGAAGCGCAACGAGATCCTGCAGATGGCAGTGATCGAACCGCGGCTGGCGCTGCTCGACGAGACTGACTCCGGCCTCGACATCGACGCGCTGCGCGTGGTGGCAAATGGGGTCAACAGCCTGCGCGGGCCGGAGCGCGCGATCGTCATGGTCACGCATTACCAGCGCCTGCTCGACTACATCGAGCCGGACTTCGTGCACGTGCTCTCCGACGGCCAGATCTTGAAGAGCGGCGACAAGTCGCTTGCCCTCGAACTGGAGAGGCGTGGGTACGACTGGGTACGCCAGGAGGCGCGGGTGGCATGAACGCCGTGACGGCCGACGCGCTCGCGCATTTCCGCGCCGAGTTCGAGGCTGCGCGTGGCCGTGGCCCCGTCGGCGTGGCCCAGCGCGCCGCGGCCTTCGAGCGCTTCGCCGCACTCGGGTTCCCCGCACCACGCGACGAGGCATGGAAGTACACCACTTTGCGCAGGCTCGAGGCGCGTCGTTTCCCGTCGCACCCGACCCTTCACAAAATGCCGGTACTGCCACCGGCCGTCGCCGCACAGCGCCTGCTCGTCGTCGACGGGCGCCTGCATGCCGGGCCGACCCAGGTGCATCTGCCGCAGGGCCTGCGTCTGCGCAACCTCGCCGAGGCGCAAGCCGACGGCGAATCGCTGGCAGCATTGCTGCGCGTGACGCAGGGCGGCGGCACCGAGCGGTTTGCGGCGCTCAACGCTGCGCTCTGCCCGGACGCGCTGCTACTCGACGTGGCCGAAGGGGCGGCACCGGAACCACTGGAGATCCTGCTGGGCACGTCACCGGCGCAGCCCGGCATGAGCCACCCGCGGCTAGTGATCCGCGCTGCGCGCGGCAGCACTGCACGAATCCTGCTGCGCCACAGCGGCGACGATGCCGAGCGATGGGTGAACTCGGTCGTCGACGTCGAGGTCGGCCCCGACGCTACGGTGCATCTCTATCGCCTGCTCGACAGCGGCGCACGCGGGTTCCACATCGAGCGCGTCGAAGCCACGGTCGCTCAACGTGGCACCTTCGTGGCGCATGACGCGCAGCTCGGGGCGGGCCTCGCCCGTATCGACCTGTTCGTCCGGCTCGCCGCGCCGCAGGCGGCCGCGGAACTCACCGGACTGTTCCTCGCCGACGGCGCACGCCACCTCGACTCTCATGTACGCGTGGACCATATGGCGGTCGAGACGCGCAGCCTGCAGGACTACCGCGGCATCGCGGCCGGACGCGGCAGGGCGGTGTTCAACGGCAAGGCCGTGGTCCACGAGGGGGCACAGCGGTCAAAGGCGCGACAGTCGAGTCGCAACCTGCTGCTGACGCCGGGCGCCGAGATCGACACCAAGCCCGAGCTCGAGATCTACGCCGACGACGTGCAGTGCAGCCACGGCGCGACGACCGGTCAGCTCGATCCGGTCGCCCTCTTCTACCTGCGCACGCGCGGACTCTCGGAGAGCGAGGCGCGCAGCGCGCTCACGCGGGCCTTCACCGGGGCGGTGCTCTCCCGCATCGACCACCCGGGATTCGCCGACCTCGTCCGCGGCCTGCTCGATTCAAGACTCGGGCAACTTCTGGAGGCACGCCAATGAGCACGGCTGCGAGCATGGTTCGTCCGGGCCGAGCCACGGCGCAACTAGCAACACCCTCCGTCGACGCAGAGGCCGTGCGCCGCGATTTCCCGATACTGGCCCGCGAGGTGAACGGCCGGGCACTCTGCTACCTCGACAACGCTGCGTCGAGCCAGCGCCCGCGCGCGGTGATCGATGCGATCTCGCGCTACTACGAGACCTCGCACGCCAACGTGCACCGCGGAGTGCACCGGCTCAGCCAGGAGGCCACGGATCTCTTCGAGGGCTCGCGCGAGACGCTGCGCCGATTCATCAATGCGCGCTCGACCCGCGAGGTGATCTTCGTGCGGGGCACGACCGAAGCGGTGAACCTCGTCGCCCAGAGCCATGCGCGTCCGCGCCTCGGTGCCGGCGACGAGATCCTGATCTCATGGCTCGAGCACCACGCGAACATCGTGCCCTGGCAGATGGTCTGCGAGCAGACCGGCGCGAGGCTCCGGGTGATCCCGATCACGCGCAGCGGTGAGGTGGATTTCGAGGCTTTCGTCGGGCTGCTCAATGATCGGACGCGGTTGCTCGCCCTGAGTCACGTCTCGAACGCCCTCGGGACCGTCGTACCAGTGCAGCGGTTCATCCAGGAAGCGAAGCGACGCGGCATTCCCGTGCTGCTCGACGGCGCTCAGGCCGCACCGCACATGCGCGTCGACGTGCAGGCACTCGACTGCGACTTCTACGCATTTTCCGGCCACAAGATGTGCGGTCCGACCGGCATCGGAATTCTCTACGGGCGCGAGGAGCTGCTCGAGAAGATGCCACCCTGGCAGGGCGGCGGCGACATGATCCTCGCGGTGAGCTTCGAGCGCACGATCTACAACGCCCTGCCCTACAAGTTCGAGGCCGGCACGCCGCACATCGCCGGTGCAATCGGCCTCGCGGCCGCCGTCGACTACCTCGAGACCCTCGGCATGGAGCGCATCGCCGCGGCCGAGCACGAATTGCTCGTGTACGCGACGTCGCGTCTGAGCGGCCTGCCTGGTCTGGAGATCTTCGGCACTGCGCCCGACAAAGCTGCCGTAGTGTCGTTCACTCTCGCCGGCGTGCACCCGCACGACCTCGGCACGATTCTCGACACCGAGGGCGTGGCGATCCGCACGGGCCACCACTGTGCCATGCCGGTGATGGAGTTCTACGGTGTGCCGGCTACGGCGCGCGCCTCCTTCGCCTTCTACAACACGCGCGCCGAGGTCGACCGCCTCGTGGACGGAATTGCCGTCGCGCAGGAGATGCTCGGCTGATGGACCTCAAGGACCTCTACCGCGACGTGATCGTGGACCACAACCGCAATCCGCGGAATTTTCGTCCGATGGCGGATGCCGACCGCCGCGCCGAGGGCTTCAACCCCTTGTGTGGCGACCGTCTCACGCTCTACGTGAAGCTCGACGGCGATCGGATCNGGGACGTCTCGTTCCAGGGCAGCGGCTGCGCGATCTCGGTGGCCTCGGCCTCGCTGCTCACCGAGAGCGTCCGGGGCCGCACCGTCGCGGAGGCGGAGCAGCTCTTCGAGCGAATGCACTCCCTCCTCACCCGGGACGGCGAGGTCGACTCCGACAGCCTCGGCAAGCTCGCGGCCCTGTCGGGCGTCCGCGAGTTCCCGGCCCGCGTGAAGTGCGCGAGCCTCTGCTGGCACACGCTCGATTCCGCGCTGCACCGCGAAGCNGAACCCGTTTCCACCGAGTGACCCTTNGACCGGAGTGATCCCGTGTATCGATCCGACAACGAGCCCGTCACGCTGACCCGCGACGTCGACGCGATCATCGTCCCGGCGGGATTGGCGGTGAAACTGCGCGAAGGCCAGCAGGGCTTCATCACCCAGGCCCTCGGCGGCAGCTTTACGATTTACGTGGANGGCAACCTGTTCCGCATCGCGGGCAGGGACGCCGATGCCCTCGGCAAGGAAGCGGCCGACGTGCCGCAGCTGCCCCCGAACGCGAGTGACGACGACGTGCGCGAGCTCGCCTGGACTCAGATGAAGGCCTGCTACGACCCGGAGATCCCGATCAACATCGTCGACCTCGGGCTCGTCTACTCCTGTGACGTCCGCACGGAGGACGGAGGCGACCGCATCATCGACGTCAAGATGACGCTGACCGCGCCCGGTTGCGGCATGGGCGACGTCCTGGTGCAGGACGTTCGTGACAAGGTCGAGATCATCCCGACGGTCAAGCGCGCGGACGTCGAACTGGTATTCGATCCGCCGTGGAACCAGTCGATGATGTCCGAGGCCGCGCGTCTGCAGACGGGGATGATGTGAGCTGGAAGCACGTCGCCCCGGCCGCATCGATCGCGCCAGGGGACTACGCCACCGTGGAACTCGATGCCGGCCTGGTCGCGGTCTTCAACGTGGCTGGTGGGTTCTTCGCCATCGACGACGTCTGCACTCATGACGGCGGCGGACTCGCCGGCGGCGAGATCGAGGACCACCAGGTCATCTGCCCGCGGCACGGTGCGCGCTTCTGCCTGCGCACCGGCGCCGCCCTGACGCCGCCGGCCTACGAGCCAGTGCGCTGCTACGCGACGCGCGTCGTGGACGGCGTCGTCGAGGTGAAGGACGAGCCATGAAGCGACTGACACTGGTGCGCCATGCGAAGTCCGACTGGTCGCTGCCCGGCCAGAACGACTGGGACCGACCGCTCAACAAGCGTGGTCAGCGCGACGCTCCCGAGATGGCGAAGCGGCTGCGCTCGCGCAAACTGAAGCCCGACCTGATGCTCGCGAGCCCGGCGGTGCGCGCGCTCAGCACCGCCTCGGTGATGGCGCGCGAGCTCAAGGTGCCTGCAACGCTCATCGCCCAGGACGAGCGTCTCTACCTCGCGTCGCCGTCCGACATGCTGACCGTGCTCCGCGAGCTCGGCGGCGAGGCGAAGCACGTGATGATGTTCGGCCACAACCCGGGAATGACCGAGTTCGCGAACCGGCTTTCGGCCGGCGACCGGATCGACAACCTGCCCACCTGCGGCGTGTTCACCGCGCTGTTCGATATCCGCGACTGGAGCCTGCTCGACTGGGGCAGCGGAGCGGACGCCGAGTTCGACTACCCGAAGAACCACTCCTAGCCGCGGCCGGTCACCGGGATCGCCGCGCCGGTGACGGCACGGGCGGCATCGGAAGCCAGGAATGCGATCACGTCGGCGATCGCCGCAGGAGCCACCCAGCGCGAGAAATCGGCGTCGGGCATGTCGGCGCGGTTTCGCGGCGTGTCGATGATGCCGGGCAGCACCGCGTTGACCGTGATGCCGCGGTCCTTCAGCTCCTCGGCAAGGCTCTCGGTCAGGCGCTGCACGCCAGCCTTCGAGGCGGCGTAGGCACCCATGCCGGCCGCGGCGCGCAGCGCTGCGCCCGCGCCGATGTTGACGATGCGACCCGCACCGCGCTCGAGCATCGCGGGGAGCGCGGCCTTGCAGCACACCACGGCTGTGCGCAGATTGATGGCATACAGCTGGTCCCAGGTCGCCGGATCACCCTCCTCGAGCCGCTCCCAGCGGAACCCGCCCGCGACGTTGACCAGCACGTGTATGCCGCCGAATCGCATCGCCGCGGCNGCCATCGCCCGGCGCGTGGCCTCCGTGTCGGCGAGATCGACGCCGCCGAGCAGCAGCGCGTCCTCGCCCAAGCCCTCGAGCGGCCTCGCCGGCGCCGGAGCGAGATCGAGCAGCGCGAGTCGCGCGCCACGTGCCGCGAAGGTCCTCGCCACCGCACTTCCCAGCGCACCGAAGCCACCGGTGATCACGACCGCACTTGCCGCTTCGCCCATCGAACGATCTCCTTGCACGGAAGGCCAGGCCGGGCCGCGCGGGTTCAGCACTCCGGAACGTTGACCGCCAGACCGCCCTGACTCGTTTCCTTGTATATGACCGACATGTCGCTGCCGGTCTGGCGCATGGTCGCGATCACCTGGTCGAGCGACACTTTGTGCGTGCCGTCGCCACGGATCGCGAGTCGCGCGGCATTGATCGCCTTGACCGCTCCCATTGCGTTGCGCTCGATGCAGGGTATCTGCACCAGCCCCGCGATCGGATCGCAGGTGAGGCCGAGGTTGTGCTCCATGCCGATCTCGGCCGCGTTCTCGACCTGCTCGTTCGTGCCGTTCAGCGCCGCAACGAGCCCGGCCGCCGCCATCGAGCAGGCGACACCGACTTCGCCCTGGCAGCCCATTTCGGCCCCCGAGATCGACGCGTTGCGCTTGTAGAGCATGCCGACCGCACCCGCGACCAGCAGGAAGCGCACGACACCCTCATCGCTCGCCCCGCGCTCGAAGCGACGGTAGTAGGCGATCACAGCCGGTACGATGCCCGCCGCGCCATTGGTCGGCGCAGTGACAACCCGGCCGCCCGCGGCGTTCTCCTCGTTCACCGCCAGCGCGAACGCGTTGACCCAGTCCATGACGTCGAGCGGACGTTGCTCGCTCGACTCGACCAGCATGCGGTGCAGGCGCGCCGCGCGTCGTCGGACCTTGAGCACGCCGGGCAGGAGGCCGGCGCCACGGAAGCCACGCTCGATGCAGTCGTTCATCGCCGACCAGACCTGCAGCAGCTCGCGGAAGGTGTCGGCGTCGGGGCGAAAGGCACGCTCGTTGGTGAGCACCAGCTCGTGCAGCTCCAGGCCGTGCTCGCGCGCGCCGTCGAGCAACTCGCGCGCGGAGGCGAATGGATGAGCGACCACGACGGCGCTGCCCGCGGCGGTCGACTGGCCGAATTCCGCGGCGCGTACGACGAATCCGCCGCCGGTCGAGTAGAACTCCTCTCGGTGCAGGACCGCGCCGTCCGCGTCGAGCGCCGTGAAGCGCATGCCGTTGGCGTGCAGCGGCAGCCGCTGATCGCGATGCCACAGCAGGTCGAGCGGCTCGTCGAAGTCGATCTCGCGTGTGGCGCCCAGCCGGAGGCGGCCGCTCTCGCGGATGCGCTTGAGTGCCGGCTCGATCGCCTCCGGGTCGACCGTGTCAGGGCGGTACCCNTCGAGCCCNAGCAGCACCGCGCGATCCGTGCAGTGTCCCAGGCCCGTCAGCGCGAGCGATCCGTACAGCTGCGCCGCGACCTTGGTGACGCGTTCGAGCAGGCCGCGCGAGGCGAGGTCGGCGGCGAAGATGCGCGCCGCGTTCATCGGGCCCATGGTGTGCGAGCTCGAGGGTCCGAGGCCGATCTTGAATATGTCGAGCACGCTGAGTGCCAATTGCGCTCCCTATTCCATCGCGAGTAGTGAGGCGTTGCCACCGACGGCCGAGGTGTTGATCGTGAGGGTACGCTCGTGCGCGAAGCGGTGCAGGTAGCGCGGACCGCCGGCCTTGGGGCCGGTCCCCGACAGGCCACAGCCACCGAACGGCTGGGTTCCGACCACGGCGCCGATGATGTTGCGGTTCACGTAGACGTTCCCCGCCGAGACCCGCGAGGCGACGCGGCGCACCGTTCCGTCGATTCGGCTGTGGATACCGAAGGTCAGGCCGTAGCCCGTGGCATTGATCGCGTCCACCAGCGATTCGAGATCGCGTGCACGGTAACTGAGCACGTGCAGGATCGGCCCGAACACCTCACGCTCGAGCACGCCCAGCGAGTCGATCTGCACGGCGAGCGGAGCCACGAAATTGCCGCGTCCCGTCGAAGGATCGAGCTGCAAGCGGTGGGACCAGCGCGCACCGCGAACGATCGTGGCCGCGTGCCGCTCCAGCGCATCTCGCGCCGCCGCGTCGATGGCCGGCCCGATGTCGGTCGACAGCAGCGCCGGGTCACCGACCACGAGCTCGTCCATGCACCCCGCGAGCAGGCGCAGCACCTTCGGTGCGATGTCTTCCTGTATGCACAGCACGCGCAGCGCGGAGCAGCGCTGGCCGGCGCTGTTGAACGCCGAGTTCACGGCGTCGATGACGACCTGTTCCGGCAGCGCCGAGCTGTCCACGATCAGGGCATTCTGCCCACCNGTCTCGGCGATCAGCACCGGGATNGCACCGTCGCGCGCGGCCAGTCCGCGATGGATGAGGCGCGCGGTCTCGGTCGAACCCGTAAACGCAACGCCCGCGACCCGCGGGTCGGCCACCAGCCGTCCACCCACGCGTGCTCCGTCGCCGGGCAGCAGGTGCAGGACGTCGGCGGGCACGCCGGCCTGCAGCAGCAGGCGGACGGCCTGCGTCGCAACCAGCGGCGTCTGCTCAGCCGGCTTGGCCACGACGCCGTTGCCGGCCGCGAGCGCCGCCGCGACCTGTCCGGTGAAGATCGCCAGCGGGAAGTTCCAGGGGCTGATGCAGGCAAACACGCCACGGCCGTGCAGCGATACATCGTTGCTCTCGCCGGTGGGTCCCGGCAGCCGCAGCGCGGCACCAAAGTCGGCGCGCGCACGCGCCGCGTAGTAGCGCAGGAAGTCCACCGCCTCGCGAACCTCGGCGATGCTGTCAGGCACGGTCTTGCCGGCCTCGCGCACGCACATCGCAACGAGCTCGGGCAGGTCGGCCTCGAAGAGATCCGCGGCACGATCCAGGGTTGCAGCGCGCGCCTCGGCACCTGCCTCGTTCCAGCCAGGCTGCGCCGCGGTCGCGGCGGTGAGTGCGTCGTTCACCTGCGTCACGTCGGCCGTGCAGGCGTTTCCGACCACCTCGGTCGTGTCGGCCGGATTGCACACGGGCTCGCCGCGCGCGTCGTGTTCGTGCCCGGAAATGATCGGAGCCGCAAGCCAGGGACGGCGCGACACGCGCTGCATGCGTGCCGCGAGGTCGACGAGCACCGCGCCGTCCGCGAGGTTTAGCCCGCGGGAGTTGCGACGCTCGGGCTGGTAGATGTCGACGGGAAGCGGGATGCGCGGGTGCGCGGCCTGCGCCAGGGAATCCACGGTCTGCACCGGGTCCGCGACGATGCGCTCCACGGGCTCGTTCTCGTTGACGATGCGATTCACGAACGAGGTGTTCGCACCGTTCTCGAGCAGTCGCCGCACCAGGTACGGCAGCAGATCCTCGTGCTCGCCGACCGGCGCATAGACGCGGCAGGGCACGCCGAGCCCGTCGGGGCGCGTTACCGCCGCATACAGCTCCTCGCCCATGCCGTGCAGCCGCTGGAATTCGAACTCACGGCCATGGCGGCGCGCCAGGTGCCAGATCGCGGCGACCGTGTGCGCGTTGTGGGTCGCGAATTGGGGATAGATGCCGGTACCCTGCTCCAGCAACAGCCGTGCGCAGGCGAGGTAGGACACGTCGGTATTCGGCTTTCGGGTGTAGACGGGATAGCCAGGCAGCCCCCGCTCCTGGGCGCGCTTCACCTCGCTGTCCCAGTAGGCGCCCTTCACCAGCCGCACGTTGAGCGTGCGCCGAGTGTCGCGCGCGACGCCGATCAACCAGCGCAGCACCGCCGGGGCGCGCTTCTGGTAGGCCTGCACCGCGAGACCGAAGCCGTCCCATCCCGCGAGCCGTGGATCGCGGCAGGCCGCCTCCAGCAGCTCGAGTGTGAGCTCGAGCCGCTCGGATTCCTCCGCGTCGAGCGTGAGTGCGATGCCTGCATCGCGCGACGCGGCGCACAGCTCGATCAGCCGGGTCGTGAGCTCACGCAGGACCCGGCCGCGCTGGGCGCGCTCGAAGCGTGGGTGCAGCGCCGAGAGCTTGACCGAGATGCTCGGACGCGACGCGCGGTCGGCGAATTCGCGGACGCGCGTCTGCAGCGTGGCGATCGCGCTTCGATAGGCGTCGAGGTAGCGTTCCGCGTCCGCACCCGTGAGCGCGGCCTCCCCCAGCATGTCGAAGGTATAGCGGTAGCGCCTGTTGCCGCCTTCGAGCGAGTTGTCCAGCGCCTCGGCGATCGTGCGCCCCATCACGAACTGGTGGCCCATGATCTTCATGGCCTGGCGCATCGCTGTGCGCACCACGGGCTCGCCGATGCGGCCCACGACGCGGGCCATCGCGCCCGACGGGGCCGCGACGTCACGCGGGTCGAGACGCACCATGCGGCCGGTGAGCATCAAGCCCCAGGTAGAGGCATTCACGAACAGCGACTGGCTGTCGCCGAGGTGACTGGCCCAGTCGCCGGCCTTGAGCTTGTCCGCGATCAGGCGGTCCGCCGTGGCGTCGTCCGGAATGCGCAGCAGCGCCTCGGCCAGGCACATCAGGATGACGCCTTCCTGAGACGACAGGTCGTACTGGCGCAGGAAGGCGTCGAGGCCCGACTTGCTCGCAGGCGCGGCGCGCACTGCCTCGACCAGGCGTCGGGCCGTGTCCTTCACCTCCACAGCGGTCGCCTCGTCGAGGCGCGCCAGCCGCGTGAGCGAGCGCAGCATGCTCTCCTCCTCGGCGAGGAAGTCGCCGTTGATCGCTCGCCCGACGGGGGTCTGAAGATCGTGCGCGTCGCGGAACAGGAAGCGCGCAGCCGCCGGCTCGCCAGGAGGGGGGATGTCCACGGCTGCGCTACTTCGCGCCGTAGATCAGGCCAACCGTCGTGAGCGTGTCGGTCTTGTCGATGCCCGGCTCCACGTCGGTGTTGTGGCGCACCTGGAATCCCACGCGCAGGCCGAGCAATCCGGTAATCGTGACCTCGAGGCCGAGGTCGTTCTGCAGGTAGGTGTTGTCGGAGCCGGTCTCGACGAGGAACCGATCGACGATCTTGGTGGTGTCGGTGAGCTGGTAATCGAACCCCACGTCGCCACGGAAGATCACCGAGTTTTCCGAATCACNGGGCGCGAAGTTCCTGCAGTCGAACGCGTTGTCGGGCGGCGGGGTGTCGCGGCACGGACCACGCCGCTCGGCGAAGCGGTAACCCGGACCGCCCTGGACCCAGAGCTTGGTGCGCTCGTCATCGATCAGCTTGTAGCCGAGACCGGCTGCGAGCGAGGACTGGTACTCGTAGCCGCTGAACTCGTCGTTCTCGTAGCGGCCGGCGCCGAAGGCGTAGGCGCGATCGGTGAACCGGTAATCCGACTGGCCACGCACTTCCCAGCGCTGCGCCGTCGTGGTGTTGCCGTCGTTGCCGTAGTTACCGGCGAAACCGAGCGCGTGGGTCCACTGGTCGTAGGTGCCCTTGACCTCGAGCGCGGCGTTCACCGACTCGTTTTCGCTGTTGCCGGAGGCGAGCGAGGCGCCGAGTTCGCCCTTGCCGCTCCATTCCGCGAATGCTGGGACGCTCGTCAGGCCGAGGACGGCGGCAATCGTGACCGTAAGCAGCTTGCGGTACATCTCGAGACTCCTGTGAGTACGGCTACGCGCCCCGGGAACGGCGCGCGAGTATAGCGAAGCCACCCCCTTGCCGGGAGCCGCCGGGCTACCGAGAATCTGCGCGACACCCGCAGGAGCCACCATGGCCGAAAATGTCCCCAAGATCGTCGCGACCGAGCAGAACTTCGCGCAGGCGGTGGTCGAGGCCTCGCGCGAGCGACCAGTGCTGGTGGACTTCTGGGCGCCGTGGTGCGGCCCCTGCCGCACGCTCATGCCAATGCTCGATCGCATCGCCGACGACTACGCGGGCCGGTTCACTCTCGCTAAGGTCAACACCGATGAGGCGCAGCGCGTGGCTGGCCAGCTGGGCATCCGCAGCATCCCGACGGTGATGCTCTTCCACCATGGCGAGATCGTCGATCAGTTCGTAGGCGTGCAACCGGAAGGCGAGATACGCGCCATGCTCGACCGGCACCTCGGTGCAGCCGTCGAGCCCGGCGGAACATCAGACCTGCTCTCGGTGGCGGAATCGCGGCTCGAGCACCGGGATGCGCCGGCGGCGGCCGAGGCAATCGCATCGCTCGAGGCCGCGAAGCCTGCGCACCCGGCGCTCCAGTCGCTGCGTGCACGGCTCTCGTTTCTCGAGTCGATGGTCGCGGAGCCCGACGTGATGGCCTTGCGCGCCCGGCTCGAGCGCGACCCCGGGGACGGGGCGGCGCGCCACGCGCTGGCCGCACACCACGCCCTGGCAGGAGACTACGCGACCGCGCTCACCGAGTGGCTCGAGCTGATGCGCCGTGACCGTCGCTACGGCGACGATCTGGCTCGGCGCAGCCTGCTCCAGGCTTTCGACGTGCTGGGCGAGAGCGACCCGCTCGTGCTCTCGACGCGACGCCGCATGGCGAGCCTGCTGCATTGAGACCGACCACGGCTCGCTTCCGTGTCTTTACGCTCTTGCCCGCTGCCTGCGACCGAAGTATAAGTCGCGCGAAACGGGGCCTTGGGGAGCCATGCGGGTTTTTCGATGAGCGAGAAGCCTGAATCAGACGAGTTCGAGGACGAGGGCGGAGAAGACGTTCCGAGCGGTGAAGAGTCGCTGGACGTCGATCGCCTCATGCAGGATCTCGACAAGCGAAAGCGCGGCGCAAGTCGCGGCGCAGAGCCCGCGTGGCGGAAGCTCGAGCGGCTGCTCGAGCAGAAGCGAACGTCCGAGCTGCTGCTCGACTTCGACGACTACGACATCGGCGACGGCCTCAAGTCCCCGCGCAAGCGTCAGTGAAAGTCACGCGACGGCGCGGTGAGCCCGCCGAGCCACGCCGAGAGATCCACGAGGCGGCGCGCGATCACGTGCACCACCTCNCCTTCCACCTGCAGCTCGCCCGCCACGCCCATCAGGCGTGAGCCCACCAGTGCGCGGCGCTGGCGCTCGGCCACGTCGCGCCACACGATCAGGTTGATGCTGCCGGTCTCATCCTCCAGCGTCACGAAAGTGACACCTTGTGCGCTGCCGGGACGCTGCCGCGTGATCACGAGGCCCGCGGTGCGCACCGTGGCGCCGGTCGGCAGCTCGCGCAGCCGCGCCGCCGTGACGATGCCGCGCGACTCAAGCCGCGACCGCAGCAGCGCGACCGGGTGGCGGCGCAGGGTGAGCCCCGTGTGGCGATAATCGGCGACGATGTCCTCGCCCTCGCACGGCGCGCGCAGCAGCGGGATGCCTTCGGCAATCCGCGGGTCGGGCAGCACGGGTCGCGGCGGCTCGACGCCGCTCACCTGCCAGGCCGCGCGGTGACGGTTGCCCGCCAGCGACCCGAGCGCGCCGGCCGCGGCGAGGCAGCCGAGCTCGCGCCGATCGAGCGCGGCACGCTGCGCGAGCGAGGACACGTCCCGGAACGCGCCCTGCGCGCGCGCTGCGGCGAGCCGCCCGGCCGCGGCCTCNGGGAAACCCTTCGCGAGCCGCAGCCCGAGCCGCAGCGCGAGCGCGCCATCCTCGCTGCGCTCGAGCGTGCAGTCCCAGTCGCTCGTCGTTGCGTCCACGGGTCGCACCTCGACGCCGTGGCGGCGCGCGTCCTGCAGGATCTGCGACGGCGCATAGAAACCCATCGGCTGACTGTTGATGAGTGCCGCGGCGAAGGCCGCGGGCTCGTGACGCTTCAGCCATGCCGAGACGTACACCAGCAGCGCGAAACTCGCCGCGTGCGACTCGGGGAAGCCGTACTCGCCGAAGCCGAGGATCTGCCGGAAGATCTGCTGTGCGAACTCCTCGGCATAGCCGCGCTCGCGCATGCCGCGCACGAGGCGCTCCTCGAAATGTCCGAGCCCGCCCTTGCGCTTCCACGCCGCCATGGCGCGGCGCAGCGCGTCGGCCTCACCTGGCGAGAAGCCCGCGGCGACGATCGCGAGCTGCATCACCTGCTCCTGGAAGATCGGCACGCCGAGGGTGCGCTCGAGCACACCCTCGACCTCGGGGCTCGGGTAGGTGACGGGCTCGAGACCGCTCCTCCGGCGAAGATACGGGTGGACCATGCCGCCCTGGATCGGTCCCGGGCGGATGATCGCCACCTCGATCACGAGGTCGTAATAGGTGCGCGGCTTCAGGCGCGGCAGCATCGCCATCTGCGCACGCGACTCGATCTGGAACACGCCTACGGTGTCGGCATGGCCGATCATTTCGTACACCGCCGGGTCTTCGGGCGGCACGGTGGCGAGCGTCCAGCGCATGCCGCGGTGGCGTTCGATCATCCGGAAGGCGCGGCGGATCGCGGTGAGCATGCCCAGGCCGAGCACGTCCACCTTGAGGAGCCCAAGTGCGTCCAGGTCATCCTTGTCCCACTGGATCACGGTGCGCTCGGACATCGCCGCGTTCTCCACCGGCACGAGTTCCTCGAGCAGGTCGCGGGCGATCACGAAGCCGCCGACGTGCTGCGAGAGGTGGCGGGGGAACCCGAGCAGGGTGCGGGCGAGCGTGAGCACGCGCGCGAGCACCGGGCTCGCGGGATCGAGCCCGGCCTCCCGCACGCGCTCCTCGTCGATCTGCGAGCCGTCCCACCACTGCATGGAGCGGGCGAGCGCCGCGACCTGCAGCGGGTCGAGGCCCATCGCCCTGGCGACGTCGCGCAGCGCGCTGCGCGGGCGGTAGCAGATCACGGTGGCGGCGAGCGCGGCGCGGTGGCGGCCGTACTTCGCATAGAGGTACTGGATCACTTCCTCGCGCCGCTCGTGCTCGAAGTCGACGTCGATGTCGGGCGGCTCGTTGCGCTCGCGCGAGATGAAGCGCTCGAACAGCATCCGACTGCGCGCCGGGTCCACCTCGGTGATGCCGAGGCAGAAGCACACGGCGGAGTTCGCGGCGGAGCCGCGGCCCTGGCAGAGGATGTCCCGCGAACGGGCGTAGCTCACGATGTCGTGCACCGTGAGGAAGTAAGCCTCGTAGCGCAGCTCTTCGATCAGTGACAGCTCGTGCTCGATGAGCGTGCGCACCTGTGCAGGCGTGCCCTGCGGCCAGCGTCGTCGCTCGCCCTGCCCCGTGAGCCTTCGCAGCCAGCTCGAAGGGGTCTCTCCATCGGGGACGATCTCGCGCGGGTACTCGTAGCGCAGTTCCTCGAGCGAGAAACTGCACCGCGCGGCGACCTCGAGCGAGGCATCCATGAGTTGCGGCGGGTAGAGCTCCGCGAGGCGGGACAGCGGCCGCAGGTGACGTTCACCGTTCGGGAACAGCGCAAAACCTGCACGGTCCACCGGCACGGCGAGACGCGTCGCGGTGAGCACGTCCTGCAGTGCGCGCCGGCCACGCGCATGCATGTGCACGTCGCCCGCGGCGACGAGTGGCAGGTCGAGGTCGCGCCCGAGCCGCTCGAGCAACTCGAGTCGACGGCGGTCCTGCCCGGTCGTGAGCAGTTCGACCGCGACCCACAGGCGTCGCGGGAAGCGCTCCGCGAGCCAGGCGGCCTCGGTCGCTTCAGGACGTGCGCCGGGCAGCCAGAGCGCGAGGCANCCCTCGAGCGACTCGCGATCGAGGTCGGTGCGCTCGAGCCGGTAACGGCCCTTGGGCGCCGCGCGCCGTGCCCGCGTGATCAGGCGGCAGAGCTGGCCGTAGCCCGCGCGATGCTCTGCGAGCAGCACGCAGCGCAGCCCGTCGGCGAGCGCGAATTCACTGCCGACGATGAGCTTGAGCCCGTGCTCGCGCGCGGCGAGATGCGCCCGCACGATGCCGGCGACCGAGCACTCGTCGGTGATCGCGAGCGCGGCGTAGCCCAGGTCAGTCGCGCGCCCGACGAGTTCCTCGGGCTGCGACGCGCCGCGCAGGAAGCTGAAGTTGCTCAGGCAATGCAGCTCGGCGTAGGCCATGCGCAACACTCACGCACCGGCTCAGCCGAACACGCCGTGCAGGAACCAGCCACCCCGCGCGCTGCGCTCGCGGAAGATCCACAGACGCACGCCGGCCGGGTTGCGCGCCACGTAGTAGTCGCGACGCACGTCGTGACCATCCCACCAGCCCGACTCGATGCGCTCGGGACCTTCCTCGATCTCAAGTGGACCTTCGTAACGTGGCGTTGTATTGCCCTCGAGCGGCTGCGGATCGGCGAGCAGCCATGCGGGACGAGCGAAACGGAGATACTCACCCGGCGGCGAACGGGAACCCTCCACCTTNCCCGAGGGCCGCGCCGCGATTCCGTGATGGCTCGATGAGAGCGGGAGAACATCGCCGTTTTCCTGCGCGGCCTCGGGACGATGCTCCGCCACGAGGCTGAGCCCGTGCACGGCCTCGGTGCCGAGGCGCGCGCGCAGGCGCTCGACGAGTTGCGGCACGGCGGCAGCACGACGGTGACCGTGTCCGAACAGCTCGCCGGCCTCCGCGCGTGCCTCGACGAGCGGACCGCTGCGCAGGTGCAGGCTGCGCACGGGCCCGGGCAGCACCGTGCGCGCGAGTCGCTCGCGCAGCAGCTCCGCGATGCGCGCGGTCTCCGATACCGGCCCCGCAAAGCGCAGGCGCAGCCGCGTCGGCACCGCCTCACGATGGCGCAGCCGCAGCTCGAGCGACTCGACCGCAGCACCACGCACCTGAAGGAATCTGCACAGCTCGTCGAGCAGCGGCTCGCACGCGCGCTGCAGGCGTGCGGTGTCCTCGAGTTCAGGCTCGAGGTCGCGACTCACGACATGGCGCTCGGTGGCGACGAACGCCCTGCGCGTGTCGGGCGCATGACCCACGGCGCGATCGAGCTCAAGGCGCAACCGTGGCTCGAAACGGCGCGCGAAGCCGTCGCGCGGCAGCCGCAGGCACTCCCCCACGCGGCGCACGCCCATGGTGGCGAGCAGCTGCAGCGTGCGCTCGGGCCAGCGCGTGCATGCGAGCGGCAGGGTTGCGAGCCGCGCGGGCAGCGAACCTGGACGATGCAGCAGCACCTGCTCGCCCGCGCGCGCGAACCACAGCGAGGCGAGCGGCGTGGGTGTGAGCGCGAGGCGTGGCGCGAGTCCGTGCGACAAAAGCTGCGTGCGCAGGCGCGCGCAGAGCCGCCGCGCGCCACCGAACAGGCGCAGACTGCCACGCAGCTCGAGCAGCACGGCATCGGGCGGCTCGAGGCTCACGCGCGGCGTGAAGACCTGCGCCGCGCGAGCCACCGCCTCGAGCAGCGCCCGCTCGCGACGCAGATCCCGCGACAGCACGTGCAGCGCGGGCTCGAGCGCCAGCGCCGAGTTGAGCGCCATGCCGATCGCGATGCCTGCGGCCATCGCGCGCGCATCGGCATCGCACACCACCTTGCCGCCGCGCGCGAAGTCCACGGCGACGACGGGTGCAGCGGCACGATCCTCGTCAGCATCACGGCCCGCATCGCCACCGAGGCGCAGAGACTCGAGGATGTAGCCTGGGAGGTGCACCGCGAGCCACAGCTCGCGGGCCGTGCTGGTCGCGGCTGCGGGATCTCCCGCGCCACGACGACCGCCGCCCGCCGCCGACCGCAGTCGCGGCCGGTCCGGTGCGGTGGGAAGGTCGGCCGGAGCCGGCGACGGCGACACGTCGGGTATCACCCGCGGCAGAACGGGGCGCGTCATGGTCAATGCGCGGGCGCAGACGCGCTGCTGCCGATCGCGGCGAGCCGCAGGCTCGTGGCACGGCCGCCGCGGCTCTTCAGGATGCGCAGATCGAGGCCGTCACGGCTGCCCTCGAGCGCGATACGCAGCATCGCGGACGAAGCCTCACGAGCCGCGCACAGCGCACGGAACAGCACGGCGAAACAGCACGCCTGCTCGGCAGCGAGCTGCAGCCGACGCAGGCTCTGGCGATCACGGCACGCGGCCCAACCCAGCACGGCACTGCAGGCACCCGAGCGCAGCGCCTGCTCCATGGCCCACTCCGCAGGCGTCGCGCGCACCACGAGCATGCGGTGCACGTCGATGCCGGCGGCGGCGAGTGCTGGTGCATAAGGCGAGTACGGTGGCGCGATCCACGCAAGCCAGCCATGGCTGTCGTGCGGAGTGCCGTGCGACATGTCGACGGCATCGCCGCATGCCGCCGCGTCGGTCGTACCGCACAGGCGGGCAAGCACCGGCAGCANCAGCGTCAGTTCACCGATGCCGGTGCGGTCCGCAAGGATCTCGATGAGCCCTCGCGACGGCCAGCCGCCGCCGGGCAGGCAACGATCGAGCTCCGGGTATCCCGTGGGCAGTCCCGCGGGTGACGGCGACCCGCCCTGCTCCCGGGCGCGCCACAGCGCGGGATGACGCAGCAGGTCGTCGANGGACATCCGATCACCGCTGAGATGCCGACGCCCTCATGCGCGGCCCGCATCCTGCCGCAGCACGCCGACCACCACACCCTCGATGATCAGCGACTCGTGCGAGAGATCGACGCGCAGTGGCTCGAAATCCTGGTTCTCGGGCAGCAGCCAGACCACCTTNCCCTCCTGTCGGTAGCGCTTGACCGTCACCTCGTTCTCGAGGCGGGCTACCACGATCTGGCGGTTGCGCACCTCGGGCGTGCGATGCACGGCGACAAGGTCGCCGTCGAGGATGCCGGCATTNTTCATGCTCATGCCGCGCACCTTGAGCAGGTAGTGCGGGCGCGGCTGAAAGAGCTGCGGATCGATCTGGTAATGCGCTTCGATGTTCTCTTCGGCCAGGATCGGCCGGCCCGCCGCGACCCGGCCGATGAGCGGCAGACCCATCTGCTCGCGCAGCGAGTCACGCANCTGGATACCGCGCGAGGCACCGGGACGCAGATCGAGCACGCCCTTGCGCTGCAGGGCGCGCAGGTGCTCCTCGGCGGCGTTGGCCGACTTGAAGCCGAGTGCGCTGGCGATCTCGGCGCGCGTAGGTGGCATGCCGTGCTCGGTGAGCGCGTCCTGGATGAAACGCAGGACCTGGCGCTGACGCGGGGTGAGGTCGTCCATGGCAACTCCTGTATGTATTTACAGTGACTGTTCTTATATACAGTCAATGAGTCCTGCGCAAGTCAGCTGCAAGGTTTCCGTCCGGACCGGGACTACCCTTGCATGAACCTCCGCACCCTCGAGCAGCCCGTTGCCGACCCTGTCCTCGACACCCGCTACCGGGCCCTGCTCGAGCACTACCGCGCGCCGGTCACCCGCCTCGCCGGCCTTTACGAGCGTGACCGCGCCGCCTGGAAGGGCCTCGTGCAGGACATCCGGCTCGCCGTGTGGCGCGCACTCCCGCGATTCCGCGGCGATTGGTCGGAACGGACGTTCACATACCTTTTCTGAGGCTTCTCGATGCTCTGGTTAACAGGAATAACGCTGCAGTTGGCCAGCGACTACCGGTGCGGGACCTCGATCCCGTCCGCGGAGTCGACGCGTGCCTGTCTCGATCCGGCACTGGAGCGACTGTCGCGGCGCGAACGCTCGCTTCGCTGCGCATGGCTGTTGTATGGACTGCAGGTCGCGTTCCTGCTGGAAGGAACTCCGGGCCGATGCATGAGACCTTTGTAGAGCCCAGCTTTCGTGGTCGGAGCGTATCGGGTAGCATAAACAGGTTGGTTGCCGGCCCGGGCGCGTTTGCCTGTTGGTCGCTGCCGCCGATGGCTCTGGTTTACCCGGCTCGTACCACCACCGAAGGAAATTTCGCAATGAAGAATGCTATCGCCAAGTTAGTCGCCGTCTCCGCCGTCGCCGTGATGGCCACGGGTTGCGTCAGCACGTCGGACTTCAACGCGCACGTCGCGTCCGCCGATGCCGCGATCAAGGCTGCACAGCAGGACGCCGCCTCGGCCAAGGCCGCCGCCGACGCCGCTTCCGCCAGCGCCTCGAGCGCTGCGAACGCCGCCAGCGCCGCCCAGAGCAGCGCGAACCAGGCCCTGCAGGCTGCCCAGGGCGCCCAGGCCTGCTGCGACGCGACCAACGAGAAGATCGATCGCGCGTTCAAGCGCTCGATGGGCAAGTAACCGCGCAGGCGAAGCTCAACGATCGACGGAAGACGCCGCGGTGACCCCGCGGCGTTTTTCTTTCGGATACGACACTGGTGCCGGCACGCCGTTCTGCAGCGTGAACGCGTGCGATACGGCCTGCCAGTCCACCTCGACGGGGCGCCCGTCCGCCACAGCCGCGATGCTTGCCTGCAGCATGCCGTACTCGCCGGGTCCCGGGTCATTCCCGCCTTCGAGCAGCGCGTGGCGCTCGATGTACATCGTGCCGCGCAGCCAGCCGATCTTGCTCGGCTGGTCGATCAGGTTCACCTTGGTGTTTACCGGCACCAGCTCATAGAGCTCGGCGATGTTTTCCGGGAACATCCGAATGCACCCGTGCGTGACCTGCATGCCGACGCCCGCGGGCCGGTTCGTGCCGTGGATGAGGTATGCGCCGCCCGGCAGCGCGAGTCGCAGCACGTGCTCTCCAAGCGGGTTGTCAGGCCCGGGCGGCACGACCTTCGGCAGCGGATCCCCCTTCGCCTCGTGCTCGGCGAGCACGGAGGCGGGCGGGTACCAGTTCGGCTTCTTCTGCTTCGAGACGACGCGGGTCACGCCGAGCGGAGTCTTCCAGTCCATCTTGCCGGTGCTGATCGGATAGGTGCGCACGACCTGCCGCTCGCCCTTCTTCGTCGGAGGATAGTAGTAGAGTCGATGTTCGGGCAGGTTGACCACTACGCCTTCACGCGGCGCGTCCGGCAGGATGAATCGCGACGGAATCAGGATCTCCGTGCCCTCGCCCGGCAGCCAGGGGTCCACGCCCGGGTTGGCTGCGATGATCTCCTCGTAGCCCACGCCATGGCGCTGGCCGATATCGAGCAGCGTGTCTTCCCGCGTGGCGACCGTCGTGGCGAGCGATCCTATGACGTTGTCGCCGTTCTCCGGCACCAGGTACTCCACGCCGCCTGCGCGCGCGGGCCCCACCGCGAACAGGACCATGGCGGCAAGGCTCAAGGCGGCCGACGGGATCACGACTCGACGCATGCGACGCAACCTCTTGCTGGCTCCCGGCATTCTAATCAAAGGGCCGTGACGCAAGCTTCGAACTCGTTGACCCCGGTGCAGCTCCGCCAGTAGCCTGTCGCGGCCCAGGGGACACCATGCCTTTCAAGCTCATCATCGAACTGTCGGACCGAGACCTGCGGCACTTCCGTCGCGAACTGAAGCGTGCCCACGAGGCCGTAGGCATTGCCGACGATGACGAGATCCTCGCCGCAGGAGCAGAAGTCGTGCAGACGCTTCGCGCCACCGACCTGCCCGACTTCGTCCAGGAACGCCTCGGCAAGCTCGAGACCCTGCACGCGATGCTGACCGACCCGGACTGGTCACTCCGCGATGCCGAGCGCAACCCGGCCCTCGCCGCGCTGGCCTACGTCTGCGATCCCGAGGACATCATCCCGGACGATATCCCCGGTATCGGCATGCTTGACGATGCAGTGATGATCGAACTCGTATTTCGCGAGTTGCGTCACGAGATCGAGGCGTACCAGGACTTCCAGCGCTTTCGCGCCAAACTCCTGAAGCACTCGGCCGCGATGCGCAATCCGCAGCAGACAGCCGCCAGGCTCGATCAACGCCGCACGCAGCTGATGGCGCGGATGCGACGACGACGCGCCTGACAGCGCCGGCGCTGATCCATTTGCCAGGGAGCCGACGCCGCCCGGAACGGCATGATGATCGCCGTGTTCAGCGCCCTTCCTGCGTAGTGCGCGCCTCGGCGGCCGCCACGCTGGCCATGAGGTCGCCGATCTGTGTCGGCACGCCCTTGCGCGCCTCGACGATCGCCACGCGTACCGCGCTCGCGAACGCCTTCTGATCGGCGCCGCCGTGGCTCTTGATGACCACGCCGGCGAGTCCGACCATGCTCGCGCCATTGTAGGCGCCCGGGTCGAGGCGATGCTTCAGCCCATGCAGCGCGGGCGCTGCCGCCAGCGCACCCAGCTTGCGCAGCGGACTCGCAGTGAACTCCTCGCGCATCACGCTGCTGATGAAGCGCGCGAGTCCCTCCATGGTCTTGAGCGCCACGTTGCCAGTGAAACCGTCGGTGACGACGACGTCCACGTCGCCAGAGAAGATCAGGTTGCCTTCGACGAAACCGACATAGTTGACAGGCGAGGCGGCGAGCCGACGATGCGCCTCCCGCAGCTCTTCCGTGCCCTTGATGTCTTCCTCGCCGATGTTGAGCAGGCCCACGCGCGGCCTCTCGACGCCGTGCAGGTCCGACGCGATCACCGAGCCCATCACCGCGAACTGCACGAGGTGATCGGCACTGCATTCAGGATTGGCCCCCAGGTCGAGCATCACAGTGTGCCCGTGGGCGGCGGGCATGGTGGAAACGATTGCGGGACGATCCACGCCGGGCACCATGCCGAGAACGAAGCGCGCGGTTGCAAGCAGCGCGCCGGTATTGCCCGCCGACACGCAGGCAGCCGCGTCCCCGCTCTTGACGAGGTTGATCGCCACGCGCATCGAGGAGTTCTTCTTGCGGCGGACGGCGTCCTGGGGACGCTCGTCCATACTGACCACTTCAGTGGCCTCGACCAGCCGACAGCGGGAGGAGTCGACGCCGGCAATGAGCGGGCGCACGACGTCTCCGCGGCCGACGACAATCAACCGCAGATCGGGCGTCGCGGCGAGAACATCCAGCGCCGCGGGGACTGCGACGGCCGCGCCGTGGTCGCCACTCATGGCGTCCACGGCGAGAGTGAGTCCGGCGGCCATGCGCCGGCGATGCCGCCTGCTATTCCTGGCCTTCCTCGGTCACCGGCTTCTCGATCACGCGCTTGCCTCTGTAGAAGCCATCGGGCGTGATGCGGTGACGGAGGTGCGTCTCGCCACTGGTGCGGTCGACCGAGAGCGCCGGGGCCTTGAGGCCATCGTGCGACCGGTGCATGCCCCGCTTGGAGGGGCTCTTGCGGCTCTTCTGTACTGCCATGATCTCGTCTCCTGTCGCGGTTCAGCCCTTGCCCTTGTCGAGCAGCTGCCGCAAGTTCGCAAAAGGTCTCTGTTTCTCGTCCGCCGCCGAATCGACTGTTGCCGCATCCGGCGCGGCAGCAGTCGCGCCGCAGCGCGCGGCATCCTCGTGCATCGGCACCAGCGGCAGGCCGAGCAGCACCTGTTCTTCGATCACCCCGGTGACCGACAGCCTCTCGGGATCGCCGAGCAACGGTTCGTAACCACCGGGCACTTCATCGGAATCGCGCTCGATCGCGGCGAGCGTCGCCGACTCCTCCAGCGTGCAGGCACACGGCCTCAGGCAACGCTGGCACGGGAGAATCACCTCGCCCTGGACCTGCACCGCGACGGTGACACGGTCCTCGAAGATGCCGAACTCCAGTTGCGCCGTGACCTGAGTGCCGTCGAGCGCGCCGGCCTCGCCGACCCTTGGCAGCTGCGACAGACCGAGGCGTCTCTCGAGCCGTGCCCCGCGTCCGGCTAGCTCGACCGCATTCACGAGATCGGCCGGGGTGCGCGACATGGGCCGCGTATAATAGGGACCGCCCTCCCCCGTGTCAAAGCCGATTCGCGTTTAAATCCTTGTTTTTCAAGGACCCGCGCGCACGATGGAGCACGCTTTGAGCGATCCCGCCCAACGCCGCCTGATTCTCGCCTCGACCTCGATCTACCGGCGCCAGCTCCTGGAACGGCTGCGATTGAGCTTCGAATGCCAGCCGCCGCGCTGCGACGAGTCGCCCTTGCCCGGCGAGAGCGCCGAGTCGCTCGCGCGTCGACTCGCGAGGCTCAAGGCCGAAGCAGTAGCAGCCCCAGCCGCGGATGCGGTCGTGATCGGATCCGACCAGGTCGCAGTACGTGGCGGGGAGATCCTCGGCAAACCCGGTACCGCGCAGCGCTGCATCGCGCAATTGCGGGCGTGCTCCGGGCTCGAGGTTGTCTTTCTCACCGCAGTGCACGTCGTAGACGCTCGCAACGGTCGGGGCGAATCGCATATTGACCGCACGCGCGTGCAGTTCCGCGCTCTCGACGACGCGGAGATCGCGCGCTACGTTGCCGTGGACGCGCCCTTCGACTGTGCGGGCGGATTCAAAGCCGAATCGCTGGGCATCGCGCTGTTCGAACGAATCGAGTCCGAAGACCCGACCGCGCTCACCGGTCTGCCACTGGTCTGGCTCAGCGGCGCCTTGCGCCGCGCCGGGATCCGGGTGCCTTGAGCAATGCCTCCAGCACGGCGTGCAGGTCGGCGCCGAGGGGTGCGCTCACATGCAGCGGCTCCCTGGTTCCGGGCCGATTCACGCCGATAGAGGCAGCGTGCAGGAACATGCGGCTCAAGCCATAGGCACGCAGCGCTTCGTTTCTTTCCCGATCGCCGTATTTGTCGTCGCCGGCCACCGGGTGGCCGGCGTGGGCCGCATGCACGCGAATCTGATGGGTCTTGCCCGTGCCGATCTCCACTTCCATCAGCGTCGCGACCGTGCCGAAGAACTGCACGGGCCTGAAGGTGCTCACCGCCATCTGCCCGTGGCCGCGAACCGCCACGTGACGTTCGCCACTGCGCCGTTCCCCGGTGGCGAGCGGCAGCTCGATGCGCTTCTGGCCGAGGTCCCACTTTCCGCAAACCAGTGCCAGATACCGCTTCTCCGCCAGGCCCTCGCGCAGTTGAGCGTGCAGATCGCGCAACGCCGCACGCCGCTTCGCGACGATCAGGCAGCCGCTGGTGTCCCGGTCGAGCCGATGCACGAGGTCGAGTTCCCTGGCCTCGGGACGGGCAGCCCGCAGGACCTCGATCACACCGTGCGCCATCCCGCTGCCGCCGTGCACGGCCACGCCGGCCGGCTTGTTCAGCACCAGCAGATCGGAGTCCTCGTAGACGATCGCGCTGGTGACGAGTTTCTGCAGCGACGCGCTCGGCGGCCGCGCTCCAGGCAACTCGCTGGCTGCTGGCGGCCGGCGGACCGGCGGCAGGCGGATGCGATCGCCGGCTGCGACGCGCTGGTCGGGCCTGGCACGCTTGCTGTTGACCCTGACCTCACCCTTGCGCAGCAGGCGGTAGACGTGGGTCCGCGGCACACCTTTCAGCACCCGCACCAAAAAGTTGTCGAGCCGCTGTCCGACGTCGCCCTCGCCCGCCTCGACGTACTGGACGCCGCTCGCCGTAGCAGGCGACGCGTTCTTGAGGTCGGTTGCGGTGTTGTCGTAACCCATTGATTTGCCGTAACTCGATTGTTACAGTCCATCTTAGTTGGTTCTGAAACGTCAGACCATCGCACTGCCGTGAACACGCGCAGGTGCCGCAGCCCGGGCGGGCTGTGGACCGACGCGAGACCGGCGGACTAGATGCCAACACGCACCAGGATTCGGTCCGGCGCATGCACCTTTCAGGTGCGCGCGCCACACAACAGCCGCATGACCCACGCCGCTGCCAGACCTCTCCCGACAGCCACGGCACCACCCGTCCGGCCGTTCACGGTCCACTACGCATTGCTTGCGAGGACCGATGAAAAGAATGCTCGTCAATGCAACTCAAGAAGAAGAGTTGCGGGTTGCGCTGGTTGATGGCCAGCGGATTTATGACTTAGACATCGAGATCCCGTCCCGGGAAACCAAGAAAGCCAACGTCTACAAGGGTCGGATTACCCGCGTCGAACCCAGCCTCGAGGCTGCGTTCGTCGACTATGGCGCCGAACGCCACGGCTTCCTTCCACTCAAGGAAGTCTCCCGCGACTACTTCAAGCCACGACCCGAGGGTTCCGACGGACGCCCGGGAATCCGTGAGCTGATCGAGGAAGGACAGGAACTCATCGTCCAGGTCGAGAAGGAGGAGCGCGGCAACAAGGGTGCTGCGCTCACTTCGTTCGTGAGCCTCGCCGGCCGTTTCCTGGTGCTGATGCCCAACAACCCGCGCGCCGGGGGCGTGTCGCGCCGCATCGAGGGCGACGACCGCGACCAGCTGCGCGAGGCCATGGACAGCCTGCAGATCCCCGACGGCATGGGCGCGATCGTGCGCACCGCCGGGGTCGGGCGCACCCCCGAGGAGCTGCAGTGGGACGTCAACAACCTGGTCGACGTCTGGAATGCCATCAAGAACGCCTCCGAGGGGCGCCCTGCCCCGTTCCTGATCTACCAGGAGTCGAAGGCGATCCTCCGGGCGCTGCGCGACTACCTCTCCGATGACATCGGGGAGATTCTGGTCGACAAGCGCGAGATCTACGAGGAAGCGCGCGANTACATGCAGCGCTTCATGCCGGGCAACCTGCGCAAGCTCAAGTTCTACGACGACCACGTCCCGCTGTTCACCCGCTACCAGATCGAAAGTCAGATCGAGTCGGCGTACTCGCACAAGGTGAACCTGCCCTCCGGCGGCTCGATCGTCATCGACCACACCGAGGCGCTGGTGTCGATCGACATCAACTCTGCGCGCAGCACCCGCGGCACGGACATTGAGACGACGGCCTGCAACACCAACCTCGAGGCAGCGGACGAGATCGCCCGCCAGCTNCGGCTGCGTGACGTGGGCGGCCTGATCGTCATCGACTTCATCGACATGGAGTCGAGCAAGAACCAGCGCGCCGTCGAGGATCGGCTGCGCGACGCGGTCAAGCAGGATCGCGCCCGCATCCAGATCGGCAAGATCTCGCGCTTCGGCCTGCTGGAGATGTCGCGCCAGCGCCTGCGGCCCTCGATCAGCGAGTCCACGAACATCGTCTGCCCGCGNTGCAACGGCATGGGCGTGATCCGCAGCGTGGAGTCGCTGGCGCTGGCGATCCTGCGCCTGATCGGCGAGGAGGCGCGCAAGGATCGCACTGCCAAGGTGATCGCGCAGCTGCCGGTGGACGTGGCTACCTACCTGATGAACGAGAAGCGCGACTGGCTGCACAGCATCGAGCAGCGCAGCGAGGTGGGCGTCATCCTGGTGCCGAACCGCTACCTCGATACTCCCGCCTACGAGATCCGCCGCGTGCGCGACGACGAGCTGGGACTGCCCGAGTACTCGGTGATCAGCCACCAATTGGCGGTACAACCGACGATCGACCTCGAGGCGATCGCCGCCGAGGAGAAAGCCGCCCCGCCGCCGCCGGTGCCCGCGGTGACCACGGTGGTCCCGACGACGCCGGCTCCGCCGCCGGCACCGGAACCGATAGCCGTGACGCCGATNGCCTCGCCGCCGGTCGTCCTGCCCCAGTACGGGCCGCGCGACGGCATCTTCGTGCGCGCCTGGCACTGGCTGTTCGGCGACAAGCGTGCGCCCGAGCCGGTAGCGCCGGTCGCGAGTGCCGGACAGGATCGTGGTCATGATCGCGGTCGCGATCGGGACCGGGATAGAGGCCATGACCGTGGTCGCCAACGTGACCGCGACCGAGGTCGTGATCGCGACCCGCGTGCTGGCGCACGCGAGGAGCGGCGGCCGGAAGGAGGTCGGGAGGAGCGCGGCGCTCGCGACGAGCAGAAGCGGGACGCCTCGCGGCGCGGAGGCGAGCGGCGCGAGGAGCAGCGCGGCGAGTCACGCGGCGAGTCACGCGGCGAGCGACGTCCCGAGCATCCGCGGCGTGACGAGCGCGGCCGGCGACCCGATGGTCCCCAAGGCGGCCAGCGCTCCGCGCAGCGTGAGGGTCCGCGCGAAGGCCAGCGAAGCGAACGACGTGATGGCTCCCGTGATCGGCGGCCCGACGCGTCGTTGGGGCAACCGGCGAACGGCACGGATACTGCTCGTGCGGCGTTTCCTCAGCAGACGGAACTGCCGGGCGCAGCGCCGCCTCCGCTGCGCCCGGACACGACCGAGATACCCGCTGGAATCGCAGCGACGACCGCCGTCGCCGGGTTACCGGCAGTGATCGAAAGTGGCACCGGCGGCATTGCGGGCGGTAGCTCAACCGACGGCGCGCCGGCACGTCCAGAACGGCCCGATCGAGCCGAGGGCGAGCGCAGCGGCCGCCGTTCCCGTCGCGGGGGTCGCCGTCGTCGCAGGGACTCCGGCGAATCAGGCCAGGGTGCGGCCCCCCCCGGTGGGGTCGACGTATCCGAGTCGACCAGCGCTGACCGTGGGCCCTCCCCGCAGTCGTTCGACTTCGAGCCTCCGCCGCCCGCGGCGGTTCCGGCACGTCCCGAGTGGACGCCGACCCCGCCAAGTGACGCCACGCGCGAGGGGCCGCGCAGCGAACCATGACCAGCGCCTGGCGCCGCCGCGTTCAGCGACGGCGCCGGGACTCGCTCTCGCGCAGCAGTTCGTCGAGCAGACCCGCGGAGGCTTCCTCGGCGAGATCCAGTACCTGCTCGAACCCCAGCGGTCCGCCGTAATAGGGATCGGGCACGTCCGCGTCACGGGCGCGACCGGCGAACTCCATGAACAGTCGAATCCGCTCGTGGTACTCGGCTGGCATGCGCTCGCGCAGGGTCTCGCGGTTCAATCGATCCATCGCGACGATCAGGTCGAAGCGCCCGAAGTCGGCATCGTCGACCTGCCGGGCACGCAGTCCGCGCAGGTCGATGCCACGCCGCGCCGCCGCGGCGATCGCACGCGGGTCCGGCGGCTCGCCGACGTGGTAGCCGTGGGTACCCGCCGAGGCGATCTCGAGTGGCAGATCTGGCGCACGCTCGCCCGCGATGCGTCGAAATACGCCCTCCGCGGTCGGCGACCTGCAGATGTTTCCCATGCAAACGAAGAGCACCCGGTACATCATTTCGCCCTCGAGGCCGACGCGTCGCGTTCGATACTGCCGCGCGCTGTTCGGACACACTGCTCCTTACACGTGATCGATCAGGAATTTACCAGATGCATGCCTGCGCGCTGCGAAACAAGCCTCGGTACCGTTGCGAACGGACCGGATGCGTGAAGATGGCCGGCATGCCCTGCGCAGTGGTGGTCCAAGGCCGCTCGGGTCGATCCGGATGACTTCGCGCGTCAGACGCCTCCTCGTCCTTTTCGCCGCTGCACTCCTCGCGATCGTGGCGGTCCTGGCAGCGGTGTTCGCCTGGGGCCCCGTCCGCGTATCTGAAACGCGCGTGCTGCTCGACTTCCTGCTCGGCCGAGGCATCGCGCCGCCGAGCGACGCCACGGTGTCCGAGCGACTCCGGGTGCCGCCCGGATTTCGAGTCGAGGTGTACTCCAGCGAGGTACCGCTGGCCCGCGTAATCGTCTTCACCTCCTCGGGCGACCTGCTGGTGAGCCGCACGCGAAACGACGCCGTCTCGATTCTCGACCGTGACCGGGATGGCGACGGCCGCGCCGACGGTCACCGGGTGCTCCTCGATGGCCTCGACGGTCCGCACGGACTGGCTCTGCACGAGGGATGGCTGTATGTCGCGGAACGGACGCGCGTGAGCCGCGCGCGTTTCGATGAGACCAGCGGCGCGGTCACTGGACCACTGGTGCCCGTGCTGGCCGGCCTCACCGCCGACGGACGGCACCAGACCAAGACCATCGGTTTCGGGCCGGACGGATGGCTCTATCTCTCGCAGGGTTCGAGCTGCGACGTCTGCGTCGAGGAGGATCCACGGCGCGCGACGATCATGCGGATGCGCCCCGACGGCGGCGAGGCGGCGATCCACGCCACGGGCCTGCGCAACAGTGTCGGCTTCGACTGGGCGCCGTGGGACGGCGCGCTCTTTGCGACCGACAACGCCCGCGACTTGATGGGCGACGACTTCCCGCCCGACGAACTCAACCGCATCGAGCAGGACCGCTTCTACGGCTGGCCCTATGTACACGGCGACGGCGTGCCCGATCCACAGTACGGCGCGGAGCTTTCAGGCGATACAAGGCCGACCAGCCCCGTGCACGGCTTCCGCCCTCACAACGCTCCACTGGGCATTCACTTCCTGCGCACGACAGACATGCCCTCAGGCTACGAGCGCAGCGCGCTCGTCGCCCTGCATGGCTCCTGGAACCGCAGCACGCCCGACGGCTACAAGGTCGTTGCGCTGCGCTGGAACTCAGGCGGCGCGATTTCCGAGTCGGACTTCCTGACCGGCTTTCTCGGTCCCGACGGCATCATCGGCCGGCCCGCATTCGTCACCGAGGGCCCGGACGGAGCGATCTATGTATCGGATGACTACGCAGGCGTGATCTACCGCGTGAGCGCCAC
>Ga0031656_10000008_pt1 | contig 44974 bp, 36 predicted proteins | sample FrelakmetDIP11DI_FD_55080 | JGI IMG/M metagenome (GOLD analysis project Ga0031656, IMG submission 55080) | Freshwater lake sediment microbial communities from the University of Notre Dame, USA, for methane emissions studies - DIP11 DI | ecosystem: Environmental > Aquatic > Freshwater > Lake >... | reverse complement strand
TAAGCAATGGGCTGTCAGGCCAGGGTTTGCTTTCCTGGTTAACCGGCCAAAAAGATTCAATAGCTAAAGCAGTTCCTGCAGGCTTGAACCTCTCCGGTATTTTTGATGACGGCGCTGCAAAAGTTAGAGAAACTACTGCGGCTTTTCGTGAACCAGTTCCTTCCGGCGGAATGCCGAAATGGTTATTGCCTTTATTGTTGCTGGTACTGGGCGCACTTGCTTTGTGGTATTTCCTCAAAGGATGTAATGATAAACCAGTAGAAGCTGTGCAAACTGAAGTTAAAGCTGTCGAGCCAGCACCTGTTATTGCGGCACCGGTTCGGGAAACTTTTAAAATTAAACTTGTGAATGGGGTAGAAATTGATGCGTATAAAGGCGGTGTTGAAGACAGGCTTATTACCTGCATAAATGATGCCGCTTGTGTGCCGGGAAAAGAGCTCTGGTTTGATTTTGATGATATCAATTTTGAATTAGGAAGTGCTACTATAACAGCCGAAAGCCAGCGCCAGGTTAAGAATATTGCTGAAATATTAAAAGCTTATCCAAAGGTTAAAATTAAAATTGGTGGATATACCGATAAAACCGGTGATGCTTCAGTCAATAAAAAACTCAGCCAGGACCGTGCTGATAATGTTACTGCTGCAATTGTTGCTGCTGGTGCAAATGCAGCGCAACTTGAAAAAGCTGAAGGTTACGGATCCGAATTTGCAAAATTTGCAGCTGATGCTCCGGATGAAGAGCGGAAGGCTGACAGGAGAATTTCTGTAAGTCTTAGAGCGAAATAATTTCCTCTGCAAAACACAAGAAGCCTCCATGGAATTGGGGGCTTCTTGCTTTTAATAAAATCAGTATTTTTTTGATCAGCAACTGACCAATCATTGGATAAATTACTCAGTTGGAATACAATTGATTTATTGTCAGGATCACATCACCGTGCGGTTTATGAATTAAATTCTTCAGCCTTTTTTTACTATTTCATTGCCTAAGATATTCTATGCAATGAACCCAGCCCTGGGTTCAGTTAGACATATTTTCTACAGCTGCAAGTTGGAAAAAATATAGCTGATCAGGGCTCCGGAGTATAAAAAAAATTCTGCTATCCTTGTAAGCCTTGCTACATTTACAGTATGTCTAATCCAAACCTCAATCCGGAAAAAATGCCACTGAATCGGGTGGAATCAGAATATGAAAATACTATTCGCCCTGCCAGGATGGAAGAGTTTTCAGGTCAGCCTGCAATTATTGAAAACCTGAAAATTTTTATAAAAGCAGCAAGGATGCGTGAAGAAGCGCTGGATCATGTATTGTTTCATGGCCCACCGGGTTTGGGCAAGACTACCTTATCGAGGATTGTTGCAAATGAATTAGGTGTTCAGATAAGGGAAACTTCAGGGCCNGTTATTGAAAAGCCTGCAGACCTGGCTGGCCTTCTTACCAGTTTACAGCCCTTTGATGTATTATTTATTGATGAAATTCACCGGCTAAGTACCGTGGTAGAAGAATATCTCTATTCTGCCATGGAAGATTACAGGATCGACATAATGATTGATAGTGGGCCAAGTGCAAAAAGTATACAGATTAATCTGAGTCCTTTTACCCTCATTGGTGCAACAACCAGGAGTGGATTATTAACGGCGCCGTTATTATCAAGGTTTGCNATAAAATCCAGGCTTGAATATTATAATGCAGAGACACTTCAGAAAATAGTGATCCGGTCGGCACAAATNNTGGGAGTAAAAATAACTTCTGATGCATCTGTTGAAATATCGCGCCGAAGTCGCGCAACACCCCGCATTGCCAATGCGCTCCTCCGCCGGGTCAGGGATTTTGCACAGGTATTAGGCAATGGGGTAATAGACCTGGGGATCACGCAGCATGCTTTAAAAGCGTTACAGGTGGATGCATATGGGCTGGACGAAATGGATAACCGCATTTTACTTGCTATAATAGACAAATTCAAAGGCGGACCCGTAGGAATTGGCACGATTGCAACTGCAGTTGGCGAAGAAGCNGGTACTCTTGAAGAAGTGTATGAACCATTTCTTATCCAGGAAGGATTTTTGAAACGAACACCCCGGGGAAGAGAAGTTACGGCAAGGGCTTATGAACATTTGGGCAGAACTCCTCAGTCTGGCAGCGGTGAAAATTTATTATTCAATTAGAAATTGCATTTGCAAAAAAATCCACTGAAATATTTGATTTCTGAGTTTGCAAGAAGAATGATAAGATTAAGTTCACATCTTCTTTTAGTTGTTTTTTGTTTGGTNCATAACGANGNGTTCTCCCAATATTATAANCTCACTTTTAAAAACCACTCGAGTTACAGTGGTTTAACACAGGGCGAAATAGAATCCATTTATGAAGACAGCCGTGGTTTTCTTTGGATAGGGAGTCATTTTGGCCTTACTCGATTTGACGGCAGGGAGTTTAGGAATTATTATCATCATGTGGATGATTCTTCTTCCCTGGGTGATAATATCATCAATGCCATTGATGAAGACAGTGAAGGAAATCTCTGGATGGCGCTTTATAATACNGGGTTCTGCAAAATGAATCCTTTAAATTCCAGATTCGTAAATTACAGGTCTGATGGTACCACATCCCTGATCAATGAAAAAGTAGAAACCTTAATTGTTGACCGTAAAGACAGGGTATGGTTGGGCACCGAGGTGGGGATTTCCGTTTTTGAACCCCAAACGGGCAGATATACCAATATTCCCAGGTTTGCCCAAAATCAACGTTCAATTAATATTTTAAGTTTTGCTGAGGACAGTGTGGGGAATATATGGGTTGGTACAAAAAACGATGGCCTATGGCTGGTCTCGACCTCAACATTGCAAGCTTCATTGATTGCATCATATGAACAGGTAAATGCCGTAAAATCAATCTACCTGAAATCAGGCCAGAAAAATTGGGTTGCCACAGGTGATGGTTTATTTGAAATTGTTCAGAAACAAGAATCCTCTTTTGATGTTGTCAGGGCTTCTTTTTTCCCATTAAAAGAAAAACTGGAGGATATTGAAATTGATATTGAAGGTAATATCTGGATGGCGACCCAAAATAATGGGTTAAAGATATACTTTCCCAAGACCGGATTTCTGGATGTACTAAAGGAGGATTTTTCATCCGCAAGAGGCTTATTAAGTAATCGACTGAGCCAGATTTACCAGGATTCAAGAGGCGGCATTTGGCTCGGAGGAGAAAACGGCTTGCAGTACTTTCACGGGGCCTCACAGAATTTTAATATTTATCCCGGTCTCAGTAATATTTCAGATCAATTACGTGGGTCTACATTATATGGCATTTTTCAGGTGGACAATGATCTGTTGATGGCCACTTCAGGTGGAGTCCTGATTTATAACCGTGTCACCAATAAATTTATTCCTGTTAAATATTTTCCGGAGTATGAATCCGGAAGCATCCGGTTCAGGAGTTTCAACCAGGAGGGAAAAGACTGCTGGTGGGTGTGTTCGGACCAGGGAATATTTGAGCTGACGAAGATTAAAGAACGTTATGTTTTATCAAGGCCTGCCATATTAAAATCAAGGCCTGTTTTCTCAAATCAGAGTTTCCGCAATTATATTAAATCGCCGGACGGCGGGTATTGGTTTGGGTTGACTGATCAGGGGGTTTTATACTGGAATAAACGCCGCGATACAATGGCACAACTGCAACACCGCAGCCACGACAAAAACAGTCTTTGCAATGATGTAGTTAACCTTATCGGTTTTGATAAAGACAGCAGTAATATTATTGTGGGAACGGATTCAGGCGTGTCTGTAATAAAGAGGAGTACGCTTAGCATCACTAATTTTTATCCACGTTCATCAGGAGATAAGTCCGGACTCAATAACAGGTATGTGTATGATTTTTTTGATGATGGAAGCCAATATTGGCTTGCAACTTATGGAGGTGGCTTGAATCTGATAAATAAGAAAACGGGAACCATCAATTCTTTTACAACACGCGATGGGCTATGCAGCGATGGTATTTACACGATTATTCCGGAAAAAGACAGTGTCATATGGTTGGGCACCACTAACGGGTTATCAAGGTTTAATATGAGTAAAAAGCAGTTTGAAAATTTTGGCATTGAAGATGGAATCCCCGCTGATGAATTTAACATGTTATCCAGGTTTACCAATTCGGATGGTGAAATATTTATGGGTACAATGAACGGCTTAATTTCTTTTTCACCTTCAAAAATCAGCAGGATACTACAACCTCCAAGGGTTTATCTTTCAAGAATAAGAGTGGGTGGAAAATATCTAAGTGATTCGCTTACTTCTGTTATCAACCGCGACAGGCGGCTTTTAAGCTTTTACGGAGATGGTATTTATATGGAGTTCAGCCCCATGATCTTCAATGGTTCGGCTAATACAATCGTCCGGTATCGTATACCCGAAATTGATACTATTTGGAAAACAGGAGAAGCTGGATTGCTCATTCCATTGATAAAAACTGAACCGGGTGAATATACTTTTTCTGCGCAAATTTTGCGTACGCCCGGCAATGAACAATCAGATGTTTGGACTATGAAACTCATAGTGACACCACCTTACTGGAAGACTGTGTATTTTCGGCTGCTCATCGGTTTGCTGATTTCTTTATTCATCTTTCTATTGGTGCGGTCGTATATCCGGCAGAGACTTGAAAAACAGCGGATATTATTTGAAGGCGAACAGGCTGTTGAAAAAGAAAGGTCGCGGATATCCGCTGAATTACACGATGATATTGGGGGCGGGCTTACTGCAATCAGGCTGATGAGTGAAATGCTTAAAGAAAGATCCACAGAAGAGTCAAGCCGGATTTTTATCAGCAAAATTTCGGCTTCTTCCAATGAACTGGTTCAGAAGATGAACGAGATTGTGTGGGCAATGAATATAAATAATGATAACCTGCAATCCCTTATTTCATATACACGGGAATTTGCGGTTTCTTACCTCGATGATCTTAATATTCAATGCAGGGTTGAGTTACCAGAAAATATCCCGGATATTCCGATCAGCGGTTCTAACAGAAGAGACATTTTCCTCCTCGTAAAAGAAGCGCTAAATAATGTTGTCAAGCACGCACAGGCCACTGAAGTAATAATGAAAATAAAAATCAGTGATTTATTGTTTATTGAAATTACTGACAATGGAAAAGGATTTAACCCGCTGCAAACCCGGTCCGGAAGCAATGGTCTTCAAAATATGCAGTTCAGGGTTAAGCGATTGCATGGTGAAATGCAGTTTAAATTTGACTATGGTACCTCAGTGTCCTTTGAAGTGCCCATAATGAAACTATTGAATAAGGAGATTGATGCATAAAAAAACCCTGGACTTCGCCAGGGTAAAAAGTACAAAGATTTTTATTATGAAGGAACAACCAGCCGAAATCCGTTGCCATGAATATTTACAATTTCAATATGCTCATCTTCCTTCAAATATTTTCTTAGTTTGGCAATATAAACATCCATACTCCTGCCATTGAAATAAGTATCACTTCCCCATATTTTTTTAAGTGCAATTTCACGGGGAAGGAGATCATTCTTGTATTCGCTCAACATTTTAAGTAATTCATTTTCTTTAGGCGAAAGGGTGTGCATTTTACCATCTATAGAGAGTTCTCTTAATTTAGGATTAAAGTGATAATTGCCCAGGTCGTATTCAGTGTTGGCGATTTCTCGGTTCAACTCTTCATTCCTTTTCAATATNGCTTTTATTTTCAGTAAAAGCACTTCGCTGTCAAACGGTTTTGTGATATAATCATCAGCACCCAACTTATATCCCTGGATGATGTCTTCCTTCATTGTTTTAGCTGAAAGAAAAAACAGTGGAATATCAGGGTTTACATCCCGGATGTCTTCAGCAAGTGAAAATCCGTCAACATGCGGCATCATGACATCAAGCAGGCAGAGATCGAATTTTTCCCGTTGAAATGCAGCCAGGCCTAACCGGCCATCGCGTTCAAGCACAACCTCATAATCATTTAATTCCAGGTAATTCTTAAGAACCATACCAAGGTTAGAATCGTCTTCGCAAAGTAAAATTTTGGCTTTTGGATTTTCTGCAGACATGCTTGATTGATTTTAGACAAATAAAAATCTTTCGGTTGAAGGATTAAAGTAAACACGAATAAAGTTTTGTTAAACAAAACCGGTTTCATCCAGAATTGTAAAGCTAGATATTTCTTTGCTACTGTACCTTTGTTATAAAAAATAAGATGCACCTTTCTCCGGACAATAAATTCAGGAAACTCATAATAATTGGCGACCGGGTTCTTATCAGGCCTTCCCGGCCCAATGAAAAGACTGAATCAGGTCTTTATTTGCCTCCTGGCGTTCAGGAAAGGGAAAAAGTTCAACAGGGATATGTCATCAAAACAGGACCCGGCTATGCCATTCCTTCGCCCGTTGACGACGAACCCTGGAAAAAAGAATCGGACCTGGTTAAATATGTGCCATTACAGGTCAGGGAAGGAGACCTGGCGATTTTTTTAGTCAGTGGCGCTACTGAAGTGATTCATGGCGGGGAAAAATATTTCATCGTCCCCCAGAATGCCATCCTGATGCTTGAACGGGATGAAGAATGGTAAAATAATCACAGGAAATTGAATATTGCTATATTCTAATTGATTTTCTACAGTGACGTGTAAAAAAATCCGGTATTAGATTTTTTTGAGTTTATTTGACTAATAAAATTTCCTGAATGTATTTTTTAGGCTTTTGAATCGGAAGCCTACATTGCCTAACTTACAAAATAAATTTCTGATGGCCGATAAAGTTCAGTTTAAAGATATCATTACAAAGGGTTATTCGTTCTTGGGAAATCATTTCCTGTTAGGCGCTGCCATGCTTGATGGCGAGGTGTTAACTGGCACCAGTGTTTTTCTGCCCCTTAAAACAATGAACCGTCATGGACTTATTGCTGGCGCAACAGGAACCGGCAAAACCAAAACTTTGCAGGTTCTTGCCGAAGGCCTCAGTAATGCAAGTGTGCCTGTCATGATGATGGACATTAAAGGCGACCTGAGCGGCATAGCTGCGGCAGGTTCTGAAAGCGACAAAATTACGGAGCGGATCAAGAAGATTGGTTCAGCGGAATATAAACCGGCTGCTTTTCCTGCAGAACTTATGAGCCTGAGCGAACAGCCGGGTGTTCGTATGCGGAGTACCGTTAGTGAGTTCGGCCCCATTTTACTGGCCAAGATACTCGGGCTTAATGAAACACAGGAGGGAGTTGTATCCATGATCTTTAAATATTGCGACGATCAGCAGATGCCCCTTCTTGATCTGAAGGATTTTATTAAAGTATTGCAATTCATTGGCAATGAAGGGAAGAAAGAACTGGAAGCGTCATATGGTAAGATTTCGACGAGCTCAACAGGAACCATCCTGAGAAAAGTAATTGAGCTTCAGCAACAGGGTGCCGACATTTTCTTCGGCGAGCCTTCTTTTGATGTCGATGACCTTATGCGCATAGGCCCCGATGGAAGAGGTGTGATCAATATTCTCCGGGTAACAGATATGCAAAACAGGCCTAAATTGTTCTCCACTTTTATGCTTGGCCTTTTGGCAGAATTATATGCAGGATTACCTGAAGAAGGAGATATGGACCAGCCTAAACTCGTCCTTTTTATCGATGAGGCTCACCTTATTTTCCAGGAAGCTACTCCGGCGCTTCTACAGCAAATTGAAACAGTAATCAAGCTTATCCGCTCTAAAGGAGTAGGCATATTTTTTTGTACCCAAAACCCGCAGGATATTCCTGCAGCGGTTCTAAGCCAGCTTGGACTTAAAATTCAACATGCACTTCGGGCATTTACCGCAGGCGACAGAAAAACCATTAAAATGGCCGCCCAGAATTATCCGGAAACCAATTTTTATGATGTAGACGAAATTCTGACCCAAATGGGTATAGGCGAAGCCCTTGTGACTTTATTGAATGAAAAAGGAATACCAACGCCCCTGGTTCATACATATTTGCTTCCACCGGCCACGAGGATGGATGTGTTGACTGAAGATGAGATTCATAAAATCGTTGGTGCTTCTGCACTTGTCAAAAAATATGGAACGCTTGTGGATAATGAAAGTGCTTATGAAATGCTCACTGAAAAGCTCGCCGAGGCAGCCAGAAATGCGAGTGAAGATGCTGCCGCTAAGGAAGCAGAGAAACCAGGCCGTAAAGCACCCAGGGAAGAATCAATATTTGATAATACCATAGTTAAGCAAGCCGGTAGAACAGCAGCCAGCATCATTACCCGCAGTTTGCTGGGCGCATTGGGATTGAGCAGTACTGGCCGTAAAAGAAAGAAAGGATTGTTTGGGTAAACCGGCCAGAAAAAAACATTTAAAAAAAGGGAATTTATTTTATTGTGTGTTATCGATTCAAATTCAGCAACTTAGATAAAAATCTGTGAAATATGGCTGAAAATACCACGAACCGGTTATTTTTTCTTTCACAAACTTAATTATCTTCGCTCTGGTTTTTCATAGGATATTGGATTTTAAAAACGGGCTGGATTTCTATCCTGGCCCTTTTTTTTTACCTTAATGTTATCCTGCCATCCGGCGCCAGTCTTATTTTTTCTTCATTTCCCCAGTTATCCAAAATCTCCCAGATCTTATCTTTACTGATGCCTCGCATTTTTTCTGACAATTCCAGGGCATTCAAACTGGATTCGGTCAATAATTCTTTTATGGTTTCAGAAAGGGTCCTGTATTCCACCTCGGTAAGTTTTGTTTTTTTCTTTTCAAGGCAGTCGTCACAGATACCACAGGCAACTATTTTTTCATCACCGAAATAACGCCCTATATACTGCGCACGGCAACTTTTTTCGGTCATATATCCGATCATAGACTGCACTCTTTTCTCATATGAGGATTTTCTTTTGAGATACGAAACAGGATCTATGAACAAGTCTTCTGCCTTTACCCTGTTTTGTAGAAACCTGATATGCGGGGTTTCTTTTTTAGGATCATACCGGATTATACCCTTTCTGTGCAGATCGGTTAGATCCTTTTTTATCTGGTCAACATCTTCCCTAAGTAACCAGGCTACCTGCTTCTCGGAAACAGATATTGGATTGTCCAGAATACCACCATAGGTTCTGAGCAGGGTTTTTATTAGGAGTTCCAAACCGGGATTCATTTGTTCAAATTCCTCAAGGCCTTCTTTGCCCACCAGAAACTGAATGGTGGGAGGAACAAAAATTTGTTCCTGGTAGGCCAGGATTGATGCCTGCTGCATGGCCTGCAGGGAATAGACAACCTGAAGAAGCGGCAGGTTAAATTTTTTAGTAAAATCCTGAACGTCAAAAGCATAGCTGTTATCTTCGCCCAGCCCGCTGGGCAATTGGAGGTAGTTGGCAAGGGCTTGATACACCTTTCTGATGGTATCAAAATTCGGGTAGCGGATATCAGGAAGTTTCTCCATCTCTTCCAGGTCGTTGGTATGGTAAAGCAATACAGCATATGCTTTTTTTCCATCTCTTCCGGCACGCCCAGCTTCCTGGTAATAGTTTTCCACACAATCTGGCGGATCTGTATGTACAACCAGCCGAACATCTGGCTTGTCGATACCCATGCCAAATGCATTTGTACAAACCATCACCCTGATTTCATTTCGTATCCATTTTTCCTGCCGTTCTCTTCTTTCATCCTGTGTCAGGCCTGCGTGATAACATGTAGCATTTATTTTGTGTGCTTTCAGCAAAGTTTCAAACTCTCTTGTTTTCCTGCGTGTTTTGCAGTAAACGATTGCCGTGCCGGGGACTTTGCCAAGTATCTCAGTCAGGCGCGCGGCCCGGGATTCCACACAAAATATACTATAAGATAAATTCGGTCTTTCAAAGGATTGCCTTAAAACAGCAGGATTAGAGAGTTTCAGTTTAATTGCAATATCTTCCCTGACTTCTGCAGTAGCCGAGGCCGTTAGTGCAAGAACAGGAGCCGCGGGTTTAAATTTCCGGATATCGGCAATGGAAAGATATGCCGGCCTGAAATCGTAACCCCATTGCGAAATACAGTGTGCCTCATCCACGGCAATAATTGCTATAGGCAGGTAGGGCAGGTATTGGTTGAATAACTTTGTTTGCAATCGTTCCGGTGAAACATAAAGGAACTTGTACTCTCCGGCAACTGCTTTTTGCATGGTTGATTTTACCTCAGCCAACGACATCCCGGCATAGATACTTCCTGCCGGTATGTTTTTATTTTCCAGCTGGCTAAGTTGGTCCTGCATGAGGGCAATGAGCGGTGAAATTACAAGGCATAGTCCATCCATGGCCAAAGCGGGAACCTGGAAACAAACAGATTTCCCACCGCCGGTAGGTAGGATCGCAAGGGTATCCTTCAGGCCCATTACAGTTGTAATTATTTCTTCCTGTAAAGGACGGAAAGAGGAATATCCCCAATATTTCTGCAAAATTTCCTTTGGCGTCATGAAATTGCAATTGTAGAGGACGAAGTAATTCAATGATAATTATACAACCTTCTTCACAAAAAGCCTTACTGAATTTATTGCCAGAACAACGTCGCTAAGGCCCATAACAAGCGCACCAAAGGCCGGTGTTAGAAATCCAAATGCGGCAACCGGAATGGCAACAATATTGTAAAAAAAGGCCCAGAAAAGGTTTTGCTGTATGGTAAGGTAAGTATGTTTCCCGAGTCCTAATGCAGTGGGTAATTTCCGCAAGCCCTGATTCATTAGTACAACCTGCGCACTCTGCATGGCCAGTTGTGAAGCGTCGCTCAGCGAAATGCCAATACTGGCCTTTGCCAAAGCAGGTGCATCGTTAATGCCATCACCAACCATGGCGGTGGGAGCTTCTTTCGTGAAGGATTCGATTTTAGACAATTTCTGTTCCGGCGTTTGTTCGGCATGAAATTCATCAATGCCCAACACTTTCGAAATCCGGGAACAACGTTCCTTGCCATCGCCGCTGAGCAGTACCGTGCGTATACCTTTTTTATGCAGGTACTGAATCACTTCACCGGCTTCCGGCCTGATCTCATCTGCCACATCGACCCAGCCCAGAAGGGTGTCATTTTTTAGCAGGTATACATTGTGGTTAGCTTCTGTTGTATGGGATGCTGCTATTTTATAAGAGCCGGCTAGCCAGGTATTGCCTTCCCTGTCTGTGCCTTTTACGCCCAGTCCTTTGATTTCTTCAATCGATTTCCACCTCATATCATTTTTGGTTTTAAAAGCATGGGTGATACATTGTGCAATCGGATGGGTTGAATATTTTTCGAGGGACCAGGCAATGTGCTTCAATTCTTCTTCGGGAATGTCTATAGATTTAATGCCCGAAACGGTAAACTCGCCCGTGGTCAGCGTACCTGTTTTGTCAAATACAACCAGGCGGATATCTTTGAATGTTTCCATGCTGGTAGCATTGCGGAAAAGTATACCTGATCTGGCGGCTCTGCCAAGTCCAACGGCTATAGCTGCAGGCGTAGCGAGCCCCATAGCGCAGGGACATGCAATGACCAAAACGGCAATGCTGCGCATCAATGCCTGAGTGAACTCGCCAAGGAAATACCAGTTTAGTAAAAGTGTTAGCAAGGCAATGCCTATCACCACTGGCACAAAAATCGCGCTGATCTTATCGGCCAGGTGTTGAACCGGGGGTTTTTCTCCCTGGGCTTTTTTCACAAGGTTGAGTATTCCTGCAATCACTGTATCGTCACCTGTTGCCGTAACCTGTGCCCGTACAGTGCCTGATTCCAGGATACTTCCGCCAATAAGAGCCTCTTTCTGTCGCTTATGTACCGGAATACTTTCACCTGTTAGTATTGATTCATTTACATGGGCTTCGCCCCAAAGTATTTTGCTGTCAATGGGCACCTGCTCGCCACTTCGGATAAGGATGAGATCGCCTATTTTCAGCTGGGTATTTTCAAGTGGCAGAATTACTTCCTGGTGCTGATCGTCAAAAGCGATCATATTGGCCATCACTTTCTGGGACTTCACCAGGTCTTTCAGCGCTCTTTGGGTTGATTTCATAGAGGCATCTTCCAGGTAATTGCCCATGAACACAAGCGTGATAATGGTAGCTGCGGTTTCATAAAAAAGATAATGATCGCCCAGGTTAAATAAAGTTCCGGCTAAACTATACACAAAGGCGGCAGTGGCGCCCAATGCTATCAGAACATTCATATTAGGAATGCCATTTCGGAGGCTTTTTAAGGCGCTTCTTCCAAAGAACGACATGCCAACAAAATATACAGGTAAACAAAGCGTAAACTGTATCCAGGGATTCATTAAAAAATGAACCGGAAGCCATTTTTCAAACATGTGCAGAAGCAAGACTGCGGTAAAAGGCAGGCAGAAAAGAAAACGATTCAGGTTATTGGACAGAAATGGTTTTTTAACTATCTCGCCTGCTGTTTGCTCGGATAAAACAGTATAACCAAGGGATTGAATGCCGTTGATGAGTTTTGATTTGTCAACGCCTTCCACCAATTCAAAACTTACTTCGCCACCAATTGGATTTACCTTAATATTTTGTTGCCCCTGTTTTTCAAGGAATTTGTTGATGGTTAATGCGCAATTGGCGCAGGTCATACCCTCCACCTTCCATTGTATCGATTCCATAATGCAAATTTACCAATCCTGTTCAATACTAACGGCAACTGGTTTTGCAACAAGAATGCAGTTCATCTGAATTGATTCCCTGTAATAATTTGATCCTGATTGCTCAGCCATAATTTTATGGTATGCTCGGTTTCCAATGAATATATTTGTGTTTGGACATTTTATATGGAATGGACATTTACATTGGCAGAGATTGAATCTGTTGCCCGGGAATTCTGGTTAGAACTGCGTGGGTATTCCATATTTGCTTTCCATGGCGAAATGGGCGCAGGAAAAACTACGTTCATTCATTACTTGTGCAAGGCTATTGATGTTGAGGATAAGGTGAGCAGTCCCACTTTTTCCCTGGTCAATGAGTACCATACTCCTGCTGTAAACCTTGAAACCATATATCATATTGATTTATATCGCCTGGAAGATGAAGCGGAAGCAGTGCGTTCAGGAATGGAGGAATATTTATTTTCAGGTGCTATTTGCCTCGTAGAATGGCCTGAAAAAGCTCCTGGATTGTTTCCACCAGGAACAGCTCATGTGTTTATAGAATTACTGGATGGTACAAAGAGGCGTTTAAAAATTCAGATTCCCGCCGGGAATTAGTAAATTAACAGCTTAATAAGATTGCATGTCAAGCGGAAAGCCATATATAAGTTCTTCGATTAACTATGAGACACTTGAAGAAACACTGGATATCAAACCCCAGACCTCATCTTTATTTATTGGTATTCCCAAGGAAGAAGCTTTCCAGGAGAACCGCATTGCCCTGACTCCGGATTCGGTAGCAGTGTTAGTTAGCAATGGCCACAGGGTTGTAGTGGAACACAAGGCAGGTGAAGGCGCCCATTTCTCTGATCAGGACTATAGTGAGGCCGGAGCAAAGATCGCCTATGAAAAAAAGGAAGTTTTCGAGAGCGACTTAATTATCAAATCAGCCCCCGTGAGTGACCAGGAGCTGGAACTCCTGAAAATAAACCAAACCATCATTTCACCTATTCATCTCCCGGTTATGAAAACGCATATCCTGGAAAAGATGATGGAAAAAAGGATTACGGCCCTGTCGTTTGAAAACCTCAAAGACGATTCCGGGCACAATCCGATTGTTCGCAGTATGAGTGAAATTGCAGGCAGTGCTGTAATGCTTATTGCCGGGCAATACCTGGGAAGTGCCAATAACGGTAAAGGCGTATTACTTGGCGGCATTTCCGGCATTCCGCCAACCAAAGTAATCATCATTGGCGCCGGTATCGTTGGTGAATATGCTGCCCGAACCGCACTGGCGGTTGGCGGCAGCGTTAAGATATTCGATAATAATATTTACAAACTAAAGCGGCTCCAAAATAATATGGGCGCCCGATTATGGACTTCCGTTATAGAGCCAAAAATACTGGCCAAACAACTTAAAACATGCGATGTGGCAGTTGGCGCCTTGTCTTCTTCCGGGGGACGCACGCCCATTGTTGTTTCAGAGGAAATGGTTTCGCAGATGCGTACTGGTAGTGTAGTGGTTGACGTTAGTATCGATCGCGGGGGATGTTTTGAGACCTCGGAAATCACTTCACATGAAAAGCCGGTGATCACTAAATATGGGGTTATCCATTATTGTGTTCCAAACATACCTTCAGGTTTCGCCAGAACCGCATCCCAGGCAGTAAGCAATGTGCTAATGCCGCTGCTACTTGAGATTGGCGATGAAGGTGGCCTGGAAAAACTGGTCTGGCATAAATTCAATATCAGGTCGGGCATCTATCTTTTCAAAGGTTCTTTGACCAATATCCACCTCAGCCAGCGCTTTAACCTGAAGTATACAGATCTGAACCTGTTGATAGCCAGCCAGCGTTAGGGAAGTAAGATGTTTCGCAAGAATTATGATCTTGCCGGCTGAGTGTTTTTCCAATCTGTCATTTGAAGTATGTTATCACAGAAATCATATTCTGCTTCATCATTACTGCTTATAACTACCAGGCGGTTTTTGGTATGGGTTTGTATTAGTTGCCTGTATAGTGCTATACCCGATTTGTCCAGGTTGGTGCAAGGCTCGTCAAGGAAGAGAACAGGCGTATCTGTAAAAATTGCCTGCGCCAGTTTCATTCGTTGTTTCATGCCACTGCTGTAATATCTGATTTGTTTTTTTGCGGCATTGGCCAAACCTGTTTCCAATAAAATGATTTCCTGGGTAATACCAGGAATAAAGGATTTGAATTGCTGGTGAAAAGAGAGAAATTCCAGGGCGGTCATTTCTTCAATCAATTCAAGGTATGGCGCGCAAAAAGACATTTTGCTGAACTGGCTTTCCGGGTCAATTATTGCACCGTCCGAACTATAACTGATGCTGCCTTCGCTGGGTGTTAGTGCTCCTGCAAGAACCTGTAATAAGGTTGATTTACCTGATCCGTTTGGGCCCGTTATGGCATACTTTCTACCTTGTATGAAATCTTGCTGAATATGCCTGAATATCCATTCACGGTTGAAGCGTTTACCTGCATCAGTCGCTGAGATCGTCATCAATATTATTTTTGGAGAAACGTTTTATGATTCCCCTGCCACTCTCACGGATAAAGGTTACTATCTCATCACGTTCATCTGTAGCAGCAAATTCTTCTTCAATATACTGAACGGCCTGGGTGGTGTTCATGCCTTTGTTATAAATGTAGCGGTAGATATCCAGGATATGATTGATTTTCTCAACCGTAAAGCCTTTGCGTTTAAGCCCAACCGAATTTACTCCTGCATAACTCAATGGTTGTCTGCCTGCCTTAATATAGGGAGGTACATCTTTGCTAACCAGGGAACCACCTGCAATAAATGCATGCTGTCCGATCTTTACAAATTGATGTACCGCACACATTCCTGCCAGGATTGCATAGTCGCCAATAGTTACATGACCGGCAATCTGGGTGTTATTGCTCATAATGCAGTTATCGCCAATCAAACAATCATGCGCCAGGTGGCTATACGCCATTATGAGGCAGTTTTTTCCAACTTTTGTCTTCCAGCGGTCTTTTGTCCCTCTGTGAATAGTTACAAATTCCCGGATGGTTGAATTGTCACCGATTTCTATGATGGTATCTTCGTCTTCAAATTTCAGATCCTGCGGAGCGGCAGACAGCACAGCACCCGGAAATATCCTACAGTTTTTACCTATTCTGGCACCTTCCATAATGGTTACATTACTTCCTATCCAGGTGCCTTCCCCAATTTCCACGTTTTGGTGAATTACAGTAAATGGATCGACCTTAACATTGGTAGCAAGTTTGGCATTGGGGTGAATATACGTGTGCGGATGAATCATGTGAATCCGGGATTTCAGGTAAAATTGAATGTTTCTACTACTTTCTTTTATGATTTATGAAACAGGCCGGGGTCAAAACCCGGCCTTCAAAAATAATCTTATTCCATTAACTGACAATTATCCTCTTTTCACCAACTGGGCCATCAGGACTGCTTCTGTTGCAATTTTATTACCTACATAGACAGTTCCATGCATTTCGCATAGGCCCCTTCTGATTGGACCCATCAGTTCCATCTTCAATAACATCGTATCTCCGGGCATTACCTTCAATTTGAACTTGCAGTTGTCGATTTTTACGAAATAAGTATCATATTCTCCCGGCGGAAGGGTGTTTATCGCCAAAATGCCACCAGTCTGGGCCAATGCTTCGATTTGCAAAACTCCTGGCATTACAGGGTTATTCGGGAAATGGCCTACAAAGAAGGGTTCGTTGAAGGTCACATTTTTCAAACCAACGATATAGGTGTCTGTCAATTCAATAACCTTGTCAACCAGTAAAAAAGGATAGCGGTGGGGTAACTTTTTTTCTATTTGCTGAGTATTGAATACTGGTAACTGGTTTGGATCATAAACAGGGACATTTTTTACATGTTTATTTTTCTTAATATATTGTTTGACTTTTTTGGCAAACTCCACATTGGAGGAATGCCCGGGTCGATTGGCGATGATGTGAGCTTTGATAGGATAGCCTATAAGTGCCAAATCTCCCACAACGTCTAATAATTTATGCCTGGCCGGTTCATTAGGGAATCGTAATTGAAGATTATTGAGGTAACCTTCGCTCATTACTTCGATTTTGTCCTTTTTAAAGACTTTAGCCAGTCGGGCCATTTCTTTCTCTGTTACCGGTTTGTCTACCACAACAATGGCGTTATTAATGTCGCCGCCTTTTATAAGGTTATTGTCCAGCAGCATTTCCAGTTCGTGCAGGAAACAGAAGGTACGGCAGGGGGCAATCTCAGATTTAAAATCACGAATTGATTTAAGGCCGGCATGTTGTGTACCTAAGACCGGGCTGTTGAAATCTATCAGCGTAGTGATCTTGTATTCTACGGCTGGCATAGCTACCAGCTCAACCCTTTTTTCTTCGTTATAATAGGTGATATTGGTATCAATTGTATACCAGTTTTTAGCTGCCTCCTGTTCAATAACGCCGGCTTCCTCAATGATCTCCACAAAAGGTTCCGAGCTGCCATCTATAATAGGTGTTTCAGGGCCATTGATTTCAATCAGGCAATTGTCCACACCCATCCCTACAAGAGCTGCAAGGACGTGTTCTACTGTACTCACTTTTGCGCCATTGTCCTCAAGCGTTGTTCCGCGTGAAGTATCTGTAACAAGGTCACAGTCGGCTTTAATAAGTGGCTGACCGGGCAGGTCAATTCGTTTGAATTGAATACCGAAGCCCGGGTTGGCGGGATTCAGGATCATGTCAACGTTGACTCCGGTATGCAGGCCAGTTCCGGAAATACTTATGGAATTTTTCAGGGTATGTTGGAGATCTGTATTGAAGCTGGCATCCATGGGCTAATAATATTAGTCGGCAAAGATATTTTATTTTTTGTGCCTGAAAGGGAAAATAGAAACTGGCATTTCCTGGAATATTAAATGCAAGGCGAGGTGTGATTTTTTTAGAAAAATGGCAGTAAATCCGAGGGTTAAACTCTTTCTGTAACAAGCTGATTTAGGATTTTCTCCAACTCCTTGAGTCTTTTTTCCAGATCCGGAAGCTTTCTTGTTACAGCCTGGGCCCTCAAAGCAGAACCGTATTCGAAAGCAGGGCTACCGGTGACGGCTGAATTGGGGCTTGAAATGGATTTACTTACGCCACTTTGTGCATTGATCTTGGCCCCGTCTGCAATTGTTATATGGCCAACAATGCCCGCCTGTCCGCCGATCATTACATTGTTGCCAATTTTAGTACTGCCGCTTACTCCGGCTTGTGCTGCTATGACTGTATGCTGTCCAACTTCCACGTTATGAGCAATCTGAATGAGATTATCAAGCTTTGCACCGGAACGAATTACAGTGGAACCCATCGTTGCCCGGTCAATACATGCATTTGATCCTATTTCCACATGGTCTTCAACAACAACATTTCCAATTTGAGGAACTTTATAATAGGTGCCATCTGCCTGAGGTGCAAATCCAAAACCATCGCTTCCAATTACGGTTCCGGAATGGATAATCACATTATTTCCAATTACACAATCGTGGTAAATTTTTACTCCCGGATGGATGAGGGAATGTTGACCTATTTTAGCATTATTACCTATGAAAGCCTGTGGAAATATCTTTGTATTGTCGCCAATTTCAACATGGTCGCCGATATAAGCGAAAGCTCCGACAAAAACATTCTCCCCGATTTTGGCGCTTGGTGAAATATAGCTTGGCTGCTGGATACCTGTTAATTGCTGAGTCATCATTTGTTGGTATTTGCGCAGCAGGAGAGCAAAGGCACTGTAAGCATCCGGAACCTTAATGAGTGTAGCAGTGAGGCCTGGCTTAATTTCGAGGCCCTCGTTAACTATTATAACTGAAGCCTGGGTTGTATAAAGGTACTCTTCATATTTGGGGTTGGCCAGAAAAGCTAATTGCCCGTTTACGGCTTCTTCAATTTTGGCAAATGAATCTACAGAAATGGAAGGATCACCTTCCACTTTACCATTTACTAGGCTGGATATCTGTGCGGCGCTGAATTGCATATCAGGATCATTGGTTATGGAAGAATCTGTGATAGTTTCGAACTTAATGTAACTAATATTTACGGCTTTCTTCAATATTGACACCCGAAATCAGCAAAAAATGAACCAGCTTCAGGTATTTCCTCATTCCCCTCTGTAAAAGCAAAGGTAAAATTTTTTAACGGGTTGGGACAGGTTTTGATGAATCAGTGCATTATCGACCAAAGAAATATCCTTTATGGTTCCATCACGGAAGATGATATTGATCCTTTCATCATAAGGATTGTAGAGGCTGTTTTCTGCTTCGCCGGTAAAAACCAGGAAGGAAGCATCTTCTTTACTGATAGCTAGTTGACTGCATATTTCTTCAAGTTTCCGGGTATAAACCTCTTTAGCTATGGGTTCTGCCTGTAACCTGAGTTTAAAGAGCCTGCGATTTAACACTGAAAGACATAAAATGGCAAGAACATGGTCATTATGTTTGCTCCAGGCTTTGATGGCTGAAATAACATCCGTATCGTCGAGTTGGCAAAAGAGGTCGAGATGGTTTTTTAAATGCCCTTCCAGTTGATTGAATAGAAATAAGCTCAGGGTATCGTGCAAAACCACCTGCTTATCTCCATGTTCCTGCAGCCAACGGGCCCTTTCTAAAATACGCACCAGCGTCATTTCAGTACAAAGGACCGTTTTATGCAGGTAAACCTGCCAATACATCAGGCGTCGGGAAACCAGGAACTCTTCAATTGAATAAATCCCTTTTTCTTCAACCATCAGTTCTCCATTATGCACGGTAAGCATTTTCAGGATCCTGTCGTAGCCAATGGTTCCTTCGCTGACCCCTGTGAAAAAACTGTCCCTGGCCAGGTAGTCCATCCGGTCAACATCCAGTTGCCCGCTGATCAATTGATGAAGGAATTTTTTTGGATATATACCTTTGAATATGGAGATGGCCATTTCCAGTTGTCCGTTTTTCTCCTGGTTGAGTTTTTCCATGATCAGCAGGGAAAGTGCTTCATGATCAAGACTTTGGATCACGATTTTTTCGAGGGCATGAGAGAAAGGCCCATGACCGATATCGTGGAGTAAAATGGCAATCTTGGCGGCCTGTTCTTCAGCAACTGTGATCTCAACGCCTTTGGCTTTCAATTCAAAGAGGGCCTGAGTCATCAGGTGATAAGCGCCAAGGGAATGGTGCAACCTCGAATGNACNGCGCCCGGGTATACAAGATGGGAAAGTGCCAATTGTTTAATTCGCCGCAAACGCTGATACCAGGGATGGGAGATGATATCATAAATCAGCGGGTCATCCAGGGTAATGAACCCATATACCGGGTCGTTTATTATTTTTCTGAATGACATAGCCCTTTAATTGTTAAAATTTTTCAGAACAGGCACGCAAAGGTATGAAGGCGGAAACGTATTAACTAACTTTAAGCATTCGGACAATGGATAATAAAATAAGTAAGATAAACCATTAAAGAGGAGAAAATTCCCATGGCATTGGCAAAAATACTTTGGATAGACGACGAAATTGAAAGCCTTCAATCCCAGAAAATGTTCCTTGAAAATAAGGGATATGAAGTGCATACTCTCACCAACGGGTTTGACGCAATAGATTATATAAAAGAAAACCCGGTTGATGTNGTCCTGCTGGATGAAACCATGCCAGGCATTACAGGAATTGAAACACTGGCCAAGATCAAAGAGATCAACCCTCAAATACCAGTAGTCTTGATTACCAAAAATGAGACTGAAAACCTGATGGACGAGGCCATTGGTTCNCAGATAAGTGATTANCTGATTAAACCGGTAAATCCCAATCAGGTACTACTGAGCCTCAAAAAGATTATCGACAATAAACGACTGGTTGCTGAAAAAACAACATCAGTTTACCAACAGCAATTTAGAAGCCTCTTCATGGCATTAAACAGCAACCCTGATTATAATGAGTGGATGGACATCTACCGTAAACTCACTTACTGGGAACTGGAGATGGAGAAAAGCGACAGTCCTGAAATGCAGGAAGTGCACCAGTCGCAGAAAAACGAGGCAAACTCCGAGTTCTTCAAATTTGTGTCCCGGCATTATGCATCATGGGTCGATCCCAAGAGTTCGGAGGCACCAATCATGAGCCATACTTTATTTAAGTTTAAAGTATTGCCTCATATCGAAAAAGGTGTACCGCTCATTTGGCTGGTGATTGATAACCTCCGGTATGATCAATGGAAAGCCATTCAGCCGGTATTTTCAGAAACCTTCCGTTTGCAGGATGAAGATACTTTTTACAGTATCCTGCCCACCGCTACACAGTATTGCCGCAATGCAATATTCGCGGGACTCTTGCCGGTAGATATTGAAAAACAATTTCCTGCGCAATGGAAAAATGATGAAGAAGAAGGCGGCAAAAATTTGTATGAAGAAGATTTTTTCAGGGGGCAGCTAAAGCGATTGAAGCGTGAGGATATTCGTTTTTCATACAGTAAAATTGTAAACAACCAGGATGCACATAAACTGGTAGAGCAGGCGCATAATCTCCTTAATCACGACATCAGCATTGTGGTATATAACTTTGTTGATATGCTTAGCCATGCACGTACCGAAATGGAAGTGCTGAAAGAACTGGCCAGTGATGAACAAAGCTATCGGAGCCTGACTACAAGTTGGTTCATTCATTCGCCTCTATACCAGGCATTGAAAAAAATTGCTGACAAAAAAATCAATATCATTATTTCAACCGATCATGGCAGTGTTCGCGTAAAGACTCCTTACAAAGTAGTTGGTGACAAACAAACCACCGCCAACCTCCGCTATAAACACGGCCGTAACCTCAACTACGAACCAAAAGATGTACTGGCTTTTAAAGATCCGCGGCAGGCAGGTTTACCGGTACCATCTGTAAATTCTTCCTTCATTTTTGCAAAAGAAGATGGATTCCTTTGTTATCCAAACAACTATAACTATTACGTCAATTATTATAAAAATACTTTTCAGCATGGCGGGATCTCTATGGAAGAGATGATTGTGCCAATAATAAGAATGAGCAGTAAGTAAGTAGTCAGGAGTCTGGAGTCGGGAGTCGGGAGTCTGGAGTCGGTAGTCAGGAGTCTGGAGTCGGGAAATTTGGTCGGGGGCTGCAATATGCGTGAAGTGATTGCAAAAACGGATTCTAACCATAATAGTTATCGGGGTAGAATAAAGCGTAGAAGATTCTCATGAAAATTCAACCTAAAAAATGGGCTTTTAGATTGGGCCTTACAACTGTGTTTATTGCGAGTTTGTTACTCCTGATAATACTGAAACCTATTTTGTCGTATGCTCACATTAAAGATCACAATCAGTTTACTATTTTCAATGATAAAGAGCCATAATTGTCATTCGGCCCGTTTTTCAAATCCAATATCACGTTAAAAATATTACGAGATTAATCTGTTAAGTTTGTCAATAAATTAGTGAGCGAACAAAAATATTATTGCGAGAAAAATTAATTTTTGAACGTAATAATCCAATTCAAATTGAATGAAAAGCAAAATCAGTTAATTGATATACATATTTATCATACTAGCGCCCTTACCGGGATAGCCAGTATGGACCGAATCCTTTGAAACTGCAATAAATTCTCCATCACTGCCCATATCCCAGAGTTTGCCACGAAGCGTAACATTGATGCCAAAGACGGCAGAGGTGGATTTGATCCGCGCTGGCAAAGTGTATTTCAGCCATGCATCCCTCAAGGTAATTTTTCCGCGGTCTGTACTGTCAACATCAGGTGGCATGGGGAAACCACTATAACCATCCCAGGGTTGTTGCATCGCATTATCATGTTGGGTAAAGGATGGGACGGCAATAATCAATGGGTCTTTACCTTCCAGTGATTTAAACGCAGCGGGGAACCAGGAGTCTGCACAGATCAGCACAGCTGTTTTTCCTATTGGCAGATTGAATACCGGAATATCGGATGCAGGGCTTTGGGCAATAAATGGTTTTTCATCTTCGGTAGGGAATGCTTTTTTTACCAACGTTGGTTGCAGGCTGCCATCGGGATTAAATACCGCTGTAACATTATATANCTGCCCTTTTTTGACCCTTATCCTGTCTTTGGAAATATCCGGATTGGGCAGGAGTACTGATCCGCCAATGATCGTCACTTTGTATTTTTTTGCCAGATCGCTGAAAACTTTCCGATAGACTCTGGCAATAGTCTCTCCCTTGCTAGCAAAAACACTGTATTTAATTTTATCTTCCACTTCATCAGGAGCCGTGAACCAGGCCCGCATATAGGAGAAGAAATTGGAAGCGACATAGGTACTGATTGCTTCATTTATTGTTTCAGCATGGTAAATACTGTTTTTTTCTCCCTCAACTACAAGCCAGGTGCCAATATATTCCGGGAATAATACTACCGTTCTGGAAGAAAGCCAGCCTTTAAGTTCGGCCGTCTGCAGGTAACCGTCAAGTTTTGCATAAAAATGTTGGTTCGATGAATAGTCAATAGGCAACATAAATGGATTGATGCCTACAACATTTCCTTTTCCGGCATCCAAATTGATGACATAACTGCTGTCAATTTCCAGCCTGATATCTACTGCGGCTTTGTTTCTGCCGGCGCCCGCCCAGGTAAAATAGATTGCCAGAACAATAGCCAGGATAATCGAAAAAAGCCTGAATCCTTTATGCATAAATGTTCCAAATTAAAGAGCGTGAAGATAAGGAGGAACCTGATTTTAATATGTCACTAAGTCAGATTCATTTGAGCGCTTCCATAACTTCTGAAGCAGCCCGCTCACCCGAACGGATGGCCCCTTCAATATAGCCGTTCCATTCTTCGGCCGTTTCCGTTCCTGCCCAGTGGATATGGCCCGAAGGTTCTCTCAGATATTTGCCTAGTGTGCTTAATGTGTGTGGGCCCATGATTCCTGTATAACATCCGCCACTCCATGTTTCTTCCGCCCAACTTTGGTCTGTATACATTTCAGGACTGGATGCATCCGGGCCAAAATAAGTGGCAAATGAATTAAGTATCGAATTGCGGCGCTGGTTTTCATCCATCAAGGTGAAATCCCTGGCTTTGTCCGCAAGTACAAAACCCATCAGGATGCCCTTACTGCCGTCGGCTGGTGAATTGTCGAATACCAGTGACGTATACCCGAAATCAGATGCTACCAATCCATTTAATCCCTTGCTTCGCCAGAACGGTTTGTCGTAAATGGCATAACATTTCCATACGGAGCCCATGGGTATACGCTGGAAAAGCTGCATTTTATTGGCAGGAAGGTTTGGCGAATATGAAATCTTTTGAGCCAATGTTGGTGGGATGGCAACAATGACCTTCTTCGACTGGTAATGAAATCCATCTCCCCGGATTTCTATTTTTTCCGTTTCCTGGTTGATGGTCCTGACTGGTGAATTTAAAATGAGCTGGCCGGAAAGGTTTTCTGCCAGTTTCCGGGCCGGAAGGTCGGCGCCGCCAAGGAAGCGGTCTTGCTGGGCGCCATTTTTAATATTCATGAGGGTATCAAAATCGCGGCCCGAACGAGTATAGTAAAGTGCAAAAAGCATGGATATTTCTGCAGGATTGACGGCAAAAATTGCTTCGGCAGCGATCTGAAAAAGTTTTCGGGCTTTATCATTTTTCATTTGGCCCTGCATCCAGCCGCCTAATGTGATACTGTCCCAATGACTGGCTTTGGGATGTGCCCAGGGCATGGCCGGATTGACAGTAGCCGAAAGCTTGTTCATTTTCTTTAGTGCGTTGTTCAGGCTCAGTAATGCCGGGATGGGTAAAGGCGGGATTAGTCCCNTGTATTGTTTTAACTTTCCNTTGAAAAATAACTGACTCATCCCTTCGTCATATGTTGGAAAAGTGGAGACTCCTGATTCCCTGGCCAGCTGGTATAATTTTTCCTGCGTAGGACCTGCCCACTGGGCGCCGAGATCAATATAGGTGCCGTCAGGAAAATGCTTCGTAAATACTCGTCCTCCCACCCGGTCACGTGCTTCCAGAACTAAAATTTTCTTACCTGCCTGTTTTAGTTTATATGCTGCGGTAAGACCGGCATAACCGGCTCCTATAATCAATGCGTCGTAAGCAGTTGAGGGTTCATTCATAAAAAATGATTATACACAATCCTGGCTTTGAATGTAGACAAGTTTCATCAAATCTGACTGTATCGCGATTCCGTTTTTGTAAATTTGTAAAAATTCCACAATATGGCAATCCGCTTTAATGCCGCTACACAGGAGAAGATTGAAAAGATCATTGAGGAGTCTGGATATATGATTAGGTTTGAAAGGGGAACCTTTCAAAGCGGGTATTGTATCCTTGAATCCCGGAAAGTGGTAGTTCTCAACAAATTCCTGCAAACTGAAGGCCGGATCAACACTTTGATGGACCTGATACCCTCGTTGAATATTGTTCCTGAAAGTCTAACCCCCGATAGCAGAAAATTGTATGAAGAAATTATAGGTAAACTGGCTGAAGAGGAAAAAGGTTCCTGAATCCTTTATTTTTTTCAAATGCGCGGTTTCACAAACAGGATGCAGCAGTTTTTTGTTAATTTCATAATGTTATTCCACTAACGGGTATTTCATAATCTCATTAAGAAACATTGCCACCCATTCGCATCACATTTTTGGGTACGGGCACCAGCAGTGGTGTACCCATGATAGCCTGCGATTGTGCAGTGTGCCTTTCATCCGATCCGCGGGATAATCGGTTACGCAGCAGCGTTATGGTTGAGTCTGCGGGAACGCGTTTTGTTATCGACACTACGCCTGACTTCAGGTACCAGATGCTAAGGCTCAAGATACGTCATATGGATGCGCTGCTCTTTACACATCCACACAAAGATCATATCGCAGGGCTTGATGACGTTCGTGCTTTTAATTTTTTCTCGCAAAAGCCCATGGACGTCTATGCTAATTACCTCACGGAGGAAGCCCTGCGGAGGGATTTCTATTATGCTTTTTCGGATACCAAATACCCGGGTGTGCCTGAATTGGAATTGCACTTAATTGACAAAAGCCCTTTTATGATTGGTGATATAACTGTTATTCCCATTGAGGTCTGGCACCTCAGGATGCCGGTGATGGGTTTCCGGATTGGCGATTTTACTTATATCACGGATGCCAACAGAATCGAAGATTCCGAAAAAGAAAAGATCAGGGGATCCTCCATAATAGTTTTAAATGCCCTGAGAAAAGAAAAACATATCTCCCATTTTAATCTTCGCGAAGCTATTGACCTGGTAAAAGAACTGGGCGTCCCAAAGGCTTATTTTACCCATATCAGTCATCAGTTGGGACTACATCAGGAGATCAATGCCGAATTACCCGAGGGCATTGAACTCAGTTACGATGGGCTGACTTTCTCTGTTTAAAATACCGTTTTTTGAAGTTGTTTTAACCCGGGACTACGCATATCCGGGATGTATCTTAGCATGCTTATTTATTTCTATGTGGCGTAAGAAAATTTTACCTTTTTTCCTTTTTACCCGGAAGGAGAGACGTGGCATTTACTTGTTGCTCATAATTATTGTTGGTATGTGGATGTTGCCCTGGTTTTTTTCATCACCTGTCAGTGATATTTCGATTGAAGAACTTGCGCTTATTACATCTGCTGCAGATTCGATGAAAGTTAAACAGCATGAAACGGGCGGAAATATNCAGCCCAATGACACAAAATACGGGCCCGGCTATACAAGTCGAAAATCGGGTGAATATACCCGTGAGCCTTATTCCCCGAAATCTTTATTTCTCTTTGACCCAAATACAGCTAGCCTGGCACAATGGAAAGAGCTTGGTTTGCCAGACAAGACCATCGGCACCCTTCAGAAATACCTGTCAAAGGGTGGCCGGATCAGAAAAGCAGAAGACCTTCAGAAGATTTATGGTTTTCCACCAGAAGCTTATGAAGTACTAAAACCTTATATCCGGCTAAAGGAAAATAGCCCTGAATTGCCAGAAGCGATCAGTAAAAATTTATCATGGAAGGATCTAGCGACTTCGCCAAACGGGTATAAGCCAAAAAAAATTCCCAGGGTATCAATCAACCAGTCTGATTCAGCATCCTGGGAGGCCTTGCCTGGGATAGGTCCAAGGCTTGCCTCGAGAATAGTTTTGTTCAGGGCAAAACTGGGTGGGTTTAATTCAGTTGCACAGGTAGGGGAAACTTTTGGGTTACCTGATTCCACCTTCCAAAAAATCAAGCCATACCTTGATATCGATAAGTCATATTTGACCGCAAAGCTGGATATCAATCATTCCACAATTGAAGAACTGCAGGCCCATCCATATATTTCTTTCCAGATGGCAAAAGTGATTATCGCCTACCGGGTTCAGCACGGCCCATTTAAATCTAAAGAGGATCTCATCAGAATCGCTTTGATGACACCAGATCTTTATGCGAAGCTGGAACCCTACCTGTCCGTTTACTAACAGTTGTTAGTGTTTGAGGTTTTTATTTATTATCTTGCAACGCCAAGTAATTCAGCATATGGAATTTCAACAGAACGAATTAACAACTCATGTAGCTGCTACTGCACGTGACTTTGCGCGACATCATATCAAGCCCTTTGTAATGGAATGGGATGAGGCCCAGACATTTCCTTTGACTGTTTTTAAGGAATTGGGCAAACTAGGCATGATGGGCGTATTGGTGCCAGAGAAATATGGTGGGGCGGGTTTAGGATATTTTGAGTATATCGCTGTCATTAAAGAAATAGCCAAAGTCTGTGGATCGATAGGCTTGAGCCTTGCCGCGCATAATTCTTTATGCACTGGTCATATATTACAATTTGGAAGCGAAGATCAAAAAGAAAAATATCTCCCTAAGCTGGCTACCGCAGATTGGCTGGGAGCCTGGGGTTTAACAGAGGCGAATACGGGAAGTGATGCGGCCAACATGAATACAGTTGCAGTTAAAGACGGTGACCATTGGGTACTCAATGGAACAAAGTGTTGGATTACCCATGGGATCAGTTGCGATATTGCCGTAGTCATAGCCCGGACGGGTAAGCCCCGGACAAGTGGCAACAGTACTGCATTTATCATTGAAAAAGGAACACCGGGTTTCAGCGGGGGAAAGAAAGAAAATAAATTGGGTATGCGTGCCAGTGAGACTGCTGAAATGATTTTTAACAATTGCAGGATACCAGATTCTAATATAATGGGCGGGATAGGAGATGGTTTCCGCCAATCGCTTAAAATACTCGATGGCGGGCGGATTTCCATAGCAGCGCTTGGCATTGGTATTGCCCGGGGAGCTTATGAAGCCTCACTGCAATATGCCAAGGAAAGGCAGCAATTTGATCAGCCCATTGCCAATTTCCAGGGGATATCTTTTAAGCTTGCTGATATGGCAACGGAAATTGAAGCTGCAGAATTACTTACACTGCAAGCGGCCGATAAAAAAATGGCGGGATTACCAATGACCAGGGAAGCAGCGATGGCCAAATATTATTCCAGCGAAGTTGCCGTAAAAGTGTCAAATGATGCAGTACAGATATTTGGCGGATATGGTTATACTAAAGATTTTCCGGTTGAGAAATTTTACCGGGATAGTAAGTTGTGTACAATAGGAGAAGGGACTTCAGAGATTCAAAAAATCGTTATTGCAAGGGAAGTGTTGAAATAATACATTTAACCGCGAAGGTCATCCAAGGAAGTCATCCGCGTCTTCTTTAGGACCGTATTTATCGAAAAGTTTATCTATTGCACCGCCAAAAATCGGAAATTTCTGTTTGGCGAAATCCTTGATGATATTGATGGCTGCAAAGGCCTGAGTTTCGGTTAGTCCTGCCTGTGACATTAATTTCTGTACAAGTTCCTGCATGATTTAATACTATTCAGCCTTATAAAAATCAGGCCACTTTAAGCATGGTCATTTTCGATTTGTCAAATTTATGGAGTGCGTATTCACGGGTGAGGTGGAATTTCTTCTGGTTGGAAGAAGGGAGTTCAAACATAGCATCAGTGAGGATATTTTCGCAAATGGAACGCAGTCCACGGGCACCAAGCTTATATTCCATCGCTTTTTCAACCATGAAATCATATACATTATCGTCAATTAACAATTCAATCCCTTCCAGTTCAAATAATTTTTTATACTGGCGGATCAATGAATTTTTTGGTTCCGTCAGAATGGCCCTCATGGTAACCGCATCCAGTGGGTTCAGGTAGGTGACCACAGGCAGCCTTCCGAGTAATTCTGGGATGAGGCCAAAACTTTTAAGGTCCTGTGCATTGACATATTGCAGCAGGTTTTTTTTCATAAGTTCCTGTTCTTCCTTATTTACATTGAAACCAATGGAATTGGTATTTACCCGGCGTGCAACTATTTTATCAATGCTGTCGAAAGCGCCACCGCAGATGAAGAGGATATTCTGTGTATTTATCTTGATCAGTTTTTGTTCCGGATGTTTTCTGCCACCTTGTGGAGGTACCAGAACTTCTGTTCCTTCGAGGAGTTTAAGCAGGCCCTGCTGAACACCCTCACCACTAACATCGCGGGTAATGGAAGGGTTATCGCCTTTGCGCGCGATCTTGTCAATTTCATCGATATACACGATGCCTTTTTCGGCAGCAGTAACATCGTAATTGCAAATCTGAAGTAATCTTGTCAGAATACTTTCAACGTCTTCTCCTACATAACCGGCTTCAGTAAATACGGTAGCATCAACTATTGCAAAAGGTACATTCAGAAGGCGGGCGATGGTTTTAGCCAGCAAGGTCTTGCCTGTGCCGGTTTCGCCTACCATAATAATATTGCTCTTTTCAATTTCAACTTCGGCAGTTTCCACTTGTTTCTGCTGAAGACGTTTGTAGTGGTTGTATACCGCAACTGCCATCACTTTTTTGGCATCGTCCTGCCCGATTACATATTCGTCAAGGAATTTCTTTATCTCCATCGGCTTTTTAACCGTGAGCTTAAAATTTGATTGATTTTCTGGTTTGAGATTCAATTCCTGTTCAATGATTTCCCGCGCGTGTTCGACGCAATTCTCGCAGATATGACCTTCCTGACCGGCAATGAGTATTTTAACTTCATCGCGGCTTCTTCCACAAAACGAACAATGCAGGGTTGACTTAGCCATAATATCTAATTTCAAACAGGCAAATGTACTATAAAAAGGCCATTACCTATAGTGTTTTGAAGCCATCCGGGTGTCCGAACGGTCATTACTAGGCAATGGCCCTGGTTAATATGCTGCTTATTAAATGTTTATAATTTATCGATGACTGCGTCCACAATGCCATATTTTACGGACTCTTCACCATCCATCCAGTAGTCTCGGTCAAAATCTTTCATCACTTTTTCGAATGGCTGCCCGCAATTGTCGGCAATGATACGTGCACCCAGTTCCTTAATTTTCCTGATCTGCACGGCCATGATTTCCAGGTCCGCCGATGTACCCTGGCCACCCCCACTTGGCTGGTGTATCATCACTTCACCATGCGGGAATATAAACCTTCTGCCTTTTTTACCTCCACTGAGAAGGATGGAGCCCATAGATGCAGCCATGCCCATACAAACTGTTGATACAGGCGACTGTATCATTTGCATGGCGTCGTAAATAACCATACCACTGGTAACCACACCACCTGGGCTATTGATATAAAAAGTGATTTCTTTTCCAGGNTCTTTGGCATCCAGGAANAAAAGCCGNGAAGTAATGTCCTTTGCGCTTCTGTCGTCAACCGGGCCCCATAGAAAAATCTTCCTTTGTTCAATGAATTTTTTATCGAACTGCGCTGCTGAAACAAATCGTTCCATTGGGTTTTCCGGCATGCCTGGTTCTTCTTCTTCCTCGTTCAGTATAAAAGGCTTATGATATTTCTGTTGTAACATATGATTGTATTTCTTTGAAATGGGCTTATCGTTTCAAACTATTCTGGCTNAAGTNAAAACTGAGACTATTTCATTTTACGGGGGTTCATCACNAGNACTTCATCCACGAGGCCATACTCTTTGGCTTCGGTGGCAGTCATCCAGAAATCCCGGTCGAAGTCGCTGGCAATCTTATCAACCGGCTGGCCACTGTGATGTGCCACCACTTCGTAGAGTTCGTGTTTTAGTTTTTTAACCTGGCTTACTGTGATTTCTATGTCACTTGCTTGTCCGCCCGCTCCGGCACTCGGCTGGTGCATCATTACCCGGGAATGTTTCAAAGCTGTCCTTTTTCCATGGGCGCCGGCACACATCAAAACGGCAGCCATACTGGCAGCCACACCGATACATATTGTAGACACATCCGGGGTCACATATTGCATGGTATCGTAAACACCCATGCCTGAATAAACAGATCCGCCGGGACTATTTATATACATTTGAATATCCCGGGTGCGGTCGGTGCTATCCAGGAAAAGCAGCTGGGCTGTGATGATATTCGCAACTTCGTCACTGATGGGATAACCCAGGAAAATAATCCTGTCCATCATCAAACGGCTGTATACATCCATTACAGCAACATTCATTGGTCGTTCCTCAATGATATTCGGGGTAAGGTTGGTAACCATATGATTGGTATACCCATGTAGTGTATTACTGGAGATTCCTCTATCCTTTACGGCGAATTTTTCGAATTCTTTTCCAAGGTTCATAGAAAATGTATTTCTGAATATTTGGCAATTTAAAGCATTTGAAGAACCAAATACCATGCAAATTAAAAAACCGGACAAAATGCCATCCCGACAAAAAAACCGCAAAGAACTTCTTTGCGGTAAAATGTATTCTGCCTTCCACTTTTCACTTTCGATTTTCGACTTTCGATTTTTTTCTAGTGNTCGTGTTGATGTTCTTTCATCAGTTTGCTAAAATCATCCACGCTGATGGCTTTTTCCCCCGGNAGTACCTGGGTTTCGGCCCAATTAAATATTTTTTCAGTTAAGACTCTGCGATAAGCACTGTCAACCTGCTGTTCATCTTTCATCATCTTTTCAATATAGCTGTCCAGCCAGTCGAGGTTGCCATCCAGGCTCATTGAACCGAAATAACTCATCACCTGCATTTTCATTTGTTGAACCACTTCTTCACGACTAACGTCAATGTTTTGGTCTTTTACAATCCTGTCGCTTACAAGGGTCCAGCGAAGTTGATTGCGGAAAGTTGGGAATTCAGCATCTACTTCAGATTCAGATTTAGGTTTGTCGCCTCCTTCCATCATCCAGCGACGAAGAAAGTTTTCCGGAAAGTCCATATTGGTCTTTTCTGTCAGGATATGGTAAAGCTCATGCTGCAAATGATTGCGGCTCTGTACGTCCCAATATTGCTTGATCTCATTTTTAATTTCTTCCCGGAGTTCAGTTTCTGTTTTTATGTCTTTGGCGGGATAAACTTCTTTAAAAAAAGCTTCATCCAATTCACGTTTTTCAATCAGTCCAACTTTTACAATTGTCATCCTGAAATATTTTTCCAGCGATGCCGGATCTTCTTTATCCAGGCCCAGGTCTGAAATCAGCCATTCCCTTTCTTTTTCTTCGAAAGCAGTAGCGAGTTGAATGACCAGGAAATCGTCTTTTTTTAAGCCCATCAATTTATTCCTGAAACCTTCGCTGAAATATTTAACCAGCAGGGAATTTTCCTTAGCAGTAGTGCCATCAGGCACCTCACCTGCAGCATCGGAGGCCTCAAATTTTACATTCAGGACATTTTCTTCGGTGGTAACAGATTCAGGTTCGGTCACTTTGCCCATTTTCTGCTGAAGCCTTTTCACTTCCTCATCAATCATTTCATCAGTAATTGTAACCTGGTAACGTGTAACTGTCGCTTTGGCAAGGTCAGCTACTTCAAATCCAGGCTTCAAGCCTACCTCAAAGGAAAAGGAATATTCAGCCGGCTCGTTCATATTGAAATCGCGAACATCATTATCGGCGGATGGCAGGGGCTGGGCAAAAATGTCCAGTTTTTCCTGGCGAAGGTATTCGGTCAGTCCCTTTTCCACGCTCCGAAGCACTTCCTCGGTAAACACAGCGGATCCATGCATTTTACGGATCATACCGGAAGGTACCATACCCTTACGGAAACCCGGAATATTGGCCGTTTTAGCATAATGCTTCAAAGCATTTTCAAAAGAAGGAAAATAATCCTCGCGGTTAACGGTCACAATAATCTTATCATTCAACGGGCTGATGTTTTCTCTGGTAATTGTGGGCATAACAATAAATAGGATTTTCGTTAATGAATGAAAGCTTTGGTAATGAACTTTTTAGATTCATAACTCAGCCTATTACCCGGAAACTCCTGGGTTTAAATAAATTATGTGCGGGTGAAGGGACTCGAACCCCCAAGCCTTGCGGCACCAGATCCTAAGTCTGGCGTGTCTGCCAATTTCACCACACCCGCAGTTTTAAGTTCGAGGTCAGAAGTTCGAGGTACGAAGTAACAGCCATAAAGCAATCACCCTTTACCTCGAACAACTAACCCCCTTCTCCTACCTCGCACCTCCTACTTCGCACCTCCTACTTCGCACCTCCTACTTCGCACCTCCTACTTCGCACCTCCTACTTCGCACCTCCTACTTCGCACCTCCTACTTCGCACCTCCTCAAAATGGGCTGCAAAGGTACTGGATTTGGGGAAGAAAAATGCAATACCATCGATTTTCAGTAAATTTGAACTTCATGGAAATTTTGGAACAACAGTCAATACAGCCGAAGTATAACCTGACTGAAGAGCAGGAGCGGAAAGAAATTGTTCGTCAGTACCGGGCTCTTTTACGGGTATTGAAGCCAAAGTTGAAGCCGGGTGATAAAGAACTCCTCCGCCGGGCCTTTGAAATGTCTGTGGATGCCCACAAGACTATGCGTAGAAAAAGCGGTGAACCCTATATTTTTCATCCTTTGGCAGTTTCCCGTATCTGCGTCGAAGAGATCGGCCTTGGTGTACGTTCCACTATTTGTTCCCTCCTGCACGATACTGTTGAGGATACCGACCTGACCCTGGAAGATGTTGAACGGGAATTTGGCAACGAAATAGCACGTATTATTGACGGACTCACCAAGATATCTAACGTTGTAGATACAAATACGAGTCAGCAGGCGGAAAATTTCAAGAAAATCCTGCTTACCCTTACAGATGATCCGAGGGTAATTCTGATTAAACTGGCCGACCGCCTGCATAATATGCGTACGCTCGACAGTATGAAGCCTGAGAAACAGCTCAAAGTATCCTCCGAAACAGTGTATGTATATGCGCCGCTCGCACACAGGATGGGCCTCTATTCCATCAAAACTGAGATGGAAGACCTGGCAATGAAATACCTGGAACCGGATATTTATAAAGAGATCGCCCGGAAACTGTCTGAAACAAAGCGTGAAAGATCCCGCTATATTAATGAATTTATCAAGCCCATCCGCGAAAAAATGGATCGTGCCGGATTTGAATATGAAATCTATGGCCGTCCTAAGTCCATTCATTCCATTTGGAATAAAATGAAAAAGAAAGGAGTGGAGTTTGAAGAAGTGTATGACCTCTTTGCTATTCGAATTATTGTAGATGCNCCACAGGAAAGGGAAAAAGAAGACTGCTGGAAAGTTTATTCTTTCATAACGGATATGTATACCCCGTCTCCTGAGCGGCTTCGCGACTGGCTCAGTAATCCCAAATCGAATGGTTATGAGGCCCTGCACACCACCGTAATGGGGCCGCAAGGCAAATGGGTGGAGGTGCAAATTCGCTCACTCAGGATGAATGAAATAGCAGAAAAGGGCCTCGCAGCACACTGGAAATATAAAGAAGGAGGACATGACGAAGACCGTTTTGATAAATGGTTTGGCCAGATACGTGAGGCGCTGGGTAATCATGATATCAGTTCCATAGATTTTCTCCAGGATTTTAAAACTTCATTCCTGGCTGAGGAAATTTATGTCTACACACCAAAGGGAGATGTAAAAATGTTGCCCATAGGTTCGTCTGCTCTTGATTTTGCTTTTTCTATCCATAGCGCCATCGGTTCTAAATGCATCGGTGCCAAGGTGAACCATAAACTGGTTCCTATCGGCCATAAATTGCGAAGCGGCGACCAGATCGAAATTATCACGTCAAACAAACAGAAACCTTCTGAAGACTGGCTCAACCTGGTAGTTACAGCAAAAGCCAAGAACAAGATAAAAGATGCTTTAAAAGAAGTAAAAAGAATAGTAGCTGATGAAGGTAAGTATACCCTGCAACGGAAACTTGAGGGAATTGGCGCTTCCTATACCTCGCATAATATTGATGAACTGGCAGCTTTTTATAAGGCACAATCACACCTGGATCTTTTTTACCGGATTGCCATCAAGTCAATCGATTTAAAAGAGTTGAAAGAATTTCATGTGGTTGGAGATAAACTTGAACCACCAAAGGTTTTAAAGCCGGAACCGGAACATAAACCGGAACATGACCTTAAAGTGTTACCCAGAAAGGACGCAGAGCTAATCATTTTTGGTGAGAGTGGCGACAAGATCATGTATAACCTCGCAAATTGCTGCAAGCCCATTCCCGGCGACGATGTTTTTGGTTTTGTTTCAACAGGCAAAGGTCTTATCATTCATCGCACCAATTGCCCGAATGCGGCGCGTTTGATGGCTAATTATGGTCATCGGGTTGTAAAAACAAAATGGGCAAAAAACAAAGAAATATCATTTCTTACTGGTCTTAAAATTACGGGTATTGATGATGTCGGAGTGATTCATAAGATCACCAACTTAATCTCCGGGGAACTAAAGATCAATATCAATGCTATAACAGTAGAAGCACAGGATGGAGTTTTCCGGGGTAATATTCGACTATATGTGCACGACAAGGAAGAGCTTGAACGGCTCGTTGTGAGTTTGAAGCAATTGTCTGGTATTCATTCCGTGGAGCGTTTCGATCCTGAGGCAGCCAAATCAGACAGCTTTTAAATTTTCCTCTTTTACTTCATTCCACTATTTTTGCTGCCTTCACATTATCAAACAGCAAATGAATGATTGACGTATTACTTGGTTTACAATGGGGTGACGAGGGAAAGGGCAAGATTGTAGACTTTTTTGCACCAAATTATGATATCATTGCCCGCTTTCAGGGAGGCCCGAATGCAGGACACACCTTATATGTGAAAGGAGAGAAAATTGTGCTACACCAGATACCTTCAGGTATTTTCCATGAGAGCACCAATAACCTTATNGGCAGCGGAGTTGTNCTCGATGCTGTAACCCTAAAAAAGGAATTTGACAAAGTCGCAGCTTTTGGNGTGGATTGCAAAAAAAATCTTTGCATTGCCGAAAGGACTCATCTTATCCTTCCTACTCACCGGGCCCTGGACAAAGCCTCCGAAATGTCAAAAGGAGTAGAGAAGATTGGCTCTACACTTAAAGGCATTGGCCCGGCTTACATGGATAAAACTGGCCGCAATGGTTTAAGGGTAGGAGATATCCTCGACAAGAATTTTACAACCCAATATATCAGGTTACGCCTGAAGCACCAGAAATTGCTCGATTCATTCGGGTTCCAGGAAGATATCACAGATTGGGAGGAAGAATTTTTTGAGGCACTTGAACTTATGCGNCAATTGAAGATAGTCAATGGCGAGTATTACATTAATGATCAAATCAGTAAGGGCAAAAAAGTATTGGCAGAAGGCGCACAGGGGAGTATGCTGGATGTGGATTTCGGAACCTTTCCATTTGTGACCTCATCCAATACCATTTCTGCCGGCGTTTGTACCGGGTTGGGTGTGGCCCCGCAAAAAATAAGGGAAGTGCTTGGTGTTACAAAAGCTTATTGCACCCGCGTTGGAAGTGGCCCTTTCCCGACAGAATTGCATGATGATACAGGCGAAGAACTCCGGAAAGTTGGAAGTGAGTTTGGCGCTACAACAGGCAGGCCCAGGAGATGTGGATGGATTGACCTCGTGGCACTTCATTTTGCCTGTATGATCAATGGCGTTACNCAGATTGTNATGACAAANGCAGATGTNCTGGATGCTTTCGAAGAACTGAAGGTTTGCGAATCGTACCGGATAAATGGTAAAGAACAATCCATGGTGCCCTACCAGATGATGAAAACGCAGATTGAACCGGTTTATAAAGCATTTCAGGGCTGGAAAACGGATATTACAAAAATTAATGCCTTCGATAACCTTCCTGGTAAAATGAAGGAGTATATTGCACATATAAATCAATTCCTCAATGTTCCCGTAAAATTTATTTCAAACGGGCCAGGAAGGGAACAGATCATTCAAACTCCCGGGGTATAAAATGCCGCTTCCGGGAATTTTAAAAAAATATTTGGCGGTTTAAAAAACTCTCAGAAATTTTACGTGTCTAATCTTCAAAGAGTATGGCTAAATCCGAAAAAATAAAGAAACCCACCGCGAAGAAAAACGCGGAACCTGCTGCAGATCAGAGTTCGAAAAAAGAACCGTCGAATCCTAAGAAAAAGGATGAAGATGGCGATGACGATGATGATTTTGAAGTGGATGAAAAACCTGTAGTTAAAGGCAAAGCTTCAGCAAANTCGAAAAAAGAGGATGCTGATGACGATGATGCCGATGAAGTTAATGATGATTGGGAAAAGCCCGAGGAGGAAGATGACTGGGATCCTGATTTCGATGAATTTGACGTACCTAAATCCACCGCCAAAAAAACGGGAAAAAAGGATGCGGAAGAAGAAGATTTCGCTATTGATGATGAATTCAAAGACATGGGTCTATTTGATGATTCCGGCGGATTTGATGATGATGATGATGATTTTTAATTAGCATGTCAAGAACATTCCGTTCTTTTCCCGTACATGATTTTGATAAAATAAAACAGCAAATGTTGAATTGGGCTAACCAGTTCAGCGTTTGCTGTTTTTTAGATAATAACCATTACGATTCTCCCCATCATTCAAACGAATGCCTCATGGGTGCGGGAGTAAATGCTAAAGCAAGCCCGCTTAACGGATCCTTTTTAGCAGGCTTGAAAGATTTTTTAAGGTCGCATAATGACTGGATTTTCGGGCATCTTTCATATGATCTTAAAAATGAAATCGAAAATCTGCATTCTGCTCATGTGGATAATATAGGGTTTTCGCCNCTTTTCTTTTACATTCCGGATTACGTGTTGAAGATGAGTGAAAGCCAACTGCAGATTGGTTCATTAGGAGATGATCACGCATTGATTTATAAAAATATCCTTGAGCAGCCAGTTAGCTTGTCGCATCATAAGCAGAATAAGTTGATTATCAAACAGCGGATTAAAAGGCCTGAATACCTGGATACAATCAAATCATTGCAGGGCCATATTCGTCGTGGGGATTGTTATGAGATAAATTTCTGCCAGGAGTTTTACGCAGAAGAAATCGACATTGATCCGGGGGCAGTTTTTTCGGCTCTTTCCCGGTTTTCGCCCAATCCCTTTTCAGCTTACTATAAAAACGGAAGGCGGTATCTGCTCTGTGCAAGCCCGGAACGATACTTGAAAAAAACCGGAAGGGAGATATTGTCGCAGCCTATAAAAGGTACATTGCATAGGGTATTGGGCGACAAGGAGAAAGATAAGCTCCAGATAGAAAAACTACTTTCCAGTAGTAAAGAGAGATCAGAAAACGTGATGGTTGTGGACCTGGTACGCAACGATCTTTCCCGCGTTTGTAAGGTGGGTTCGGTAAGGGTAGATGAGCTCTTTGGTATTTACACATTTCCGCAAGTACACCAGATGGTTTCAACCATCAGCGGTGAATTGAAGGCCGGAATGGATTTTACCGAAATAATACGCNCCAGTTTTCCGATGGGNTCAATGACGGGGGCGCCTAAACGAAAAGTAATGGAGCTCATCGAACGTTATGAAAAAAGCCACCGGGGATTGTTTTCCGGTGCTGTAGGATACATTACTCCGGATGATGATTTTGACTTCAACGTTGTCATCAGGAGTATCCTCTATAATGGTGAAAGCCGCTACCTTTCTTTTCCGGCAGGATCCGCAATAACCTATTACAGTGACCCTGAGGCTGAGTATGCAGAATGCCTGTTAAAGGCAAATGCCATCCTGCAGGTTTTAGAAGGAGCCTGACAATATTCTAAATTTTCCAGGACTTTTTTGTGTGATCCGTGGCATTTGTATTTGAAAAACGCATGCCAATTAATTCACCTAACAGGTAAGAAAAGTGTAGTCATTTAAATATATGCGATGAAAGCTACGTGAAGCCTTTCGTCATTCGCGGTTCAAAAAAAGACTATTTACTTCTGAAACACTCTCACATAATCCACCATCATCCACTGCGGGAATAAAGTTGTAGCATCCGGGCTGCCCGGCCAATTGCCGCCAACAGCAATATTGAAAAGGAAAAAGAACGGTTCATTGAATGGATAGTCCTGGCCGCCCAAATCAGCTTTATTTACTTCAAGTAAAATTTCATTGTCAATGTAGAATTGCAGTTTATCCTGTTCCCAGTTTAAGCTGTATAAATGAAATCCATCGCTATATGCTGTTGGAGAAATTTTGCTCTTGCTTTTTTGAATACTTCCCGGCCCTGGCCCATAATGAATTGTTTGATATACCTTATTTGGTTCCTGTCCCAGCAATTCCATAATATCCATCTCGCCACATTTGGGCCAGCTTACAGTGGAAATTTTTGTTCCCAGCATCCAGATTGCAGGCCAAATGCCTTTCCCTTTTGGAAGTTTTGCCCGTACATCAATGCGGCCAAAAGTAAAAGCCTTTTTGTTCTGTGTTGTAATACGTGAAGAGGTATAATTTTTACCACCTTTGCTTTCTGCCCTGGCTTCGATGATCATCATTCCATCCTGCATGTACAGATTCTCTTCCGCAGTATAAAGTTGCAATTCATTATTTCCCCAGCCGCAATTTGGGCAGCCATCACCAGTTTCATAATTCCAGCTTGTCTTATCGAGGCTGGCTCCACTGAATTCATCAGACCAGGCAAGGTTATAGCCTGGGTAAGAAACAGGTGATGTATTACTGCCATCGTCATTGATCCTTATCCTTACATCATCATTCAGGATATAACCTTTATTAAATGTGCTGGACAGCCGACAGTTAACGGGATTGGCTAGCTGCAAGTTGAAATCTTCTGTTGTTTCTTTCCACTCATCTCCTACTATGTCTATATTGAATGTGCCTTTGGTTTGTCCGGCTGGAATCATAACAACCAGTTTACTTACCGCAATAAAATCTTCGCCCGCAATGGCTGTTCCGTCGGCGGAACTTATTTCTACAGAAACAGGCTGGCTGTATGCTGCGCTGAGTGAAAGTTCAAATACGAATTTTGTACTGCCGCCCGTCCCTTCAATCTGGGTAAGAGGGCTTAGGGATAGCAAAGGAGGAGTGCCCCCGCCTGTATCACCTCCACTGTCTTTACTGCATCTGGAGAAGGCTATTATGAAGATGGTAAGTATCAAAATCAATGGACGAAGCTGATTTCGCCTGAGTAGAGACAGAGATTTCATATGGTGCATTTAGGGGATAAAAATAATAAAAAAAGACGGCTTCGCTAACCTTGTTTAATTTTGGGATGCAAAACCTCCTTTATCTTTAACAAAGAATGCAGAAAGTCAATCGTGTTATAACGTCAAAGGTTTCAGTTTCTTTTTATTTTTTCTTTTGTGGCCTCGTATTTTCCACCTGGGCTGCTCGAATTCCTTCCATCAAGGATCATTTTGAAATTAATGAAGCACAACTGGGGGGCATACTATTTATGCTTCCCATGGGCTCAATGGTGGCGCTACCCATTGCAGGTTGGTCAGTACATCGTTATGGCAGTAAATTAGTAACTGTCATCGCTGCCATCTCTTATGGATCAATTTTATTGCTGATTTCCCATGCAGCTGAAATCTGGCAATTATCGGTATTGCTTTTCTTTTTTGGTTTTGCAGGTGATATTTTAAATATTTCAATGAACACGCAAGGACTCAGTGTACAACATGTATTGCGAAAGCCTATTCTCTCCGGGCTGCATGCCCAATGGAGTATCGGCGCACTGGTGGGTGCTGTCATCGGTGGCTGGTCAATGAAAAACAGCCAGACTATTCAACAGCATTTCCTGTTTGTATCTTTGTTTTCAATGGCCATTGCGTTATGGATGTTTTTTTACATGATCGCGGATTACCAGCACGAAGATTCGGGTCAGAAACTTTTTACCTGGCCTGGTAAGGTACTCCTGATACTTGGGCTCATTTGTTTTTGTACTGCAATGGCTGAAGGAGCCATGGCCGACTGGAGTTCGCTTTATTACCGCCAGGTATTAGAAGACAAAACCAAAGTGAGTACAACTGGTTATACAGCTTTTACATTTGCTATGGCGCTTGGCCGGCTCTCTGGTGACAGGCTGATACAGATATTGCGTTACCGGAATACGCTTCTATTGAACGGCCTGTTAATTGTTTTTGGATTAACGCTGGCATTGGGATGGCAGGTACCGCTAGCCGTTATATCCGGGTATGCCCTGGTGGGACTTGGCGTATCTTCAGTCATACCCATAGTTTATATGATTGCCGGTAAAAGCAAGACCATGGCGCCATCTGCCGCCCTTGCTACTGTCAGCACCATTGGTTTTACGGGCTTTCTCATCGGGCCGCCCGTAATTGGGCTGATTGCTCATGAAACAAGTCTGAGGATTGCTTTGCTTCTTGTTGTTTTGCTGGGAGTTATTATTGTTTTCCTGGCAGCCACTGCAGTAAAGAATAATGATTCTCATTCGTAATCATCAGGGCTGAATTTTAAGTGAACTTAATTTCTTTTCAATTTCCATTTTCCACTTTCCACTTTCCACTTTCCACTTTCCATTTCAATTAAGCGATGGGTCTACAGGGAAATTGATCATAATTTCGTAATCGCCACCCATGTTTTTTATTGAGTCCTTCCATACTTCTTCCATCTTGCGGTGAAATACCAGTTTCCTGATTGCAGGCGTCATAAGCCAACTATTTACTTTCAATTCTTCTTCCAGTTGCCCACCTGTCCAACCGGAATAGCCTACAAAAAAACGGATATTATCGCGGTTGATTTTTTCTTCACGGAGAAATTGAATAGCCATGTCGAAATCTCCTCCCCAGTAAATTCCATCGGCAACTTCCAGACCACCCGGAATTAATGCAGGATACTGGTGCAGGAAATGCAGTGTGTCCTTTTGCACAGGGCCACCATAAAAGACTGAATGATTCATACCGGAAAGTTCCGGAATTAGGTCTTCAAGAGTTTGCTCATAATCTCTGTTAAGCACAAAGCCAAAACTGCCGGTTTCCTGGTGCTCACATAAAAGGATAACCGTACGTTTGAAATTAGGGTCCTTTAGAAATGGTTCTGCGATGAGTAACGTGCCTTTTGAAGGAGTATTCATGATTTCTAAGGTAATAGTAAAATACATACGGAGCAATACTGTTTGAGGTGAAACTGGCCTGTAAATCGGGTTTTTATCGGAAAATCTGTCTTAAATTGACGCCTGAACTGAATTTTAACAAGTCTTAAACCTTAGTTAATACGTAGACTGGCCCTTTAAGCCTTTGTTACCGAACACTATTTTTGCAGGCGCATGAAGAAAATTTTTACCAGCATCACCATACTGATTACGCTTTCACTGATGGGTATCATCATCATCCAGGTCTCCTGGATCAAGAATATGCTGCTCATCAAAAAAGAACAGGTAAGGGACCAGGTTAATATGGCCATGTATGAAGTGGTGGAGGAGCTGGTTGAAGAAAAAAGTAAATTCCCCTCACTGGTATCACCCAAGATCATGTCTGAATGGCCCCGCGACCAGTTACTGAACCTCATGCGCGCACCAACAATATCGCAGAGGTATTCTGTAATGGACATTCATAAAAAACTGCGCAGGTCTTTTGAGAAACACAGCCAGGCACATACCAATTTTGAATTCGCGATTATTTCAAGTACAAATACTTTTGGGTATGAAATGGTTTCAGGCAAATTTGAGCAGAGTTATGATAAGGCGGTGAATGATACACTTCATAACTGGGTTGCCGTCTGGCCTCTTGTCTCACTATCCGGCAGTGAAACAGAAAGCTTATCGCCGGATGAGCGGCTGATTATTGTTATATCAGACTTGCAGGATTATGTGCTGCGTTCTCTTGGCTGGATGATTGCCGGTGCCATTTTATTTACACTCACGATTATTGCAGCTTTTTATCTTACAGTACGGACATTGTTGCGGCAAAAGAAATTAAGTGAAATAAAATCGGATTTCATCAACAATATGACTCATGAACTTAAAACCCCTCTGGCTACCATCTCCCTTGCTGTTGACGCCATTCGCAATGAAAAAGTTATAAACGATCGTAACAAACTGATGTATTTCAGCAGCATCATCAAAGATGAAAATAAGCGGATGAACAAACAGGTGGAGACCATTTTGCAGGCCGCCCTCCTTGATAAGGATGCCATTCAGATAAACCCCAGGCCATTGCATGTACATACGGTTTTGGAGAATATTCGGGAAAATTTTGAGCTGCAGTTAAATGAACGCGGCGGGAAAGCAATGCTGGATTTACAAGCAACACAGGACCTTGTGAATGGTGACGATGTGCATTTCACTAACATGCTTAGCAACCTGGTTGACAATGCTGTGAAGTATAGCCGTGAAGAAGTTCCACCGATCATCAAGATATCAACCCAGGCCGCCGGGAAAAACATTCGGATCAGAATTGAAGACAATGGTATAGGGATGAATAAAGAAACCCTCGCCAGGATCTTTGAAAAATTCTATCGTGCACATACCGGGAATGTTCATAATGTCAAAGGGTTTGGGCTGGGCCTCAGTTATGTAAAATCTATGGTAGATGCACACAAAGGTAAAATCAAAGCTGAGAGCACGCCTGGTAAAGGAAGTATTTTCACAGTTGATATCCCCCTGAAAAGCTGACTGAGGTCTCGGATATCAGGAGAAGAATATAAAATATCATACCTCAAATAAACAACCATCACCGTAACTCAAAAACCGGAATCCATTTTCTAACGCATGGGCATAGATGTCTTTCCATGCCGGACCGGTAATCGCCGCCACCAATAAGAGTAGCGTTGATTGCGGCTGGTGGAAGTTGGTAATCAGTCCTTGTATCATCCTGAATGAATATCCTGGCGCAATCATGATCTGTGTGTGGGTGATTAATTTTTCAGCTTTATTTTCGTTCATCCATTGCAGCAAATTTATCAATGCTTCTTTCCTGCTTATTTGAATATCACTTAATGTATCATAAACCTCCCATTGTGAAACAACAAGCTCTTCTGGTGTTATATTTTTATTCAATCCGATCTTTACCCCCATCCAGTATAGGCTTTCGAGAGTGCGAAGGGAAGTTGTGCCTACCGCATAAAGGGGACCGTTGTGTTTGGAAAGCGCAAGTATTGAGGCCGCACTAAGTTCCAGGTATTCACTATGCATTTTATGGCCGGAAATTTTTTCCGATTTGACTGGTTTGAAAGTGCCCGCGCCAACATGTAATGTAATAAATACCTTATGAATATTTTTAGCAGATAGTTCGTTGAAGATGAAATCTGTAAAATGTAAACCAGCAGTTGGTGCCGCTACCGATCCTGCTTCACGGGCATAAACTGTCTGATACCTTTCCTTGTCCTCTTCTTCGGCTATACGTTTGATATAGGGGGGCAACGGAACCTGTCCCGCCAGGTGAAGGATATCCGGAAATGTCAGATAAACCGGCGTCCAACTGAATTTTATGACGAATGAATCGGTTAGGCGTTCCCGTATTTCGGCACGAAGGTTCACAGGCTCTTTACCTGTATGAATTGTTTTCTCGGGTACAAAATCATGCTTCCATTTTGACGCCCCACCAACCAGGCATTTCCATTCTACTGTCCCTTTTTGCTGTAGTGCAGCGGCCATATCAGGATATGACCCGGCGGGTTCAAGGGTAAAAATCTCAATTACTCCGCCACTTAATTTGGTAAAGAGGATACGTGCTTCCAGTACCCGCGTATCATTAAATACCAGCAGGGCTCCATGAGGCAATACCCCCGCAATATTCCGGTAAGTGGATTCAGTGATATTTCCTTTCCGGTAAATCAGCAAACGGGAAGCATCTCTTTCAGCCAGGGGGTGAAGGGCAATTTTTCCCGGCGGTAATGAATAAGTAAAGTCTGCAATTGAAAGGTCACGTGGGTGCATGGGATAAAGCGACTAACTGACGCTTGCNCAAAGGTAAGACCAGGCACCTGAAAAGTAAAAAACGGCAGAATTTGACGGAAGTGCACAGGTTATCCACCACCATAAAGCACTTAGTCACATCGAAATCTAAGATTTCGCTGTAAAGTCAATCACAGCCTGATTCTACACTGTGGAAAAATTTAAAAAAGCAAAATTTCAATCTAAAGTGGGAAAATGTGTTATTTTGTGTGAATAATGGTCCGTTTTTTGTAATTAACTGTAAATGACTGGTTTCTTAGGCGAATTTGAGGCAACATTAGACCCCAAAGGTAGGTTTCTGCTCC
>Ga0031656_10000006_pt1 | contig 51096 bp, 46 predicted proteins | sample FrelakmetDIP11DI_FD_55080 | JGI IMG/M metagenome (GOLD analysis project Ga0031656, IMG submission 55080) | Freshwater lake sediment microbial communities from the University of Notre Dame, USA, for methane emissions studies - DIP11 DI | ecosystem: Environmental > Aquatic > Freshwater > Lake >... | reverse complement strand
TCATGGAGCGCATGTTACGCCTCGGCTATGCGGTCTTTTCCTGGGATAAGCCCGGCACAGGCGAATCCACCGGTCAGCTAAGCGATGAACGCGTATATCACCAACGGGCCCAAATCATCCTGGATGCGATTGAAGTCATGAAAAAGCACCCCAACATCGACCCGGGACAGATCGGACTATGGGGGAGCAGCCAGGGGGGATACGTGATGCCACTCGCACTTTCGCAGACGAAGGACATCGCCTTCATGATCTGCGTCTCATGTGCAGGCGTAGCGGGTGATGACCAAATGGCTTACCAGATCATATCTCAAGCAATCTGTGATGGAGTCCCACCAGAGAAGGACGCACAGCTGAAACATCTCCTCGTCGAGCTAGACGAGGCGCGGACCTTTGAAACGTATGAAGAGTATGTGCACTATCGGGAGGTGCTGTCTGCTTTGCAAGAAATTGGTTCAGATACAACTACTGGCTTCAATGTACCCGGGGTTATTCCGAAGGAAGCGTGGCAAGCGAATGATCCTGAGGTTGAGAACTGGTGGAATCCGGTCAGCGTGATCGAGCAGGTCAGGATCCCCGTGCTGGTCATCAACGGGGACAAGGACACCAACATGGATCCAATCCAGGGGGCATACGCCTGGAGGAAAGCCCTGGAGCAGGCGGGTAACCCAAACTTCCAGGTGGAGATCCTTCCGGGCGTCAACCACTTTATGCTTGTGTCGGAGTCCAGCTGCATAGATGAACAAATGCAAACGTTTAATCAGGTACTGCAGGACCAGGGATACGGACCAATGAATGAATCTCTTGAGCTGTTCCTGCAGGAACCAGGGCAGCATACACCTTTTAGCGCCATTCCCAACGCCTCGGAGTATCTTGATAAACAAGATGAATGGCTCAGGGATCTTATCTCCAATTCCACTAAGTGATTTTTTTATGAGAGGTCAAAATGAAATCTATACCCATACCCAATACGATGAATAATATACAAGAAAACACATCTTCCACGCTCGTGACCACACTACAATCCACGCTGCTGGTGTTCCTCTTGTTTTTCCCGGTGACGTTCATGGTCATGTTTCTTCATGAAGCGGGTCATGCATTGTTTCATATTAGCCAGGGGGTCCCTGTGCATTTCTTATATGCCCATCCATTCTCTTTTGTGGGTTATGTCAGGCCGATGGCTGATTACAACAATGTCTGGGTGCATGCCTCGGGAACTGTTTTTGAGCTTCTGGTTTCCGGAGTGATTTTTGTACTTTTATGGAAGCACCGCTCTTTTTACACCCTCCCCTTCCTGATGATCTTCCCCTGGATTGCAATTTATGATGGGATCGGTGGAATATTCGACATATTAGGTAACACGGGTGACTACTATAATATTTTGACGATCACCGGATGGTCACCGCTATATTTTTACGCTATCAGCCTGATCCTGACCGTGGTGGGAGTTTTCTTCTTTGTTTCGCTTTTCCCCCTGCTGGGACTGGCACCGGAGAACCGCAAATCTCTCTTAGTCCTTCCAATAGGTATGCTGTTATTCACGGCTCTTGGATTACCCGTTGCTTATTACCTCGTGCCAGGTTCTCCCATCGACCTTCAATATCATTTAGCCCGTGAAATCATCCTGTCGGCATATTACCGTCCTCTCTTTATGGGGGCAATCGGGATTCTCCTTGCCCTGATATACACCACTCTCTATCGCAGCCTTTACCGAAGAATTCCTGTGAGCCTACGAACGGAGCTAACTAGTCTCTCTTGGAGAGCTTTTTGGTATCCGGGTTTACTGTTCGTCATCAGTATGGTCCTGGGTTTTATGGTCATCTTGTAACAGTGCCAATGGGATGGGTGAAAGCCATGCATAACTCATATATCATTTACACAAATTGTCTACCTCACCATTCTTTTAAAAATACCCCATCAATACCCCATATAGGGACTGACTTTAAATATGCAAATGTTTATCATGTATATACAGCCTACAGAGTCGAATTTATTCGACGTGGAATCTCAGCAAATCTAAATACTAACCTGTGAGGAGAAAGAGATTATGGATAAGAAAACTGTTGGAATAATAGCAATAATTGTGGCTGTGTTTTTATGTGGTTGCCCGGGATTATGCTTGTTCTTATTCGGAGCTATTGCCGCCACGGGACAAATGCCCTACACATCAGATTTTCCTTACACTTCAGATTTTAGTAATCCATACTCTGAGACTGTCCCCTCGTATTTGGGGTTTATGGGATTGTGCCTGGCGCTGATCTTCATCGCCGTACCCATTGTCGTGGGTGTTCTTACCCTTCGCAACAAACCCGAGAAAACGGCTTCCTTCAATGAGCCGCTCCCGCCAGCGAGCTAATTTCCGGTTGTGGATAAAATGCGCTCGAATAAATCCCAAATTTCCTATGAGCTTATATCGTCCTTTCTTCCCACATGCTCCATCATACTATCAAGGAGATGGGATTATACATTGACGGTTGTGAAGAGGTAAGAGTACATGGAACAGTCGCCTATTGCATTCAAAAGACTTTTCGGTTGCCCATCGTTCGTTGGTACAAAAGGAGGATATATATGGAAGAATCTCGAAAGAAAAGACAAATAGCATAAGCAGTACAAGCAATCTTTCGATGGGAAGATCAATCCCCATTTCGAGAGGGAAAATAAAAAGTGTCTCAAGTTTTGGAGGAGAAAATGAAAGAGAAAATCATTTATATTTTTTGGGGCGTCGTGTTTCTGCTGACCGGCGTGGGTTTGTTGACAGGCTACATTGATTTTCAGGAGATCCCTGACCAGACCATATTCATTATAGAGATCGTTGCGAGTGTAGCCTTCGTTGTCACTTATTTCCTGGTTGGAACGAAAAAATGGGGTTGGCTCCTGCCAGCATTTGTCTTGGCTGGTATGGCGATAGATCTCAGTACCGAGCTCTACCACACCTTCCTGTCTCAACTCAATGGTGTACCCATTATCCTCGGTGTTGCTCTCTGGTTTCTCACCGGCTTTCTGATCGATCGCAGGCGCTGGGGATTGCTGATCCCGGCTTATATCCTGGTCATTGCAGCGGTTGAAACCGAGATCAACACGATTCTCTTACCCACCATCCTGCGTGGCCAGAGTGTACCACTCTTGCTGGCATTTTCCTCGGGTGCAGGTATGATGATCATGTTGGCACTTCCGTTCTTCGTGGTTTATGGTGTCTCGAAGAAAAGCTGGTGGGCGCTCATCCCGGCCGGGGCTCTGACCACCATTGCAGTGATTATCGTACTTCCGTTCCTGATCTCGGATGAACACAATACACAATTCGGCCTGTACAGTGGTGTGTTATGTTTAGGGCTGGCTGCAACCTTTGGTATCCTGTGGCTGCGTCGAAAGACCGAACCCACAGATTGGGCTAAGTACCCGGCTGCAGGCTTGTTTGTTTTGTCCATCCTGGCCTTCATCCTGGGTGATGCGTGGAATACACTTTCCGATCAGACCAAAGCCATTGCTTTTGCAGTTGCCAGTGCTGTCTTCTTGGTTTGCTACCTACTCAACGGTCTCAGGAAGTGGGGCTGGCTCTTCCCCATACTATTTTGTGCAGCCGTATCACTAACCATATGGATGTCCATTAATAATATGGAAGATACACCCTGGATAGACGTACCCGTCCTGGCCAGCTTCGCCCTGCCTTTTTATGTCGGCTTTGCCTTAGAACCCAAGCACAGATGGTTGCTTATCCCGGCATTCATCATGACCATGGTAATGATCCTATCGATGTCCACAGAATCTGACTATGAAGGCCCGGCGGTAATGTTCACCTTCTCATTGCCTTTCTTTGCTGCCTATTTCTGGTCAAAGAAGAATTGGTGGGCGTTCATCCCCGCAGGTTTCTTTGCCAGCATTGGTGTGGTTGCATTACTTGACATCGTGGCCCCGCACGCAGACTATTTTGCACCACAAGGTACATTAGAATGGGGAGTTTATTCGTGGGTGCTGTTCCTCGGCTTTGCTGCTGCATTCGGGGTTCCTTGGTTACGTCGCAAGGACCAGCCATCCAACTGGACGAAATACCCAGCAGTGGGCTTCCTGGCACTCGCCATCTTGAACTTCGTCCTGGCTGAGAAATTCGAGGTATATTGGCTGGCTTCAATCATGTTGGTCATCGCAGGGCTTTTCCTGCTCGCATTACTGGATAAAAAGATGCCAGCTGTTGGTCAAGGGACGCCGGAGATCAAGGCTTGAACTGAAATAAGGTTTGAATCCAACTTCAAAGGTGTTTATAAAGGAACTCCAGCTTCCTAAATCTTGAAAAGGTAACCACCTCCTAACATTTAGAGGTGGTTATCTTTTTCAAAATCGAGTACATATATCTGCCCAGATTAATGGAAATAAAATCTTGATGAACGCACTTGATGAATGCACCTCAGCTTCCCGTTATAAAGTATTCTGAAAGGGTTTTTAATCCTTATTTGCTCATAAATACCCTTTCAATACCCTATATAGGGCCTGATTTTTTGCCTTATTTCTTTTATTATGAGTATGGAGCTTGAACATCTAGCCAGAAGGCACATATATAAGGAGGCATAATGGAACAACATGAAACAAAATCTTCAAACACATATCGCATCAGGGTTAAAGAAACGCTGGGTTCAAATTTCAATCATTGGTTGGACAATCTGATCATCATCCCCCAGGAGAATGATGAAACTCTTTTGGTAGGCTGCTTTACCGACCAACCTGCCCTGCGTGGTTTCCTGGATCATCTCTGGAATCTCAATATCACCGTCATCACCGTTGAAAGGATTGAAAATGAAAGTTAAATCACTACTTGTTCTGTTTTGCTTCCTAGTCACTGGTTGCGTGCAGACCACCGTCCAGCCTGTTGCTGTTATAACGCCAGAATCAACCACAACCCAACCCACGATGGAAACCTTACCCAACCCGGCCTCTGCTTTTTGTGAGCAGCAGGGATATAAGCTTGATATCCGCACCGCTGCTGATGGTAGCCAGGCTGGTATATGCATATTCCCCGATGGCAGTGAATGTGATGAGTGGGCTTATTTCCGCGAAGAGTGTGCTCCAGCCAGCCAGGGTGGTTCGATGCCCAACCCGGCCTCAGTTTTCTGTGAACAACAGGGCTACAAACTGGAAATCCGCACAGCATCAGACGGCAGCCAGAGTGGCGTTTGCATCTTCCCCGATGGTAGTGAATGTGATGAGTGGACTTTCTTCCGTGGGGAATGCACACTTTCTGGATCCCCGCAATATGACAGTAATGGATGGAAAATTTACTCAAACGATGCACTTGGGTACAGTTTTCATTACCCACCCGATGCGCAGCTGACCACAAATGATGATCCATTGAAGAGTGTGTTTATCTCAGGATCAGGAATGGGAGGTGAGTCATTGGGCATCGCTCATCCTGGAGATCGCGACGAGTTCCGTCCGCCCGAAAATATAGATTTAATGCAATGGCTGACCGATCATTACCTGGTCGGAGAGGTGCGCCTTCCTGATGAACAAATTGCTGGGACGACTGCCATCCACTTTCGCCATGAACGCAGCCCCCAATCCTTTGCCGATGACAAATATTTCTTTGCTAAAAATGGACAGTTGTATCTGGTAACCATTGGGCATTCCAACCAGACAGAAGATTGGGAACTCAATAATCGCTTTCTGCGAAGCATCCAATTTCTTGAGCCAATCACCAATGCCTCCGCACCTACCTCGATACCCACTGCCCTGCCAGTTGATCCGTCTGCTTATGCAGATTGGATGACCTATACCCACCCAGTTTATGGCTTCTCCCTCAGGCTGCCAGATGTTTGGACTGTGGATGAGGACTCATCAGACGACCCATTGCTGGCGGGTCATGTAATTAATCTGTACTCACTGGCTAATCCTGAAAAAGCAAATATCCGCATCACATTCAGACAAATTGGTGATGAGACACCCCTCTGGCCTACTGGTGTGGGTGATGGTGAATTTATTCCCCAGGGAACCCTGGATATTGCTGGGCAGCCTTCGCTAAGGGTGTTATTGGTCTGTCCTGGTGGTGAGGTCACTGAAATCTGGTATCATGACAATGTTGATCAGCCTGTCCTCACGCGTGGTGATCTTGAATTCGGAATCATCTTCAGCACTATCGGCCACTGCGAGCCAGGCTCCAGTCTAGTTGGAGAGACCCAGCTCACCAGTGAGACCATCATCTCCTCCCTTAAATTACCATGATAAAATCCTGCCTTCAACAAACAGACATCCTGATTTAACAAGGAGTTAAAATAAATCCATGGAACATAAACTTCGTTTTATCGTAGCCGCCATGCAGGAAGTGCCATGGCCAGAAATGATCAAACGCTGGCAGTACCTGGAAGTCGTTGGAGTGGATGGCATCCTGCTGGCTGACCACTTCGTTAATTTTGCCAATCCAAAAGCCCCCTGGTATGAGAGCTGGACCATGCTTTCAGCACTGGCCACCCAAACCACGACAATACGTATTGGTTTGCTCTCAGCCACCCCATGGCGAAACCCTGCTTTCCTGGCCCGCCAGGCAATGACCGTGGACCATATCTCGAACGGTCGCCTGGATCTCGGTTTGGGGGCAGGCGCACCTGGAACTATCGACATTTCATATGCTATGACTGGAACACCCGACTGGCCTCCAAGAGAACGGGTGGATCGTTTCCAAGAAGTTGTTGAAATTGTGGACCAGCTTTTACGGAATCCGGAAACTACGTACACTGGAAAGTATTACCAGATCCAAGGGACAATTATGAACCCAGAACCTATCCAGAAACCTCGTCCACCCTTGATGATCGGTGGGAATGGTCCTCGCATGCTCAAAATTGCCGCCCAATACGCCGATACCTGGAACACCTTTGGCGGGATGGATGTAAAATCATGTGAAGAGATGATTTCACTCACCCGGGACCGAAACATACGGCTGGACGAGTATTGTTCCGGGATTGCCCGCGACCCAACCACGTTGCGTCGATCTGTTCTTATCTACACAAATGAGGAATATCAACGAATTTATTCGACCCCAGGCGCATTTGAAGAGATCGTTAACCGGTATTACGAAATTGGTATCACGGAAATCGTGTTTTTTTATCCGTTTGTGCCCATGCTGATGCCCATGTTTGAGAAAATTGTTAATGAGGCAATTCCTAAGTTGCGTAGTCAGCATCCATCCTCCAATTAAATCAATGAAGGCACATCCAACCAGCCAAAATAACAGGACTTGTTGGGTTCAGAGCCAATCCAAACCTATCCTTTCGGCTAATCTTTCAGACCTAAAAAACTAGCCTTCAAACTCCCCTTAATGTTGTTGTTTTCAAGCAACAAATTTGTTATATTGGTAACAAGTTAGGTTTGGATTTCATTTCAATTAATAGAATTGAAGAAGAAATCAGCTTAGAGCAAGATAAGAATAACGGAGAAGCTTTCTTGATGGAAGCCACCCGCTAACTATCCATTCGAATGCTCTAGAAATGTGCACTAACAGCTTTTATAAATGAGGAGGTACGGTATTTGAAAATTCCTTAAACCTTTTTAATCTCGGATACAGAATGCGGCTTGGTTCTATGTTCCTTTTTTCTTCCGAGGCAAAAACATTTGGAGAGCTTAAATTCATACATCACAATAGGAGAAACCCACTTATGAAGATAATAAAATCCGTAAATGTAGGTTCGTTCGTATTATATGGCGCTGTCCTGGCTGCTTTCTGGACATTCGTCTTTGGGCTGTATTACTGGCTCTTAGGATGGATCTTCGGCGCTCAATCCTGGTTCATCGATATGAACCTTGGCAACCTGACTGTATATACCCTTTATGCCTTTGGTCTGGTCTTTCTACGCGCCCTGCTTGCCGCATTAGGTGGCGCACTCGCTGGTCTGGTTGTGGCAGTTGTCTATAACTTCGTGGCCGGCGTTATGGGCGGGCTTAAAATTAACGTGGAATAGCCGTCCACACAGCTGCTTTGGCTGGGAAGTAAATGAATAAAGGGGTTGACGGATTCGTAAAACTAATCAGCCCCTGCTAATAATTTTAGGAGGTTATATTATGCGAGGTAGACGAGAAGAGCGCCAGGATGACCGTCAGCTTGGAAGACCAGGCGGCGGTGGTAATCACTACCAGATGCGCCAGAAAATGGTAGCCATCGGAGATGATTTCTGGATCGAGAATGACCACGGCCAGAAAGTGTTCAAGGTGGACGGGAAAGCATTACGCGTGCGCCAGACCTTGGTCTTCGAGGATGCCCATGGCAATGAGCTGGCCAAGATCCAAGAGCGCATGATGAGGGTCAAAGATAGCATGGAGATCGAAGGACCACGCGGTGAGCAGCTTGCCATGGTCAAGAAAGCGCTGATCACCCCCATCCGTGAGCGCTGGGTGGTCAAGATTAAGGGCGGACCAGATTTGGAAGTGAAAGGCAACATACTTGATCACGAGTACACCATTGGTGAAGGACGTGATAAAGTAGCGGAAGTCTCCAAGAAGTGGTTCCGCCTGCGCGATAGCTACGGTGTTTCCATCGACCCTGGTCAGGATGATGTGCTTATCCTGGCGGTGGCTGTGTGTATTGACGAAATGGCGCATGAAGGCCGCTAGGCTGCCATGCCCATGACATTGGGGATACCAAATCCGGTATCCAAAAGAATTCACCATATCTAATTCTATCTTGAGGAGAAAATAAAATGCCTTGTCTATTTGCACTCTTTGCAGGAATGTTCCCACGTATAGCCGATATTTTCATCTGGATCGCTCGTCCAACCCAGTTCATGAATGTGTTCAATGATAAATGGTGGTGGGCGATCTTGGGGATTGTTTTCCTGCCCTTTACCACATTGATGTACGTGATCCTGGGTTGGGGTGCGGGTGGTGTGACAGGTTGGGATTGGTTCTGGATTATCCTGGCAGTCTTCCTTGACCTTGCACACTATGGCCATACTGCTTATAACAACCGTGAAGCCATCCCCGGTTACACACCTCCTCCCGCTCAGCCAGTTGCGTAATAAGCGAAAATACATCCTACCGATAACTTTCACGAATCTGCTGGTGTATAATTCTTACTAATCAAAAAGTCCTGCTATTAGGTTGAGTCCTGGGGAGTTTGGAGGGGTAGATATTAACCAAACACCCGGGAATCAATCTGCAGAACCATCCAAATTCAATTCTCATAGGAGGTAAAGACAAATGATAAAACATGGACCTGTCGATGTCGTCGTTCTAGCCGCTGGAGAACCGCATTTTGATGGCGGTGTTCTGGCAGAGCTTGAGCGTCAGGCGTCATTCGGGACGATCCGGGTGCTGGATGCAATGATCCTCATCAAGGATGAGAAAGGCGATTGCTGGGCTCTCGACCTGGAAGACCTGCCAGCTGATCAAAAAACAGCCCTGGGCTTTATTGAAACGAATACGCGCGGTCTCTTCGGCGCTGAAGATGCTGAACCATTATATGAAGGTATGGTGCCAGGTTCTGCTGTTGTTGCCCTGGCGATCGAGCACACCTGGGCGATCGCCCTGGTGAATGCCATGTATCAGAGCGGTGTTGACGTAGCGTTCAACTTCCGCGTGCCAGCACTCATTGTCGACGAGGCTTTTGCCTCGTTAACTGCAAGTGTATAAAGGAGGTTGAAATGCCAGGATTAATGAGAGGAATGGCGAGGACTGCTGCCGTGGTCGGCACAGCCACCGCCACACGCAATGCGGTAAACCGCCGCCAAGCTGATAAGAACGCACAGGCTTACACACAGGCCATGAATACGGCCTCTGTACAACAAGCTCCCCCTCCACCACAGGAGCAGTATGCCCCACCGGTGGAATATGCACCTGCCCCTGAAGAAGATCTGACTGCCAAGCTCGAACGCCTTGGAGCCCTTCGGGCACAGGGACTCCTCACCGATGAAGAGTTCACAGCCGCCAAAGAAAAACTGCTGGCTGGGTGATTGTTCACGTTAAGATTATTATATAGCATCAGTTAGGTGAGCCGTTACCACGCGGCTCACCCTCCTTTTTATCACGGAGCCAATAAATCGTGCAAAATAGCAGACAGCATATGGCTGCAAATAATGAAAGGAGCTAAACCATGCGAAGGGGAGGAATGGGCCCCGGAAGAGGTCCAATGAGACGAGGCGTCATGCGCAGGCATCGCCGGATGCGCCGAAGGATGCGCCGAAGGTTGATTATCGGAGGCGCCGTGTTGATTGCTGCTGGTACCACTGCAGTCAAAATGAGCCCGAATGAAGTTCAGCAAGTTGAGCAATATACCGGTCAAAAGGCTGAAGATCTTAACGAAGAACAGCTCGATGCTGCCATGGAGCATCTTGGAATCGAAGGACAGGAGCCAAACGATCAAGAGATCGCCATGCTTGAAGCCGAAGACCAGAAAGCCCAACCAGCACCAAGCTATTCATCTGCCCCGCAAGACGATATGGTCTCGAAACTTGAGCGCTTGGGTACGCTTAAAGCCCAGGGACTACTTACCGAGGAAGAGTTTGCACAGGCAAAGCAGAAACTTCTGGCAGGTTGATTGCTTCTGCGTAATGATGGTGAAATTTGATAAGTTTAGGTGAGCCAGCACCATACGGCTCACCTTTTATTATAAAAGGAGTGAACAATGGCGAAGAACCGACCCGATTCAGAGGGAACCGCGCAACCTAAGCGCAGACAGAAAGCAACAAGTGCTGAAATTCCCGATACACCTCATTTCATCGATGTGACGGAACAGAAACGATTGAATGAAGCCCGGGAGGTAGGCATTCCCTGGAAGAAGTGGGGCCCCTACCTGAGCGAGCGACAATGGGGTACAGTCCGTGAAGACTATAGCCAGGATGGAAACGCCTGGGATTATTTCAGTCACGACCAATCCCGCTCGCGTGCCTACCACTGGGGCGAAGATGGTCTCGGGGGTTTCTCAGATGATCGGCAGCGCCTCTGTTTTGCCCTCTCCTTATGGAATGAGCACGACCCCATTCTCAAGGAACGCCTTTTTGGGCTCACCAATAGCGAGGGAAACCATGGTGAAGACGTCAAGGAGTATTACTTTTACCTCGACTCAACCCCCACCCACTCCTACATGAAGTACCTTTATAAATACCCACAAGAGATGTATCCATACCAGAACCTCGTTGAAACGAACCGAGGTCGGTCGCGGGAGGAGTTAGAGTACGAGTTGATCGATACCGGAGTTTTCGATGAAGATCGTTATTTCGATGTCTTCATCGAGTACGCCAAAGGAAGTCCGGAAGATATCCTGATTAGGATTACTGTACATAACCGTGGGCCTGAAGCTGCCCGGCTCCAGCTGCTTCCAACGCTTTGGTTCCGGAATACATGGTCATGGAAAGGGGGGACACCAAAACCAAGTATTCACGAAGCTGATGGGGTTATCCACGCCACGCATACAGAGCTGGGTGACTATGCACTTTATTGTGACGGCGCACCAGAGTTCTTGTTTACCGAAAATGAGACCAACGCTCAACGACTGTGGGACCAGCCGAATATATCCCCCTGGGTAAAAGATGCTTTTCACGAGTATATCATTTCTGGAAACTCCGGGGTTGTAAATCCAGAAAAAACCGGAACGAAAGCTGCTGCCCGCTATATTCTCGAAGTGCCTTCTGCTGGTTCAACAGTTATCCGCCTGCGTTTGTCCGCCACATCGATAGCCGAACCGTTTGGAGAGGGCTACGAGGCAACGATTGTTTCACGCCAGATCGAAGCTGACGAGTTCTACGACCGGGTTACACCTGTTTCTTTGAGTGAGGATGAGAGACGGGTCCACCGTCAAGCTCTTGCTGGAATGCTTTGGTCGAAACAGTACTACTACTTCGATGTGGACACCTGGCTCAAGGAACATGAGGCACATCCCCTCGTTGGGAAGGGAAATAAGGGGGTAAGAAATGCTGAGTGGTTCCATATGTTCAATGGTGATGTCATTTCCATGCCCGATAAATGGGAGTACCCATGGTACGCTGCCTGGGATCTGGCATTCCACACGATTGCACTTGCGCTGGTCGACTTTGACTTTGCCAAGGGGCAGCTCCTGTTGATGCTGCAAAGCCTCTACGCTCATCCGAATGGGCAGATCCCGGCCTATGAGTGGAACTTTAGCGACGTGAATCCACCAGTCCATGCCTGGGCTACTCTCTTCCTATTCAAGGTGGAGCGGAACCTCGGACGGGAGGACATTAAATTTCTGGAGCGTTCATTCCATGGTCTTTCGCTCAACTTCAACTGGTGGGTGAACCGTAAGGATCCGCAGGGACGCAATGTATTTGCAGGCGGATTCCTGGGTCTCGATAATATCGGCGTCTTTGATCGCAGCGCACCCCTTCCTACCGGAGGCTCTCTGGAACAGGCAGACGGGACTGCCTGGATGGCATTCTACTGCCAGAACATGCTTGAGATGGCTCTCATCCTGGCTGAACACAACCCTGAATATGAGGAGCATGCGTTTAGCTTCCTGCAGCACTTTATGTGGATTGCCTATGCAATGGATCGGATTGGTGATAATCATGACGAGATGTGGGATGAGGCAGATGGATTTTTCTACGATGTCCTGCGTTTACCAGACGGTTCAGCCACACGCCTGAAAGTTCGTTCCATGGTTGGGTTACTTCCGCTCTGTGCAAGCACCATATTCGAGCAAGACACCTTGACCAAATACCCCAAGTTCCGCGAACTGATCGCACTGTTCAGCAAGCGTTACCCCGAGGTTATTGCACAGGTCGCCCCGACCTCAGAGGGATATATCGGTTATGCTGGACGAAGGTTACTATCACCCCTCTCACAGAAACGGCTTCAGCGGGTCCTCAGCTACCTCCTGGACGAGAACGAGTTTCTGAGTCCCTACGGTATCCGGTCTCTCTCCCGCTACCACCAGGATCACCCTTTCATCTTCCATATCAATGACCAGGCTTACGAAGTGTCTTATATGCCGGCAGAATCGAAAAATGGCATGTTTGGTGGTAACTCAAATTGGAGGGGGCCGGTCTGGATGCCTGTAAACGCACTCATCGTCCGTGGTTTATTGAACCTTTACTCCTTTTATGGTGACGACTTTACCGTCGAATGCCCCACCGGCTCCGGCAACCAAATGACTCTCTTTGAGGTGGCGCACGAGTTATCAAACCGCCTTGCCAGTATCTTCCTGAGAGATCAGAATGGGCATCGCCCTGCCTATGGAGGAAATGTAAAGTTCCAGGAAGATCCATTCTGGCGTGACTATATCCTCTTTTACGAGTATTTTCATGGGGACATCGGCGCTGGCTTAGGGGCTAGCCACCAAACCGGTTGGACGGGAGTCATTGCACGGTTACTTGACCTATTCGGGCGCGTTCAAGCGACAGATGCACTGATGACGCCAAAGGAAAGGCTCGAAGCGCGTCTTGTACGGGAACAGGTGGGTGGGGATAAATAGCGAGTAAAAATGTCCACCCCCAGATATCCGTCCCTTTTTCAGATCAATACTCGCGTGCGGCTATCAGAGCTGTCCGCTACACTCAAACGTCCCGCTACCCTGGACGACATCACGAGTGCAGAGCTGGATCAACTCGCCCACGATGGATTTGACCTGGTTTGGTTCCTGGGCGTCTGGCAAACCGGTGAGGCTGCACGAAGTGTATCAGCATCGAATCCTGAGTGGCTGGTGGAATATCAACACCTCCTACCCGACTTCCAAGAAAATGACATCTCCGGGTCCTGCTTTGCCATCCGCGATTATCACGTCCACACAGACTTCGGCGGAGATGGTGCTCTCGCCCGTCTGCGCAAACGCATGCATCAGCGTGGATTGCGTCTCATCCTCGACTTCGTCCCCAACCATGTCGCCCCCGATCACCATTGGGTGGATGAACATCCGGATTTCTTTGTTGAGGGTACGCAGGCACAGCTTGAAATGGAGCCCCAGAATTACAGAATCCTCGACACAACCGGTGGGCGTCGCATCCTTGCTTATGGCAGAGATCCATACTTTGCCGGTTGGTCCGATACCCTGCAATTGAACTATGGGAACCCGAGGCTTCAGGAAGCCATGCTTGGAGAGCTTAAACGGATCGCCAGCCAGTGCGATGGTGTACGATGCGACATGGCAATGCTTGTCCTTCCAGAAATCTTTAAAAAGACGTGGGGGATCACTGCCTCTCCCTTCTGGCCGCGAGCTACCTCAGCCATCCGAACCGAAGTTCCCGGCCTCATTTTCCTCGCCGAGGTCTACTGGGACCTCGAGTGGACGCTCCAGCAGCAAGGGTTCGACTACACGTACGACAAGCGGTTGTACGACCGTCTCGTGCAAGGCTTTGCACGCCCTGTCCGTGAGCACCTCCTGGCAGAACTGGACTACCAGGATCACATGGCTCGTTTTCTGGAGAACCATGATGAGCCTCGTGCTGCAGCTACCTTTGCACTGGATATCCACCAGGCAGCTGCAGTGATTACGTTCTTTACTCCTGGGCTGCGCTTTATCCACCAAGGACAGCGGGAGGGTAAAAGGGTACGAATCCCGATGCACCTCAGACGGGGCCCCATTGAAGCATGGAATATGTCGATCTCCTCGTTTTACGATCATCTGCTCGCTATCCTAAAAAACCCTGCTTTCCGTGATGGACATTGGCAACTCCTTGACACCCATCCAGCCTGGGAAGGGAATGCGAGCCAAGAGGCCTTCGTCGCTTTTGCGTGGAGTGGTCCAGGGGAGCTCCACCATCTGGTGGCTGTGAACTTCGCGAGTCACCAGAGTCAGTGTTATGTAAGCATGCCATGGGCCGATCTCGCCGGTAGAACCTGGCGATTTCAAGACAGGCTGGGCGACGCGGTATACGACAGAAACGGTAATGATCTATCTAGCCTGGGGCTCTATCTCGATTTACCACCGTGGGGATACCATGTTTTTGTGGTGGAACCGGTTTAGGACATAAGCGACACCCAACGACTGTGAAACAAGACTGGTTAGGCACAGCCACCTGATCATATCGATTCATACAATTGAGGACATAAGGCACATCATCTCAACCTCATTCGCAAAAATACACCTCCAAGAAAAAGATACCCAGGCATCCGATTATTCTTCCTGATAAACCCCAATCCTATCCTTTCGGCTAATCTTTTGGATAAAAAAAACTAGACCCCGAACTCCCCATAATGTGGTTGTTTATCAGGAGCAAATTTGCTATATTGAACTTGTAATCAAACTGTAGACTGAACTCCTTCGCGCGCCTGACGTCTGAATACGTCAACATAGTATTCCGTAAAATCGTTCTTCAAATGGAGCAAGCTTTATGCGTATCATTCTGGCGGACCATCATGTGCAACCTTGTTTAGCGCTCAGAACATTGCTTGAGGAACAACCAGAATTTGATGTCTTAGGAGAGACTTGGGATGCATTGAGCTTGCTGGAGCTGGCAGAAAAACAACTCCCAGACCTGATTCTGATAGATAGTGAACTCCCCGGAATGAATATAGAAAACCTTATCTCTAAGTTGCACACACAAGACCCAAGACCGACTGTTATTGTCATGAGCAGCAACTTTGAAAACAGTCGCAAGCTGTTAAAAGCGGGTGCAGACGCTTTCGTGAGTAAAGGGGACCAGTCCGATTGGCTGTTGGAAATCCTGTATAAGTATGAGGATCAAATCAAGGTGGGGAATGGGAAATAATTATTCTTCGAAATTAATATTTAAAGTGTTTCCTGAGTCTGATGTTGAACCGAATGGTCAATATAATGAATAAGCAAGGAGCTTACTGCACAAATATGCATAAATACCATATTTCATAAGGAGAAAATAAGATGGCTAAAGAAAAAACGAAAAAGAAGTTCACCTTTCCGAGCGCATTCACAATTTTGTTCCTCTTGCTGGTAGTGATTGCGCTCGCCACCTGGATCGTCCCCGCAGGCTCATATGATTATGACGCAGAAGGTGCACCCATCCCAGGCACCTATCATGAAGTTGAACCCAACCCCCAGGCGCTATTGCAAAGTGCGCTTAAAGGACCGATCAGTGGTATGTATGGCATCCAGGATGAGACCGGGAATGTCGATGTGTGGAATTACGGCGAGCTGTTCGGCGCCATCGACGTCGCTATGTTCGTGCTCATCATCGGCGGCTTCCTGGGCGTAACCATGAAAACCGGTGCCATCAACGCCGGGATTGCCTGGGTGGTGAGCATACTCAAAGGCAAAGAAAAATGGATGTTCCCCATCCTGATGACCATCTTTGCCATTGGAGGTACATCCTATGGGATGGCCGAAGAGACGCTGGCTTTTTACGCCTTGATCATCACGGTCATGCTCGCCGCCGGTTACGATGCATTAAGCGCGGCAGCCCTCATCATGTTGGGAGCTGGGATCGGCTGCCTTGGCTCCACTGTCAACCCCTTTGCCACTGGCATTGCCTCCGGTTTTGCTGGCACCACCCTCAGTGATGGTTTGATCGGGCGATTGGTGCTTTTAATTGTTGGCACAGCCATTGGTATTTTCTTCGTCATGCGCTACGCCGAGAAGGTCAAGAAAGATCCAACTAAATCTCTGATCTATGATATGAAAGCCGAAAATGAGAAGCAGTTCATGTCTGGAAAGGGTGAGGGCACTGACTTTGGTAAATTTACCTCGCGGCATAAAGTGATCCTGTTGTTCTTCTTCCTGGCTTTCGTCGTCATGGTTTACGGCGTGATCCCCTGGGAAGATTTGGGCTTTGCGATCCCCACCTGGTGGTGGTGGTTCCCTGAAATGACGGCTTGCTTCCTGTTCTTTGGCATCCTGATCGGGATCATCGGCAAGTTGTCTGAAAAGGACCTGGTTAATACTTTTATCGACGGTGCCCGCGACATGCTGGGTGTGGCACTAATCATCGGGGTGGCACGTGGCATCACCGTGATCATGAACAATGGTCTGATCACCGACACCGTACTCTATTGGGCAGAACAAGCTGTCGCTGGTCTGAGCAGCGTAGGTTTTATCATTGTCACCTACCTGCTCTACCTCCCATTATCGTTCCTGATCCCCTCGAGTTCTGGGCTGGCAACCGTCTCCATGCCGATCTTAGCTCCACTGGCTGACTTCGCCGGGGTGAATCCCGCCCTGGTCGTGACCGCCTACCAGGCAGCCAACGGCTTGATCAACCTGATCACCCCTACCTCAGCGGTGGTGATGGGAGGGTTGGCCATAGCCCGGGTTGGTTATGGCGTTTGGTTGAAGTTCGTGGCAGTCCTGCTGGCACTGCTAGCAGTACTCAGCATTATTGTCCTGGTCGGAGGAGTGCTGCTCTCATAATCGAGTTTATCTAGCTTTGCCCGACAAGCTGCCAGGAGTTATTTTTTGCAGCAAATTGAGCGGATAATAAACGGTAAAGAAAAAACTATAAGGAGATATAAAAATGGCATTCAATTTACGCAATCGCAATTTTCTAAAAGAGCTCGACTTTACTCCGGACGAGTTAAAGTTCCTGCTCAAACTGTCCGCTGATCTCAAAGCCGCTAAATATGGCGGGTATGAGCAGCAGACGCTTAAAGGGAAAAATGTTGCCCTGATCTTCGAAAAGACCTCCACCCGCACCCGCTGTGCCTTTGAAGTGGCTGCTTACGACCAGGGCGCAAATGTGACTTACCTGGGGCCAACCGGCTCTCAGATTGGACACAAAGAATCAATGAAAGACACCGCTCGTGTGCTGGGACGCATGTATGATGGAATCGAGTACCGCGGCTTTGGTCAGGAGCTGGTGGAGATCCTTGGTAAGTATGCCGGCGTGCCGGTGTGGAATGGCCTGACCGATCAGTTCCATCCCACTCAGATGATATGTGACATCCTGACCATGCTTGAACACAGCGACAAGCATCTCAGCGAAATCTCATATTGCTACCTGGGCGATGCGCGCAACAATATGGGTAACTCACTGATGGTCACGGGTTGCAAGCTGGGAATGGATGTGCGTCTATGCGCTCCCAAAGCCCTCTGGCCTGAAGCAGAGCTGGTCAAGACCTGCAAGAAGATCGCCAAAGAAACCGGCGCTCGGTTGACCATCACCGAGAGCGTCGAAGAAGGCGTCAAGGGCGTGGATTACCTCTACACCGATGTGTGGGTCTCCATGGGTGAAGCTAAAGAAGTCTGGGACGAGCGTATCAAGCTGCTCAAGCCCTACCAGATCAACATGGATGTGGTCAAGAAGACCGGCAATCCCAAGGTCAAGTTCATGCACTGCCTGCCCGCCTTCCATAACCGAGAGACCAAGGTGGGCGAGGATATCTTCCAAAAGACTGGCATGGACTCCCTGGAAGTGACCGATGAAGTGTTTGAATCCGAGTTTTCAATCGTCTTTGCTCAGGCAGAGAACCGCATGCACACCATTAAGGCGATCATGGTCGCCACGCTTGGAGAATAGATCTAAACTGCGCACAATTCGTTTATTAGCGTGTACATTGTGGGCAAATGCCACAATGTACACGCATAGTAAATTTGAAGAATTCTTGGGTGCATCCTGAGGATAACCATGGATGAATATTTTGATACCTATCTCGCAGCCCAGCATGAGCCATTGAAAAACGCTCTTATAGAGCTGGTTCGCATCCCCAGTGTTTGCGATGAAGGCACTTATGGTTATCCATTTGGCAAGCATGTCGACCAGGCATTGCGTAAGGCTCTGCAAATCGCCAGTGATCTTGGTTTCAGAACCAAATATGGCGATGGCGGCTATTACGGTTATGCAGAAGTTGGCGAGGGCAGGGAAATGCTGGGCATCCTGGGGCACCTGGACGTCGTGCCTCCAGGTAAACTGCAAGATTGGACTCGCGACCCATTTGATCCAGTGGAAAAAGACGGGATGCTTTACGGCCGGGGTACGCAGGATGACAAAGGCCCGCTGGTGGCTTCCTTATATGCAGTAAAAGCCCTCCTGGATGCTGGTGTGAAGTTCAATAAGCGCGTTCGTTTTATCTTTGGTACGGATGAAGAAACACTTTGGCGCTGCATCAATCGCTACAAGGAAATCGAAGAGACCCCCACGATGGGATTTTCACCGGATGCCAGGTTCCCTTTGATCTATGCCGAGAAGGGATTGCTCCAGCTCAAGCTTGAAAGTCAAAACCAAACCGACGTGAGGCTATCCGGTGGTTCAGCTTTCAATTCCGTTCCCGACATGATATTCTACGAAGGTGTGTTCCAGGACGAATTGGCGAGTAAGCTGGATGAATTGGGCTTCCCGTATGAGTGGAAAGAAGATGGGATCGAGATCAAGGGTAAAGCCGCCCATGCTATGATCACGGAGCAAGGCATTAATGCTATCTCTCGCCTTTGTATAGCTCTGCATGCCATCGGTGTTGAGTCCAAGTCCATCAATTTTATCGCCCAGGAGCTCGGAGAAGACCCATATGCAACCCGCATCTTCGGTGAGTGTAGTGACGAGCCGTCAGGTAAATTAAAGTTCAATGTGGGATTGATCAACATCGGCAAGAAAGAACAAATTTCAATTGACAGCCGTATCCCGGTCACAATTTCCAAGGATGAAATTGTGAAGAAGCTGTGCGCTGCTGCAGCTGCTTATGGCCTTGAATATAAGGAATTTGATTGGCTGGCACCACTCTATCTCTCAAAAGACAACCCAGTTATTCAAACCCTGCTGAAGGTGTATCACCAGTTTTCAGGCGATGAAGTTTCCGAGCCGATTGCATTGGGTGGAGCTACTTATGCCCGTGCGTTTGATAATTGCGTTGCATTTGGACCCCTCTTTCCCGGTGAGCTTCTGACCGAGCATGAACCAAATGAGCGCGCCATCATGGAAAACTTATTCCTGGCAATGAAGATATATGCTTATGCAATTTATGAATTGACAAGATGACATGAAGATTTCCAGGCGAGATTTAAATAAATTATAGCTAACCTGAAGTATGGTAACAGCCTGGGAGAGATGGTGATCCTGATTGTTTCGATCTTGCTAGGAGTGCTGCTTGGCACATTATTGGTCTCTCCCTATAAGTTCGTTCCGGTCACTGCACTCAGTGTCCAACATCTTGATTAATAAGGATTAATAATGCTTACCAATATTTTATACATCATTCTGGCCATCTTATTCCTCACCACGGCTTATGTCGTGGTACGCACGATCCTATTCCAAAGATCACGTGGTTCCGTCGAAAAAATCGATGGCCTCCAGGTTGACGAACAGCAGGTTGCAGAAAACCTAGCAGCTTGCATACGCTGCCAGACGGTACCTTTGGACGAGACCGGCACGCCTGACCCCGAAGCATTCCAACAGCTCCATAAAATGTTGGTAGACACCTATCCATTGGTACACCAAAAGTTGCGGCGCGAAGTGGTCAATGGTTACAGCCTGGTGTATATCTGGCAGGGAAGCCGGTCAGACCTGGACCCGGTGATGCTGATGGCTCACCAGGATGTCGTCTCAGCCGATCCGACCGAGTGGACCCACCCCCCGTTTGAGGGCAAGATCGTGGACGGTTTCATTTGGGGTCGCGGAACATTGGACATCAAGAACCAGCTGATCGGGATTATGGAAGCCGCTGAAACCCTGCTCCAGCAGGGATTCCGCCCGGAGCGTACCATCATATTCGGCTTGGGACACGATGAAGAAACCGGTGGTGTGAATGGCTGCAAACTGATCGGGCAAAAGCTTAAAGAAAAGGGAGTCCACCTGGCTGGCATCGTTGACGAGGGTGGTGGGATTATGGCTGGTCTGGCAGCCGGGGTGCGCGGCAAAATCGCCTTGATTGGCGTGAGCGAGAAAGGCTACCTGACCGTGGAATTCACGGTTCACAGCCAGCCCGGTCATTCCTCCACTCCACCTCCTCAGACCTCCATTGGTATCCTATCGCGCGCCCTCACTCGCCTGGAATCTCATCCCATGCCCACCCACTTGCGCAGGCTGCGCCCGCTGTATGGTGGGATCGGAATAGCTGCTCCCTTGTATATCCAGGTTGCTTTTGCAAATATCTGGTTGTTTGGTCCTTTATTAAAACGCTGGCTGGTACCTAAACCTGAGATGAACGCCAGCATGCGTACCACCACTGCCTTGACCATTATCAATGGTGGCGTTGAAGATAACACCATCCCCGCTGAAGCAAAAGCCATCGTTAATTTTCGCCTCCTGCCTGGCGATACCATCGCCGATGTATTGTGGCATGCCAAAAAAGTGATTAAAGATGAGCGCGTGAAAATCAAGCCGGTGGAAGGGAAGTTCAACGAAGCACTTCCAACCTCCTCAACCACTTGCATAGAATATAAGAGTCTCCAGAAGGTGGTTCAGCAGGTCTTCGATAATCCGCCGGTTGCTCCCTTTGTGATGCTGGGCGGTACTGATTGCCAGCATTTTGTGCCAGTGTGCGATAACATCTACCGATTCACTTCCGTGGTGATGGACGAGAGCTTCATGGGCTTGGAACATGGTATCGACGAGCGCATCCCGGTAGAAGCTATGGCAAGGATGGTTAAGTTTTATGCCCAACTGATGCAAGTCTGGGGTAGCCGAGAAATGATAAGTAAATAAGAAAAGGAGTGATTTATGAAAATCGTTATTGCTTTAGGTGGAAATGCTTTACTCAAACGTGGAGAACCCATGACCCACGATGTCCAACGTGCCAATATCAGGGTCGCTGCAAAAGCTATTGCTCCGGTTGCCCAACAGCACCAGGTCGTGCTGGCGCATGGCAATGGTCCGCAAGTGGGTTTGCTGGCGCTCCAATCTTCAGCTTACAAAGAAGTTGAGGCTTATCCCCTAGATGTGCTAGGCGCTCAAACAGAGGGGATGATCGGCTATATGATCGAGCAAGAGTTGGGCAATCTGCTTCCCTTCGAGGTGCCGTTTGCCACCATCCTGACTATGGTCGAAGTCGATCCAAACGACCCTGCCTTCAAGAACCCGACCAAGTTTGTCGGTCCGGTATATGAGAAGGAAGAAGCCGACCAGCTGAAAGCCGAGAAAGGTTGGGTCTTTAAGCAGGATGGAGCAAAGTGGCGCAGGGTGGTACCTTCACCCCTGCCCAAGCGGATTTTTGAGATCCGTCCGATTAAATGGCTGCTGGAGCACGGCACCATGGTCATTTGCGCGGGAGGTGGTGGCATCCCCACCATGTATGAGGCGGGAAAAGAACGCTGGCTGACCGGTATCGAAGCTGTGATCGACAAAGACCTGGCTAGCGAGCTCCTGGCACGCGAGCTGGGAGCCGACCTGTTCGTCATTGCCACCGATGTGGATGGGGTCTACCTGGATTGGGGCAAGCCAGAACAGCGTATTTTGGGTCGTGTGACGATAGAGGAATTGAGAGCTCATCCATTCCCAGCCGGTTCGATGGGTCCGAAAGTCGAGGCAGCCATCCAATTTGTTGAAAAGACTGGTAAACGCGCCGCCATCGGTTCGCTCCAGGACATCGAGAAAATCGTCACTGGTGAGGCTGGTACAAACGTCTACCCATGACGACACGGTTCTAAACGCTTATCATTTAATAAATAATGACAACAAACATATAAAAAAGGAGACAATGATATGAGCAACGAATTTGGTGTTAATTCAGAAGTAGGCAAGCTACGCAAGGTGATCGTTCATCGTCCGGATCTCAGCCTGAAGCGCTTGACCCCCACCAACCATGACGAACTGCTGTTCGACGATGTCTTGTGGGTGGAACGTGCTCAATGGGAACATGACCAGTTTGTCAAGGCAATGCGCGAGCGCGGTATTGACGTGTATTATCACGTGGAACTGCTCGGCGAAGCGCTGGCAGCCTCCGAGGAGGCTCGTCGCAATGTGATTCAGATCGTCGCCTCCGAGTACACCGTCGGCTGGTCGTTGGTCGATGAAGTGCGTGATTTTCTAATGAAGATGCAGCCGGATGTGCTAGCCAAGCATCTCGTTGGTGGCCTGACCATTGGCGAGATGGTAAATGGCGGCTTCGATCTGGCAAAATTCAGCAAGATTTCGCTTCTGGGAGCAGCTGCGGTAGACGAACCGGGTTACTTTGTTCTTCCCCCCGTGCCAAACTCACTCTTCCAACGTGATCCCTCCTGCTGGATTTACAACGGCGTGACAGTCAACCCGATGTTCTGGCCAGCCCGGCGGCGTGAATCGCTCAACATGTTGACCATCTATCGCTACCACCCCATGTTCCAGGCTGCCAAGTTCAATTTCTGGTACCCGGAACAAACCGATGATAAAGGCTTCAACATCCAGGACTTCGGCCGGTCATCCATGGAAGGCGGGGATGTCCAACCGATCGGCTACGGTACGGTTGCGATTGGGATGAGCGAGCGCACCCAGGGACGTATGATCGAGCTGGTCGCTAAAACGCTATTCGAAAATGGCGGCGCTGAGCGGGTGATCGCCGCGGTAATGACCAAGGATCGCGCCCATATGCACCTGGATACCGTCTTTACACTTTTAGACCGCGACATTGCCACCGCCTTCCCCAAGGTGGTCAATAATATCCACGCCATCAGCCTGCGTCCAGGCAAGAAACCCGGTGACTTCCATATTACCGAGGAGAAAAGCTTCGTGGATGCGGTAGCCGATGCACTTCATATCAAGAAACTCACCTTAGTAGAGACCGGTGGTGATGAGTCCCAGGCTCAGCGTGAGCAATGGGATGACGCCAACAATACGGTGGCACTTGAACCGGGGGTGGTTGTCTCTTACGAACGCAATACCTATACCATTGCCAAGATGCGCCAGGCTGGTGTGGAAGTTGTCGCCATTGCCGGCTTCGAGCTGGGCAAGGGGCGTGGTGGTGGGCACTGCATGACCTGCCCCTTCCTGCGTGATGGAATATAGGAGAACTTAAGAACTCAGGAGTATTTACTATGAAAAAAATATGGCCGTGGATCGTGGGAATCTGTGTTGGTTTGCTCATCATAGGCATGCTGTTTGCTGCTAGCTCGGATAAGCATGATTACTGGGTTGCCAGGGGCACCACCCTGAAAGCGATACAAATTACCCGCACTGAAGATATCACACTGGTTCGCTTCCCATGTGGCATGCGAACCGGCTCCATTCAAACCGCCAACGAATGTGGTTTTTATGTGTGGAAGAAGTAATCGGCGGATTACCATCAGCATGCGGACCTTAGAGAGATAGTGCCATTGAATACTGGACTGACTGCCATCCTATGGGGCGGGTTAGCTGCTTGTGCGCTCCTCATTGGATTCGTTCTTGCCGAACGAAATCTAACCAACCGCACCATTGGCATTGTGATGGGTTTTGGTGCCGGGGCACTCCTCAGTGCCATCTCCTATGAGTTGGTGCCTGAGTCAGCACTGGGTGGTGGAGGAATGGCTGTAGCGTTCTGCATTGGGGCATTCACCTTCTTTGGAGCGGATTGGTTGATCGACCACCGTGGCGGCTCGGATCGCAAGGACATCACCGGAGAACAGGTCGGCTCGGGTCCAGCTATTTTAATTGGCACGCTGCTGGATAATGTGCCCGAGTCAATCATCCTTGGAATGGGTTTGGCACATGGTGGCGCTATCAACATTGCCTTTCTGGTAGCTGTGTTTATCTCAAACCTGCCAGAGGGAGTGGCTGGCACGGTCAATCTACAAGCTGCCGGTCATTCACGCCACAATATTTTTTGGATGTGGACTGCGCTGGTGATCATCTCCGCTCTCTGTGCAGGGTTGGGTTACATGATCATCCGCTGGCTGCCAGGTGTGGATGGGCGGATTGCCCAGGCCTTTGCCGCTGGAGCCATGTTGACTATGCTGGCTGATGCAATGATGCCAGAAGCATTTGAGCATGGCGGTAAGTTGGTAGGCATCGTAACCGTAATGGGATTTTTAGTCGCCACAATATTGGCGGTTGTTCAGTAGGACTTTGACCTGAATCAGGAGGTATCTATTAACGGTAGACAATATCAAAGTATCTATATTGGAATAAAAAAATTTTACTCTAATAAACACTAGAAAGGAGAGATAAATGGCAAAGGATAAAGGTAAGAAGAAAGGCAAGAAAGGTAAGGAAAAAGGGAAACCTGAGGCAGCAGTTGCGCCACTCGCTACCGGCGGACAAGTTCCTGGAACAGCTGAAACAACCCCCGAGGGTCTGCACCCGATAAACAAAAAAGAGTTTGAAAAGGAGATGGAAAAGCTCCAGGTCGAGTTGGTCAAGTTGCAGGAATGGGTCAAGGTCAGTGGAGCTAAAATCTGCGTGTTATTCGAAGGCCGCGATACAGCGGGTAAGGGTGGCGTGATCAAACGCATTACCGAGCGCGTTAGCCCACGCGTCTTCCGCACGGTAGCTCTTGGAACACCGACTGAGCGTGAGAAATCGCAGATGTATTTCCAACGTTATTTCCCCTATTTACCTGCAGCTGGAGAAGTGGTGCTTTTTGATCGAAGCTGGTACAACCGGGCCGGTGTTGAGCGTGTGATGGGCTTTGCTACCATGGAACAGGTGGATACATTCCTGAAGTTTACCCCACTGGTTGAGCGAGCCATCATCGCCTCTGGCACCATCCTGATCAAGTACTGGTTAGAGGTAGACGCAGATGAGCAGGCGAAGCGTTTCCAGGAACGTAATGATGATTATCGCAAGATTTGGAAGCTCAGTCCGATGGATGTGCAGGCTCAAGCCCGTTGGTACGATTACTCCCGGGCGCGTGATGCCATGTTTGCCGCTACAGACACCCCGGACTGTCCCTGGTACATGGTTCCCTCCAATGACCAACGCAAGGCACGCTTGAACTGCATTACCCACTTCTTAAGCCTGATCCCATATAAAGAGGTGCCGCGTGAACCGATCAAGTTCCCCAAGCGCCAATCCAAGGGTGAGTATAAAGAGCCCAACTATCCGTACCATTATGTCCCAGAAAAATTTTAAAGAAAGGTAACAGATAATGGCAGATATAACTGATAAAAAAATATATTGGTACACCCTCTCGCCTGAAGAGGCTGGTAAGCAACTTCAGGTTGACCCAGCAAAAGGCCTTAGCTCAGACGAAGCCAAGTCTCGCCTGCAGAAATACGGCCCTAACAAGCTGGCGGATAAGAAAAAAGAACCAGGCTGGCAGGCATTTCTACGCCAATACCAGGACCTCATGCAAATCGTCTTACTAGTCGCTGCACTTGTAAACCAGATCGCAACTGGGGTTTGGGGAACCACGTTGGTACTCATCACCCTGACGATCTTCAACGCCGTCTTGGGCATGCGCGGAGAATCCAAGGCAGAGGCCAGCCTGGCGGCGCTGGCAGGGTCAATGAAGAGCATCGCTCGCGTGCGCCGGGATGGCCAGGCAATCGAGATCAACGCCGAGGAGCTGGTACCGGGAGATGTCGTGCTGATGGAGGCGGGTAATCGCGTCCCGGCGGATGGTCGCCTGTTCGTGACCGCCACCCTCGAAATCGAGGAAGCCGCCCTCACCGGTGAGAGTGTTGCATCGCCTAAAGACACCGAAACCATCGCCAAGGCTGATGCCCCCCTGGGCGACCGGCATTGCATGGCTTATATGAACACTTCAGTCACACGTGGACGCGCGGAGATGATCGTTACCACCACCGGTATGGGCACCGAGATGGGTAATATCGCTGACTTGCTCAATAAGACCGAGGCGGACAAGACTCCGCTGCAAAAGCAGCTTGACCGGCTGACGGTCATAATCGCTTCCCTGGCTGGTCTGGCTTTCGTCCTAATGTTCGTGCTGCTCTGGCGTCAGGGACAGGAGTTCACCGTCATCTTCACGGCCGGTGTAGCGCTGGCGATCTCTGCTATTCCAACCGGCTTGCCGGCTGTGGTCACCACCATGTATTCCATGGGCACACGGCAGCTAGCCGCTCAGGGCGCCATCGTCAAGCGCCTGCCATCGGTGGAAACGCTCGGTTCGGTTTCAGCCATCTGCTCCGACAAGACTGGCACGCTGACCCTCAACAAGATGACCGCCCGTGAGTTCACCATCCCCGGCCAGAACCGCTTTACCGTGACCGGCGAAGGCTACGGAACGCAAGGGGAATATAAACTTGCCAGCGGTGTAGCGGGTTTGCAACCCTGGCAGAAGAATACCCTCACCTATAGTACTGAAGGCAAGCTGTTGAGTGCTGGTGGGGCAAAGGTCGATCTCGAGCAGGTCCTGCTGCCCATGGCACTCTGCGCTGACGCCCGTCTCGACGACAGCGGCGCTCTGATTGGTGATCCCACCGAAGGGGCTCTGATCGTGCTGGCAGAGAAGGGTGGTGTCAGCGTGGATGGTGCCCGGCAGATGTATCCCCGTGTGGCAGAAGTGCCATTCGACTCGGATTACAAGTTCATGGCCACCTTCCATAGCATGAACAACGAGCAGGGTAAGCCAGTGGTGCGTGCTTTTGTCAAAGGTGCCCCCGATGTGTTGATCGCCCGCAGCGGTTATTATTGGATGCCTGGCGAAGAGAAAAGACCGGTTACGGATGAGAACCGCAAGCTTGCGCTTGATGAAAACGAGCGCATTGCTAAAGCGGGTGAGCGCATTATGGTCGTGGCGCGTAAAGACTTCGATCCGCAAACCTTCGATCCAAAAGCCAAATTAATCGATCTAATGCAAGATTTGACCCTCCTAGCTATGGTCGGAATAGTAGATCCTCCACGTAACGAAGCCAAGGATGCCATCGCTAAATGCCATAGTGCCGGCATTCAGGTGCGCATGATCACTGGTGACCATGCTGTCACGGCTGCTGCTATTGGCCACGAGCTGGGCATCACCGGCACNGCCCTAACCGGCGCTGAGTTTAAAGCTTTGAGCGACGATGAGTTGAAGAAAAAGCTGCCAGACATTGGTGTGGTCGCCCGCGTCGCCCCAGAGGACAAGATCCGTTTGGTAACGATGCTCCAGCAGCTGGATAACATCGTGGCTATGACCGGCGATGGTGTGAACGATGCCCCCGCTTTGAAAAAGGCGGATATCGGCGTGGCCATGGGAATCACCGGCACTGAAGTCTCGAAGGGTGCTGCAGTGATGATCCTGACCGACGATAACTTCGCNACCATTGTCAAGGCCGTCGAGTTTGGGCGAGCCATCTACAATAATCTGTTCAATTTCGTCCGGTTCCAGATGGAATCGCTGGTGGCATTCATCGCTTCATACCTGCTGGCTGCGCTATTTTTCGTACTTGGGGGAACACCTTTTAGTGCGTTCGTGGTCCTGTGGATTAACTTCCTGGTGCAGATCCCGGTTGCGTTAGCGTTGGGATTTGACGATCCAGCACCTGACCTGATGGAGCACAAGCCTCGACCACTAAAGCAACCTATCCTTTCAGGTTCACAATGGGTGCGCATTGCCTTCATTGGGATATTAATGTCAATCGGCACGATCTATCTCGAGAAGGTGTATGAAGCTTCAGGCACCGCGATTGCGTCATCAATGGGATTTGTTTTCTTCTCATTAGCCGTTGTTGTACTTGCATTGAGCTCACGCAGTGAGACCGGCAGTGCATTCAACCGTGAGATTCTAAAAAATAGGCACCAGNTCATGCTCTATGGAATTTCAGTGNTGATGATCCTATTACCACTCAACCTGGATTTTCTCATGCGNTTCCTNGGTTTAACAAATCTGAANACGAATCAAGTGATCCTCTGCCTTGCGTTAGCATTTGCCCTGCTACTGGTGGACGAGGTGCTCAAGTTCTTCCTGCGCAGAAGTCGTAAATAGCAAGCGAATAACACTTTTGATTTACTAGTATTGCAAGAATGAGCAGGTATAATAAGCAACTGAAATAGTTGGGATTACTTCCCAGCAGTAGATAAGAACGTTTACAAGTATGCCAGTGCCAAGATCGCTATAATTACAGCTGCGTTTCATGGCGCTGGCATTCTTGAAATTTATAGACGTATAAAAATCAAATTTTGGAGAGTTTATGGCACAAGCGAAGGCATTAAAAGCGACCGATGCAGTTCGTTTCAACCGCTTCCTGGCCCTTGTTTATCTGGTCATGGCAGCCGGGATGACCATCACAGCCCTGGTATCCACATCCGTAAGCAACAATCCAGAGTTGATGAAGCGCATCCTTTACTACCCATGGTTCACCTTTGGTTTGTTTTTGCTTCAGATCGTCGTGGTTGTCCTTTTAGGCACAGCAGTGACGCGTTTGTCTCCCGGAGTGGCATTCCTGTTATTCCTCTTTTATTCAGCCCTGACAGGTCTGGCAATCTCTTCGATCTTCATCTATTACAGTCAGACCACCATCGCTTATACCTTTTGGGTAACCGCTGGGATGTTCTTATTCAGCAGCGTTGTCGGACTTTTTATTAAAGGCGATATGAGCAACGTGGGAAGGTTCTTAATGCTCGCCTTGCTGGGTTGGTTGTTCGGATGGATCTTTGTGCTGTTCTTCCCCTTTTCTCCCGGGTTAAACCAGGTGATGAATTTTTCCGGCATCTTACTTTTTGCTGGCCTGACAGTTTGGGATACCAATCGCTTAAAAGAGCTCTCCAACCACCTGGATGGCAAACAAGGCATGGGCGGGTTGGTTGTCATTGGCGCGCTGGCGCTTTACCTGGACTTTATTAACCTGTTCTTACTGCTGTTGCGTTCCTCCAGGCGTTAAGCCATAGTTGCAGTCGCATACTGTTTACAGATCAAAGCACATGGAGAGTAAGGATCACAAACATGGACGCAAAATTAACTTCCATCGGATATGACCTCGAGCCTTCGCGATATTCCCCCTCGCTAGGATATTCTCGGTTAAAAGTCCTCATTTCTGGCAATCCCACACAGCGTTTTTTTGATGTCAAGGTGTTGAGCTTACCCACTTTCGATGGCCGGTTTTTCCATCATACCCAAATAACCCGCCATGAGCTGGCACCCACAGAGTCATTTCAGGCTTCCGTGGGAGAATTGAGATTGGAAACTCACCAGGGAGAGATTATGCGTGCTTTCACCCTCGGTGGGAACCTTCGCGCAAGCATCGAAATGGGTGACTTATACTGTGAATATACTTCGAATGCTCCAATATTGAAAGTGGACGATGACCCTAACTCTGTAAACAGGGTGATTGCGGATGAGATCGCGGATCTATTGGCTGAAAATGAATCTAGGCTGGTTGGTCATGAGGATGAACTTTATACCCGCCTGTCCAAGTTTGATCCATACACGATATTCCTCTCTTGCCTGGTATCTCTGCAGGCTCTTGTCGATAATGTCCCGATGGGGGTGCGCAGGGAGAGATACCATAAGGCCTCAGCCAATATACAACGCGCCATCAAAATTGTGCATGAAACGGATGGTTGGGATGGTCATTCACCCAGCCTGGAAGAACTGCTCTCGAGTGGAGGTGTTTAATAAGAAGACGCTTGCAGATTGAATAACATCAATTTCAAATCATTTAAACTTAGAAGGAGATAAAAGATGAAAAAACGACCGTTTGGTGTTACTGTTTTAGCAATCCTGGCTGGCCTAGCCGCAGTTCTGGCAGGGGTTCACGCACTGCAAGCCCTGGGGATTATTCCCTTCGCCCTTGGACCATTTGAGATCCATGCATTCAGCTTTTGGTCCTTCCTGATGTGGGCTTTGATGGTCTGGGTGTGGGTCTGGCTGGTTCAAATGCTGTGGAATGTTGAGAAAGAAGCCTGGGTATTCCTGGCAGTTATTACAACCTTCAACCTGATTCTTGACTTCACCGTCATGCTGGGTCAAGGTGATTGGTCGGATGTGAATGTAAGCTTCATCGTCAACGCTTTGATCTTGATCTATGCCATGCTCCCCGGAGTAAAAAAAGCATTCAACACGGCTTAGGTAAGTAATTCCAGCCTGTGAATATATATTCATGCATACACCAGATCATAAAGGAAATATACAATGGCAACGTTAACAGTTTTCAAATTCTCCACTCCAGATGGAGCTGAGAAAATGCTTACAAAAGTCCAAGCGCTGCAAAAGGCTGAGCTGATCAAGATCCAGGATGCAGCCATGGTTATCTGGCCAATCGGTAAGAAGAGCCCGAAAACCCAACAGCTGGTCAATCTGGCAGGTATTGGCGCGATGCAAGGTGCTTTTTGGGGCATGCTGTTCGGTTTGATCTTCTTTGTACCTTTCTTCGGGCTTGCAGTTGGAGCTGCTTTTGGTGCTATAGGAGCCAAGATGGCCGATTATGGGATCAGTGATGAATTCATCAAGAAAACCCGCGATCAGGTCACCGAGGGCACCTCTGCCCTTTTCCTGATGACCACTGACGCAGTCCAGGACAAGGTCATTGAAGAGTTAAAGGGCGATCAGTTTGAGCTCATTGCCTCCAACCTGACCAAAGAACAGGAAGAACAGTTAAAGGCAGCCTTTGCAGTTGATTAATCCATCTTAGGGAGTTGGTTATATAAATAAAACCAGCTCCCAGAATTTCAATATTACCCACCATGCGATCCTGAATGATCCGAAACCATATGTGATCATCAGGCAATCGTATTTGGAAATTAATCGAGGATCTACAATTTACCTTTCTCAATCTACTGTCAGTTTAGTTATCCAGAATACTGAATAGGAGGATTTCAAGATGTGTTGCTTTTTTGCTTCCCTGGTTTTCTTCGGACCTCGCCTGGCTTTTTTGATTTACTGGTTGCTCGCACCACTTAAAGTCACACTCGCTTTTGAATCGTTTAGCTTACCCTGGTTGGTGGGCATCATGGGATTGGTTTTTGCCCCCTGGACTGCATTGATGTTTGTACTCGTTTTCCCCTTGAACGGGTTCGATTGGATATGGCTCGGTTTTGGCATACTTGCGGATGTTGCCAGCTATATTGGCGGATTCCATAATCGCCAGAAAGTACCATATTACACGGGTCCATAAACTTCAGGATGCTGACAGCGGCTTTAATGGTCGCTGTCAGCGTTTTTTAATCGAAACTATGATTGAAAGCCTGAGGGTTACAACCAAGCTGAAGCAATAATTTTGGAGATATTACTATGTTAATGGCTTTTGTTGGATTGTATAGAATCTTTCACCGCTTGTGGCATGAACCTGCATTTCGCGCTCTCATCTTCCTTGAAGCTTTGTTGTTCGGGGTTGGGATCTTTTTTTACCATTACACTGAAGGATGGAGCTGGGTTGATGCAGCATACTTTTGCGTCGTAACGTTAGCGACGGTCGGTTATGGAGATTTCACTCCAGTAACCCAATTTGGGCGTCTTTATACGATTTTTTATATCATCATTGGGGTTGCCCTGTTGGGCGTGTTCATTCAGCTTGCTGGGAAGACCGCGTATGAAACGATGCAAGACAATATCCAACGGCGACAAGCTGAAAAACTGGAGTAAAAAAGAAGAACAGGCAGTCATTTTAATACCAAACGGCATGTCGTGTGGTAATATTCACTGTCTTAAAGAATAGGCGAAAAACCTAATTCCTCTGCCTTCGAACAGGTAATGTTATTCGAGATTATGCTCGTAGAAATTTACATTCCTGGCATTACGCAACACAAATCGTCGTCCGGGAATTCTTATTTCGGCATTTACATTCTGACTCTAAGGTTGTANGCATAATAAAGTATATATATACAGGTGGAACCCTGAGATTAGAAAGGATCGATAATGGCCAAATCATCAAAAAATACAAAATCATCAAAGAATACCAAATCATCTAAAAGTTATCAAAAGAAAATGCAGAACCCACCGCGCAAAATCAGGGGTACTTGGTTGACGATCGCTCTGGTTGTGATTGTCATTCATGGTCTTATTGCAGCTGTTTACTATTCTGTTGCCAAGGTTGATTCTGCCTACATGGACAGGCCTTGGTTGATCAGCTTGATGGTAGTGCATTTCCTGGCGAATGTTGCAGCCGCCATCGGTATCTGGTACTGGAAAAAATGGGGAGTGTATATATATATCGGTTCGACAATTTTGGCAGTCATTGTAGGTCTCATCACCACCGGTCTCGGCATGTATTCGGTTTTCTATTTTGCATTGCCATTAGTCATTGTAGGCTGGTTACTGCGTACCAAATGGGACTATTTCGAAAAGTAAGTTCGATATACATATTCCAAATACAGGCTGGCGTTTGTTATACCGGAAAACTAATTTTCGGATATTGCTTTTTATGGGAACAGGTATGATCAGTCAACTTCGTACTTAACTCGATGAGACATTGATATCCACACCAGTCTCCGTTATTTACTTGTCCTNTTGCCCTGGATTGATACGTATAGCATGCTTCAAACCTCAACCTCATTTTTTAGAAGCTATTTAGACCACCTGTTAATTATGAATTTAATGAGGAGGCTAATTGGTGTTGAATAAACCGAATAGTACCGTAGAAGACCATCCCATACCCCTCACCCGTTACGCCTGGTTATCGATTGGTGCAGCTATTGTGACTATTACGATGAAGTCTGCAGCTTATTTCCTGACCGGCTCGGTTGGGTTATTGTCTGACGCACTCGAGTCGATGGTCAATCTGGCAGCGGCTGTAGTTGCTCTGCTGGTCCTGAAATTGATCACCCGCCCAGCCAATGATGAGTTCATGTTCGGTTATTCCAAAGCGGAATATTTCTCCAGTGGTTTTGAAGGTGGGATGATCTTGTTGGCTGCAGCCGGGATCATTATCACTGCCCTGCCGCGTTTATTCAACCCGGTGCCATTGGAGCAAATTGGTCTTGGCCTGGCAATCTCAGTAATTGCTTCGCTAATTAACCTCGCAGTAGCAATTATCTTGATACGCGCCGGCCATCGTTATTACTCGATCACTTTGGAAGCTGACGGCCGTCACCTGATGACAGATGTATGGACGACAGCAGGGGTCTTGATAGGCATTGTATTAGTTCAGCTGACAGGCTGGTTACGCCTCGATCCAATCATCGCTCTTCTCGTGGCAGCCAACATCATCTTCACGGGTTACCGTCTCCTTGTTCGTTCAGGTCGCGGGTTACTGGATGAAGCCCTTCCAGAAGTCGAGCTTGCCTCGGTGAAATCGATCCTCGATTCTTACAAATCAGAGGGGGTGAGTTACCATGCCCTGCGTTCCAGGCAAGCTGCTGCACGTAAATTCATGGTGGTACACCTGCTTGTACCCGGGAATTGGACCGTGAGAAAAGGTCATTCCTTGGCGGAGAAGGTCGAAAGGCAGGTGATGGATAACATAAATAATGTCAATATTGTTACTCACATCGAACCGACTGATGATCCTGTTTCCATTATGGATGCCAATATTGATAGAACAAGCAATCCTTGATAATTCCCTGGCTTTTTTCTCGGACTCGCAGAGGACTGAGCAAATAATTAACTAAAGCACCTGAGATTATATCCACCTGAAGCGCAGTGTAATCCAACCGGTATTCTGTTTCTTTATTTTTCTTGTCACTACTAAAAGAACGTTTTGTATAACGATTTTACATGAAAGACCGCGGGGTTGATTTTTTCAAAAAACCATCTGAGAGATTATTGGAAATTTTTAGGGACAGATTAGTTATATAATAAATTGATTCGATAATCATATAAGTTTCTGTGCCATCATAAGGTTTCTTGGCCAAATTCGCTCAAGAAATAACCTACATATGAAAAGCCGATTCATAAAAGAAGTCTATAAAACCTGGATTAACGAACGGCCAACCCAGCTTGCAGCTGCGCTTGCCTATTATGGGATATTCTCCTTCGCCCCGATTATTTTTATTGTGGTGAGCATTGTAGGATTATTTGTCGAGAATATTGATCCGGCAAGTCAGCTATTCCAACGTTTGGAGGAATTATTCGGAGCCGGGATCAGCAATTTAATTCAGGACATGGTAACAGCACTATCAACCACCCCTTCAAGCACCTCAATATTAATCTCGGTAATCAGTATTCTTGCACTGCTTTATGCTGCCTCGGGATTATTTTATCAGCTTCAGTTTTCGCTCAATAAGATTTGGCACGTAGCGATTGCAGAAAAAGGTCGGACGAAGTCCTTCCTCCGCCAAAGGTTTTTTTCATTCCTCACCGTGATCGGTCTTGGGCTATTTGGGGTTCTAGCGGTCTTCACCAATCTTCTACTCTCATGGTTTGGGGTATTCCTGGAAAGGTTGCTGGGAATCGGTGGAAACCAGGTGTTGGCTGGACGATTGGTTGCTCCAATCCTGTTGGTAGTTATTATTGCGTTATTTTACAAGGTTTTACCGGAGACAAAGGTCGCCTGGCGGGACGTGTGGTTGGGAGCGATCATTTCCACAGTGTTGATCCTGGTGGCGATGCTCATTGCAGGTATCTACTTCGAGTATAGTTCTTTTAATTCAGCTCTCCAGGCTGCCGGCGCTTTCACTGTGCTCCTGGTTGGCTTCAATTATATTGCCCAGATATTCCTGCTTGGGGCAATTTGTTGCCGAGTTTATGCGGAGCTTTATGGCTCGAGAGTCGTTGCCAGTGCGACCTGATCAATCTGAAGGTGCTCGTTGGAGGGTTAATAATAGTTTCAAACTAAATAAATGCAATTGAATGGACTTACAACATTTATTCAATTTCTGGTCAAATGAGGACTGCTTTTTTTAAGAGAAAAGTAAATTTCCTCTCTTTCTTTTTGTATTAATGACCCAAGGTAATACATCTGGAATATAATCATATATTAAAAAATAGAATAGGTGAAACATATGAATAAAACTGGGCGAAGAATTTGGTACGGTGTTGCGATGTTCTTGAGTGGGCTTATCCTCCTGTTGAGTGTGGCAGGCATCGCTGGAGTATGGATTACTGAAAGTCTCCTGGCCGATACGATTGTGCAAGTTTTGCAAACAGTGGATAATGTCACTGGTGGCTTGCGATCGGCTGCACAGGGGGTCGATCAGAAGCTGGAGCGTATGCAATCAGCTTCGAATTATATTTCTACAGCGGCAGACAAGATAAGCCAAAATGTAACCGATCAAGGCCTGGTAATGCTTCTGCTCCCTGAGGAAGAAGAACAAAAACTGGCCACCCTATCCACATCTGTTACAGATACAATTGGCACCTTACGGGATACGCTTTCCTCCGGCCTGGCAATCTACCAATCAATTGACCGGCTTCCATTCATAAAACTCCCTTCCCCAAGCCAGGACCAGGTTGATGAGATTGAAGCCTCCATCGCAGAGATTAAATCCACCGGGGATAATGTGCAAGCCGCAATTACTTCATTCCGTTCGGGTGCCAGCGATCAGATTAACAAGATTGTGGATCGAGCAGCGGATCTCACTTCAAAACTGGGTAAAGCCAGGAACCTGCTGGCAAACCTGGATGCTCGCTTAGCCATCCTGCAAGAAACATTGGTGCAACTACAAACAACCCTGGTTAGAATCCTTGTCTTGGTATCTATCCTGTTCACGCTGTTTCTGGCCTGGGTTATTTACAGCCAGGTGGAGGTGCTTCGCTTGTATGCACAACGCTGGAAGGCATCTGGAACAAACACCATGATTGCTGAAAGCGCAGATTTGACAAATGATGGAGGAGACGCTACCAAAAACCCACCAGGAAAATCAAGCTCGGAAAATTCAGATATTGAACAAACGACCGGATAATTGAAGGATTTCCTTGGTAACCATTTGGATAAACTTCCGCAAATCTTCATTTCTTGTGTAACTAACCTTGATATTCAGGGTTGTATAAATGCCTGATATGGCATAAAACTACATTATTTAGGAGAATGAATATGGTCAATGAAAGTTTCTTTACTCTAGCCTGTGCTGGGCTCATCGGTTCAATTTTTGGTTTGCTGTTAGCCTTCTTTGGCTATCGGTTGTTCCTTGTCCTGCTGCCGATCTGGGGTTTCTTTTTCGGCTTATGGCTTGGGGCGGACACAATGCAGGTCCTTTTTGGGGAAGCCTTCCTGGCGACCATCACCAGCTGGGTAGTCGGGTTCGTCGTCGGTGCAATTTTTGCCGTCCTTTCTTACCTGTTTTATATTTTCGCAGTGGCGGTCATCTCAGGCGCACTCGGCTATTTTGCAACGATAAGCATTATGCTGGCAATTGGCATTGATCCAGGTTTCCTGGTTTGGCTCATCAGCATCATCGTCGGCGTGGTCTTCATCTTTGTGACATTCCAGTTTAATTTGCAGAAATATGCCATCATCATTGCCACGGCATTTCTCGGTTCAGCCGCAACCTTTTCCACTTTCATCCTTCTTTTCAATCCCCTAGCAAGATTCCTCGAGAATCCAGTTAAGGTTGCTCTGTCGCAATCATGGTTCCTCTTGGTCATCTTTGCCTTGATGGTGGCGGCAGGCATCGTGGTGCAGTACGTGCAGAACAAGACCTACACCCTGGAAAGCTATAATAACTGGGAAACTGAGTAATATCCTGGTTCGATAGGTTTCGTAATCGGTTGATATAAAAATAAACCATCCATCCACACCCTGCCCGCACCATCAATTACAAGCGATGGGTAGGGTGTGAGTTGGTTGTATAGATTTAAAGCTGCTTATGCATTTTGAGCAGCTTCTTCTTATAATCTCGAGCCACCATAGCTTGCAAAAGGTGCATAAAGCCTGATTTCCCAAGAACCAGGCTTGTTTTGGATATCGCTTAAAATTACCTGGGTGCTTCCAACTGCTGTGTTCGTGCTAATTCTGCTACCCAGCGTCCGCTATCCTTGATAATTCGCTGCTGGTTTTGATGATCAACATACACCAGCCCAAACCGTTTGGAAAAACCAGAATTCCACTCGAAATTATCCATCAAGGACCAGATGAAATATCCGCGTATATCTGAGCCCTCACTAATCGCTTGTGCAAGTTCCGACAGGTAAAGCTCAAAAAAGCGCTGCCTGGTGGAGTCATGCACCTGGCCATTTTCAACCACATCCTCTACCGCCATACCATTTTCAGTGATATAAACCACCGGGTTTCCATACTCTTCACGGTAGCGTTGACTCAGTTCGCGAATTCCTTCCGGGTATGCCTGCCGTCCCAGCTCTGGATGGCATACTCCAGGTGGTGGATCACGGTCCACCCAGGCTCGAAAGAAAGGGATATACCAGGCATGCCTGGCATACTGGCGGGTGTAATAATTCACCCCCAGGAAATCAAACGGGTGGGAGATGATCTCCATGTCTCCCGGTTCAATTCTAGGGCGGAACAGCCACAACCGCCTGAATAGCGCTGCCGGATATTGCCCTTTATAAAGCCCATCCAGGTAAAAGCGGTTCATGAAAAGATCTGCAAAATGAGCAGCATCATGGTCCTGGGGTGTATCTGAAAATGGATAGATTGGAAATTGGCTGAGCGTAATACCCACCTGTGCATCGGGTGCAATCGAACGGATTCGCTCGACCGCCTTTCCGTGTCCAAGCAGTTCATGATGTGCCACCTTGAAGTAAGTCCATGGATTATGAGCGCCAGGCGCGTGTTCCCCGGTAAAATGCCCAAAGAAGGCATGCTCCCACGGCTCGTTGAACGTTATCCAGTACAAAACCCGATCGCCAAGCGCCCTAACAACAATTTCGGCATAATCGGCAAAATACTGAGCCATATCACGCCCTGCGAATCCACCACATAGATCCTGCAAGGCTTGAGGTGTGTCCCAGTGGAACAAGGTGATAAATGGCGTGATCCCGCGCTCGAGCAGCATATCTACCAGGCGCTGGTAATAGGCCAACCCTTTCTGGTTGATCTCTCCTCGCCCTTCAGGCAGGATGCGGCTCCAGGCAATCGAGAATCGGTATGCGTTCAGTCCAAGCTCAGCCATCAAGGTAATATCGCCTTCAGGGTTACGATAGGTATCGCATGCTGTGTCAGCATTCTCACCCGCCTGGATTTTCCCCCGCCTATGGGAAAACGTGTCCCATATGGATTTGCCCTTGCCATCTGCAGTGGGACTTCCTTCGATCTGGAATGCTGCNGTGGCAGTNCCNATCAGAAATTTAAGCGGTAATTGTGGGAAGGTTGCCATTTGAAGATTATTCTCAGATCCAGCTGATGAGGATCATCCTGTACCCTGTTGCAAAAAACGAAAATCGATCCTGCAAGTCTCGTTTGGATGAAGCGTGAATGGGTCTAATGAAAGCGTGCGCGTTGCAGGGTCGTAATTACCCGGAAGGCTGGCTGTGCTGCCTGGTTCTACGCCACGCAAGTGGAGACGGTACCTTCGGTTGTCTGGAATAACCGATGGTTCTCCCGTTGCTGGGTGAATAATGAATTTCAAATTGGATCCCAGGGTAGCTTGACCAGGCTCTTTCCCCACCCATAAGTTTACAATTTCAAATTTTGTCAATGCATATTTTCCATGCTGATAATCGGTGGTTTCGCCATCGTCCTCGTAAAGGCAGAAGCTGTTATCTGCACCAGGGAAGATGTAAACCTCGAGATCAGTCGGGTTGGAGACTCCACCCCACTTAGGCTTGGGAGCAAGCGGTACGATCGCACCCTCCTTGGCATATACAGGTATGTCCTCCAGGGTTGCCTGGATCTTCTGCCATTGTCCACCGTGAATTCGCATGCCGGTAAAAAAATTGAACCAGTTTCCTGCTGGGAACCAGACTTTTTTATTCACCAGGCCAGTATTTGGATGGATAGGTTTGGTTATCGGTGCAGCCAACAGTTCTGAGCCAAAGAAATATTGACCCTTTGCCTGAAAAGCTGACTGATCCTCCATATGCCCGTAATACATGGGCGTGACCATACTGATACCCGTGCGGTGGGCGCGCCAGGCCATACTATAAATATAAGGGATGAAGGCATGCCGTAGCTGCATGGCATGACGAGTCGCTTGAAATATACGCTCAGGTTTCACCCATGGGCGGCGGTCGAGGGTTGAGAAGTTACTGGAGTGCAAACGAAAGATGGGGCTAAAGACGCCAAATTGCACCCAACGCAAGTAGAGTTCAGGGCTGCCTTCCCTAAACATATGCCCCCCTATGTCATGGCTCCACCAACCATAGGCCACATTGGCAGCACTTGCAGTGAAATACGGTTGGAAGGCCAGCGAACTCCAGCGGATGATTGAGTCGCCGCTAAAGCCAATCGGGTAACGATGGTTGCCGAGTCCACCCCAACGTGAGAAGATAAATGGGCGTTTATGCCCATTGCGCCCGATATCTTGAAAATGTAGGTGATTAAGCAACCACAGTGGGTCAAGTCCAGATAAACTGCTCTTTTTTCCTTGCTGCCAGTCTAACCACCAGAAGTCGACACCATCCTTGCTATCCGCTTCCTGATCGGTTTTATTAACGGGAGCTTCTTGGGGGTGGTGCAATATTTCGAAATAACCTTCCATAAAGTGCAGATTGGTAATATCGAATGCGACTGGCTGTTTAGTCGCCGGGTCGATGCCCATCCACGAGGCCATTTGCTCGTATTGCTCTTCATGCGGATAAACCCCTTTCGCAGGGTGAAGATTGAGGGCAGTGCTTAAGCCCTGGTTGTGCAGCCAGTTGATGAATCCTTGCACATCCGGGAAGAGCTTGCGGTTCCACGTATAACCGGTCCAACCATTGGATGCGTTACCGGTTTGGGTAATATGCCAATCCATATCAATGATGCATACTGAAAGAGGGATTTCGTGGGTGCGAAAGTCCTCCATCAGGGATTGGAGTTCTGCCTGGGTATAGGCATGGTATCGGCTCCACCAGTTGCCGAGGATATAGCGTGGGAGCATGGGGATGGGGCCTGCCACCCGGCTGAAATCACCCAGGCAGGCAGCATGGTCACTGCCATAGCCAAAAAAATATAAATCCTTATAGCTTCGAAAATGATTGGGCATGATTGCGTATTTTTCTAAATAACCCTTTCGCTTTAACGCTTGTTGCCGCTGTTCAAGCCATCCCAGATCATTGAATACCAGTGAATTTGAATCATCCACAACTGTCCAACCCGCTTTGGAGAGTAAACCATTTTCAAGCCTGGTCCTTCCAATATCAAAATCAAGGGTGCGAGCAGTGCCTTTGAGATTTCCAGACTGGCTTATTCCGTATTTCCAGGTGACACCTGTCCGTTTTAGCATAATCGTAAGTGTCTGAGTATTGAACCCCCTTCTTGAAGGCTGGTACTTCAAGTGTAGGAAATCTGTTTCAATTTCAACCCCTGTCTCTATGATCGTTTTATTGAAAGCTGGAACGGGTTGCTCGCGAAACCAGAAAGCCTGTGAAGGACGGTCTTCGAATTGGTTATCCTTGCTATATTCAAGCCGGATGAGGCGGTCTGTCAGTATCGTGAATCGGGCATTTTCCACGCTGACGACAGCCTTGGGATTTGCGATTGGGCGAAATGTGGGTTTCGGTGGCAGGGGCATTCTATCTCTCTTGGTTTTGTGTGTATTCTTGGAATAATGCAATTTCTAGAGGGTCGTATGGCGTTCCATCGGCATGGAAAAGGTCATGAAACCAAACTTTTGGCTCACTAACCGATTTCCTGAACCACTTCATTGGGATAATATCGTTCAAGATTGTTAGCCATGGGTAGATGGTGTTGGTTTTTCCGGCCACCAGCCCCCAGTTGAGACAGCCCACCCTCTCCCGCGCGAACACTGGTAGATTGGTCTGGACCAGGCTGCTGCGTGTACGTGCCATCCATTCGGTACAGATAAGCGGGCGCCCAAGCTTTTTAAGTTCTGCAATTTGATGTTCCAGGTTTGCTGCTGTATTGTAATTGTGGAAGGTTATAATGTCCGACGCTCCAAGTTGGAAGTCGTTCAATTCTTTATTCTTAAACCACACTCCCACACTCAANGGCTGGGATGGTCTCACCAACCGTGCCCAATTAAACACTGCTTCAACCAGTGGGAGGGATTTACTTCCGTTCAGACGATTTCCAGGTTCGTTGTATAAGTCCCAAAGCAGGATGCGCGCATCATTCGCGAATGTGCTGATAATATCCAACACATATTTTTCCAGCTCTCCCCATGCGGATGGACCGCGATTGACCATTTCCAGGCCGGGGCTTTGCACCCAACCCGAGTTGTGCACGCCAGGTTTTGGAATGGGTTGTTTCCCAGCCCGAGGATGTGTATTCCAACAATCATCAAATAGAACAAAGATCGGACGGATGCGATGCCTGGCAGCAATCCTTAAAAATTGATCGATGCGCTGTTTGAAACCATCGATGTCAATTACCCAGGCAAGATCATGCAGGTAAGTACGGATCGTATTAAAACCAATGCCTTCTGCCCAACCCAGCTCACGATCGATCGTGAGAGGGTCGAAAGTCTCCGCTTGCCACATTTCCAGTTGGTTGATGGCATTGCTTGGGATAAAATTACACCCTACCAGCCAGGGTTGACGTGAATACCAGTCGTTTGCCTTTTCGATCGACCAGCGGGTTTGCATATTACGCCTCCACCAATTTTACCCGCTCTTCTGTCAATGCCTGTGCCTCAATCATCGCCATATCCCGCATTTTAATTGGAAAACGGTTATGCAGTGGGCTCAATTTCGCACCCCACCGGCTGGGGATCTCAAACACGACCTTCACCACGGGTCGCAGGAAACCAGTCATTCGGCTGGCTTCGGCCACCTCTTCCAGCCCAGCAGTGTCCCAGCCTCCTGCCAGTGCATAGAAGAAAAAGAATACTGGCATGGCGGGTAGTAGCCCAATAAAGAACAGGACCACGCTCGAAATTTCATCTCCCTGCCAGACAAATTTTGCAATAAGACTCAGGAAAAGATACTGTGCTGTGCCAGCCAGCAGTGGTGCGCTAAGCGTCTGCCAGAAATAGATCTTTTGCGGGAAGCAGAACCTGTCAGCTACAAAGTATGCAACCACACCTCGCACTAATATTCCAACAAAATAAGCAAGAACCAGTGCTTCGATCTGGAATTTGTTAAGCAGTACAATCAGCAGCCCAACCCGAATCGCCTGTTCCAGTAATATCATCCCTGCCCGCAGCGCTGGTCGGTTGGATCCCAAAAAAATTGCATCGCCTAGCCAGCCGAAGAATTGGATGGATCCAAAAATGGTGAGTGGAACAGCCAGGACTGCCGCACGTTGGAATTCCATCCCTGACGAACCAATGATGAACTTTGGGGCAACAACCAGCAGCACCGCGCCCAGTACCGCGCTCGTGATCGCTCCCCATTTGTAGGATTGTACGCTGTAATACTGGCTTAACTTTTTATAGCCGCTGGAAAGTGCCTCAGAAATAGCTGGCATGATGCCATCGAACAGGTTCGTGGAAACTGTGAATGCCAGCAGGAAGTTCCCCGCCAGGATCCAGTTTCCCCAGGTTTCAGAATAATTCACCAGCCCATTTTGCGTTACCCAGATCTCCATTGCGCTTCCGGCTGCCACGGTCATTCCACCCAGCATCTCGAAGAATCCAAAACGAAATGTTTCTTTGATGATCGGCCAATCGAAGTGAGCCATGAATAATATGCCGATTTTGTATCCCAGCCGGCGGTACAGCCACATACCCAATAGGAAATTTCCTAACTCCAAGGCATAGGCAGCCGCTCCGAGTCCAATCACCCCACCCATGGAAGCACCCATTTCCGGGTTCGCCTTACCCCATGCAAAAAATATTGGCACCAGGGCTAACTGCGTTACAATCGGAAGAACAATTGCCCATGCAGCATCAAGGTAACGGGCGTAATCGTTGCGTTGCAGGCCATTCAGCGTGGTGCGGAAAACCCCATAAAAACCGGGAATCTGGATCAGTGAATGCACCACGATGCTCCAGGCAAATAACGCATAAGGTGTTCGGACTATTCCCAGGCTGGTGGCCATGACGACAATTGCCACCTGGATCGCTCCTGATAATGCCTGCCACCAAAGGTATACCTGGATATACTTGAAGCCTCGCTGCGGGTCGGAGACCCGGTATTGGCTCAGGTATTTCATTGCCGCCACCGAAGTGCCCATATCAAAGAGCGCCCATGTAAGGCCGAAAAACTGGGTAACACGTCCCCACATACCCAACGCCTGTGCCGAAGGCAGGATAAACTGGGGAAGGATTAAATTTTGGTAAATGATCAGGGGGATAAATAGGATGATTCCAATTCCCATTCCCACAAGCAACCCGGAAAGTGGGCGATGGAAACCGACCTTCTCCCAATCCGTCTTCGCTTCGTTTGCCTCGAATTTCTTGCGATCCGAGACCAGGTTTCCCATCACCTCAGGGTGTGAGATGCTGTAACGTCTGACAATGATAAAAACCCCAAAGAATAAAATAAGCTCGGCTGCCAGGAAGATGAGCAATGCATTCCGGTCATCCGTATGGGGAACTGGTGATGCAGGATACGCTGCGAACGACATCGGTATATCTCCACCAGCCCGTTCCACAAGATGATAAACGAAATAGTTGAAATACCCCCATTCTTGGATCTGCGGATTAGCTTGTTCGCTGAGCCAGGGGGTAAGGATGAATACCACATTTCCCAGACCGCCTTCTTCAGCAGGCAAACCTTTAAGCAGGATTCCTTGACCATCCGTATAACCTTGAACCACGCTTTTAATATTCGCATCCAGTCCTTCTACATTCGACCGTTCCCTCACCTGTGGAGCGCCGTTCCATANAATCTCTTCTAAGATTGGGTCATCCATNCCTGGAGCATCCACCAGGCTAAGCGCCTCGTCCTGAAGAGTGACCTTGACTGGCAACCCAAGCAATCTCTGCACATCCCCTTGAGGCACACCCTCCCCCAGGATCAATATGAGTCCTGCACCGTCTTTCATTCGTTGGGCTATTCCATCTGCATCTGGGATTTCACCGTTCAGTACGATCACATCCGCCTGCGCAGGATCATCCACCAATTCATACCCCGCCAGGTTGAGTGCGGTTTTAACCCCGCCGTCATCACCAGAATAATAGACATTTTTGGGAGTGATCACCTCAGTTTGAGTTGGCGTGCAGGAGGAAAGCAATAGCAAGATAATGATGAGCGCAAATACTCTTTTCATTCTTCCTCCAGTGAGTAGGGATGGTTACAGACCAGGATACAGGCAGCGACTTTCATTAACTATCTATGCTCAGCATAACCACGAAGTAACACCCTGTCTCGTGGAAGCGCTTTGGAACGGAATAGTTGCTCCGATGTAAAAAGAATACCCAAACTTAACATCGCTGAACCAACCTGGAACGCGGTATTGGTGCAACGAATCCCAATCAGGTTCGTATTGGATCAAGGTTTTACTCCAGGTATTGTTCAGGCAATGTTGATGGAATCAGGTAACTATGCTCGTGTATCATCATGCGGGTTGATCGTGGATATCAAATTTTATTTTGCCAATTTCACTTGTTGTTGCTACGACCGTGATTTTTTGTTCTCCTGCCTCCAGGTTTTCTCCACATACGGAAACTTTAAATGGCACGCCCACCCGGATTGGTACTGGATTGCTGCCTGAAAGCTCTACGCCATTAACGGTTCGATCAGCCAGTTTCATCTCAATTGCATTGCCCTCATATATTTTCTCACCCACGCTGATGGGGCCAATCCCGATCAACATGGTCGAATCAATGATGTTTTTCAAGTCGAACTCAAAACCGGACGCTGTATTCTTAAGAGATCCTTTTACGTATAATTTTGCAAGTAGAAACGATGGAATCATTTTACCTCCGGGTAGGTTAGTCGAACTTACACCTCATGCCATTTGAATTGGGGCAGGTAATCTTTATTTTTAGCAAACATCTCATTGACCAGGTTTTTTATTTCCTTCAGGGATAGCACGGCTGCAGTCAGGGGATCATGGCAGATGGCACGGTAAAGCATAACCGGGTCGCCATTCTGACTGGCATTGATCACCATATCTTCGATCTGTGCATTAAGGTTCGTCAGGATGGCACACTCGATGGGCAGCGCGCCGACATGAATCGGGTGGAATCCCGCTTTATCCACCAGCACTGGCACTTCCACGCATGCCTCTTGGGGTAGGTTCGTGACCAAATTGGTATTCGGAACGTTGCCGTTGAATTTGAACATCTCCCCCCCCATCAGCGCATGGATGATGTATGCTGCATATTCATGTCCTCGCTCAATATCAATGGGGGTCTCTGCACTGAACCACTCCTTCACCTGGGTTTTCCAGGTCGCCTCATTGTTCTGGTACTCCCTTAATATGAAAGCATACTCGCCTGGATTCCAACCAGTGCCATGATTGCAATATTTTTCGATCAGATCGGGTCTTTTGCGGAACCACCAATTGTACTCAGAGTTGTGCCCACTTGATTCGGTCACGTATTTGCCGAGTGCCAGGTATAGCTCGTTGCGTACCGGTTCCATGTTATAAATTTCATCGTTCTCAGTAATCGCCTCGTGAATCTGTGGATATGCGTCTTCACCATTTACCCTGAAATCGAGGTACCATGCCTGATGGTTGATCCCCGCACAGGTGTAGGTAATCTCATCCAGCCCTGCACCGATCCACCATCCGAGCATTTGGGCTGTCCCCTGCACCGAATGGCACAATCCCGTGGTTGTGATGAAGCTCCGCCGTTGAATTGCACCACACAACATGGCCATTGGATTGGTATAGTTCAGCAAAACCGCTTTTGGACAAAAGCGTTCCATATCGCGCACAATATCCATCATCGGGTTAATCGTACGCAGAAATCGAAAAATTCCGGAAGGTCCGCGTGTATCGCCGACATTGGTATCGATACCATATTTCTTGGGGATTTCAATATCGTGCCGCCATACATCTGTTGCTCCAGCCAAAATTGTGGTCAGCACCACATCTGCATCCCGTAGCGCTTCTACCCGGTCAAGGGTTGCGGTAACTTTCGCAGGATATTTCCCAAGGGCAATGATTTTTTCCACCGACCGTTTTGAAAAATCAAGCCTCTCGGGGTCAATGTCCATCAGGGCAAGTTCCGAGTCCGCCAGTAATGGAAATGTCAATATGTCACGTACGAGTTCGCGGGTGAATCCCAGGCTCCCCGCGCCGATAAAAGCAATTTTTGTCAAGGTAACCTCCAAAATACGATCTTTTTATGAAATGAATTTTTAGTATAACTTGATAATTACGGTACGGTGTGACCTCATCGTAATTTCAGCGGCATTCTTACTAACCAACAACGTCTCCATTGGATTTCCAAATAGGTCACAAAGCCTGGCGGATTGAATATGAATCAGCCCACCTGAAATCCTGGCAATCTGGATGGTTTCGGAAGCATTATACAATACCAGCATTAAGCCATCATTGAATGTGCCTTGCAATCTCAAAACAAGCACTGGGGGTTCTAATAATTGCAGTAGGGTTCCGGAAATTGATAATTTTCCCGGCTGATGGTTCACCAAGATGTTGCACGAACGGGCGGGAGTTTTCAGGATCGGCAGCTAACCATTGGGTATGCTTCATTGAAGTCCCTTCCATGTTTAGCCAGACGTTCAATGAAATCGCGGCTGGAGGCAGTCTTGAGCCAGGCTTACAGTCCGCAAGTAGTTTCCACCGTCCATCGGAAACGACTTTCGAGTGCATTTCCAGAATAACGATCATCAAGCGTAAAGCATCGTTAATAAAACGGTGATGCATTTCCCAAAAAATGGGTTGGTCATTGGTAAAGCCGATGTCGGTATGGGTGTGGTGGATCACATAGATAGTATCTAGTTTCATTGGATTAAATGCCTTGTATGAACTTTCTACATTCGGGTAATTATCAATGAGATTGGTCGTTTTGACAATTCATATCATGCGGGTAGCGGGGAATAATTTCTTTTTGAAAGCGAAAGAGTAAAAAATTCACCGGGAGATTAATCTACTCCATCAGGTATAATTTACCTTCAATGCTGCCAGGTATTGTTGTATTCTGCCTCTCTGTAATAATTTATGCGTTGGTTTCCATTTGGTTGGGGAAACGCTCGATCACCATGCCCATGTTTTTTATCGTGGTTGGGGCACTTNCCGGACCATACGTATTAAATTGGAACACGTTCTCCCTCTCCTCCNAAGAAATCAAAATCCTGGTGGAAATCACCCTGGCTTTACTCTTATTCGCCGATTCATCCACCTTAAAGCTGAACCAGCTCAAAGAGGATGCTGTCCTGCCCTCCCGCTTATTGGGTCTCGCTTTACCTATGATCATCTTCTTTGGAGGGCTGCTGGCTTTTTGGCTTTTCCCTCAGGAAGGGATTGGATTTGCCCTGCTCATCGGCGCAATCCTGGCACCCACCGATGCCGCCCTGGGTTTGTCCATTTTTAACAACCCGCGCGTCCCGGTGCGTATCCGCCGTGCCCTGAATGTGGAGAGTGGGCTCAATGACGGAATCGCCACACCTTTTGTCACCCTCTTTACCGCTTTTGTTGTTGCTGAGCAAACCCAAAAATTATCTGGTTGGGCAAGCTCTGCTTTGATCGATATTTCCATAGCGGTTGGAGTAGGAGCAATCCTGGGCATAATCGGCGGAAGGTTGTTCAACGGTGCCATGCGCCGCCGTCTGACTTCACGGGCAACCGAACAGATTGGAACCCTGGCATTGGCAATGTTGATTTATTTCAGCTCCATCGCTCTTGGTGGAAATGGGTTTATCGCTGCTTTTGTGGGTGGTTTACTCTTCAGTTACGGTACTCGCCATCACCAGCACCACACCCTGGAATTTACGGAAGCTACAGGCACGATACTCTCGGTTTTTGTTTGGACCCTTTTTGGTAGCATCCTGGTGGTTCCGTTGTTTACCTCCTTTTATCCGGAGGCATTGCTCTATGCGATTCTAAGTTTGACATTGATCCGCATGCTTCCGGTAGCAATTTCGCTCTTAAGGACACATTTCCGCACCGACACCAAGCTCCTTATGGGTTGGTTGGGACCCCGCGGCCTGGCTTCGGTAGTATTCACCCTGATCGCTTATGAATCCTTTAATGAAACCGGTCGGCCATATCAGTCTCTATTCGCAATCGCAAGTTGGACAATATTATTAAGTGTGTTTTTACACGGATTTTCTGCCTTACCTTTTGCTGCATGGTATTCCAACCGCCTCAAGAAAGTACCACTCTCAAGCCCAGAGATGCTCGATGTGCCTTATACGGAACCATTACAAGATCGCTTTTCCAACCCAACTCGAAATGTGCCTCCACCCACCGACCCTGCTCGCCTCGAGTAAGCAGAAATTCTGGTGGGAAAAATACCGAACCGACGACATAGAACCCCAATACTTGTTTCCTTAATAATAAAAATTCATGCTTCCAGATATTATAAAGATCAGAATCATAACTAAACAGTTGATTCACTCTAGATTAAATCAGCCCTATAGACTGGAAAAGAGTAGCATTAGTTTTTACGATGGTCCAAAAATCAAGCTGTGCTAGAATTGTAAATGGAATCATTTCTGCACATGTCATACCTATCTAAGACAAATGGCTATATCCAATGTTGTAAAAACCCAGTAGGTGAGTAGCCAAGGGAAAAATAAAGATGCTTGATCAACTATCACAATGGACTACCAGCAGCCTTTTTAATACGATCCTGGCAGAGATCATAATCATCGTCCTGGTTCTCGTATCACTTTACTTGGTAAATATAACCGCTAAGACAATTGACAAGCGGTTCATAGCATCGATACCAGATCTCGATCGTCGGGCACGCTTGCAAACCCTGCGTAAAGCCGCCAAGAGTACAGCTCAAATTGTCATTATTTCCATTGGGGTTCTTATCGGGTTGGGTACGATTGGCATTAATATTGGACCAGCGCTGGCTGCCGCGGGTATCCTTGGGTTGGCGATATCGCTTGGCGCGCAGACCCTTATCAAAGACATAATCGGTGGTCTGATTATTCTGCTAGAAGATGAATATCGCGTGGGTGATAATGTAAAGATTGGCACAGTGAGTGGCGAGGTGGAGAGAATTACCCTGCGTCGTACCGACCTGCGCGATGCTGAAGGCCGCTTGTACATAGTGCCAAATGGGGATGTACGTATCGTTGCAAATGAGTCACGCGACTGGGCACGCGCGCTGGTAATTTTGAATTTTAGCTACGAAACCGATCTTAATAAATCCTTCACCGCCTTGGAAAAAGCACTTGCCAGGTTGGATGCTGATCCGCTCATAAAACCGTATTTGCTGGCTGCACCTGAAATCTTTGGCTGGGATGGCTTGGGCGACTGGGCAGTGTCTGTGAAATTGAGTGCCAGGGTGACCGCCAGTAAACGGGACGATGTGGCGCGGGTATTACGACAATATGCAATTGAAGCTCTTCATCAGGCCGGTGTGCCTGTTGACAGCTTTTCGAAGGGGAAATAAAACCAAAGCACCCAGATTAATCTTCCTTTTCAACGGGTATCCCCAAACCGGTTCCAATCTGTAAAATAGTGTCGTGGATACGCAGCAAGTGGTAATACATCCGGTTGCTTGCTACGCCAGCAGCCCCAATATTTTCCGAAGAGATCTCATCCAAGCTAACCTTCGGTAGAGCCCGCCGTTGCAAGACAAGCTTGCTACGCTTCCCCTCGCTCATCCCCTGCATTAAATATAGCTTCAAGCTTTCCACATTGGCATGAATTCCAGACTGGACGCTTCGTATCAGCTTGCCTTCGGCTGGATCGCTCAAACTTCCAGGCTCTGCTCCAACTTCAGCCTTCAAATGGGTAACATACCCTTCCAGAACTGCCAGGTTTGTCCCTTGCCCAGAAAATTTATTTTGGCCGCGAGTTAATGGGTTGTACTCGTAATTCAAACTCGGTAATGCTATCTCCAATTTCTTATAGCTGGCATCAATGTTGAGGCCTACGCGTTCAAGTTCGCCTCCCTTGCTCCCTGCCATTTGTGCAACATATGCTTCAAGATATAGATTCACCATACCCATAAATTCGGAAAGTGCGTTCGCAAAACGGTTCTGGACACGGATAGGGAACACATACATAACCACCAGTGCTGCAAAAACCACTCCAAGCAGTGTGCTGACGGTTCGTAACGCTAGCACATCCAAAGCATCACCACCTAACACGGTGATGATCAGGAGGGTGGCAATATTGATAAAGAAGACCATCCATACATACGAGATTGGCAGCACATAGACTGTCATAAAGAAACAGCCAGTTACCAACACAACCATAAAAGTGAGGTTATCAGGCATGGCGAATGCGAGCAGCACACCGACCAGGGTCCCAAGGATCACGCCAATCACCCGCATTGAAATTCGCCGCAAAGATTCCCCGGTTGAACCTGCAATGACCACAAATGCCGACCAAAACACCAAGTTGGGGTGGTCCATCTTTAACAGGAAGGCAACCAGCATGGCCAGGCCAGTAGCCAGCACGGCTTGTAACCCCAGTGTGGTGGTCGGATGAAGAGAATAATCAATCTTTCTACCGAACAGGTTAATTTGTACCTTGCGGGAGGCGGGAGCTTTTTGTCTGGATGGCGATTCGACGGTCACCTCACTCCAGGATAT